>Ga0070681_10000766_pt1 | contig 26704 bp, 23 predicted proteins | sample KBSC83BmetaG_FD_65650 | JGI IMG/M metagenome (GOLD analysis project Ga0070681, IMG submission 65650) | Corn rhizosphere microbial communities from Kellogg Biological Station, Michigan, USA - KBS C8-3B metaG | ecosystem: Host-associated > Plants > Roots > Rhizosphere | place: USA: Michigan...
GAGGCGATCTCTTGAGTCTTCTGGATTAACGCATCGTCTTTTTCAGCCAGGGCTTCGATGGCTTCCGCTAACTTCTTCAATCGGTCTTTTGCCAAGCGCTGACCGCTCCGTCTGCCGGCTTACACCAAGGCGCGGCCTTTTCAGAATAAGCGCTTCGCGGGACGAAAGCGAGTCGCCATTCGATATTCATTAGCGGTCGGCTGGGAGGTGGCGTGCCGCTGGCTCCTCCAGCTCGAGAAGATCCAGCAGATTGATATGGAGCTGTCTCAAAATGAGATCCCCCATATGCGGCGACAGCACACGCACGCCCTTCAAAATGTTATGCAGATGAGGCTGCGAAATGCCGGTGAGCCGCGCCAAACCCCTCTCGGTGACATCGCCGCGCCGCACGCGTTCCTGCACATGGGCAATGACCCGCAGTTGCAGCAGATGAAAAGACATTTCCAGCGGCATAAATGATTTCCCCCTGAAATAGGGGCAACTAATTTTAGATAGTATCAGAAAATACGATTGATTTTCAAAAGAATTTACGCAACGTTTAAATAAGACGTACTCCTATATAAACAAGTGGTTTACGCATTATCTATACCTTTTTCTGCCAGGGAAATAAAATAAAAATAGATAACATCTTGACCGTTTTCTAATTAGATTTACATTAGTCATCAGCCGTTTTGATGGGCTGCCGCATCGCCGGTTTAAGCCACGGAGCAGCCCAGGAGGACATTCAAGTGGATATCGAATGGAACAGATCAGAGACGATCGCGCTTGCGAAAACTTCGTGTACGCATTGCCATGGGGATGGATTGCGGCCGGGTAGAAGTGGAAAGGCAAGTCCTTGCAATTGCGTACTGCGGGCGATTTTCCGGGCATGTTATGCAAGGTTCCGATATTGCGCCACGAAAGAGAAGTACATGAGCAAAGTGACGCTCACGCTGTGTGCCGGGAAAGATCGTAAGCTGACCTGGGTCCGTAAAGATGAAGACTACGTCGCCGATTTCTGCCTCGTTAGCCGCCGTACATTGACGGACTTTGAACACATGGTATTTCGCAGCCATTTTTTGCTGGGTGCGGACTGGCGGCTTTGTTGCCGTCAGATGAAGATCGACCGCGGCACCTTCTTTCACGCCGTCTATCGGGTGGAACAGAAGCTGGGCCGCGTTTTTCGGGAACTCCAGCCCTATAGTCTCTACCCGCTGGATCAGTATTTCGGGGGGACGGTTCGCAAAGCTGCACCTCTGACACGGGCCGCTGTAATCGAGATGCCAAAGCCCGTGTTTGCCCCTCTGCTCAAAATCGCCTAGGCAGAGGATGCCGGCCTCAGTTCCCGCCCGCACCGTCTCCGACCGGCGGTGCGGCGGGAGCTGAACACCGGCAGGCGCTCTCTCCTACAATAGGAAAATGTTCATTTTCGGCAAAATCGTGCGTATTACCTGTGTCGCCGCCGCACTTTCGCAACTCGCCCCCGCGGCTTCGGAGAATCTATTGAATGGCAAAAATCTGGATGGATGGGAAGTGGTGGGCGAAGGCTTCTGGAACGTCCTCGACGATGGAATCGTAGTGGGCCAGCGCGATTTGTCGAAACCCGCCGAGCACCAGTGCTGGTTGTACACAAAAAAAGAATTCGGCGAATACGATCTGCATCTTGAGTTCTGGCTGCGCAAGGGCGGCAACAGCGGCGTATCCATCCGCGACACGTCGCGCGCGCATTATGCGCAACGCAAGAACTGGGACGCCAAGCGCACGCCCTCGCACATCGGCTACGAAATTCAGATCGCGAATGACGGCGATGAGTATCCCACCGGAAGCGTCTACCTTTTCGCGAAAGCTCCGTCCGGCGCACAGCGCGATTTCGATTGGAATTCGCTCGATATCCAATCCCGCAATAACATCATTCGCGTTACCCTCAACGGGCAGCTGGTGGCGGAGTCTGCCGGCGATCCCGCCCGCTCCAAAACCGGTCCCATAGGCCTCCAGCTCCACGATCACACGACCCTAGCCATGTTCCGCAACATTCGCATCCAGGAAATCAGCGCGAAGTAGGGAAAAGTAATCCTCGCCCACGCTTCTCTTCCTCCGGGCGATCAGGCTCATGATACAATCCTGATGCATTTTTCGAGGAGCTCGCATGAAATTAGTTCCCATAGTCCTCGCGTGTGCCGCCGCAATCGTGTGTGTCGGGTTTGCCGACAAGCCCAACGCCCCGCCGGAGCCGCCGTCGTGGGCGCCTAAACCGGTTCAAACACCGCATTACGTGCCGCCGCACAAACCCGTAACGCGGCTCGCCGAACTTAAAAAGACGCATGCCGGCGAGGCGAACTGGAACCAGGTGATCGTGGACGACGACCACCTCCACGGTGAGTACATCCAGACTGCGCCCGGAACCAAAGTCTCCCGCCGTTTTCATCCCGATACGCGCGCCCTGTGGGCGGTAATGGAAGGACAAATTCGATTCGAGATCGAGGGCCAGCAGCCGTTCGTCGCGACAAAAGGCTCGCTGATACAGGTGCCGATGCAGACCATCTATTCGATGGAGACCGTTGGGGATCGACCGGCTCTCCGGTACGAACTGAATATTGCTCGCGCAAAAACGTTCTATCCAGCCGATGTCAAGCCTCCCGCGATGCCCGGTTTTGAATGGCTCGAGACGAAACTGAATCGCCGCCCCGGCCCCTACGACCGCGGCAACAAGCCCCACGTCAATCTGTATGAAGCCGCTGCAGATCCTAAATATCGCGGGGGCGCATTTATGATCGACGATCGCGCTTTCGCCAATATCATCTACGGTTACGAAAGCGAGTTGCCGCCGCTAAATCCTAAAGACCGGGGCCACTACCATCCGGAATGCGCCGAATCCTGGCTCATCATGCGTGGACAGATCCGGTATCCCATCGAGGGCCAAGGCGTGATTATCGCCGACGAGGGCGATGTGGTCTATGTCCCCATGTTCACCTTCCACGCCCCGCGTTATTACGGCCAAGGTCCGTCGTGCCGCCTGGCGATGAATGGTTATCCGAACATCGCGCACGTCCGTAGCGCCGTCACACCGGATTAGTGGCACAGTCATTCCTGCCTGTGCGATGTTTGCTAGTTGGACAACCTTACACATTCGCTCACGGGCATTTTCTTGAGCCGCGCGGGACTTGAACGCCTGACTCCGCGCGCGTCGTGGATCATGCTGCTGGCAGCCAACGCCCCCGATGTCGATATTGTGAGCGCCTTCGGCGGTTCACTCACCTTCCTGCATTTCCACCGTCATCTGACACACGCGCTCGTGGCATTGCCGGTGCTGTCGCTCCTTGTTGTGCTGGTGGTGCGTGCGGTGTCTCGAAAACCACTGAACTGGCTGCGCGCGTACCTGGTCGCATTGATCGGCGTCACCAGCCATCTGCTGCTCGACTTGACCAATGTCTATGGTGTGCGGCTGTTGTTGCCCTTCTCCAGGGTTTGGTTCCACTGGGATATTACCAGCGTGATCGATTTCTGGATTTGGGGCGTGCTATTGCTCGCGCTGGCCGGTCCCCTCTTCGCTCGACTGGTGAACGCGGAAATCGGCGCGAACGTGCGCAACAAGGCCGGCACCGGCCGCGGTTTCGCGATATTTGCGCTTGTCTTTCTAGCCACTTACAACGGTGGACGCTACTTCATGCATGCACGCGCCGTCTCCACACTCGATTCGCGCACTTACGTAGGCGCAACTCCGCGCCGTGTGGCGGCCTTTCCCGGACCGGTGAACATTTTCAGCTGGCGCGGGCTGTCAGAGATGCCGGATGTGGTCAGCATGCAGGACGTCGATCTTCTCCGGGGTTTCGATCCGTCCGCGGGCCGCCTGTTTTATAAGCCCGAGCCTTCGCCGGCGATCGACGCTGCCCGCCGGACCCCCGTATTCCAGCGGTTTCTGGAATTTTCTGAGTATCCGTTCTGGCAGGTGAGTCCCGCCGAACAGTCGGAAAATCTTACGCGCGTTGAGGCTATGGATCTACGTTTCGGCGATCCGCAATCACCTGGGTTCGTGGCGACCGCTATCGTGGATGCACACCAGAAAGTCCTGCGCACAGGGTTCGACTTTGGACATGCACAGCCACGTTAGTGGCAGCAGAGCTTGATATGAGCTGCTAAACGCCCGGCTATTTTCTCTTCTTGGCGGCAGGCCTGCGAGCCGGGGCGGGATTCGTGCCCGTCCAGCCTTGCAGATCCTTTCTGTCCACGTCGAAAACCACCATAAACGGGCTCGCCGTATAGCTTTGCGCTACCCCTGCGAATTTGATTTCCGTGCCGGGCTCTACTTTGCCGGGTAGCGCGGTTTCAAATTTGAGCGTAGCGTCAGGCGTGGTGCCGTTCTCGATTGCGACGACCAGGCTTTTTGGCTTGCTGGCCGGCTCCATCGAGATCACCTTGGCGGTAAATTTCTGTACGTTGTTGGCTCCGCCTGGAAGCTGAGCCCCCTTCATGCTGCCATCGAAGTAACTCTGAGCGTTCGCACCCGTGAGAGCTTCTTTGATGTTTTTCCAGAGAGCCAGATCTGGATGCGACTTGGCTTCCGCCTCTTCCTGCTCCGCCTTCGCTTTTGCCTGGTCGGACACGCTCACAATTTTGAAATTCTCAGGCGGATTCGGAGTGGCTTTGGCCTGTGCGAGGATTTGATCGAAACCGTCGTTGCTGCCGTGGTATTTCTTATAGAGATCCTGAAGCTGCTTGTTCACCGCCGCCCGTCCCGCGGGAGCAAGAGCGCCTTGGCCGTCGTATGCTGCGGCTCGAGCGTAGTAGTAAAGCGCCTCACTTTGCTTTTCGGGCTTACGTTCCTGCAGGATCACGATACCCAGCCAATAGGGCACTTCCCCGGAATTTGGATCGATAGCCAGGCTCTTCTTGAATTCAGTTTCGGCCGCATCCGGCTGCTTGCGCGTCATGGCGACCCAACCCAGAGTTTTGTGCGCGATGGCTTCAATCGCACCCTTGGCCTTCTGCCAATCCGCATCGCTGACAGCCGCGGGTTTTGCGCCTGCCAGAATCGCATTGGCCGCCTTCTCGGCCGCATCCAGTTGCTCGGGCGTTGCGGGCACGTTCATGGTCGCCAGCATGGGTGTCAGGAAGGCCGTGTAGTAGAGCGAAGTGAAATCGTTCGCATCCTTGGCGAGACTTTCCTTAGCCGTGTTCAGAGCTTCCTGGATTTGCCCGAGCGCCGCGTAGGTGGTCAGTAGCGCGGTCTGGCGCAGGTCGCTGAAGTCAGTGGTGGGATACTTTTCCTTCCATTGATTCAGCTTCTCGAGCTTGGTCTTGGGATTGGTGTCCTTGGAAATAGCGTCATACAGATCGTATTCCGCCCGATCCTTCCAGTTCTTCTGGCCTGCCTTCGGCGCGGGCGCTTGCGCCAACGCGCTCGTCGAGAGAGTGGACGTGCTCAAAATTCCCGCCAGAGCAACGGTGAATAATAATAATAATGTGCGTGCCTTGATCAAGACTTTCTGCCTTTCCGAAATTGGTTTTGAGCCAACTCGTTCCATGCAATGCAATTGCGGAGTATAGCCGAAATGGTGCGCAAATCACAACGGCACTGGCATGAAGAACGAGGCCAGCTCTGATAGCCAAGCCGGCGCGGGACTGAAAAGTTACCCTTTTTTCGCGCGCTTCGTGCCTGTTCTGTGAGGCGCAGGGGCTTCCCGGCCTGTCCAGCCTGCGACCTTACTCTTCTCCACGTCAAACGTTACATTGAACGGCTCTTTTGAATATGAGGTTGCAACCCCGGCAAATTCAATGTCGATACCGGGCTCCCCTTTTCCAGGCAGCGGCGCATCCAGGTTCAGCGTCACATCGGCCGTATTTGGGTCGCTCATCGCCAGAACCAGCTGCTTGGGATGAAGCGCGGGCTTGGCTGCGACCAGCTTGCCTTTGAATTTCTCGATACCGCCCGCGCCGCCGGGGACTTCGGCCCCCTTCATATTTGTATTGAAGTACTGCTCGCCGTTCGGTCCTGTCAGCTCCTGCTTCAAGTTCATCCAAAGCGCCAGGGAAGGATTCTTCTTTCGGAACTCGTCCTCGTTCTTGGCCTTCACTTCTTCGATGTTCTCTATTTTGAAACCGGCAGTCGGAAACGGCTGGGCCTTTGATTGATCGCGAAGCAGTTGCAAGCCCTGCGCGTCTTCGCCGTGGAACCGGTTATAGGCGGTTACGAAGTAAGTGTTGATGGACTGGCGGGCTTGCGGATTCAGGCCGCCCTGCGGCTGGTCAAGCGACGCCGCGCGCGCAAAATGAAACAGCGCCTCGGACTGCCGCTCTGGCTTCTTCTCCTGCAGGATCGCGGTACCCAGCCAGTATGAAACCTGAGCATTGTTCGGATTCAATTGCAGGACTTTGGTGAATTCCTTTTCGGCGGCTTCGTTGTCTTTTTTCTGCAGCGCGATCCACCCAAGGCTGGTATGAGCCAGCAGTTCGGTCTGGCTCTTGGCCTTTCCCCAATCCGCATCATTTGTAGTGGCCGGTTTCTTATCCGCGGCAAAAAACGTATCGAGATTCGACACCAGCGCATTTGCCGCTTTTTCACCCGAATTCAGATCGTCGGCGGACGGCTTCGGCAGACTCTGAACGTTGAGCGCCATCAATATGAGTGCTTGCAGATTCTTGGGATCGGACTGCAGGATCTCGTTACCCGTGGCGATTACCTTGTCGGGCTGATTTAATCCGCTGTACGTCGTGAGATAAATCTGCACTCGCTCCGGGGCGTAGTCACTGGCCGGATATTTTTCCTTCCAGCTGTTGAGCAAGGTGAGCCGCTTGTTCGGATCCTGCTCTTTTACGATTCCGTTATAAAGGTCGTACTCGGCGCGATCTTTCCAGTTTTTCTGAGCCGGCTGCCCCGGAGCCGGTTGTCCCTGGGCCGGCTGCGCCGCCGGAGCCTGGCCTTGTTGCTGATCCTGACCGGGCAAGCAAACGACGCTCATCCCGGCCGTAAAGGCCATGCTCAAGAAGACTTTCGAAAGTCTGTAGGACACTTGGTGCCTCCTGCTGATTTCTCGGTGAAATTGAACTTTGATGGGCCGAACCAGCCATCCCAACGGTCTACGCCTCCGGTGGGTACTTGCGGAGTATAGCCGAACCACACTAGTGCTGCAACATGTGTGACGCCATCGAAACTGGTTTGGTTCCCGAGGGGCCAGCGCAGCGGGGGAGAGCCGCCTCCGCCAACAACGGGGTGCGGTTGGCGTGCTAGAATTCCCCATCCGGCATGCGATACCTCGATCTCGGGGTGATCCTGGTTTATCTCGTCGCGATCACCTGGTTTGGCGCACGGTTTCGCGGCAGCAGTCGCAAAAGCCTTAGAGAGTACTTTCTGGGCGGCAGGTCTGCACCGTGGTGGGCCATCAGCCTCTCCATTGTCTCCGCCGAAACCAGCACCCTGACCATCGTCGGCACCCCCGCGCTTTCCTTTGCCGGCAACCTCGGTTTCCTGCAAATCGTATTCGGTTATCTGCTGGCGAGGATCGTCATTTCAGCGCTGCTGCTGCCCCACTATTTCCGAGGCGAAATGTACACCGCTTACGAGCTGATGCGGCGCAGATTCGGCGAGCGGATCCGCAAATTGACAGCTTTCATTTTTCTGATCACCCGTGCACTGGCCGAAGGCGTCCGCGTCTTCGCCATCGCCATCGTGATTTCGATCGTGCTCGATGTCCCCGAAATCCCGTCCATCCTTCTGATCGTGGCCCTAACATTGTTTTATACGTTTGAAGGCGGCATGACCGCTGTCATCTGGACCGACGTGATTCAGATGATGCTCTATGTCGTCGGCGCGATCGTTAGCTTTCTCGTTCTGTTGCACGATATTCCGGGAGGCTGGGCGCACGTGGCCGCGGTGGCAGCAACCGCGGGAAAATTCCGCGTCTTCGATTTCGATTTCCGCTTCAGCATGGATTTCTTTTCCCGAACGTACACATTTTGGGCAGGTCTGCTGGGCGGCTGCTTTCTCACGACGGCCAGCCACGGCACGGATCAGTTAATTGTGCAGCGCCTGCTCAGTGCCCGCAACGAAGCGCAAAGCCGCGCCGCATTAATCTCGAGCTGGGTGCTGATTTTCTTCCAGTTCGGTCTTTTTCTGCTGATTGGAATCGCGTTGTTCGTTTATTATGGCGACGCGCACATGGCGGCGCCGGGAAAACTCGACCGTATTTATCCGCTCTTTGTCTGGCAGCATCTGTCGCCGGGGATTGCCGGACTGGTGATGGCGGCCATCATCGCCGCAGCCATGGCCAATCTTAGCGCCGCCTTGAACTCGCTCGCCTCGACTACCGTGGTCGATTTTTTGCGGCCCATCATACGCTCGGATAAGCCGGACGACGATACCGGTCTTCTGCGCTGGGCCAGAATCGCTACCGTCGTTTGGGCATTGGTGCTGGTGGCTATCGGCATCGTGGCCCGACACTGGGGATCGGTGCTTGAATCCGGCTTGTCGATTGCGTCCATTACCCTGGGGCTGTTGCTCGGCGTATTCATGCTCGGAGTGCTCACCCGCCGCGTGGGCCAGAATGCAGCGTCCTTCGGCGTGGTTGCCGGCCTCGCGACGATCGTTTATGTCCGCCTCTTTACCCCTATCGCATGGACCTGGTGGGTATTGATTGGCAGTGTGACTACTTTTATTGCCGGATATCTTGCATCATGGTTCGAAAGAAAGCGTCTGTAGGGGCCGAGCATGCTCGGCCCAAGCTCCTGGAGAAAACGACAACGTTATGAAGGTCTCATCTGCCATCGAACTCAAGCGCGATCTCGGCCTTTGGAGTGCGGCTGCCATTGTGGTCGGCACCGTTATCGGTAGCGGCATATTCATTGTTCCTCAAACGATGGTGAAGCTGGTCGGATCGCCGCGGATGGTCTTTGTCGTCTGGGTTGTCGGCGGCCTACTCTCCCTCGCGGGCGCGCTCAGTTATTCTGAACTGGCCGCCGCCATGCCCGAGGCGGGAGGTGAATACGTTTATCTGAGCGAAGGCTACGGCCCGCTCTGGGGGTTCATCTATGGATGGACCCAGATGTGGGTGGCCAAGAGCGGCTCGGTTGCAATATTAGCAACAGGTTTTTTCTATTATTTGGCGAACTTCGTGCCTGAACTCGAGCGCATTTTCTTTACCGTACCTCTCCCGCTGGGCGCCCATGGCGCGCCGCTCGATATTCGATACGGGCAGCTCCTGGCTATGGTGCTCATTTTTTCTCTCGCCGTGCTGAATTACTTCGGAGTGAAAGTCGGGGGCGACGTACAAGTGGCCGTTACTATCCTGAAAGTCGCGCTCATTTTATTGATCGTGATTGTCGGGCTGGGCTGGGGCCATCACGCCACTGCGGCGCATGCGACGGTACTTACCGAGGTCACCGTCCTCGGATTCTTCGCCGCGCTGGTGAAATCCCTCTGGGCATATGACGGCTGGAACAATGTCAGTATGGTCGCGTCGGAGATCCGCAATCCGCAACGGAATCTGCCGCTCGCATTGATCTGGGGTACTGCGGCCGTGATCATTATTTATTTGCTCGCCAATGCAGCGTACTTTTATGTCCTCTCGCCAGAGCAGGTGGCCGGCAGCAATCGAGTGGCGGCTACGATGATGCGGCAGGTACTCGGGAATGGCGGCGCCAGTCTGGTGTCGATCGCTGCCATGATCTCGATGTTCGCGGCGCTGAACGGCTCCATTCTTTCCGGTGCCCGCGTTCCCTATGCGCTGGCGCGGGATGGTTATTTTTTCGCTCCTATGGCCCGGGTGAATGCGAAATATCACACGCCAGGTGTTTCGATCATGGGCTTGAGCGCGTGGGGAATGATTGTGGTCCTTTCGGGTACGTACGATCAATTACTCGATTACGTGATCTTTGCGAGCTGGCTGCTCTACGGGATGACCACCGCCACGGTTCTTGTGCTGCGCAGGAAAAGACCCGATCTCGTGCGGCCGTACCGAACACTAGGGTATCCCGTAGTACCAGTACTATTTGTGATTATGTCCATCGCGATCGTCATTTCCGCGCTCTATAACTCTCCCCGTGAATCACTGCTCGGTCTCGCCATGATTTTGGCTGGCCTACCCTTTTATTTTCATTGGCGCAAGAAGCGCATCCGCGCATGATCGTCGGTTGACTATCTCACTTTAGGCCGGAGCACCAGCCAATTTTGTTCTGAATTCAGAACAAAATGCTTGAAATGTTAACGAAGGTGAGTTAAAAAAACAGAAGCACAGATAATATGAAGCGCTACTTCTGTTCTGTTGCCGGAACAAACGGCGCCCACATCGTGCAGAATTTTTAACCCGGGGGCTACATGGACGTTAGCAAGATTCTCACCGAACTGCGCCAGGAACGTGAACAGATCGAAGAAGCCATCATGAGTTTGGAGCGCCTGGCAAGAGGGCGCGGACGGCGCCGCGGCCGCCCGCCTGCTTGGCTGGCGGGGATGGAAAAAAAACGTGGGCGCCCTCCAGGCAGCAAGAATAAAATTCAAAACGCGCAGAAGGCAGTCGGACTCGCTTAATCCAGCTGGACCTGCGGCGTTTCAACGGTAGAGAAGATACTTCTCCCGCAGCGCCAGAAACGGCTGCAAAGCATCCTGCTGTTGCTCTCGAATCAGGCGAGGGTCCTCTCCATTGATCAGGGCCCGTACGGTCTCCTGGTTGCCGATCAGGTTGCGATTGACGTCGAGAGATATCTGTCCTGGGTAGAGGGTGAGAAGTGCCGCGGCGAGCTCCAGACCCAGCCGAGCCGAATCCAGCGACTCTCTGTTGGTCACTACGACGCGAACACCCTGAATCTCGGTTCCTGCCAGGTGTGACGAGGAGGGCTGAAAGCGTACCGCGTAAAAGCGCGCTCCCGGGATCCAGCGCTGGTTGAGGTACGCGGCCAGTTCTGGCCCGTGAATGAAACCCGCGCCGATCATTTCAAACGGAGCCTCTGTGCCCCGGCCCACCGAATAATTGGTCGAATATTCGAGCATCGCGACTCCCGGATAAACCAAAGCTGCGGTCAGGCTCCGAATATTCGGCGAGGGATCTATCCACACGAGCCCGGTCGAGTCAAACCAATCTCCCCGCTCCCAGCCTTTCATGGGCACCACGGTCAGTTCCGCGCCGATGTGATTTTCAACGTTGAACATCGCTGCCAACTCACCCATGGTCATGCCGTGCCGCAAGGGCAGCGGGAAATATCCGACGAACGAAAGTTTATCGCGATCGAGTAAAGGCGGCTCGACGTGCACACCCGTGATGGGATTCGGCCGGTCGAGCACGAAATAAGGAATGTGCGCTTTAGCGGCTTCCTCCATACAGTACGCCATCGTGGAAACGTACGTGTAAAATCGCGCGCCGATATCCTGAATATCGAAGACCAGCACGTCAATGTCGCGAAGCATTTCCGCTGTTGGACGATGATTTTTGTCCGTGAACAGGCTCCATACTTTGATGCCGGTCTTCGAATCGATGGCATTGCCGACATTTTCCCGGTCTTCTTTGCCGGCGAAACCGTGTTCCGGGGAATAAAGCGCCGTCACATGAACACCCGCTGTCACCATGCGGTCCACATTGCGGCGGCCGTCGCGATCGATTCCCGTGTGATTGGTGATGAGTCCCACGCGCTTGCCCTTAAGCGCACGGAAGCCGTCATCGGCCCAGACATCGAGCCCCGTCTTGACCTGGCCGTTACGTGCCGCTTCACGATGAAGTCCGGCGCCCGTAAACGTTTCGCTGTATCCCGTCAGGCTCACGCCGGCAGTTTCCACACCCAACGATGCGGCCGCAATGGTTGCGATCCTTGCGCGCAGCGAGGTGATGGCCGGCCGCAAGTGCGGGTGTACTGCGTTCGTCAGCAGTATGACGTACGAATTTGATTTCGGATCAAGCCAGAGCGAGGTCCCAGTGAATCCCGTATGTCCGTAGGAACCAACCGGGAACAGGTCGCCGCGTTCGCCGGAGAAGGGTGAATCGACATCCCATCCGAGGCCGCGCAAGATCGGCTGATCGGGCGGGCTTTGAGGCGTCGTGAATTTCTCCACCGTGAGCCGGCTGAAAATCCGGGTACCCTCCCATACGCCGCCGTCGAGCATCATCTGGCAGAACCGCGACAGGTCGTCGGCAGTCGAAAACAACCCGGCGTGGCCGGCCACTCCTCCCATGTAACGCGCGGTGGGATCGTGAACCACGCCCCGCAACATGAGGTGGTCTGTTTTCAGGACCTCCGTGGGCGCAATACGAGGACGCAAAGTATCGGACGGCTGGAACATGGTGTCGTGCATCCCCAGCCGCTGGAATATGTTTTTTGCGGCGTAATCGGCGACACTTTCCCCGCTCAAACGGCGCACTATTTCACCCAGCAAAATAAAATTGATGTCGCTATAAACGAAGTGCGCGCCCGGCGGGCCTGCCGGCTTATCGATCAGAGCCAGATGAATGCCTGTTTCATACCCGCTCCAGGGGGGCTCGAGATCCACATCCGGCCGCAATCCCGAAAAATGCGTCATCAGGTGACGCACGGTGATGTCACTTTTGCCGCCCTGAAAATCGGGCAGGTACTCGGTTACGCGGTCATTAAGACGGAGCCTGCCCTGCTCAAAAAGCTTCATTAACGCGGAAGTGGTCGCTACCACTTTGGTCAGCGATGCGCAATCGAAAATCGTATCCAAAGTCATGGGCTCCGCGGTAGGAGTCACGGAACGCTGTCCATAAGCTTTTCGGTATACGATTTGGCCGTTGTGGCCGATCAACAGTACGGCGCCCGGAATCTGGTCTTTGCGAATGGCCTGATCGATGGCGTCATCCAGCGCGTCCTTCGCCGGAAAACTTTGGGCGGCGGCGCTTGCGGCGATCAGAACACCGCAAAAGATGTACTTCATAGCACCATCATATCCGTTAACGTCCGCGCACCTATAATAGGAACACGCCCGTTTTGACTTCCGGAATCCGGTCTGCTAGCGTACTCTAAGCCGCTCTCGAACAGGCGTTCAATGCCTTTAAAGAAGAAGACGATCGTGGCCAAGAACTTAGGAAAACCGGAACCCGAACCCATAGTGAGTCGCGACGGCGGCGCCCGTCGCAGGCAAGGAGCTGCTGCTCAGGACGCTCCTGGCTCCGCTGCTGCAGCGGAAGCGCGCAGTGCTGCGCAGGCGCAGCTGAAAGGCTTCGAGCAGGCCGTCAAGCTGTTTCACCAACGGAAATTTTCCGACGCGCGCGAGTTGTTTCTGAAGGCCAGTACCGGACCCAATCGCGAGATGGCGCACAATGCCGAATTACATGTCCGCATGTGCGATCGTCGCCTCGAAAAGCCGGTTATTGATCTGAAAACGGCGGAGGAGCATTATAATTATGCCGTCGCGATGATCAATACGCGCAATCTGAGCGACGCGCAACAGCACCTCGAGGCTGCCCTGAAGATGGAGCCCCAGGCCGATCACCTTTATTACGCTCTGGCATTGTGCAAAGGACTGGGCGGGGACATTGACGGCGCCTCCGAGAATTTAAAGCGCGCCATTGAGTTGGAGCCCCGCAACCGGATTTCCGCACGGCAGGATGCCGATTTCGCCACGTTTTCGAACCAGGGCCCCATCCAACAATTGCTATCTCCGGACAAGACTGGCGTCTGATTGCAAGGGGCGCTGGCAGTCGGGCATTGCCGGCCCGCATCAAAATGACGCAGTTGCAAACCGTTTCGATACCCGAGGCTGCCGCCGGTGACCCACTGCGTGTCGTCGCGATCGGCGGAGGCACCGGTCTTTCAGCGCTGCTGCACGGTCTCAAACAGTACGTGCATGGCCACGGTTCGGCCCAGCGGGAGAAATCGACTGTCGACATCGTGGCGGTGGTAACGGTCAGCGACGACGGCGGTAGTTCCGGCCGGCTGCGGCGCGAGTTCGACGTACTGCCGCCGGGCGATATCCGCAACTGTCTGGTGGCGCTGTCGGAAGACGAGACATTGCTTTCGCACCTGTTTCAATACCGGTTTGAAACTGGACGCGGATTAAAAGGGCACAGCTTCGGAAATCTGTTCCTCACTGCATTGACGCGCATCACCGGCGATTTTGCCGAGGCGGTGAAAGAATCCTCTGAAGTGCTTGCCATCAAGGGCCGCATTTATCCGGCGACGGCGGCGCATGTGGCTCTCGAAGCGATTCTCGAGAACGGCCAGCGCGTAAAGGGAGAAACAAAGATCAGCCGCAGCCGGCGCCGCATAGAAACCGTGCAACTGCGTCCACGCCGCTGCCGTCCGCTGCCGGCCACCGTGGCGGCGATTGCCAAGGCGGATTTGATTACCCTCGGGCCAGGTTCCCTGTTCACCAGCGTCATTCCCAACCTGCTGGTTGAAGGCATTTCGGACGCGATTCGACGATCGCCCGCCATCAAGGCCTACTTCGTCAACCTGATGTGGCAGCCTGGCGAAACGACGAACTTCAGCGCCTCCGATCACATCGCGGCCATTCACCGGCACGCCCGCGGCAAGCTGCTGGATTGCGCGGTTGTTAACGCGCGTGACATTAAACCCGCGCTGCGGCGGCGGTATGCACGCGAACATTCGGCGCCTGTCGAGAATGATTTCGAGCAGATGAGCGCGATGGGAGTCGATGTGGTCTGCGGTGATCTGGTGCAGCAATCCGATGTCGTGCGGCATAATCCGGATGCCATTGCCGCCATCGCCATGGAGCTCGCGATCGAAGGCCGCAAACGGCGGCTGGCGTCTCAGCCAAATTAGAATGGACACGTAGCGACGCCTCGCCTACCTTAGAAATCATGGAAACAGACAATCAAGTAACGGTGGTGATCCTTGCCGCTGGCCTGGGCACGCGGATGAAATCGCACCGGGCCAAGGTGTTGCATGAGGCGGGCGGCAAAACGCTGATCGAGCATACCGTTGACACGGCGCTCTCCATCGCTGCGCCCGATCGTGTCTTCGCCGTCGTAGGGCACCAGGCGGCCCAGGTACGGTCAGCGGTCGAAAATCGTGGCATACGCTTCATTGCGCAGACCGAACAAAAAGGGACGGGACACGCCCTGATTGTCGGCCGTGAGTCTCTCGCCCAATTGGGCGGGCTGCTGGTTGTGTATTACGGCGATTGCCCGCTCATTCCCAAAGCTGTTCTTGCGTCACTGGTCGAACGGCAGAAATCATCGGAGGCCGCCGCCACCATTGTTATCGCCGAGTTCGCGGATCCCACCGGCTACGGGCGAGTGATTCGCGATGCCTTCGGCGGGGTCCGCGCCGTCGTCGAACAAAAAGCCGGGACGCCCGAGCAGCTCGCGATCCGGGAAGTGAACGTGGGCATCTATTGTTTCCGGGCCGATCTGTTCTGGAAACATATCGATGAATTGGGCACCAATAATCCGGCCGGTGAATACTATCTCACGGATATGATTGAAATCCTGATTCGCGCCGGTCACGGCATTGATGCTTATCAGGCGCAAAATCCGGGGCGGTTACTGGGCATCAATAATCGCCTGGAGCTCGCCGCCGCGGACCGCACTTTCCGTGAGCGCAAGGTTCGCGAACTGATGCTGGCCGGTGTCACCATTGAGAAGCCCGAAACGGTAACGATTGACGAACCGGTTTCCATCGGCATGGACACCGTGATTGGGCCGTTCGCGCAGATTCTCGGCAACAGCAACATTGGCGAGGCCTGCCGCATTGGCGCGTGCTCCATCATTCGCGACTCGCAGGTTTCCGCGGGCGTTGAGGTAGGCCCTTTTACCATGATTGGCACTTCCCGTGTGGGTTCCGGCGCACGCATTGGCCCTTACTCCCGTTTGCGCATGGATAACGATGTCGCGCCAGGCGCCCACGTCGGCAACTTTGTTGAATTGAAAAAAACGCGAATGGGCGCAGGCGCCAAGGCCATGCATCTGGCCTATCTCGGCGATGCCATCATCGGCGAACATGTGAATGTCGGGGCCGGCACGATCACCTGCAACTACGACGGTCGAACGAAACACCAAACCACCATCGGCAAAGGAGCTTTCGTCGGCAGCAACGCTACGCTGGTTGCGCCGGTTGAGATCGCTGAGGGCGCATACGTGGCGGCGGGTTCGGTAATCACGGACCCCGTCCCCGCGGACGCTCTAGCTGTGGGTCGTGCGAGACAGGTGGTCAAAGATGGGTGGGCGCGAAAACGAAGAGAAAAAGAAACCAGGAACTCGTGAGCCTATGGAATAGACATTCATGCAGGTGGAATAGGCATTCTTGCCTGTAGGAGTGCCCAAGGCACCCCAGGCGTTCCGCGCGTCAGTAACGATTAGTATGGATTACCGGGCCGCGCCCGCCGCTGATGCTTTCCTGCTGAGAAAGCACTCGCGGCAGTAAACAGGACGGCCCTGGGTAGGTTTGAAAGGAACGGTTGTTTCTCGCCCGCATTGTGAGCAAACGGTAGTTGTCTCCGCCCGCTGCGAACCGGAAGCCGACGCTCCCTGCCGTTTGGTCTTGCACGCTTTGCAGCGCTTCGGTTCATTTTTAAAGTTCTTGTCGTGGAAGAAGTGCTGCTCTCCCGCCGTAAAAACAAACTCTGCGCCACAATCCGCGCACTTCATGGTTCGATCCTGAAAGTCCGGCATCACTACCGCTCCCGCGGTCCTACCCAGGCATCCCTGCGCGCCCGTTAAGAACGCTGCTGATTTGGAAATTATTCCATCTCGCGACGACTTTTCTTTCTATTTCTCTTACGAGCCAAAGCCTGCTTGGCCCGCTTTTTCTCCCCCGGCTTCAAGTAAAAAGAGTGACGTTTGACTTCTTTAATAATGTCTTCCTGTTGCACCTTACGCTTGAAGCGACGAAGGGCGTTTTCTAGTGTTTCGCCCTCCTGTAGTTTCACTTCAGCCAATTACAAACACCCCCCATCGGTTTGGAAACTCATCCGGTGCCATAGGCACGAAATGAGAGTCTGCCTACACGCGTTCTACTTTGGTCCGCGCGATAGGTCAAGGTATTGATATCATAGGTGCTTGAACGATAAAGTCAAGACCCAATTTGCCCGAGCCGTTCTAGCTGGCTTTGCTTAAGCCATTTAACCCGTTTCGGCTCAAGTGTTTAGAAACTAAACTCCCGTGAATCATGTTTTAGCCATTTTGTTGGCCGGAGGCGCCGGGGAACGCCTGCATCCGCTTACGCGCGATACCGCGAAACCCGCCGTGCCTTTCGGCGGCGCCTACCGCATTATCGATTTCACGCTTTCTAATTGCATCAATTCCGGCGTCCGCCGAATTTTCGTCCTCACGCAATACAAATCGCTCGATCTGATTCGTCACGTTCGCGATGGATGGAGCGTCCTGTCGCCCGAGCTTGGCGAGTATATCGAGATTATCCCCGCCATGAAGCAAGTCGGGGAAGGATGGTACGTTGGGACCGCGGACGCCGTATTTCAAAATACCCAGAGCATTCAGGCCGAGACCCCCGATCAGGTAATGATTCTCGCCGCGGACCATATTTACAAAATGGATTACCGCTCCATGTTCGAGGTGCATCGCCAGCACAAAGCGGACATCACCATTGCGACAATCCAGGTTTTACCGGAAGAGGCCGAGCGCTTCGGTATTGTCGAAACCGATGGGGAAAATCGTGTCGTGGGTTTTGAAGAAAAGCCGCGTCACGCGAGACCGGTACGCTCGATTTCCAACCCTTCCATGGTTAGCGCTTCCATGGGGATTTACATGTTCAATACCGACGTGCTGGTGCGGCTACTGCGCGAAGATGCGGAAAATCCTCTTTCTTCGCATGATTTCGGCAAGGATGTCATCCCGGCGTGTTTGGCCGGCGCTCGCGTCTTTGCCTATGACTTCATCGATGTCAATGAGAAGCAGGCGCGTTACTGGCGGGATGTCGGGACCCTCGACGCCTATTACGAAGCCAACATGGATCTGGTGGATGTGACGCCGCAGCTGAATCTCTACGATCGGCGCTGGCCGATCCGCACACTCATGGTGCAGCAGCCGCCGGCGAAGTTTGTGTTCGCGCAGGAAGGCCGCCGCATGGGCGTGGCAATTGATTCCATTGTTTCCGCTGGCTGCATCATCTCGGGGGGACGCGTATTGCGCAGCGTGCTTTCGCCCGGCGTGCGCGTCAACAGCTATTGCGAGGTGGAATATTCCATCCTGATGCCCAACGTCAACATCGGACGCAATAGCCGCATTCGCCGCGCCATTATCGACACGAATGTGGAAATTCCGGAGTCGAGCACCATCGGCTTCGACGCAGCGCAGGACCGCCGCAGCGGGCACTATATTACTGGTGGTGGAATCGTAGTGGTGAGTGGAGGAGAGCCTCAATCGATGCAAAGCGCAAGGAGCACTGTGTGACGACGATTGCAAGAATTTCAGGGATCGAGATTCTCGATTCGCGCGGAAATCCGACCGTGGAAGCGGATGTATTGCTCACCGATAGCAGCTTGGGCCGCGCGGCCGTGCCCTCCGGCGCGTCCACGGGGGAACATGAGGCTGTGGAGTTGCGTGACGGGGATGCGGCGCGCTATTTCGGCAAGGGCGTGCGAAAAGCGGTCGAGCACATCAATCGCGATCTCGCGGACGCGCTCCAGGGTAAAGATGCCAGCCATCAGGCGCAGATTGACCGCATCATGATCGAGCTCGATCAAACCCCCAACAAGGCGCGCCTCGGCGCGAACGCCATTCTGGCTGTCTCGATGGCCGCAGCCCGCGCCGCCGCCATGTCGCATCGTACCCCGCTCTATCGCTATCTGGGCGGTGTCGGCGCTTCACTGCTGCCCGTGCCCCTCATGAATATTCTGAACGGCGGCGCGCACGCCGATAATTCCGTCGATCTCCAGGAATTCATGATCGCGCCCTATGGTGCGCCGAAATTCTCTGAAGCCCTGCGCATGGGCGTCGAGATCTTCCACACCTTGAAGAAGGTTCTCAAAAAGCGCGGCTACTCGACCGCTGTCGGCGACGAAGGCGGCTTTGCGCCGAACCTGAAATCCAATGACGAAGCTATCGAACTGGTGCTCGAAGCGATTACGCAAGCGGGCTACAAGCCGGGCGAGCAGGTGGGCATTGCACTCGATCCGGCATCCAGCGAGTTTTTTACTGACGGCCGCTACGTCTTCAAGAAATCGGACAATAGCCGGCGGACTTCTCAAGAGATGGTCGGCTTCTGGGCGAACTGGGTGCGGAAATATCCAGCCATCCTTTCCATCGAAGACGGCATGGCGGAAGACGATTGGGCCGGATGGAAAATGCTGACCGAGGCGATCGGAGACAAAGTACAGCTTGTCGGCGATGATCTGTTTGTCACCAATACCGCCCGGCTGGAACGCGGCATTCGCGAAGGCATCGGCAATTCGATTCTGATCAAGGTAAATCAGATCGGAACATTGACCGAGACGCTCGACGCCATGCAGATGGCCGCGGCCGCTGGCTACACCTCGATTGTTTCGCACCGCTCGGGAGAAACGGAGGATCCATTTATCGCCGATCTAGTGGTCGCGACCGGCGCCGGGCAGATCAAGACCGGTTCCGCCAGCCGTACCGACCGCATCGCGAAATACAACCAGTTGCTGCGCATCGAACAGCAGCTCGGTGACTCCGCGCGCTTCGCCGGCAGAAAGGCGTTCCGCCGGTAAATGCCTCGTCCCAAGCCTCTCATTTTGACGATTCTCGATGGCTGGGGGTTTTCGCCCGCCATCGAGGGGAACGCCATCGCCGCCGCGCGCAAGCCCGCTTATGACAAGCTGCTGCGCGAATTTCCGAGTACCCTGATCCACACTTCCGGTCCATTCGTCGGCCTGCCCGAAGGCCAGATGGGAAACAGCGAAGTCGGACATCTGAATATTGGCGCCGGACGCGTGATCCTGATGGATGTGATGCGCATCGATCTCATGATTGCCTCCGGTGAGTTCTTCCGCCATCCCGTGCTACTGGACTGCATGCATCATGCCCGCTCGCACCACCTGCATTTGCTGGGCCTCTGCAGCAATGGCGGCGTGCATTCGCAGCTTACGCATCTTTACGCGCTGCTGCGCATGGCCCGGCAGGAGGGCGTGGAGCACGTCTTCGTCCACGCTTTTATGGACGGGCGCGACACTCCGCCGGAAAGCGGAGCGGGGTACCTGCGCGAGCTTGAAAAACAGATGCGCACCATTGGCGTGGGCCGGATCGCTTCCGTCTCGGGCCGCTATTACGCCATGGATCGCGACAAGCGCTGGGAGCGCATCGAACGGGCCTTCGGCGCCATGGTGCTGGGAAACGGACAGAAAGCCACGGATCCGGTCGCGGCCGTCGGGCGATCGTATGAAAAGGGTATCACTGACGAGTTCATTGAACCTATAACCATCGTGGATGAGCATGACCATCCGGTCGGTCTCATTCGCGACGAGGACGCCGTGGTTTTCTTTAACTTCCGCGCCGATCGCGCCCGTGAGATGACCATGGCGCTTACCGATCCAAAGCTCGAGCGCCCATCGCGATCCCTTGCTCCGAAAAATCTCAAATATGTCACCATGACCCAGTACGACAAGACATTCACTCTGCCGTACGTCCTGCCGCGGGAGCATCCCGATAACATCCTTGCCAACGTCATGGCCCAATTGAATTGGAAGAATCTGCGTGTGGCCGAGACCGAGAAATACGCGCACGTGACGTATTTCTTCAATGGAGGCAACGAGAACCCTTATCCCGGCGAAGAGCGCGAACTGGTTCCATCACCCAAGGTCGCGACTTACGATTTGAAACCCGAGATGAGCGCTCCTGGTATTACGGACGTGATCGTAAAAGCGATCGAAGGGGGAAACTTCGACGTGATGATCATGAATTTCGCTAACGCCGATATGGTGGGCCATTCCGGTAAAATGGAACCGACGGTGCGCGCTATCGAAGCCGTGGATGCGTGCTTAGACCGCATTTACCAGGCGCTGCGTGCGCGCCATGGGGCCTGGATGATCACCGCCGATCATGGCAATGCCGAAACCATGATCGACCCCATAACGCACGGCCCGCACACCTATCACACCACCAACCCAGTTCCCTTCATTCTGGTAACCGATGAGTACCATGGAAAGCTGCGTACCGACGGCGCTTTGCAGGACATCGCGCCGACGATTCTCGCGGTGCTGGGCGAATCGCAGCCGAAGGAAATGACGGGAAGAGATTTGCGGATTCCGCGCGGCTGAATTATTCTGGCAGCCGCTCGCCGATTCCAACCTCCCGCACTGCGGGACGTGTCTGCATATCGGCTTTACAAATCGCCGACCGAATGGCTTCCAACAACTCCAGGCTGCGAATTGGCTTGCTGATGTATCCGTCCATGCCGGACGCGAGAAATCTGGTCCGGTCCCCTTGTAGCGCATGAGCGGTTATGGCCACGATGGGCAAGTGCGTGCTCCCGCCTTGCTCGGCGGCGCGGATGGAGGCTGTCGCGGCGAGTCCATCCATCTCAGGCATTTGAACATCCATCAGGATCAGGTCGAAATGATCGTTCGCGAGTGCCTGCAGCGCTTCCACTCCTGTCGCCACGGCGGTTACGCTGCACCCTTGCTTTTCGAGCAGGCGCACCGCGATCTTTTGATTCACCAGGTGATCCTCGGCCAGCAAGACCTTGAGTCCCACGATGTCTGGCGCGCGCGTCTCGCCTGGGGGAGTCGATGCATCCACAACGCTATAGCTGGCCGGTCGATCGATTCTGAGCGGAAGTGTGAAGGAAAATGTGCTGCCCCGGCCAGGTTGACTCGAGACCTCCAGGCTCCCTCCCATTAACTCCACCAACCGGGAAGAAATCGAAAGGCCAAGGCCCGTGCCGCCATACTTTCGGCTGATCGAGTCATCGGCTTGCCGGAACGGCTCAAATATCAGGCCCAGCTTTTCGGGAGGAATCCCGATTCCGGTGTCGGTAATTGAAAATCGGATCAGCTGGTCTGCGGCGCTCGTCTCCGTATCCACCGCGATCCTGACACTGCCTCTTTCGGTAAATTTGATGGCGTTTCCAACCAGGTTCGTGAGAATCTGCCGCAACCGTCCCGCATCGCCTTCCAGACAGTCCGGAATCTCTTCTGCGACACGTAATGAAAGGTCGACCGCCTTCCCGGCCGACCGGACATATAACACCTTCAGTACCGCTCGCAATGTTCTTCGCAATGAAAACGGCGAGGTGTCAATATCGAGCTTTCCGGCTTCAACTTTGGAGAAGTCGAGTATATCGTTGAGCAACACCAGCAGAGATTCCGCCGAAGTCTTCACTGCCTCGAGATTCTCACGTTGATCCGCACTGAGCTGACTGTCGAGGACCATTTCTGTGAGTCCGATGACACCGCTTATCGGTGTCCTCATTTCATGACTGAGGTTGGCGATAGAACTATTCTTCAGCTCGCTTACTGCCATGGCGGCGAGGGCGTGGGTCAGTTCCTGGTTCCTATGCAGCAATTCTCTGGCCTGCGGTTCCAGCCGGGGTTGAGCGCCGGCCAAACTTTTCGCCTCCGTCGGCGCTATCGCTCGCAGTTCGTCGATCCCGTTCAGGCGCGGCGATGCAAGCAACACCCAGGTATCCGGGTACCCCCCGTAAATCAGAGGGCCGAACAGGCGAAACGCGCTTGATTTCGCTTCCAGTTCGAACGTCGTATTGCGGTGGTCTTCGATACTTCGGAACTTTCGGGAAAGGAGATTCGGCCGCAAGATGTGGAAATGGTCTTCTAGCCGATTACCTGCCGCCAATTGGGGGAACAGGCGGGCCAGGCCCGCACCGAACTGGACGATCTCCAGCCGGTCGCTCACGGTGACATGAAAGGGGAATATCGACGACAAATCATCAGCCGAGGGTGGCAACTGGTCAGGCATCATGGTTCACGTTGTTCCTACCATATCGGCAGCAAGTGGCGGAGCTTTAGCCGCGGCGGTTCGAGGGTGAGATTTGTCAAATGGCGGCGGCCTGTAATAGAATTGAGGCTTACACCACTAAGCCCAACATCTTACGTGTGTTCGGCGCCCAATCGAGGATTTCCCAATGCATGCCATTATTGAAACCGGCGGAAAACAATACCGGGTTGCCCCCGGGGACGTGATCCGCGTCCCGAAACTTACGGGCGACATCGGCGCCGAGATTCAGTTCTCCAGGGTTCTAGCGATTTTTGGAGACAGCGGCGAATTGCTCGCCGGCTCCCAAATCGTCGACCGCGCCATCTCGGGCACCATAACGGCGAACGGCCGCGGGAAGAAAGTGCTGGTGTTCAAGTTTAAGCGGAAGAAACAATATAAGCGCACCATCGGACACCGCCAGGATTACACCGAGGTTCGGGTCGGCGACATCGCCGTATAGGATTTGTCATGGCACACAAAAAAGGTTTAGGCAGTTCAAAAAACGGGCGCGATTCGAAAGCGCAGCGGCTTGGCGTGAAGGTATTCGGCGGGCAGTTGGTTCCCGGCGGCTCCATCATCGTGCGGCAGAGGGGCACCAGGCTGAAGCCCGGCGAGAATGTCGGCTGGGGCAAAGATGACACGCTCTTCGCCAAGATAACGGGCGTTGTCGAATTTCGCGATCGCGGCCGCATGGGCAAGTACGTCAGCGTCCGTACCGCCTCCTAGTTCGAGATCGATTACCGAGCGCATGAACAAACGGCCTGTTGGCTCGGGCTGATCTTGATGTTCATCGACGAAGTCAAAATCTATGTCAAGGCGGGTGACGGCGGCAACGGCTGCCTGGCCTTCCGCCGGGAGAAGTACGTTCCGCGAGGCGGACCAAGCGGCGGCGATGGCGGCCGCGGCGGCGACATCTTCATAGTAGCCAGCGAAAACGTCAACACCCTCCTCCATTTCCGCTTCAATCCGGAGCACAAGGCACAGCGCGGCCGGCACGGCGAAGGCAGCAACCGGACCGGGCATGACGGGGAATCGATCGAGTTGCAGGTGCCCGTCGGGACGGTCGTTTTTGACGCCGATGCCGGCGAAAAGCTGCATGATTTCTCCCATGCTGGAGACCGCTTTCTGGTCGCTCGCGGTGGACGGGGTGGCCGCGGGAACGCGCGCTTTACCACTTCCACGCATCAAGCCCCTACCGAGCACGAGCCCGGCAAGCCGGGTCAGGAATGGAGGCTGCGGCTCGAACTAAAGCTGCTGGCTGATGCCGGTCTGGTAGGATTTCCGAACGCCGGCAAGTCCACGCTGATTTCACGCATCTCCGCCGCTCGTCCCAAAATCGCCGATTACCCCTTCACCACGCTCGAGCCCAACCTTGGCGTCGTGCAGCTCGACGACTTCCGCAGCTTCGTCGTGGCCGACATCCCGGGCTTGATCGAGGGCGCTCATCTCGGGCACGGTCTGGGCACTCAATTTCTGCGGCACATTGAACGAACCAAGCTGCTGGTCCATTTGGTGGATGTATCGGACGCAACCGGACGCGATCCGGTGCAGGATTTCGAGACCGTGATGCGCGAACTGGCCAGTTTTAATGAGGACCTGCCGAAGAAACCGATGCTGGTTGTAGCCAGTAAGATCGACGCCGCCCAAGACTCCAGCCGCGTGGCATCGTTAAAGCAACTCGCGGCGGACCGCAAACTGCCCTATTTCGAGATTTCGAGTGTCACCGGAAAAGGCGTAGAGGCGTTAAAGCACGCGATTGGCGAGATCGTGCTCGAAAAGAAATAATCTCGCCCGCCGCAACAATTAGCGCGAGCAGCAGATCTGTGTGGAAACCAGGGCGGCCGGCGTAATATTCGTGTGATGATTGGCCGCGAAATAATTTTGCTGGGCAAGGCGCCGGTAGACATCACCCGCGACTCCCGCCGCCATCGGTCCAATCGACGGCCTGCCGCCGGTCAGTAGCACCACAACCACAAGTTTGCTGGGACCGACATCGTTGAAAGACCCGAACCAACCGAGGTGCGTGCGGCCTTCACTGCACGTTCCGGTTTTGCCCATGATGGTATCTTCCTGCCGTGCCCGTCGCGCCGTGCCATATTCAACCGCGCCTTGCATGCCGGGCTTTACTTCAGAAATCAACTCCTTGATTTCTAGCTGCCGCTTGGTGCGTGGGGTGAAATTGTTGACTTCTTCCTGGCTGCGGGGATACTGCAGATAATAAAGCGTGCCGCCGTTGGCGATCGCGGACATTAACGCCGCTAGTTGCAGGGGCGTCTGCGAAATCTCCTCACCAAAGCTGGTCAGCATGCCTACGCCGCCATTCTTGGGTGGTCCGGCCGGGAAAGAGCCAGGCTTTTCTCCTGGAATGTCCAAACCCGCCGTTTCACCATAGCCGAACAGCCGCGCGTAATAATTAACCCGCTCGTAGCCCAGCTTGATGCCCAGATTGGCAAAATAGTAGTTATTGGAGTGCGCCAGCGCGTCCGTCAGATTCATACTGGTACGGCCATAAAGGCGTACCTTGCTGGTCCGCTCGATCAGTTTTTCCTGGAGGGCAGCCAGCGCAACCGCGACTTTAATCGTTGAGCAAGGCTGGAAACCGCTGCCGAGCGCCAATTTCTGGTTCACCATCGTCAGAATGCGCCCGCTGGTAGGATCAACGACTACCACCGACCCATTGAAGGGTCCCAGCGCTTCCACTGCGGCGCGCCGGATTGCCAGATCCTCGCCATCGACGTTATCGCCTACTGTTGAGTCGGCGTATGTCGGCTCCGACCACGGACTGTAAAAAACGTGGCGATGACGCACCCTGTGGACTGCAGGGGTGACGGCCACAGCTTGCGCGGAAGCGCGAGAGCGCCGTTTCTTTTTGTGAGTGAGGGCTGACAGATCCCCCGTTACCAATGAGCACGCAAATATGAAGAGTGCCAGGCGGGTAAGGGCGCGAAAACCGAATTGTCGGTACATATCAGATAACGACTTCACTTCAGCTAGCGACTTCACTGGGGGCTAAACCGCGCGAGGGGTGGTTCCAGAAACAAGGCCCGCGGAGCCTCCGGGTGGCGGCCGGAACTCTATTCTGAGGTACGTGACGCGATCTAGTCAAACGTTTTTTCATTTTAACACGGCTTGTCTGGTATTTTCCTGACGGTCTAAATATTGTTGCTGTAGAACATTTTAAGCTGCCGTCCAGCCGCCATCGATAGTCATTAATGATCCGTTAATGAATTCGGCCTCTTTGGAGCTTAAATACAGCGCTAAGTTGGCGATTTCTTCGGGACGCCCCAGCCGCCCGATCGGTTGCCTTTGGTTAAGTTCCCCCCGGACCTTATCTTTCTCATGTTTATGATATTTTTCCAGATAAGCGTCGACAAAAGGCGTGTCTACAGTGCCCGGACAGATACAGTCGACCCGAATGGCTGTTGGGTAATCTACAGATAACTGCCGGGTCATGGCCACAACCGCGCCTTTGGTCGCACAGTAAGCAAACCGTCGTTTGACCCCCACCAATCCAGCTACCGAGCCAATGTTTACAATCGAGCCTTTGGAAGACAGCAGCAGGGGCATAGCATGTTTGGTCACCAGAAACATGCCTTCGACGTTTACGCGCAGCACGTGCTGGAAATCCACCAGATCCGTCTCCTCGATATTTCCCACCAGCCCGATGCCGGCATTATTTACGAGGATATGGAGCGAACCCATTCCGGCGAATGCCTGCTTGACAGCGCTTTCATCGGTAATATCGAAGATAAGGACGGAAGAGTTGGGCAACTCTCGCGATAGAGTATCGGCGGCGGCACGGTCGATGTCGACGATGGTTACCGATGCGCCCGCCCCACTCAATGCGCGGCATGTGGCGGCGCCGATACCGCTCGCCCCGCCGGTGACCAGCGCTTTCTGTCCGTCTAATCGAAAAGGAGTAC
>Ga0070681_10000767_pt1 | contig 26678 bp, 33 predicted proteins | sample KBSC83BmetaG_FD_65650 | JGI IMG/M metagenome (GOLD analysis project Ga0070681, IMG submission 65650) | Corn rhizosphere microbial communities from Kellogg Biological Station, Michigan, USA - KBS C8-3B metaG | ecosystem: Host-associated > Plants > Roots > Rhizosphere | place: USA: Michigan...
CACCTGATCCCGCAGACGGCCAGCAGCACGCCGCCGAGCGGGCCGCCGACCAGCCGGACGATGCCGCTGCTGGCCGAGGTCAGCGAATTGGCGCTGCTCAACATGGGGCCGGTGCCAACGATGGCCGGCGTGCGGGCCTGCCGGGCCGGCACGTACAGCACGGTGCCGGCGTTCTCGGCGATCAAGGCGGCATACAGCACCCAGTACCGTCCCGGCGAGGTGCCGAGCAGCATGACCGCCACCGCGCCCGCGCAGAACAGGTTCGCTCCGATCATGAGGCGCCGCCTGTCCCAGCCGTCAGCGACGGCCCCCGCGACCGGGCCGAGCGCCAGCCGCGGGAGGTATTCCGCGGCGAGGGCCAGTCCGGTGTCGCGCAGTGAGCCGGTGGCCGCGAGGATGTGCGCCGGGACGGCCAGTACCAGGAGCCACGAGCCCAGGGAACTGATCAGGCCGCCGCCCCACAGCAGCCGGAAATCCGGTATCCGCAGGGCTTGGAACACCGGCCCACCTCCCGAAGGCTAGACTGTGAGAATAACCTTTAAAATTAGTGTCCTGTCAAGATAGGAAGTCGCGCGTGGACCAGGCAGCGATCGGCCGCCAGTTGCGAGCACGGCGGACCGCGGCGGGCCGGACCGTGGCATCGGTCGCGGCTGACGCGGGCCTGTCCGTGCCCTACGTCGCCAACCTCGAGAACGGCCGGGGCAACCCGACGGCCACCGCGCTGACCCGGCTCGCCGCCGCCCTGGGTATGCGGCTGGTCATCACGTTCGCATCGGATGAAGACAGCCCGCAGGCCAGGGAACCCGCATCGCCCGACGTGCCCGCCTCACTGGTCCGGCTCGGCCGCACCGCCAGGTTCCGACAGGCGGTCACCGACATCGCCGCCGCGCTCGACCTGGACTCAGACGAGTTGTCCGCCCAGCTCGTGGCCACCCTGGCGACACTCGCGCACACAATGGGCAAGGACCTCGCCGAACCAGACTGGTGGCGCGTCCTTGACGCACTCCTGCTGATCGCCGCTCACCCCGCCGTGCCATAGTCGGTGCCTGTCACGGGCGGCGGGCTGGCACCGGCCAGAGGCCGATCAACCGGACAATCCGCAGCGCAGGCTCCAGAGTCCGCTGACGGGCGTCAGGCCCCGTAGCGCCGGTCGCGACCGGCGTAGCTGCGCAAGGCGCGCAGGAAGTCGATTTCCCGGAACGCGGGCCAGTAGGCGTCGCAGAAGTAAAGCTCTGAGTAGGCGCTTTGCCAGAGCAGGAAGTTGGACATCCGCTGCTCGCCGCTGGTGCGGATGACAAGGTCGGGTTCGGGCTGGCCCGCGGTATAGAGGTAGCGGGCGAGGTCCTCGGCGGTCAGGCTGTCGGCCACCGCGTCAAGGGTGCGTCCGTCCGCGGCCTGGTCGTGCAGCAGGTCGCGCATGGCGTCGATGATCTCCTGCCGGCCGCCGTACCCGATCGCCAGGACCAGGTGAGCGCCGGTGGGGCACGTGCGGGTGGCTTCCACCGCTTGCTTGAGGGCGTGCGCGGTGGAGGCGGGCAGGAGGTCGAGTGAGCCGGCGACGTGCAACTGCCAGCGGGCATCGGGACGGGCGAGGTGCTTGGCCGCGAGCTTCTCGATGACCTGCATGAGGAAGGCGACTTCCTCGCTGCCGCGCCCGGTGAGGTTCTCGGTGGAGCAGACGAACACGGTGACGTGCTTGATGTTCAGCGGTTCGCACCAAGCGAGGACTTCCTCGATGTGGTCGGCTCCGTACTGGTGGCCCAGGCTCGGGCTGGCCAGGCCGGCCTGGCGTGCCCAGCGCCGGTTGCCGTCCATGATCAGGCCGACGTGCCGGGGTAGCGGGCCGGAGGCGACCTGCCTGCGCAGGCTTCTGGAGTAGAGGGCGTAAAGGGGCCTGGACAGCTTCATGACGCATCTCCGGTTGGCGGGATGTTCACGCGGCGGGGTCTCGCCGCAGCAGGACGAGGACAGACACGCCGACGGCGGCCGTGATAGTGGCGGCCTGGGCGGCGATGCCGGCACCGAGATGCGCGGTTCCCGCTGGCTCGAACAGGGTGGCCCAGTCCTGCCAGTAGTACATCGGCAGGATCGCGGCCAGGTTGTGCTGGTGGGCACTGAGGATACTGCCCGCGATGACGAGTGCGAGGCTGGCTCCGAGGGCTTCAGCCCCGTGCGGCAGGAGCAGGCCGAGCGCGAGGGCGATCGCCCCGATGCCGAGCATGCACAGCAGGATGTAGCCGGCGGCGGCGAGGCACCGGCCGACCGCGTCTGCCTCGGGCAGGCTGGACGCGCCGATCACATGGAACGCGTGCCAGCCGAACAGGGCAAGGCCAGTAAAGAATCCGGCGGCCAGCACGCAACCGGTGGCCGCGGCGGTGATGACCAGGACCGCGGCCAGCTTGCCGGTCAGGAGGCGTGACCGGGTCACGGGCTGGACGTAGAGGTAGCGGAGCGTGCCCCAGGCCCGGTCGGCCGACCCGACGGCGCTGGCGAGCAGCGCCACCGCGAGGGGCAGGAGCAGCGGCGCGGTGAAGTCGAGGCTGGCCATGGTGTGGTTGAGCGCGGAGTAGGTCGCCGCCCCGAAGAGGCCGCCCTGGTTCCCGTCACGGTGCCCCGCGTGCGAGGCGGTCGCCAGGCCGGCGATGACCGGGACGGCGGCCAGGCCGGCCAGAGCGATCAGGGTGCGGGCGCGCAGCAGTTGGGTGATGAGTTCAACGCGCAGCATGCTCATCGTCTCCTTCGGTCATCGCCAGGAACGCCTCCTCAAGGGACCGGGCCCCGCCGAGTAGCCGGTCTAGCGGGCCCGCGGTGACCAGCGTGCCGCGGTTCATGATGACGGCGTGGGTGGCCAGTTGCTGTACCTCGGCCAGTTGGTGACTGGAGACCAGCACCGCCGCCCCTTCGCTGGCGAGGGCGCGGAGCCGCTGCCGCAGGGCGCGGACCTCGGCGGGGTCCAGCCCGTTCGCCGGCTCGTCGAGGATCAGCACGGCGGGAGCGCGCATCAGGGCCTGGGCGAGCATCAGCCGCTGCTTCATGCCCATCGAGTAGCCCCTGACTCGACGGTTGACAGCGTCGCCCAGGCCGGCCAGGTCAAGCGCGTCATCCAGGGCGGGCGGCGGCCAGTCACGCCCGGTGGCCGACCACAGCAGCCGCAGGTTCCGCAGCCCGGTCAGATGCGGGACGAACGCGGGCCCGTCGATGAGGACCCCGGCCCGCCGCAGCACCGGGGCACCGAGGCGGACCGGCTCGCCGAGCAGGTGCACGCTGCCCTCATCGGGACGGGACAGGCCGGCCAGCATCCGCATCGTCGAGGTCTTCCCGGCCCCGTTCGGACCGAGCAGGGCGCACACCTCGCCGCCGTGCACTGCGAGGCTGAGCCCGGTGACGGCCTGAGACCGCCCGTAGCGCTTGGACAAGCCGCCCGCCGCGATGAGGGGGACGGCCGGGTCGTTGACAATCGGCGGGTGCATCACGCGCCTTTCCCTGTACGTGGACATGGAACTCCCTGGGGGTGGCCGGGTTACGGCGCCGCCGAAGGCCGGCCGGGCGCCCCGGGCGGCCGCCTCTGCCGCCACAGCAGGAAGGCCGCGGCGGCTAGCGCGGCGGCGGCACCGGGGCCGAGAGTCAGCACGGCCAGGTCCGCCGCCGAGGCGAGCGGCCTGCCGCGCGCCAGGTGCCACAGCGGGTCGTGAAAGGCGATGGCGAGCTGGACCGCGACACCTCCGGACACCACGGCCGCCTCGGCCGCGAGCCGTGCCGGGGACCGGGGCGGGCGAGCGATGAAACAGGCGGCCGCGTTGCTGATCACGCAGAAGGCGAGGAACGCCGCGGTCTCCGCGGTCACGGCCCAGCCGATCAGGAGCGGGCTGGTCCACCGCTCGCCGACGGCCAGGGCGCCGGTCACCCCCGCGGCGGCCAGCAGGCTCGCCGCGGTGAACACGCGCATGGCGTGCACGCGTACCCAGGCAGCCGCCCGCCGGGCCGGCCAGCGCCGCACGACCGGGATCAGGGCGCAGGCCCCGGTGACGTCAGCCAGCCAGTCATGCTGCCACCCCGCGAAGGAACCGCGTGGCCGCCGGCGGCGCGCCAAGAGCACCGCGGCCACGGCCAGCAGCAGGGTCTGCGCGGCCAGCCCGGCGATCAGCAGGCCGGTACGGCCGCTCCACGACGAGCGGTGAGCACGGACGGCGACGGCGGCCCACTCGCACACCGTGGTCAGCCCGGCCAGCGTGGTCATCACGGCGGCCGCCCGAACTAGCTGACGGCCCCGGTCGTACCCGCCCGGCCACCGCCATGCCAGCAACCGCAGCCCGATCAGGAGCGCCAGCGCCGGGACGGTGAACACGGCCAGCGACACCGCCGTGTCGTACGGGTCGTCCTGCCACGGGCTGGCCGCGCGGACCGCCTGGTCCTGGGTCTCCAGCACCGTCAGCACCTCGAACACGGCCGCGGCGCCCAGGCTCACCGCGACGGCTCCCGCCGCGCCGGCCAGAGACTGGTCACCCGACTTCGGATCTCGCATGTGCCAGATAGTACACGATGCGTACTACGTAGTGCGTACTATGCACCCTGAACTTCACGCTGCGATCTATCGCAGCGCGTACTATGGTGGCGGCGGCACGAAGGAGGCGCGATGCACGGCAATGACGCACAACTGCTGGTCCTCACCGTCCTGGCAAACGGGCCGCTGCACGGGTACGCGATCAACACCGCGATCGAGGAGCTGGCCGGGGCCAGGCTCGGGCCCGGCAGCCTATACGGCGCTCTCGCCCGCCTGGAGGCGCGGGCGCTGATCGAGCCGGCGCGCGAGGCCGGGGACACGCAGGACAAGAACCGCACCATGCAGATCACCGCGGCCGGGCGCGAGGCGCTTCGCGCCCAGCTCGAGCAGATGGCCCGCGTCTCCCGGGTCGGCCTGCGCGCGCTCGGGGAGGCCGGGGCGTGAACGTCCCCGCCCTCATCGTCAGCCTCTACCCGCCGGGCGTGCGCCAGCGCTGGGGAACCGAGATGGTGCGAGAAGTAGCCGCCTCCGGCCCGGGCTCGTGGCCCGACACGGTGATCGGGGCCGTGCGGCTATGGACGCATCCCGGCGACTGGCCGGAAACGGCCAGCGGGCAGACCCGCCGCGTCCTTTCGGCCGCGCTGTTCGCCGAGGCAGCCGTCGCCGCGCTCCTGCTCCGCGCGGCCGGGCCGCCGCGCTTCCTCGTCGCCGGCCCGGGCCACCCGGTCGCGAGTGCGTGGCTGCTGCTCGTGCTGGCCGGCGCCGCGCTCGCGGCGCCCCTTCCCCCGCTCAGGCCAGGTGCCCTCCGAAGGCTGGCCGCCGTGACCGCCCGGACCCTGGCCGCCCCGGCTCTCGCGCTGCTCGCCCTGTACCTGACCGCCCGCAGCGGCCTGGTGGACCACCCTGCCCGCCCGGTTCATTTCCTGCTCCTCGGCTGCTACTGGGCGACCCTGGCCTACGTCGGGTCGCGCGCCTGCGCGCTGGTATCCCGCATCGGCCCGATCGCCATCATGCCGGGCGCGGGACGCCTGCGTCCGGCCTTGTTCCTCATCGGAGCGGGTTTTGCCATCGCGGCCGGCCAGGGTCTCGCGTCCGCGGTGCACCCGACCGTCCATGCGGGAACGCTCGCACTGTCATGTGCCTTGGCGACCCTTGCCACCGCCGCGGTCACGGCTGCCCATGACCTGCATGCAGCCAATTGACATTCTCCCCGCCGTGAACGGCGGGGATTCCCGGTCGGCGGTTCATGCCGCCCGCCGCGCGTGGATTGCCTCGAATGTCAGTGGCCGGAAGTAAGCGAAGACCGGCGGCTAAGCGAAGCCCGTGGCCGCCGGCCTTCCCGTTAGTCGTTTCTGGCTACCTCCGGGCCCGTGATGCGGGTCAGGATCGGGAACGTCGCCGCGATGATCGCCAGGGACACGATGATGCCGCCGACGGTCAGCAGGTAGTACGCCAGGCCCGGCGCGACCATCGGGCGGTTCTGCGCCTCCGTCGCGTACATCGCGGCGGCGCCGAAGCCCGTCCCAATCGCCACAACCGCCACCGTCAGCAGCGGGACCGCGCCCTCCAGCGCGACGACGCCGCGTAGCGTGGACAGCCGCGCGCCGGTGAGCCGCAGCAGGCTGAACGGCCGCTTGCGCTCCGCGAGCCCCGCCGCGATGCCCGCGGCCAGCGTGCACCCGGCGATCGCCAGGCTGACCAGGATCACCACGTTGGCGAGCTGCTGGTAGCCGGAATTCTGCGAGTCGTCCTGCGCGGCGATGTCGGCGTACGTGGACGGCGGGGAGACTGTCGGGTAAACGCTCGCCTTCAGCAGCGTCCGCGCCCGCTCGACCGTCGCCGGGGCGCCGTTCGTCGCCACGTTGATGCCGTCCACGCCGAGGGCGTCGAGTCCGGCGACCGACACATTCGCGGCCGGCCAGGTGTACGTGTCCACGTTCGGGTTGAAGCCGAGGGGACCGTTGAAGCCGTCCGCCGGGAACTCGGCCGTTGCCGCGCCTGCCGGGCAGCGGCCGAGCGCGGGCACGGTCGCGAGCTGCGCGCACGAGACCACGCCGGCCGGGATCGGGGTGACGCTGCCGACGGCGACGACGCCGAACGCGTTGACGCCGAGGTTCTCGAAACGGCCAGGGATCGTCAGCCCGGGGACCGCGCGCACCACGAGCACCCCCTGGACGCCGGGCACCGCACTCAGCTGGGCGGCGAGCGGCGCGACGGGCGCGGCCGGCCCCGGGTTCGCGGTGCCAGACCGCACTCCCGGGCCGCTGTTCCGGGCGATCGCATTCGACGCCGATATCTGCGCGGTCAGCACGTGCGACTCGGCGATGTTGCCGAACCTGGTGGGGTCCTTGGCGTCCTGCGTGGTGATCGCGATCGTCGCGACGGTGGTGACCAGCAGCGCGACCACCAAGCCACTGACGGAACGGAACGCGGCCCGCGGGTCGTCGCCGATGCGCCGGGCGGCGATCAGCGTGCCGGGGCGGCTGGTCCACCGGGCCATGAGCCGCGCGGCGGCCATGGTGAGCCACGGCCCGGCGATGAACAGCCCGATGATGATCAGCGCGAAGCTGGTCACGAACGCCTGGATCTGCCCCTGGATCGAGGCCGGGTGCCCGTGCGCCTCCCAGAAGCCGAGCTCAGCTAGACCGAGGAGCACCGGCACCACCCGCCAGGCACCAGGCGGCTTCGGCGTCACCCGGCGCGTGACGCCGAGCGGGGAGATGTTCACCCGGCGCAGCGCCAGTCGCGCTGCCACAGCGGCGGCCACCGGCACGCCGACCGCGACGACGATGACGTCGAACAGGCTGAGCGTCAGTTGGCCGGAGAAGAACGGCTGGCCGACGAACGGGATGCCCGCCACCGGGATGCGCAGCCCGAAGAAGATCGCGAACCCGGCGGCCACGCCAAGCAGGGCCGCCGCGGTCGACTCCACCGCCGCGAGTGCGGACACCTGCGTGCGGGTCGCGCCGATCAGGCGCATCGCCGCGAACCGCTCCTCCCGGCGGGCGGCCGACAGCCGGGTCGCGGTGCCGATAAAGATCAGTACCGGCAGCAGGATCGCCAGCGCGACGACGGACAGGATCAGGTCGGTGCCGCTCGCCGGCGCGCCGGTGTCGGCCGGCATGTACTTGAGCCCGTTGGGGTTAAAGTTCGGCGCGAACTGCGGCCGATGGCCCTTCCTGGCGGGGGAAATCGTGACACTCCCGCCGAGGTTGCCCGGCACGGTCGTCGCGACAGCGGTCACCTTTACGCTGCCCACGGCCGTCGCTAGTTGCGCCGGGGTGCGCCCGACGACGATGACGAGCGAGTTAGGCGAGGGCAGCGCGGCGTCGCCGATGATCCCGGCCAGGTGCCCCGGGTAGCGGTCAGCCAACTGGTCCGCCGGAACGGACCGCAGCAGCGCCGCGAGCGCGGGCGAGGCGTAGTACGTCCCCGGCGCCGGGTCATGGGACAGCCCCGGCGGCACCGGCGAGGAAGCGCCGGTGGCCGCGACGTCGAAGCGGCTGATCGTCTGGCCGTCGTAGATGTCGCTGGTTGGGTGCCACCACAGCGGCGCGACCCCCGTGGCCGGCCCCGGCGCCGCCCACTGGGTGCCGGTCCAGAACCACGCGTGCCGGTTGTTCCACGAAGTGACCGCGTTGGTCGCGGCCACTGCGGTGAGCAGCAGCCCGACGCCGAGCCCGACCGCGACCACCAGGATGACCAGCCGGGTAACGGCCTCGCGCCCCCCGTTCACGGCCAGCCGCAGCCCAAGCCCGACTGTGCCAGACCCGTTCATACCGGAACGGCTAGCGTCCCGCTCGATCGCGGTTGCCGCGCTCATGGCTTTGCCCCGGTGAGCGTGCCGACCGTGCCGTCCCGCACGACGACCTCGCGGTCGGCGTACGCGGCGACCCGGGCGTCGTGGGTGACCAGGACGACCGTGGTCCCCTGCTCGCGGACCGCGCTCACCAGCAGGTTCATCACCAGCTCGCCGGACATCGAGTCCAGCGCCCCCGTCGGCTCGTCGGCGAACAGCACTTCGGGCTCGGCGACCAGGCCGCGGGCGAGCGCGACGCGCTGCGCCTGCCCGCCGGACAGCTCACCGGACCGCCGGGACTCGAGCCCGTCCAGCTCGAGCGTGGGGAACCACGTGCGCGCCGCCGCCATCGCCGGCCCGCGCCGCATGCCGGACAGCAGCAACGGCAGCGCGACGTTCTCCTCGGCGGTGAGCTCGGGCACGAGCTGCCCGGACTGGAACACGAACCCGAACCGGTCCCGCCGCAGCGCACTGCGCTTGTCGTCGCTGAGCCGGTCGAGCCGCATCCCGTTGAAATGCACTTCCCCCGAGGAAGGCACCAGGATCCCGGCCAGGCAGTGCAGCAGCGTCGACTTCCCGGACCCGCTGGGCCCCATGACGGCGACGATCTCGCCCTTGGCGACGCCGAGCGACGCCCCGCGCAGCGCCGGCGTGCTGCCGAACGACAGCGACAGATCGACGGCCTTGATGAACTTCCCCGACGCGCCGTGCCCGTGTCCCGTGACACTGAGGTTCGCGGCGCTGTGCCCAGCGGCGTCGTGATCGGGAGTCATGACTGCCCCTGCACTGTCCGCGCGATCATGTCCAGCCGCGCCGCCGTGTGGTCGATCCATCGCAGATCCGCCTCCAGGCGGTAGAGGGCGTGGTCGGCGAGCAGCACGTCGAGGGTGCCGCCCTGCCGCTTGAACTCGGTGAGCTCGCGCATCCGCTGCAGGTGCGCCGCCCGCTGGACGTCGAGGTAGTTGGCGGCGTGCTTGCCGAGCATGAGCGCGAGCACGACCTTGGCGAACAGTTCGCTCTGCAGGTCGGGCTCCGGCGGCGCGGGCTCGGCGAGCCACTTCTCCACGTCGGCGACACCCTCGTCGGTGATGATGTACCGGCGCCGTTCCGGCCCGGCCCCTTGCTCGACGGGCCCGGCCACGGCCTTCCCGTCCCTGGCCAGCCGCGACAGCGTGGCATACACCTGGCTGTAGCGCAGCGGCCGCCCTTGCCCGAAGTAAGCGTCGTAGTCGCGCTTCAGGTCATACCCATGGCTGGGTCCGCGCTCAAGCAGCCCCAACAGCGTCAGCGGAACACTCATACCCGAGAGACTACCTCGCGAGTAGGCTCTCGGGTAGTAGTTGACCTATTCTCCTGGAGAATAGTTGTCGGCGACGGCCCAGAATCCGCCCCGGACGGGCCCCGTAGCCGTGCCCCGGGCCCGCCCCGCCCGGCCCCGCCCCTGGCCTCAAGTCCGTGACTTCCGGGCTTCACCTAACTGCCGGATGTAGCTTGGGTAGCGGCTGAAGCGCCAGCCGATCCGAGCCCGCGCCGCCCACGTCGGCATATGGGCGCTTGAGGAGAAGACGTCTCGGACTCCGCGCCTGTAGTTCCCCGTATGAGATGGCATGTTCTGGTGTCTGGCGGGGCCGGGCGTGGGGTGGCCGCCGTCGGGAAGAGACCGAAATGCCGAAAAACGACCGGGAACGAACCCGCAAGGCCCGCACGCTCATGCAGCAGCGGCCCGAACTCAACTACACGCGGGCCCTCGCCGAGGTCGACGCCACGCCGCTGCTCGGGTCCCTGCCTACACGGCCGCGCGTGCGGTGAAGTCGTAAAACTCCACGTCCAGTATCCCGTCCCGTCCCCCATCATGCTCTCCATCATCGTGGGTCTCACCGACAACACTGGTTAGCCTAGAGAAAAGCGCGACTTCGACACCATCGCCCGCTTCACCGAGCAGCCCACCCGGTGGATCATGCCGGCTGGCACGGTGTAACGCTTCCCTGGCGTGGTCAAGGCAGCGGCGGGTAATCCGCGTTCGTCAGCCGGTTGATCAAGCCCTGCCCACGTGGCGGGTGGCCCGGTTTGGCAGACTTCAGCCGTGACCGCGTTGGATGAGCGTAGGCGCCGGACTTTGGTCCGCCGTGGCTTCGCCCTGGAATGGCTCACGCTCGGATGGAACGTGGTCGGGATCGTCATCCTGGCAATCGGGGCGGCCACCGCCCGCTCGGTGGCGCTCGCCGGGTTCGGCCTGGACTCGTTGATTGAGATCGGGGCGTCCACGGTGGTGATCTGGGAGCTGTCCGGCACCGGAGCCGACCGGCAGCGGCGCGGCCTGCGGCTGATCGGGGCCGCTTTCGCGGCCCTCGCCGTCTATCTCCTGGTCCAGTCCACCGTGGTCCTGGCCGCGGGATACCACCCGCGGCACTCGGTCCTGGGCATCGTATGGACGGCAGTCACGGCGGCCGTGATGTTCACCCTCGCGGCCGGTAAGGCACGCACCGGCCGGGCGCTCGGCAACCCCGTCTTGCAAACCGAGGGCAGGGTGACGGTCATCGACGGCATCCTCGCCGTGGCGGTCCTGTTCGGCCTCGTACTCAACGCCGCGGCGGGCTGGTGGTGGGCCGACCCCGCCGCCGGGTACGTGCTGGTCTACTACGCCGCTCGCGAGGTCCGGGAGATCTTCACCGAACAGCACGCCGTCGAATGATCGGAAAGCTACCGGTATCCGAGACGGCCAGGTGATCGCTAACCTTCGGGCGGCCGGTTAGGTGTCTGCCGGCTCCTGGTGTGCCGAGTTTTCCAAGGGCAGGCCGGTGATCCGGCACAGTACAGCGAACCCGTCCTCGGTTCCCGGCCAGTTACGGCGGACCGCCTCCACGCCCGCCCTGCGCACAACCCAGCGGAGCGCGACAGCGACGACAACCGCGTCATCGGTGTAGCCGAGCACGGGAATGAAGTCGGGTACCAGGTCGATAGGCGAAGCCAGATAGGCAAGCAGAGCAGCCAGCCCGACCCGTACCCGGTGCGGCAACGCCCGGTCAGCGGCCAGGCGAGACAGCAGCCGCAGCAGGTCAGGCAAAATCCGCAGCGCCTCACGCAGCACGCCGTCACGGGGACGGACGATCAGCAGGACCACGATCAGCCCCAGCCATGCCACGAGCAGCCCGCCCGCCAGCGCCGCAAGCAGGTCAACCCACCACGAACCCAACACGGCAACCTCCTATCCCCCACCAGCCGTCGCCGCTCAGCGCACATGCACCGCGGAAACATCCAGGGCATCGGCAACGACCCGTTATTCCACCCTAACCAGGCAGATCCCGCCGACTCCCAGGGTGAATGTGCGACTTCTTAATGCCCCCGGCGGGACCTCGGGGCTCCAGGATGGACGCTGCCGACTGATCGAGGTTGCTGGATGGCTGGGCTGGAAGCCTGGGCGAGGTCCGCGCGGTGGCGCGCTTGGCCTTATACAGAGGGATACAGAGGGCGGCCCGGGCAAGTTTTCCGGTGTCGAGCTGTCGATTTCCTGGCTCATTGTTCGTCTTATTGCTGACCATCTGGTGGTGACGAGGAGGACGCGATGAAGTACGTCATGCTGGTCTATCAAGGGACAGCGCTCGAGCGGCAGGCCGCGCTGCCCGAGGAGGAGCAGAAGCAGGTCCATGCCGACTACCAAGGGATCAATCAGACGCCGGGCGTCACCCCCGGGGTGCCGATGGGCCTGCCCGAGAACGCGACCACCGTGCGGGTCGAAGGCGGCAAGACCCTGACGACCGACGGCCCGTTCGTCGGGATGAAGGAGGCCGTCGGCACTTGGTTCGTCCTCGAGGCCGACGACCTCGACGCGGCCATCGAGGTGGCCGCCCGCGTCCCTGCGGCACGCTATGGCGGCGCCGTCGAGATCCGCCCCTCGGAGGTGTATTGGTAGCGGCGCTCGAACAGGTCTTCCGCGAGGAATGGGGCCGCGTCCTGGCCACGCTGATCGGCTTCCTCGGCGACTTCGACCTCGCCGAGGAAGCCGCGCAGGAGGCGTTCGCGGTGGCCGCCGACCGCTGGCCACGCGACGGCATCCCCGGTAACCCGCGCGCCTGGCTGATGACGACGGCCCGGAACCGAGCGACGGATCGCATCCGCCGCGACCGGGCCCTCGCCGCCAAGTTCGGCCTGCTCGTCGCCGATGATCGTGCTGAGGTGCCGATGAACACCACGATGTTTCCCGACGAGCGCCTGGAGCTCATTTTTACCTGCTGTCACCCCGCGCTCGCGGTCGAGGCGCAGGTCGCGCTTACCCTGCGCACCCTGGGCGGGCTCACCACGGACGAAATCGCCCGTGCCTTCCTGGTGCCGGAGCGCACGATGGCGCAGCGGCTGGTGCGGGCCAAGCGAAAGATCAAAGCGGCAGGGATCCCGTTTCGCGTGCCACCGGTTCACCTGCTCCGCGAGCGTCTCCACGCCGTTCTCGCCGTCGTTTACCTGATCTTCAACGAGGGCTACGGCGGTCGCGACGAGCTGGCGGCGGAGGCGATCTGGCTGGGGTGTGCGCTGGCCGAACTGCTTCCGGACGAGTCCGAGGTTCACGGGCTGCTGGCGATGATGCTCCTGCACGACTCCCGGCGCGAGACGCGGTTTAGCGACGGCGAGCTGGTGCTGCTCGCCGATCAGGACCCGTCCCGGTGGAACACCGGGCAGATCGCCGCTGGACGCGCCGAGCTCGACCGCGCGCTCGCCCTGTGCGGCCGCGGGCCCTATGTCCTGCAGGCCGCCATCGCCTCGTTGCACGCCGAGGCACCGTGCGACTGGGCGGAGATCGCGGTGCTGTACGGCGAGCTCGGCCGCTTGACCGGCTCGCCCGTCGTGGAGCTCAACCGCGCCATCGCGATCGCCGAGACCGAAGGCCCCGAGGCCGGCCTGCGCATCGTCGACCAACTCGGTCTCGACGACTTCCGCTACCTGCACTCGACAAGGGCCGAACTCTTGCGGCGTCTCGGGCGGACCGACGAGGCGCGTGACGCCTATCGACGTGCGAGACAACTCACCGACGATGGCGCCGAACGGCGCTTCCTTGAACGCCGGCTAACGGAACTGGCAGGCACGACTGGCTCTATTTAGTCATCGCCTGAATCCGACGCCTTTGACCCTCGGCAGTGGACAGGATGACCTCGAACACAACCGTACCCGCCGACCGCCTGCGACCGAAGCCCTCGAACCCCGGAGCGATCAGCCCGGCGGCCACGGCGCCGAGAAAGACACTCGCCCACCCGTTCGCCTCGTTGCTAGGAGGGGACGGGCGCACGGTCGGCGTGGCGTTCCGCCCTGTTCGGGCCGAAGAATGCCGGGATGTGGGCGATCAGCAGGGCGGGAAGGGCTATGTCGGCTATAAGGCTGCGGGCCAGGATGGTGTGGTCGTGCACGCCGAAGGTGAAGGTGTAGCCGAGGTTGGCGATCATCGGGAGCCAGGCGGCCCACCAGGCCCAGCGCTGGCGGCGGCGGAACGGGATGGCGATCAGCGCGATGAACAGCAGCGCGAACGTCAACTCGTGCAGCGCGTACCCGCGCTCGACCTCGGTGATGTAGCTGGCGATACCTGGGCTAGCGGTCTTGACCTGGCTGAAGGGGCCGCCTGCGAGCTTGGCGAAGGTGCCCTGGTGGTCGGCCGGGAGGTTGCTCATGGCGAGGGACATCAGGTCTGCGGCGGCACCATAGACGTAGAACGCTCCCAGGAGCAGCAGCAGCGCTAGCCCGGCGGCCGCGGGACCTCGGGTACGGGACCGGGCGGGTACGGCGTCAGTGAGCATTTCACCCTCCGGAGCATGCCGGGTATCTTGCCGAATATTTCACCACCCCGCCGGGGAATTCCGCAGGCGACGTAAACTTACGGTCACTGTAAAGAATGGGGCGGAAATTGGACAGTGAAGAAGGCCTGCGGGAGCGCAAGCGGCGCGAGACCAGGGCCCTGATCGCCGGGACCGCGATGCGGTTGTTCATGCGGCGCGGCTTCGACGCGGTGAGCGTGGCGGAGATCGCCGCAGCCGCAGGCGTGGCCGAGAAGACGGTGTACAACTATTTCCCGGTCAAGGCCGCGATGTTCTTCGACGAGGCGGACAACGTGCTCGCCGAACTGCTGGCAGCGGTCCGGTACCGCACGGCCGGGCAGCCGGCCGTGGACGCGGTCGGTACCTTCATAGCCGGCCGGGGCGAATGGGCCGCTGGGAGACGGCCCGCACAGCCTACCGGCAGGTTCCGTCAGCTCATCGCCGGCAGCACCGCCCTGCAGGCGCAGCAACGGCTGATGTTCGCCGCGTTCGAGACCGCCCTGGCCGACGTGCTGGCGGAGGAAACCGGGGCTAGGCGCGGGGCGGCCGAGCCGTTCGTGGCCGCCGTTGCGCTGGTCGGCGTGATCCGGGCGGCGTTCGAGGTCAGCCCCGGCGGGCCAGAGCCCGACCGGGACATGGCCACCTCCGCGCTCCGGCTGCTCGCAGATGGTCTGTCTGGCTACGCCATCCGCCCTACGCTCATCCTGCTCGGCCTGTACGTCAGCGCCGGACAAATCAGCCACTGAGCAGCCCTCATGTCGGTCCACCATCGAGATCGTCGGGTGTTAACGGCGTGGCCGGGTCGGAGGCCGGACGCTCGCGTAGACGCCGACGTCATGACGCTCCGCCCAGTCCAAAACGGTCGCCGCCGCCTCTGTCGCCGGGCCGCGGCTTCGATATCGCGGGACGATGGCGTACCCCAATCGTGGTTCCCTTCACCGGGCGCACCAGGAACCCGCAGTGACCCACTTCCGCGCCCCCGTCACGCAAGACGAAGACCCACGGGCTCAGCGCGCGGTCTCCGCTCCGCCCATTGCCGCTGCCCGGCCCGGCTCCACGACCGGTTGGTTCCAAGTGGCTGGCAACGTCCGGCCGCAGAAGCCGCAGGCACGGCCGATCGGTGCAAACAATCCAACTGTCCGAAGTATCTACCGGCACTGAATGATCCACGAGGAAAGCTGAGCGCAAAGCAGGCGGCCAGGAGGCGATCGTCGTCCACGAAATCCCACTCCTCGCCGAAGGCCAGGGCTCGGCGGATTTCGACGTAGTCGTTGTCGTCGACGTCCCCACCGAACCGCAGGTCTTCCGCCTGGCCGCGCGCGGCCAGGCGGAAGACCAAGCCAGGGCGCGGATGGCCGCCCAGGCGACCCGCGAGCAGCGCCGGGTTCACGGGGCAGGTCGGTTGCGGGTGAGGCAAGGTTCCGGTCTGCCCCGGCTCCCGGCGCCCCTGCGGGCCGGTCGACGGCACCTGGCAACGGTGGTCCCGAGGCCGAGCGTCCGCAACGGCACGGGCAGGAGGCGGTCGCCGCCTGAGGGCTCGCGGCAGCCCCTAGAGAGCAATACCGAGGCGTCAGCCGCCCGGATGTTGGTGGTCATTGGAATGTGCCCACTGGCGGCCATCGGGAACTGCCCGGAGACGGTCAACCTGATCACGCGGTGTCATTGCGTCCCGAGCTGCGGTCGTTCCTCATCCGCCCATCGCGCCCGCGGTGCTGTGCACTCATGCCGAGCAGATGACAGGGGTCAGCGCACGGCGGTCACGACGCGGTGTGATGCGGGCTCGCGGCGGTGCGCCACGTGACCGGTGCGGCGAGTTCGGGGGTGTAGCTGCAGTACGTGCCGGTGTTGATCGTGCGGTCCAGGTGCGAGGCAAGTTCGGGGTGGATGTCACGCAGCCGGGCCAGGGCGTAGCGGATCGACCGGGTGACGGTTGTGCGTGCCCGCTCCTGCGGAGTGCCGCTGCCGCGGTCGCGGCCGCCCAGGCCGACCGCGCGGGTGAGCTCGGAGATCAGGTAGTCGCGATCGCGCTGGGCGAGCTCGGCGCGGGCGGTGTCGTGGTTGGTCTCGGCCTCGGCCAGGTCGTCCTGAACCTCCTGCAGCCGCCTGCGGTACGCCTCCCGCGCCTCAGCGTCGAGATGGGGCAGCGCCCCCGCGTCGCGCAGGCCCGCGCCGAGCAGGTCGAGAACGTGGAACTCACGCTCCGGCTCGGCGAGCAGCCGCGCCACGTGCCGCAGACCGGTCAGGTCGGGCAGCACCGCCTCACGGCCGGCGAAGGCGACGCAGCGCAGCGTTCCTTCGGCCAAGAACAGGGCTTCGTGCTGACCGGCCTGGGTTGTGTGTGCCGGTGCCGCGTCCGGCGGTATCGCCGCGCCGTAGCCGCGCAGGGCGCGCTCGGCGGCTTGTTGCGTGACGCGCGCCAGTTCGTGCTGGCCACGGGCCTGCTGGATGCGGGCGAGGACGAGCCGGGCCGTGGCTGCTTCGTAGGGCGCGCAGAGATCGGTCCACCGGGCGATCGCGTCCGAGCACGCCGTGGTGGCCTTGCCGAGTTCGTCGCGAAGCAGCAGGCTGCGCGCCCGCGCGAGCGCCGACCGGGCCGACAGCACCGAGCCGCCGCCCGCCGTCGCTGCGATCCGTTCCAGGGCGGTGGCGGCCGCCGCGGCGGTCGGCTCGTCGCCGCGCGCGAATGCGATCTCGGCCTGGACGTCGTAGAGCGGGGCCAGGCGCAGTTCGCCGGCCGGCGGCCACTCCTTTGACGGCACTGCCACCGGGTGCGTCAATGCGTCGTCGATCATCGCAGCAGCGGTGTCGGCGTCGCCCTGCGCCAGGCGTAGCAGCGCAAAGCCGGGCCGACGCGACGCGGCCAAGCAACGCGGCCAGCGGTTGCCGGTGCGCCTCGCCCAACGCCACGGCCTGATGTGCCGCGGCCCGCGCCGCTGGAAGGTCACCGGACAGGTAGCGCTCGTAGCCGCGCACTGCTGCCAGGACGGCGTGCGCCGAGCCGGGCTCGGTGCCGGTAAGCAGGGCGTCCGCGCGGGCAAGCCAGCCGCGCACCGGGGCCATCAGCGCGGTGTCCACGAGCAGCTGCAGCGCTACCGTCGCTGCCGCCTCGGCTGCGGCGACAGTCTGTCCGGCGTCAAGATGCCGACGGTAAAGCTGCTCACGGCAGTTGATCGACAGCTCCAGGCGCCCGCAGGCCGGGCACAGCGAGGTCATCGAGCACATCCGCAGCAAGCTCGCGCCGGCCTGACTTCGGGGGACGAGCCCGATCCGGGTCCGGAGGCGCCGGCGGCAACGTTGGCCGAGACCTCAAGCGCCGCGCATCTCGCACGGGCACGCAAGCACCTGCCGTCCGCCGAACGCACGCCAGAATCGGCCCAGCGGCCCGGAAACCTGGTTACCCACGGTGATGGCCACCGGGCCGTCTTCGTGACCGCCAGCGGGCAGATCCAGCTGGCCGCTGTCACGACCGCGCGTGTTCGGGCCACGATCGGGCTATATCGTGGCCCGACTCGCGCGCGGGAGCACCCTCCCGCCCCGCTCTCAGAGTCATGGACCCTGCAAGGTATCCGCCCGCGGAAACGGCGATGCCCCGCCGCCCGCCGTTCAGCGGGGCGACGGGGCAGGAAGCCGCATCCGTTCCGGATGACTCTTCAACTGCTAGCTCTGACCGGACAGCTCCTCGCGGAGGGCGGCCAGGGCCTCGTCGGAGGCCAGCGGGCCGGACGGGGCGCTGTTGTCCGAACCCGCCGGGCGGTTGCCGCCACCGCGCGGGCCGCGGCTGGCCGACTGGGAGGTCACGGCGGTCTCGCCGCACGAGCAAGAGCACGAAGGGACCGTTCCCGGCATTTGTGAACCATAGCCAGGCCGCGCTCGGGCTGGTCATTACGCCAGGAACGAATTGGGCTCACGGTGGGGTCGCTGGACAGTTAGCGTCGGGTACGGGAGCAGCGACTGCGGAGCCATGATGACACTCAGAGCGCGCTACGACGGTTACGCGGACTGGTATGACGGCTGGAACAAGCCGCACGCCGAACGCAACGCATCCGCGATTAGGGAACTGCTCGGCCCCGGCGACGGCCTGTGTCTCGACCTGGGGTGCGGTAGCGGGCATTACTTCGACGTCATCGCCGCTACCGGCCGGACCGTGGTCGGGCTGGATTATTCAGCTGACCAGTTGCGCATCGCCCAGCGGCGGTCCCGGTGGATCGTGCGGGGTGACGCGGCCGCCTTGCCGTTCGCCGACGGCACCTTCCCGACCGTGGCCACGATGTGGATCTCGACCGATGTCAATGACTTCGGTGCCGTCCTGGCCGAGGCCGCCCGGGTCCTGACGCCCGGCGGGCGGCTGGTCTTCTACGGTGCTCATCCGTGCTTCAACGGGCCGCATGTGCAGTGGCTGGACGATGGCGGGGTGCGGGCCCACCCCACCTACCGGGTCGCCGGGTGGCACGAGCAGGCACCCTGGTGGGGTGAATTCGTTCGCAAGCGAGTCGGGATGCGCCACCATCCGCTGGCTGGCCTGGTTAACGCGTTCGTCGGCGCCGGGCTGGCGATCGAGCACATGGTCGAGACGGGCGACCGGCAGGTTCCGACCATCCTCGGGATCCGCGCCAGGAAATCAGGATGCTAGCGGCGGGCCGCGCAGGCAGGATGAGCTGGTGAGCGAACTTGACTTGGTGCGCCGCACCACCGGAGGGGCGTGTCACACCCTGCTGCCGTCCGGATCCGTCCGCCCCAACTGCTTCTACCGGGCCCTCGCCGACGGGGTGACGCTGGAGCATCGCGGCTAACTGACGCCGACGACCAGGGCGTCCGTCATTGCGGACAGCACCTGTCCGCAATGACGGTTAGCGTTGGTGGCATGACAGACGACGGGCAGATCCATCGCTTCCGCATCGAGATCCCGCAAGCCGATCTGGACGACCTGAAGGCCCGGCTCACGGCAACGCGCTGGCCCGACCAGCCCCACGGTGTCGGCTGGGACTACGGCATGCCGCTTGGCTACTTGCGCGACCTGGCCGAGTACTGGCGAACGGGGTACGACTGGCGGGCACATGAGCGTCAGTTGAATGAGTTCCCGCAGTTCACCACGACCATCCAGGGGCAGCGCGTGCACTTCATGCACGTGCGCTCGCCGGAGCCGAACGCCGTGCCGCTGATCATGACACACGGCTGGCCGGGCTCGATCGTGGAGTTCACCCAGGTCATCGGCCCGCTCACCAACCCCAGGGCGTACGGCGGCGATCCCGCCGACGCGTTCCACCTGGTGCTTCCCTCCATCCCCGGCTACGGGTTTTCCGGTCCGACGCTGGAGCCGGGGTGGGACGTGCGCCGGGTCGCGCTGGCGTGGGACGAGCTCATGACTCGGCTGGGCTACGAGCGCTACGGCGCCCAGGGCGGAGACTGGGGTTCGTCGATCTCCAGGGAACTCGGAGTCAGCGTTCCCGAGCACATCATCGGTGTGCACCTCAACATGCTCCTTTCGCAAGGTGCGTCCGACCAGCCGGACCTGACCGACGTGGAGCGGGGCCGCCTCGACCGGATGCGGCAATTCAGGAACACCGGGATGGGATACGGCGCCATTCAGTCGACCCGGCCGCAGACCCTCGCCTACGCCCTGACCGATTCGCCGGCAGGCCAGCTCGCCTGGATCGTGGAGAAGTTCCGTGAATGGACCGACGGTGATCTGCCCGACGATGCCGTCGACCGCGATCAGATGCTCACAAACGTCACGCTGTACTGGCTAACCGGAACCGCGGGATCATCGGCCCGCCTTTACTTCGAAGCCGCGCGAAGTGGGGTGTGGGGACCGCCGGCTCCTTCGACCGCGCCGACCGGCGTCGCCGTGTTTCCTTACGAGATCGCGCCGCCGATCAGGCGCTTCGCCGAAATGTCGAACAACATCGTGCACTGGAGCGAGTTCGACCGCGGCGGCCACTTCGCCGCCATGGAGGAGCCCGACTTGCTCGTCGCCGATGTTCGCCAGTTCTTCCGCCAACTGCGCTGAGACGCGTGCCGGTCGCCGCCCGTTGAGTGGACAGGGAGAGCGGCCACGGCTAGCTGACCTCGACGATCCGCGCCTCCACCAGGGCGCCGTCCGCGACGTGCAGCACGCCGAGCGTGCCGTGTGGCTGGCGGCGCCGGTCGGTCGGCGAGCCGGGATTGAAGATCCGCAGCGTCTCGTCGGCGGCGTCCAGCGGGATATGCGAGTGGCCGAACACCACCAGGTCCGCCTCGGGGAACCGGGCCCGCATCCGGGTCAGCCGTCCGGCGGCCGGGCCGCTGTTGTGGATCATCGCGATCCGCAGGCCCTCCGGCATCAGCGACGCCGTCTCGGCCGCGCCCCAGGCGGCGACGTCGGGGCCGTCGTTGTTGCCGACGACCGCGGTCACCGGCGCGTACTGCGCCAACTCGTCAAGCACCGCGGCCGTGCACACATCACCAGCGTGCAGGATCAGGTCCGCGCCGCGCAGCTGGGACGCGACCGCGGGCGGGCACGACTTCCAGTGCCGGGGAGCGTGCGTGTCGGACAGGACGACTATCCGCATCGTGGTCGAAGCCTCGCCATACGTGCAAACCGTAGCCGATGGCTACCGCTCGCCTTCCCAGGGGAACCGGCAGGCAATAATGGCCCGGTGCGCATCAGGGCTGCGGTCGAGAACGACCTTCCGGTCATGCAGGAAATCGAACGGGCGGCCGGAGCCGTGTTCGCGGAGATCGACATGCGGGAGATCGCCGACGACGAGCCGTTGTCCTTGGAAGAGCTCGCCGGCTACCAGCGAGAGGGCCACGCTTGGGTCGCCGACGATGGCGCGGGCCAACCGGTCGCCTACCTGATCGCCGATCTGGCATCAAGCCGGTGAACTCGCGCTAGCTGGCGGACCGCGACACGCAGAACTCGTTGCCTTCCGGATCGGCGAGCGTCACCCAGCTGTACGGCCCCTGCTGGCCCGTGTGCAGGAACTTCGCTCCGCGCGCGGTCAGGCCCGCTACCGCGCGCTCGACATCGTCGGCGCCGATGCGCACGTCCAGGTGCACCCGGTTCTTGACCGTCTTGGCCTCGGGGACCAACTGGAACAGCACCCTCGGCGCGCGCTCCGTGCCCTCGGGGTGGCGGATGGCCGCCCCTGCCTTCCAGACGAGCGCCCCGTTGTGCAGCTTGGTGTCGCTGTCGGCGGCGTGCCCGGCGCTGATCATCCGCCGGATGAACGCCTCGTCCTGCGGCTCGACCTGCCAGCCCAGCGTCTCGGCCCACCAGTCCGCTAGCCCGTGCGGGTCCCCGCTGTCCACCGTCACCTGGAACTCGTACGCCATCACAGCCGTCCTTCCCCTCGTTGTCCGTTCGCGGGCAACGCTAACGGCGATCCCGGACGCTCCCCTTCCTCAACGCGCAACTCCACGGCTACGGCGTCGCTGGCTTCGCCGAGGGCCGGCCCGCGGTGCTCGACGAGTTCGCCGCCGCGCTGTCCGGCGTCGGCGCCGTGCACACCATCGCCTGGGGCTGTGAGTCCCTGCGAACCTGCGAAGACATCGAACGCGCAGCGCTTGCCGCGCTTGCGGGTCAGGCGGCGTTAACCGGCAGCCGCAGCGCGTTGACCCATAGCCGGCTGAGATTGGCCACGAGATCCTCGAAAGGAATGGTGTCGCCAACCGCGTAGACGAAGTACGCCATTCGTACCACCATGCTCGACAGCGCCCGCGCCGTTACCACCGGGTCAAGCCGCGGGTCGACCAAGCCGCGGCCCTGCCAGTTGGTGATGTCGACGGCGGCCCTCCGCGCGAATTCACGACTGCGCTCAAGGCGCCATTCAGCAACCGTTTCCTCAGCCAGCGTGACCTCTTCGAGAACCTTCAACAGCCTGACATTTCGTTGATAGTTTTCCAGATACGCGCGGATCATAGTCTCGATGCGCGTGGCAATGTCTGGCACACCCTGTACCTCAGGCCCGGCAGTCGGATCGAGCAGATCTTCCTCGATTTCCGGGAGCAGCGCATTAACCACTTCTATCTTGCTGGCGAAGTAGGTATAGAACGAGCCGTTCGCGACACCGGCTTCTTGGGTAATGTCACTGATCCTGGCATCCCTGAATCCGTAACGTTCCAGAATGACGCGGGCAGCCTCGACGATCGCCGCCCGAGTGCGTATACCGCTCCGGGAGCGCGGGTCAATGCGAGTGCCCGTTGTCCTTGTGACGGGCAGCACTTCCTCTGTTGGCATCCTTGAATGCTAACTCACGTCACGCTGATACGCGCGCGACGGGCGCTGCGAGTTTGGTATGAGATTTCCGCCAAGTCTCCGGACGCCGGCGGGCAGGCCGTACGCGCCGGGTTGGACGCCGTCCAGCTGTACGCAAGTGCGCTGTCGTGGGCAGATTCATTGCAGCTCAGGGCCGTAGTTGATCGACATGTTGGCGGCCTGACCGAACTTGAAGTTGGCGTCAAGTTCAAACTGGCTTAGATTCAGTTTACCGAGGTTTCTGCTCTGATTCCGCGTGCAGCGGAACGCGTGCGAGGTGCATTACTGTACAGGCGATAGGCACCCATTTCCACTGGTACCCGCGATCGTTCATGGAGCGCATCGGAGACGTCGTCAGATATCCGCGATCCGAGCGCGCCGGCGACGGTTGCCGCTATTACTACAATGGCGGCAAGCTCTCCATTGACCTCCTCCTGTGCGGTTCGATCTGCCACAAGGACTAGCCGACTCGGCCGCCGCCGTGCCCGATGTCACGGTCATCTGTACGACCGGGGTCGTCTCCGGGCTGCTCGGCCGGCTTCCGATCACGCAGGCTGCCCCGATCGCCCGTGAATACAACGAACAGCTCGCCAAAGCGCAGGCGAAATACCCGGGTCGTTTCTACGGCACCGCGAACATTCCGCTGAACGACACCGGCCAGGCGATCGCCATGGTCGACGAGGCGGTCAAGGAATTCGGGCTCGCCGGCGTCAACCTCGCCGCGGTGACCGCGGACGGATTCACCGACGCCCGCGGCTAGAGGACTTCTACAGCCGTGTCGAGGAGCTCGGTCGCCGCCCTGACGTCAAGCCCGGCCCGCTGATCGCGACTGAGCGAAACCACCAGCGAGCCGGTTCCCTAACGGTGCGGCGCCAGCACGGCGTGCGGGTCGGTGCCCCGCCGGGGCTGCGGGTCGGCGTGCACGACGACCGCGGACAGCCTTGGCAGCGCGTGCAGCAGGTCATGTTCGGCGTTGACGGCGATCTCATGGGCCTCGAACGCGGTAATGCCGCCGCTCACGACAATCTCGCACTCGGCGCGCAGCTGGTGACCCACCCAGCGGAGCCGAACCAGCCCGGTCCCGAGCACGCCGGGCGTGGACCGCAGCGTGCGCTCGGCCTGGTCCACTAGCGCGGGGTCAACCGCGTCCATCAGCCGCCGGTAGACCTCGCGGGCCGCCTGGTACAGCACCGTCAGGATCGCGACCGTGATCACCAGGCCCACGACCGGGTCGGCCCAGTTCCAGCCGAGCGCCACGCCGCCCGCCCCGGCCAAGACCGCCAGGGAGGTGAGGCCGTCCGTCCGCGCGTGCAGCCCGTCGGCAACCAGTGCCGCCGAGCCGATCGTGCGGCCGACCCGGATGCGGTAGCGGGCCACCAATTCGTTGCCGGCGAATCCCACCAGCGCCGCGGCCGCCACCGCGCCCAGGTCGGACACGCGCTGCGGGTGCATGAGGCGGGTCACCGCTTCGTAGGCCGCCAGCGCGGAGGACGCCAGGATCAGGACGACGATCGCGATCCCGGCCAGATCCTCGGCCCGCCCGTACCCGTACGTGTAACGGCGGGTCGCCGGGCGCCTGCCCGCGATGAAGGCGATCCCGAGCGGCACCGCGGTCAGCGCGTCGGCGGCGTTGTGCAGCGTGTCGCCGAGCAGCGCCACCGATCCGGACAGCGCCGCCACCGCCGCCTGGATGACCGCCGTGGCGCCCAAGATGGCCAGGGAGAGCCATAGCGCCCGCATTCCCGCGGAGCTGGCCTCCATCGCGGCGTCGACCTTGTCGGCGGCCTCATGGGAATGGGGGCGCACGGCGTGACGCAGCCGTGCCCACCGGCCCGACCGCTGACGGCGGTCATGCTCATGCTCATGGCCATGACCGTGGTCGTGACCATGAGCATGGCTGTGGCCGTGATCGTGATGCGGGCCGATCGCGGGGTCCATGACGTCCAGCATGCGCTGATAAACGCATTGCCGCACATCGATAAATACCAGGGGGGCGCAGTTGCGAATTGACCGCAATGCCGCCGGTCAAATGCCGGCGTCAGCTAGGTCCGTACGACGGACACGACAAGGACGGCGATCGCGAGCGCGGCGAACAGCAGGTACGCGCCAAGGGCACGGCCCCGGTCGCCGTGGCTGAGCTGCCGGTACAGCACCCAGCCGAACGCGGCGGCCTCCAGCCCGCCGCCGACGATGCCGACAACGGGCACGAACAGGCCGACGATGACCGCCGCGCTGCCCACGAGGTGCACGGCGCCGAGCAGCGGCACGACCCAGAGGTTGCGGCCCTCGAGCACGCCGAGCCTCGTGAGCTGGTCCAGGCGGGTCAGCCCCACCTTGGCCCGGGACAGCCCGGCGGCCGCGGACGGCAGCGTCTCGAGCAGCAGCAAGACGGTCGCCGCGATGGCCACTACGAGCACCCGAACTCCTTCGATCCGCCCCAATCGCGCCTTTCCGCGCTTCCGCTCCTATTTGACCATGCGGGGACCGTCCCTAGGGTTCGGTCAGCCCGACCAGATCCAGTTCGCGAAGGCGGACCGGGTCGGCGAGGACGTCCATCTCGGTGATCTTGTCGCCCTGGAGCGTCACCGCGAGCAGGGCGAGCGCCTCGCCGTCGCGCGCCACCAGGAACCCGGGGGCGCCGTTGACGAGAACCGGGCGGGCGAAGCGGCCGAGCGGGGCGAACCGCTGCGAGTGCGCGATCACCTCGCGGGCGCCGTGGACCACGACCGACGGGCCGAACGGGCCCTCGCCGGCGTCGGCCCGGAGCACGATGTCCGGGTCGAGGATCGCGAGCAGCCCCTCGAAGTCGCCCTCGCGCGACGCGGCGAGGAACGCGTTGACGATGGTCCACTGGCGGCTGAGGTCACCACTTCCGGTTGACGCGGTGCCCGCCGCGGCCGGGGCGCTGTCGCCGGACTCCGCGCCGGCCGGCGTCGGGGCGGCGCGCAGGCGCTGCCTGGCCCGGCTGGCCAGCTGCTTGGCCGCACCCGGGGAACGGTCAAGGATCGGGCCGATCTGTTCGAACGGGACGGCGAAGACGTCATGCAGGACGAACGCCAGCCGCTCGGACGGCGACAGCGTGTCCAGCACGACAAGCAGCGCGATGCCGACAGAATCGGCCAGCAGCGCGTGCTCGGCGGGGTCGTCGTCGACCCGGGTGACGATCGGGTCGGGCAGGTGCACGTCAAGCGAGTCTTCGCGGCGAGATGCCCGCGAGCGCAGCATGTCAAGGCACACCCGGGACACGACCGTGGTGAGCCACGCGCGCAGGTCCCTGACGTCGCCGGTGTCCGCGCGGGACAGGCGCAGCCAGGCCTCCTGCACCGCGTCTTCGGCCTCGTTCAGCGAGCCGAGCATGCGGTAGGCGACCGAGCGCAGGTGCGTCCGGTGCTCCTCGAAGTCCGCCGCCGGCCAGTCGGTGCTGTTCACTGTTACCTTTCTCCGCTCTCTTCCGTCATACCCAAAGACGATCCGGAACGGGTCGACGTAACACACTGGAGGGAATCGACCGATGACCGATCAGTCGACGGGGAGCAAGATGAGCGATTCGGCCGCGCTGCCGGACCCCCAGGCACAGAAGCTGGCGATCCAGGGCCTGACCAACAGGGTCATGCGCGGGATGCTGCGCACGCCGCTGCTGTCCCGCGCCGTGGGCGGCAGGCTGGTCACGCTCTACTTCACGGGCCGCAAGTCCGGCCGCCAGTACACGCTCCCGGTGGCCTACCTGCCGTACGAGGGGGACCTGCTGATCGGGACGCCGTTCAAGTGGGGTCGTAACCTGCGGACCGGCGACACGATCAAGGTCCGCCTCAAGGGGCGGCTGCGCGAAGCCGACGTCCGGGCCTACAGCGACGAGGCGGACGTCGTCCACCTGTACGGGGTGATCTGCCGGGGCAACCACGCCTTCGCCAACTTCAACAAGATCGGGTTGGACGCCGACGGCAATCCCAAGCGGGAGGACCTGCACCTGGCCTGGCTGGCCGGGGCGCGCGCCTTCCGGCTCACCCCGCGCTGACCGGGAACGGGGCGCGGGGGGAGCAAGCCGCATCCGTTCGGGATAAACCGAGGCGGCAACCTTCGCGGACCGGCGGCGGGCGGTGACATCAGCCGAGGAGCTTGACCGGCACCCGCTCGCGGAGGTCGGCGAGGCTGATGCCGTAGGTGGCCAGGACGTGCACGCCGTCGGGCTGGATGTCGAACGTCGCGTAGTCGGTGTAGACGCGGCTGACGCAGGCGACGCCGGTGAGCGGGTACGTGCACGTCTGGACCAGCTTGGCCTCGCCCTTCTTGGTGAAGAGCGTCATCATCACGTACACGTCCTTGGCGCCGATCGCCAGGTCCATGGCG
>Ga0070681_10000768_pt1 | contig 26660 bp, 29 predicted proteins | sample KBSC83BmetaG_FD_65650 | JGI IMG/M metagenome (GOLD analysis project Ga0070681, IMG submission 65650) | Corn rhizosphere microbial communities from Kellogg Biological Station, Michigan, USA - KBS C8-3B metaG | ecosystem: Host-associated > Plants > Roots > Rhizosphere | place: USA: Michigan...
TTGTCCAGCCCCTCGATGCGCAAGCCGCGGATGCGCTCGCCGAAGGAGACAGGCACCGTTGCCGAGTGCACTTCGCCGAAACTCTCGCCGTTTTCATCCAGCAGCAGCACGCAAGCGCGCGCATCGGGATCCATGCGCGACACCGCTTCGGTGATGTCGTGCAGGCATTCCGGCAGGCGGCAGCCGGAAGCGATCATTTCCAGCAGCCGCTGTTGCTCGGCGAGCACCTGTTCGTTGCGCTTGCGCGCGGTGACATCGCGCGAGATCACCAGCAGCCGATCCGCGCCGGCTTCGCCGTCGCGCACGCGCGAAATGCCCGATTCCCACCAGCGCGGCTTGCCGGTGGCGGTGGGACTGAACATCTCGAACTTCTGCGGCTGGCCCGCCAGTGCGCCGGCGATCGCGGATTCGACGATCGGCCGGCACGCCGGGTGCAGCAGCTCGTGCCAGTACCGGCCTTCGACGTGCGCGCCGTCGTCGAGTTCCAGCAGGCGGCGGCCCGCGCCGTTGATGCTGAGCACGCGACCCTGCGCATCCAGCACCTTGACGCAATCGATGCTGCCGTCCAGCAGCGCGCGGCTGAAACTGAAATTCTCGTGCAGCTCGGCGGAGATGCGCGCGCGCTGCAGATGTGGCGCGACTTGCTGCGCGCACAGGTCGAGCATCCTCAGGTCCCGCGCGGTGGGCTGGAAGGGACGATCGAAGTACAGCGTGAACATCGCCACCACTTCGCTGTTCTCGTCCAGCACCGGCGTGGACACCGCGGCGCGCAGGTGCAGCGCCGCGGCTTCGCGCGCGAACGCGGCGAACCCGGGCGCGAAATCGAAGTTGACGACCAGCACGCGGCGGCGTTCGCGCAAGGCGGCGGCGCAGGTAGTGATGCCGTTCTGGTCTATGTAACGGAACGGATCGAGATATTCCTCAGGCAGTCCGCTGGTCGCGACCAGCCGCAATCCGCTGCCCGCGCGCATCTGCGCGGTCGCGCACGGCGCGCGCACCAGATCTGCCGCGGCCTGCATGGCCTCTGTCATCAACGCGTTTTCGTCGTGCAGTTCCAGCAAGCGGCGGCCGAGCGCGTGCAGGCGCTCGAGCTGCGGCACTTGAGCGTCGTCGAATTCGGTTTCCTGCGGACGCCACGCCGCTTCCGCGGGTTGGCGCGTGTAGGCCTGGCCTGCAATCGCGCCGGAAAGCGGCGACACTTCATCGCTGCGCGAGTCGGAACCGACCGGCGCATCGGTTGCGTAATCCCCGCGCCACTGCTGCCAGCCGCGGCGCCGTTCCTGACCTGGCATCGAGAAATCCTTCGAAGCTGCGCGCAGTATGACGCGAACGATTCAACGCGCCAATACCCGCTCGCCAACGACTTTTTAATGCGTGCCTGAAGATGCCGGAACCGTACTCGCGGGTGTGGACGACGAACTCGCGGATGGCATCTGCATGCCGGGCGTGGCGTCCTGCATCTCGTGCGCGTGCTCCTCGGCTGCGTTCACGGTGAGCTGGCGGAATTCCTCCGCGCTCATCTTCGGCTGCTTCTGCAGGTAGGCGACCATCGCCCAGATCTTCTGGTCGTCGTGCGTCGGTCCCCACGCCGGCATGCCGGTCATCCTGATGCCGTGCTTGATGATCCAGAATGCCTCCGCCGGATCGGGCGCGAAGCGCGTGAGGTTGGGCGGACGCGGATTCAGTCCGTGGCGGATTTCGGAATCGTCCACGCCGGGCGCAAGATGGCAACCGCTGCAGTTCTCCATGTAATGCACCGCGCCCTCCTTGACCATCGCGGGATCGTCGAGATTGGGCACGCTGACGCCGTGCGCGCGCTGTCCAATCGAATGCTCGCGCAATGCGCCGATCAGATGCTTCGTGACCGGCCAGTGCTGGGTGTCGGCTGCGACGTCGTAGACGCCGCTCCAGATGAAGATCGCGCCGGCGACGATGAAGATGATGATCCAGAGGATGAAGGCGCCGATGAATCGCATGGTCTGTCTCCCGGCAGCGAAGCGCATCGCATCCGGCGAATGTTAGCACCGTCGGCGAAAACGCCTTCCCCGACCCTTCGCGGCGCAACCTTTCGCGCGTCGCAAGGCAATCATGGAGTGCACACCGGAGCGCAGTACCACGAGCTCATCCAGGCTTCGCGACGGGCCCGGCGGACGCGCGCGCGCTTCCAGGAGCTGGCGCTGGAGCTGTTGCCGGCGCGCGCGGACGTGCTCGATTTCGGCGCCGGCACGGGGATCGATGCCAAGGCTTATTCGGCGCGCGGTCACAGAACGTTCGTGTACGAACCTTCGGCCTCGATGCGGGCCCATCTGGGTCGGCATTGCCGCGAGGAGATCGCAAACGGGAACGTGGTGATGGTTGCGTCGCCAGCCGCTCGCAAGGTGAAAGCGGTCACGGCGAACTTCGCGGTGCTGAACCATTTCGCCGATCATGCCCCGGTGTTCGAAGGGTTTGCGCGCGTGGTCGAACCCGACGGCTTCGTACTGGCCAGCATGTTGAGCCCCTGGTACGTCGCTGACTTGCGCCGGCGCTGGTGGTGGACGAACCTGCCGCGGTTGCTGCGCAACGGCCAGTACCCCGGCAACGGCGAAAGCGGCGTGCACCGCTTTGCTCCGCGCGCCGTGGCGCGTGCGGCGGCGCCGCACTTCCGGCTGGAACGCGTCATTCCGCAGGGTCCCGGGCTGACTGCGGGCCTCTACATGTTCCTGCTGCTGCGGCGGACGTGAGATGTGGAAGGACCGGATCAGGCCGTTTCTTCGTCCGCTGCCGCAATGGTCCGCCGTGGCCGTCGCCGCGCCGCAAGATTTCGTCACCGCGATTTTGCGCGGCAGCGGCAAACCGCAGGACGCGACTGCCGATCACACCGTGGCTTCGCTCATCCCGCTCGTGATCGCGAGCAGCCTCGACGCCGGAGAACGCCCACGGCTCGAATACCGCGACAACGCCACGGGAAAGCTGCTGGGCGTTTTGCGGCTGGCGCGAACGACGGACATCGCATCTACCGAAAGGCCGCTCGTCTTCCATCGCATCGCATCCGGCGAACAACATTGCCTTCGCTGGCCCCTGCGCCCATGGAACGCATGGCTGCAGAACCGCGCGATGCTGAAGAACCGCAAGCCGCACGATTTCTTCATGGAGCCGGAGACCGTCCAGCAGTTGATGATTTCCTACCTGTGCCCGCGGCCGGTGGTGCTGGTTTCCGTGGCCGCGGGGGATCACCGCAACATCTTCCCGATGGACCTGATCGGTCCCTTGCAAAGCAGCGGGTGTTTTTCGCTCGCGTTGCGCAGCACCAATGTCTCCGTGCCCTTCATGCGCGAAGTGCGTCGCGTCGTCCTTTCCTCCATGCCCGCCGCCATGAAGGCCGAGGTCTACAAGCTCGGCGGGCACCACAAGCAACTGCTGGGCGACTGGACCACCCTGCCTTTCCCGGTTCGTCCATCGCGCGAATTCGGCATCCCCTACGCAGCGGCGGCGCTGCACGTGCGCGAGCTGGAGATCCTGGAAACCCGGGAAATCGGTTCGCACACTTTTTTCCTGGGACGCATCGTTTCCGATGAACACATGGCGGATGGCGCGCAATTGCATCACACCGCGGGATTCCATCAGGCGTACCGGCGTCGGCATGGCAAGCCGTTCGAGCAGGCTTAGTCGAGTGAATGGAGGACGGTTCAAAACCAGACACGCAGGCCGGCGACAATTTGCGTGTCGTGGGCATGCTCTCCTCTCTCTCTCGCGAAATCGGCCGTGCGCCCGTAGTCGCGCTGCCACGCCAAGCCGATGTACGGAGCGAATTGCCGCGTGATCCCGTAGCGCAGGCGCAGGTCGAACCCGGCGCGGGACAGCCCGGAGCCGACGCGACGCGGAGGATCGTCCTTGCCGTACAGATCCATTTCGAACTTCGGTTGCAGGATCAACCGTTGCGTCAGCAGCGCCTCGTATTCCAGCTGCACGCGCGCCGCGCTGCGGCCATCCTGGCCGACGTAAAACGTCGCTTCGGTTTCGATCCCGTACGGCGCCAGCCCCTGCACGCCGAACGCCGCCCAGGTGCGGCCCGGCCCCGAGCCGGAATCATGGCGAATGCCCAGCTGCGTGTCCCAGAACGGCGCAATCGCGTGATCCCATGCCGCCTCGGTGCGGAACTCGTCGCCGAAGCGCCCTTCGAATTTCAGCCACAGCTTGTCGAAGTCCTTGCCGTACCAGGCTTCGCCATCCACGAAACCGGCATTGCCGCCGTGGTTGTCGTGCGCATATTCGAGTTGGTCGAGGAGCAGCATGCCCTGTGCGCTTTCGTCGGACATGCCCATGCCGCGCATGGAACCGTAGCGGTAGCCGTCGGAGTAGTCGGGACTGCGCGGTTCGCTGCCCCGCGTTGATGGCATGTCCATGCCCTGCATCGCATCCTGCGCGTGCGCGGACAGCGCCAGCGTGCAGGCGGACGCAAGCAGCCATCGCGCACTCACGCGACCACCACTTCGCGGAACATGCCCGCTTCCATGTGATAGAGCAGATGACAGTGATAGGCCCAGCGGCCGGCGTTGTCCGCCGTCACGCGGTAGGTGACGCGCTGCGCGGGTTGCACATTGACCGTGTGCTTGCGTGCGACCACCTCGCCGTCCTCGTTTTCGAGATCGCTGAACATGCCATGCAGGTGGATGGGATGATTCATCATCGTGTCGTTCACCAGCACGATGCGCAGGCGCTCGCCGTAGCGGAAACGGATCGGCGTGGCGTCGGAAAACTTCATCCCATCGAACGACCACACGAAGCGTTCCATGTTGCCGGTGAGGTGCAGTTCGACCTCGCGACCGGGCTCGCGGGCGTCGCTCGGCGCTTCGATGGCCCGCAAATCGGCATACGTCAGCACGCGTCGGCCGTTGTCGCGCAGGCCAACGCCCGGATCGTCGAGATTGGTGCGCGGCATGTCCACGCGCATGTCCACGCCGGGATTGTGGTACTCGCTGCGGGCGTGGTGCGCTTGGACCATGCGGCCCATGTCCATGCCGGACATGCGCCCTTGATGCATGTCGGAAACGCCCTGGCCCGGGATTGCGCGGTCGCCGTCCGCCATCGCGCCCATCATGTCGGTCATCGCGAGCGCTGGCACTGGATCCAGCGGCGGCACTTCGGCCTGCATGCCGGCGCGTGGCGCCAGCGTGCCTCGCGCGTAGCCGCTGCGATCGATCGACTGCGCGAAGATCGTGTAGGCGCGGTCTTCCTCCGGCTGCACGATCACGTCGTAAGTCTCTGCCACGCCGATGCGGAACTCGTCCAGCTCGACCGGATGCACCTCCTGTCCATCGGCGGAAATCACGCTCATCTTCATGCCGGGAATGCGCACGTCGAAGTAACTGTTCGCCGCGCCGTTGATGAAACGCAGCCGCACGCGCTCGCCCGGCTCGAACAACGCCGTCCAGTTGCCGGCCGGCGTGATGCCGTTCATCAGGTAGGTGTAGGCGAAACCGCCGACGTCGACCAGGTCGCGCCGATTCATGCGCATGGCGTTCCACATCGCGCGTTCGCGCAGCGCACCGCGCACGCCGAGCATTGAGCTGTCGCACAAGAACTCCGGCAGCGTCGGGCGGTGCAGGTTGAAATAGCCGCTGTCCTTCTTCAGCAACGCGAAGATGCGCGCCGGATCCATGTCGGTCCAGTCATTCAACATCACCACGTAGTCGCGCCCCGCGGGATCGCGCTCGCCTTTCGCCGGATCGATCACCAGTGCGCCGAATGGGCCGGTCTGTTCCTGGAAATGCGAATGCGAGTGGTACCAGTAGGTGCCGCTTTGCTTCACCCGGAAGCGATACGTGAATGTTTCCCCCGACGCGATGCCGGGGAAACTGATGCCCGGCACGCCGTCCATCTCGGCGGGCAGGAGAATGCCGTGCCAGTGGATCGAGCTTTGCACCGGCAGGCGGTTGGTGACGCGCAGCGTGACGGTGTCGCCTTCGCGCCAGCGCAGTACCGGTCCCGGAAACAGGCCGTTGACCGTCTGCGCGAATGCGGGATGACCGGTGAAGTTCACCGGGGCCGTGCCGATCTCGAGGTCGAATTCGCTCCCGGAAAGGATCGTTTGAGGCGCACGGCCCGGTGCTGCGCGCGACTCGCCGCGCAGGCCGAGCGCGACCGCCGCACCACCCAGCGCCAGTCCTCGCACGAAACTCCGGCGTGTGATGCCCGCTCCGCCCATCGCTTTCCTTCGCCTCGACCGCTTAGCGTATTCTGACGGAAATCACCCGTCGCCTTCGCCTCGCGCATGAACTACCGCCACGCCTTCCACGCCGGCAACTTCGCAGATGTGTTCAAGCACGCGCTGCTGCTGGCGCTGCTGGATGCGTTGGCGGGCAAGGACAAGCCGCTGTGCTACATGGAAACCCACGCCGGCCCGGGCAACTATCGGCTGGACGACGAGCAGTCGCGCAAGACCGGTGAATGGCGCGACGGCATCGGCCGGCTGTTCGCATTGCCGCACGCTCCGGAGCCGTTGCGGCGCTACGTCGATGCCGTGCGCGCGTGCAATCCGGACGGAACGTTGCACCGGTATCCCGGCTCGCCGCTGCTGGCCGCAAGCGCATTGCGCGCGGGCGACCGGCTGGTGTTGTGCGAGTTGCACCCCGACGAGGCGAAATCGTTGCGCGCGCTGTTCCGCAATGACGCGCGGGTGCAGGTGCATGCCCGCGACGGTTATGCAGCGATGAAAGCGCTGCTGCCGCCGGCAGAGCGACGCGGCCTGGTGCTGGTCGATCCGCCCTTCGAGCAGCAGCACCAAGAATTCCGCGTGATCGAAACCGCACTGAAGGAAGCGCACGCGCGCTGGCCGACCGGCGTCTACGCGGCGTGGTATCCGATCAAGCGGCGCGCCGCGATCCGGCCGTTCGAACGCTGGCTCGGCGGACGCGGCTGGCAAAGCGTATTGCTCGCGGAACTGCTGGTGCGAGCGGACGATTCGCCGCTGCGGCTGAACGGCTGCGGCATGGCGATCCTCAACGCGCCCTGGCAACTCGATGCCGCGCTGGCCCCGATGTTGTCCGCGCTGCAACCAGTGCTGGCGCAGGGCAAAGGCGCGGTCCACACGCTGCGGACCCTGGCCTGATCGCAGCGGATCAGCTCACGCCGTCTTCGGCGGCAGCGGCGCTTCGGGCGGAACCGGCGGTTGCTTCTTCGCCACCCGCAGCACGCCGAGATAATAGGAAACGTAGTATCCGACCAGCAGGCCGAACAGGCCCATCGTCAACGGACTGCTGGCGTACTGCATCGGCTGCGGGCCGGGTGTCGCATGTGCGGCCTGCATCGCCGGCCACAACACGGTGAAGCGGTAAGCCAGCCGCGCCAGCAGCAAGACACCGATGGCGATGCCGAACCAGCTGTGCGGGATGTAGTGCACGCCATCGGCATGGCGCTCGAAACGCGTCAGCTTCAGGCCCCACCAGCCCAGTGCCAGCCCCACGACCAGGCCGCCGACGTCCGCCGCCAGCATCTTCGGATTCAGCGCCACGCCGAACAACAACAACGCACCCACCACGCACAGGATCACCACGCGCGTCATCATGCGTTTCGGTTGCACGGGCTGCCGCCCGAAGCTGCGGCGGAATCGGCGGTAGTACAGGAGGGCAATGAGGCCGATGCCGACCGCGGTGGAAAGGGCGTGGGGCGAGATGTTCATGGATACCCTGATGGACCAGGCATTGAAGATCGAGATGGAGCGCGATCGTTCCTGATCGCCGAAACGGAAAGCGGCCAGCCGCGGCCGCTTTCGGAAACGGCCCATTGTAGCCGTGCGGCAAAATGTCCCAAGTTACATTCGTCATGCGATGCGATTCGCATTCTTTCACGCCCGCGGCGGTATAAACGGAGCCAGCCTCCGCAGGAGACGCGCCATGCGCACGCACGATCGCTTTCCGTTCCGCCGCATCCTGTTCCCGTCGCTGATCGCCGCGCTGCTCGCCGCCTGCGCGCCCGCGCCGCTCTACAAGATCGATGCTTCCACGGCCGCCGCGGCGCCCTCCGCCGTGGCCGCCACGCCGGAGCGCTATGCCGGCCAGGAAATCGTCTGGGGCGGGCGCATCGTCGACGTGCACAACTTCGCCGATCACAGCGAAATCGAGTTGCTGGGCTATCCGCTGGATTCGTCGCAACGGCCGCAGTTCGACCAGACCGCCGCCGGCCGTTTCATAGCGCTGATGCGGGGCTACATCGAGGGCATGGACTACCCCTCGGGCGCGCCGATGACCGTGCTCGGCCACATCGAGGGCGCGCGCAGCGGCAAGGTCGGCGAAGCCGACTACGTGTTCCCGCTGGTGCGGGTGGAGAAGTCGCACCACTGGACCCCGGAGGAGATGAGCAAGCCGCACGTCAGCTTCGGCGTGGGCGTGGGGGTGATCGGGGTGCACTGAATCCTGCTTCCCTCGTTGACGGCTGAGGTCAGTCTTTCGTATCCGGCTCGAAGAAACTCCAGCGCACCGCCGGGAATTTTTCGCGCAGCTCGCGTTCGACGCGGTTGACGGCCTCGATCAATTCGTTGGCGCTGCCGTTGCGGTCGCTGACGCGCATGCGCGCCTTGGTCGCCAGCATGATGTCGTGACCGAGTTGCAGCGTGATCACGTGGTAGAGCCGCGAGACTTCCTCGTGCGCCTCGAGGAATTGCCGCAGTTCCTTTCGCACCGCGGGTTCGGCGCTCGAGCCGACCAGCAACGCCTTGACCTCGTTCGCCACCGCCACTGCAACGACCACCAGCAAGCCGCCGATCACCAGCGAACCGATGGCGTCGAACAGCGGATTGCCGGTGAGGATGGTCGCGCCGACCGCGATCAATGCGAAGCTCAGGCCCAGCAGCGCGGCCAGGTCTTCGCCGAAGATCACCAGCAGTTCGCTGGAACGGCTGACGCGGAACCAGCGCCACAGTTTCATGCCGCCGCGCGCCTTGTTGATCTCGCGCAACGCGCCCCACATCGAAACCGATTCGGCGCATACGCCGAACACCAGCACCCCGATCGCCAGCCACGCCAAGCGCAGCGGTTCGGGGTGTTGCAGCTTGTGGATCCCTTCGTAGATCGAATACACGCCGCCGACCGAGAACAGCAGCATCGCCACCAGGAAAGACCAGAAGTACAACGCGTTGCCTTCGCCGAGCGGATGCTCCACCGAAGGCGGCCGCCGCGATTGCCGCATGCCGAGCAACAGCAGGCACTGATTGCCGCAGTCGGCCAGCGAGTGCACCGCTTCCGCCGCCATCGAACCGGAGCCGGTGATCAGCGCCGTCGCCAGCTTGGTCAGGAAGATCGCGAAATTGGCGCCCAGCGCCAGCAGGATCGCGCGCAGCGAGTGCGGTTTGTCGGTGGAGGCGGACATTCGATTTCCTCGTGCATCGCCCGCCAGTCTAACGGCGGCCCGAAGATGCGATCCGAGCCGCGAATCCTATAAAATGAACGATCTTCTGCTGGCCGCGCGTCGCGTCCGGCAGTGTTTTTCATTGCACGCACGCCATGGCATCGAACATCCTGCAGCTCCCGCAACTGCCGCACAGCGCCAATCAGCGCAGGACCTGGGCCACGCCCGTCGGTTCTTCTCTCGCATTGCTGTTGTGCGAGACCGCGCGCATCCACGACGGCGTGGTCGTTGCGGTGGCGCGCGACACGCACGCGGCGCGCGCGCTGGAAGACGAACTGTCGGTCTTCGCCGGCGACTTGCCGGTGCTGCATTTCCCCGATTGGGAAACCCTGCCCTACGACCTTTTCGGACCGCACCCCGACATCGTCTCGCAGCGCATCGCCACGCTGTACCGATTGCCTTCGGTGCGCCGCGGCGTGCTGGTGGTTCCGGTCGCGACCTTGATGCAACGGCTGCCGCCGCGCTCGCACATCGCGGGCTCCGGCCTTTCGATCGCGCGCGGCCAGAAGTTCGATCTCGCCGGCGAGCAGCGCCGCCTGGAAGCCTGCGGCTACCGCAACGTTCCGCAGGTCAACGAGCCGGGCGACTTCGCCGTGCGCGGAGCGCTGATCGACATCTTCCCGATGGGCACGCGTGAACCTTACCGCGTCGAACTGTTCGACGAGGAGATCGATTCGATCCGCAGCTTCGATCCGGAAACACAACGCTCGCTGCAACAGGTCGAAGCGGTCGAACTGCTGCCCGCGCGCGAATTCCCGTTGACGGACGAGGCGACCAGGACTTTTCGCGAACGCCTGCGCGAACGCTTCCCGATCGACGTGCGCCGCTGCCCGCTGTATCAGGACATGAAGGCGGGCGTGACGCCGGCGGGCATCGAGTATTACCTGCCGCTGTTCTTCGAGCGCACCGAAACGTTGTTCGACTATCTGCACCAAGGCGCGCTGTTCGTGGTCGGCGAAGGTGCATTGGCCGCTTCCGAACACTTCTGGACGCAGGTCGGCGAACGCCACGAGCAACGCGCCCACGACGTCGAACGGCCGATATTGCCGCCCATGGAGTTGTACCTGCCGCCGCAATCGCTGCGCGAGCATTTGAACAGTGTGCCGCGCGTCGACCTGGATGCGGGCGATCCGCGTGCGGCGCCCACCGGCACGCACGAAGCGCCGGAACTGCGCGGCGACCACCGCCACGGCACGTTCGTGCAGAAGCTGCACGAGTACCTCGATGCAAACCCGCAACGGCGCGTGCTGATCGCAGCGGATTCCGCCGGCCGGCGCGAAGCGCTGCTGGACCAGCTCGCAGCGGCGGAATTGCGGCCGGAAGTGATCGCCAGCTGGCAGGCGTTCGCGAATAGCCCGTCATCCCGGCCAGGGAATGGCCGGGATCCAGTTCCAGGGACGGACGCGTCGCAACAGAGCGCCGGCCTTCGCCAGCATGACCAGCCAGGACCCGGTGAGACTGGCGAGGCGCGACATTTCGCCATCACCGTCGCCCCGCTCGAACGCGGTTTCGTCCTCGAGCAACCGCGCATCGCGGTGTTCACCGAACGCGAGCTGATCGGCGAACGCGCGCGAACCGAACGGCGGCGGCGCGTCAGCGAACGCGATCCCGAAGCAATCGTGCGCGACCTGTCCGAGCTCGCGATCGGCGCGCCGATCGTGCACGTCGACCACGGCGTCGGCCGCTATCTCGGCCTGGTCGCGCTGAATGTCGGCGACACGCCCGGTGAATTCCTCGCCATCGAATACGCCAAGGGCGACAAGCTGTACGTGCCGGTCGCGCAATTGTCGCTGGTCAGCCGTTATTCCGGCACGGCGCCGGAACTCGCGCCGCTGCACTCGTTGGGCGGCGATGCCTGGGAGCGCGCGAAGCGCAAGGCCGCGGAAAAGGTGCGCGACGCGGCCGCGGAATTGCTGGCGATCCACGCACAGCGCGCGGCACGGCCCGGCGTGGCGCTCAGTTACGACCGCGCCATGCTGGCCGAATTCGCCGACGGTTTCCCGTTCGAGGAAACGCCGGATCAGCAGGCCGCGATCGACGCGGTGCTCGACGACCTGGCGGCTCCCAAGCCGATGGACCGCGTGGTCTGCGGCGACGTCGGCTTCGGCAAGACCGAGGTCGCGCTGCGCGCGGCCTTCGCGGTCGCGACGGCGGGCAAGCAGGTCGCGCTGCTGGTGCCGACCACGCTGCTGGCGCAACAGCACTACGACAACTTCCGCGACCGCCTCGCCGATTTCCCGGTGCGGGTGGAACTGCTCTCGCGCTTCCGCTCGAAGAAGGAAAGCGGCGAAGCGCTGAAGAAACTCGCCAAGGGCAGGCTCGACGTGGTGATCGGCACGCACAAGCTGCTGCAGCCGGACGTGAAGTTCAAGGATCTCGGATTGGTGATCGTCGATGAAGAACACCGCTTCGGCGTGCGCCACAAGGAGCAGTTGAAGAAACTGCGCGCGGAAGTGGACCTGCTGACGCTCACCGCCACGCCGATCCCGCGCACGCTGAACATGGCGATGAGCGGGCTGCGCGACCTTTCGATCATCGCCACGCCTCCCGCGCACCGCATGGCGGTGAAGACCCTGGTGGCGCAATACGATCCGGCCATGGTCCGCGAAGCGTTCCAGCGCGAACTCTCGCGCGGTGGCCAGGTGTACTTCCTGCACAACAAGGTGGACACGATCGAACGCACCGCGCACGACCTGGAAAAGCTGGTTCCCGACGCGCGCATCCGCATCGCCCACGGCCAGATGCACGAGCGCGAGCTGGAACAGGCGATGCTGGATTTCCACCGCCAGCGCTTCAACGTGCTGGTGTGCACCACCATCATCGAATCGGGCATCGACGTGCCGACCGCCAACACGATCGTGATCGACCGTGCCGACCGCTTCGGCCTGGCGCAGTTGCACCAGCTGCGCGGGCGCGTCGGGCGCTCGCACCACCGCGCCTACGCGTACCTGATCGTGCCGGACCGCAAGGTCATGACGGCCGATGCGGAAAAGAGGCTGGAGGCGCTGGCCGCGCTGGAGGAACTCGGCGCCGGTTTCACGCTGGCCACGCACGACCTGGAAATCCGCGGCGCGGGCGAGCTGCTGGGCGAGGAACAGTCGGGGCAGATCGAGGAGATCGGGTTCTCCCTCTACATGGAATTGCTGGAACGCGCGGTGCGCGCGCTGAAATCCGGCAAGGTTCCGGATTTCGACCTGAGCGACGAGCGCGAAACCGAAATCGAACTGCACCTGCCCGCATTGATCCCCGACGACTATCTGCCGGACGTGCACGCGCGCCTGACCCTGTACAAGCGCATCGCGGGCGCACGCGACGAACCGGGCTTGCGCGAATTACAGGTCGAGATGATCGACCGCTTCGGCCTGCTGCCCGCGCAGGTCAAGAACCTTTTCTCGATCGCCGCGCTGAAGCTGCGCGCCACGCCGATGGGAATCCGCAAGCTGGAACTCGGACCGAACGGCGGGCGCGTGATCTTTCGGGACAAGCCCGACGTCGAACCGATGACGATCCTGCGCCTGATCCAGCGTCAGCCGCGCACGTACAAGCTGGACGGCCAGGACAAGCTGCGCGTAACGATGGAGCTGCCGGGCGCCACTGAGCGCCTGCGCGCCGCGAACGACCTGCTGGATGCGCTCGCAGTAAAGGCGAAGGCCGCGTAGCGGGGAGCCTTCGGGAATCCGCCGCGTTTCATCCGGGCCGTGGCCTGCTGATACCCTGCGCCCTTGTTCCTTCGGACGAAAAACCATGGACGCATCGTGCATCGTCACCCAGGCTACGCTGGACGACCTGGACGACCTGGCGGTCCTGTTCGACGGCTACCGCGTGTTCTACGAACGCGCGTCCGATCCCGCGGTCGCGCGCGACTTCCTGCGAGAACGGCTGGCATTGCGCGAGTCGGTGATCTTCCTGGCACGCGACGCGAATGGCGCTGCCCTGGGATTCACCCAGTTGTACCCGTGCTTCTCGTCGGTATCGGCGCGGCGGCTGTGGATCCTCAACGACCTGTACGTCGCGGAAGCCGCGCGTGGCCGCGGCGTGGCGCGCGCGCTCATGGACCGCGCGAAGCGGCACGCGCTGCAGACCGGCGCGCTCCGGCTGGTCCTGCAAACCGCGCACGACAACGCGCCGGCGCAGGCGCTGTACGAATCGCTGGGCTACCTACGCAGCGACGGCATGTACGAGTATTCGCTGGAGCTGAAAACCGTCGCCACACCACCCTCTTGAGAGGGCCGGCTAGTTCCTGCGCGCGCTTTCCGCTTTCCGCGAGTGCCGCCGCCGATACACGAACACGTTCGCCGGCGGCATGTTGCGCCATGCCGTGCCCGCGCGGCGCGCCTTGAGATCCAGTTCCTGCAGCAACGAGCGCGGCACCGGGCTGATCGGCCCGTAGGTGAATTGAACGAATCGCCCTTGCGGCCCGAGCACCGCGAATGCGGCGCGCAGGATTTCGCGCTGGACGTGTTGCGGCATGTAGAGCAGCCCCAGTCCGCTCACCACCGCATCCACGTGGCCATCCTGATCGAGTACGCCGCTGCGGCGCGCGATCTGTTGCACGTCGCGTGCGTCGCCGCATTCCACCTGCACGGAAGGAAAACGTTCGCCCAGCAGGCGGTGAAGCGCTTCGTTGAGTTCGATCACCAGCAGGTTGCGCGGCGCGATGCCGCTGTCCAGCAAGGCTCGGGTGAATGCGCCGGTGCCGCCGCCCAGTTCGATCACGCGCTGCGCACCGTGAGGCAATTGCCCGACCATCAAGGAGGCCAGCTGGCGTCCGGAAGGCGAAACGGCCGCCATCGCGAAAGGGTTGCGCAACCACTCGCGGAAAAAAGTCAGCGCGGGATTGGCATCCGCCGCCATACCGGCGTCGCGTGAGCCCTGGGCGGGGTAATCGTGGTGGATCATCGCCGACGTTGTATCACGCCGCGGTTCCCCACGCACGCGGAACGGGCGGCGCAAGCGCCGCCCGCGGGGATTCGCGATGATCAACGATGATAGTAGCTGCCGTGGCTGTCGCGGTCGTCGCCGTGCCAGCCGTCGTGCCCGTGGTAGTAGTCGCCGTAGGAACGGCCGTAATACACGGTGCCGTACACCGGATACGGCCTGTAGTACACCGGCGCCGGGCGGTAGTACACGGGCGCGGGCTGGTAGTAGTACGCCGGCGCGTAGTACGCCGGGTAATACGCCGGGGCGTAGTAGCCGCGCGGATAGTACCCGCGGTAGCAGTTGACGCAGTCGTTGATGCCGACGCTGTAGCCAGGCCCGTAGAAACCGAGGCCGATGCTGACGTGCGTGCGCGCGAACGCGGCCGGGGCGGCGAACGCGCCGGCCAGCACCACGCCCAGGCCGATCAGGCCGCGGCGAAGAATCAGTTTGTTCATGGTTGCCTCCGAAGCACGATGCTCCGGGAGCGAATGTTGGGCCGCGCGGGATGAATATCTACTGAGCATGCGCGCGTTCACCGTTCAGCTTTTCCGGCGCAGCAGCCAGCAGCCGTGGATGTTCGGGCGGCGCGCGAAATCGGGCGGGATGCTGGCGCGCCCGAAGTCCTCGATGTCGAAGCGTTCGCCCAGCGCTTTGGCATCCAGCCGGAACCGCCGTGCATTGTTGGAGAACACGATCAGGCCGTCGCGTTCCAGCCTGTCCGCGCAGGCGAACAGCAGTGAAACGTGGTCGCGCTGTACGTCGAAATCGCCCGCGCGCTTGGAATTCGAGAATGTCGGCGGATCGACATAGATCAATCCATGGCGATCGCGGCCGAATCGCAGGAAAGCCGTCGCATCCTCCTGCACCAGCCGGTGGCGCGCGCCGCCGAACCCGTTCAGCGCCAGGTTGCGCGAGGCCCGGTCCAGATAGGTCGTGGAAAGATCCACGCTGGTGGTTTCACTCGCGCCTCCGGCCGCGGCATACACCGACGCCGCGCCCGTGTAGGCGAACAGGTTGAGGAAACGACGGCCTTCCGCAAGATCGCGCAGTCTGGCGCGCACGATGCGGTGATCCAGGAACAGGCCGGTGTCGAGATGGCCGGTGAGGTCCACTTCGAATCGCAATCCGCCCTCTTCCACGACCAGAGTTTCACCGCGCTCGTCGAACCGGCCGTATTTCGATCCGCCCTTGCCGCGTTGCCGCACCTTCAGCACGATACGTGCGCGCGGAACTTCCAGTGCGTCGGAGGCCGCGCGCACCAGATCTCGCAGGCGCGTGCGCGCGGCATCGGCGTCGACAGTCGCCGGCGCGGCATATTCCTGCACGTGCAGCCATGTTTGCGCCTGCACGTCGCGATAGACGTCGATCGCCGCCGAATATTCGGGCAGGTCGGCATCGTAAGCACGGAAGCAGGTTATGTTTTCGCGTGCGAGGTATTTTCGCAGGTTGCGCAGGTTCTTGGCGATGCGGTTGCGTATCATTTCCGCGCCGGGCGAAAGCGGCCTGCTTTCGCGCGCCGCGCGATCGCGCGGCGCGATTTCGCAGACGAGCAACTCGCAGGCAATCGCGCCGTTGTAGAGCGCGTAGCGCTTGTCCGGTTGCAATCCAATGAGATGCGCCGGATCGGCATCGCCGGACTCTGCTTGCGCCACCAGCACCGCCGCGCGCCATCCGGAGAAACCCGCGCGCAAACGTTCGCCCAGCGAGCGATAGAGCGCGTGCACTTCCCCGCGCTCGCCCATGCGCTCGCCATACGGCGGATTGGTGATCAGCAGGCCGTGCTGGAAATCCTGCGGCCGTTGCAGGTGCGCGACATCGTGCCGTTGCAAATGGATGAAACCCGCCACGCCGGCGCCTTGTGCGTTCTTCTTGGCGATTTCGATCATCAGCGGCGCGGAATCGCTGCCGAAGAAACAATCGCGCAAGTTCCTCAAGCCATCCTGCGCGCGCGCTTCGGCCTCATCGCGCAGGCCCTGCCACAGCGCGGGATCGTGACCGCGCCAGGCGAGAAACCCGAAATGGCCGCGGCGCAATCCAGCCGCGACATTCGCGGCCATCATCGCGGCCTCGACCAGCAATGTGCCCGAACCGCACATCGGATCGAGCAACGCGCCGCCGTTCGCGTAAACCTCCGGCCAGCGCGCACGCAGCAACATCGCGGCGGCGAGGTTCTCCTTCAGCGGCGCCTCGCCCTGGTCGCGCCGCCAGCCGCGCCGGTGCAGCGGCGTGCCGGACAGGTCGAGCGACAGGACGGCCCGATCCCTGTGCAGCCGCAGGTTCAGGCGGATCGCCGGCTGCTCGGTCTCGATCTGCGGCCGCGTGCCGAAGCGCTCGCGGCATTGATCGACGACGGCATCCTTGACGCGCTGCGCGGCGAACATGCCGTGCGTGATCGCGCTTTTCGACGCGCCGGCGTCGATGGCGAGCGTGACGTCCGGGGCGAAATGCGTCGACCAGTCGATCGCCGCGACGCCGGCATACAACGCGTCCGCATCCGGCGCGTCGAATTCCGCCAGCGGCAACAACACGCGGCTCGCCAGCCGCGAATGCAGGCACGCGAGATAGGCGTGCCGCAGTTCGCCTTCGAAACGCACGCCCGCCAGCGCCTCGTGCGCAGCCGCGCCCAGCGCGGCGAGTTCGTCGCGCAACAGGTATTCCATGCCCTTGGGGCAGGTGGCGAAGAAAGCGGTCACGCCGCTTCGACTGAAATCCGCTGCAGGAACGACCGGAACTGCTGCGCGATCAGCTCCACGTGATTGGACAGCCGGTGATCGTCGGGCAACAGTAGCGTGGGGATTCCGCGCGCACCGGCGAATTGCGCGGCGCCGGTCACGGGGCACAGCTCGTCGTTGAACCCGTGCACCAGCATCGCCGGCACGCACGCCATGTCGAAACGCTGCGACCAGCGCGGAATCGCCATCGGCAGCGCCACCAGGAAAATCCCGGCACACGGCACTTGCAGCGACACCAGTCCCGAAACGAACGCACCCATGCTGGAGCCGGCCAGCACCAGCGGTTGCGTCGCCCCGTTCGCGAACGCGATCAACTTGTCCACGCGGGGCTGCACCGAGCCGGCATGGCCCAGCTTGTCGTCTTCGCGGAAATCCGGGCGCAGCGCCTTCCAGCCGATCACTTCCGCGACCTGCGCCAGCGCGCTGACCTTGGTCGCGTCGGGACCGCTGTCGGAACCATGGGAGAGGATGACCGTGCCTGGCATTGCGATTTCCGTTTGCGAGGCGGCAATGTTAGCAAGCTCCGTGCGACACTCCGCGCATGTCGAATGCCGCGTTCCACGACTGGCCCCTGCCCTACGCCGATCGCTTGCGCGTACGCGGGATCGAAGACATCGACCTGGTGGTGGTCCACTGCACCGAGCTGCCCGACCTCGCCATCGCGCGCGAATACGGCGAGCGCGTGCAGCACGAGGACGGCACGGGCAACAGCGGGCACTTCTACGTGGATCGCGACGGCGCGCTGCACCGATTCGTGGATGAGGGACGCATCGCCCACCACACGCGCGGCTACAACGATCGCTCGATCGGCATCGAGCTGGTGAATACCGGGCGCTGGCCGGACTGGTTCGACTCTCGCGGTCAAATGATGACCGAGCCGTATCCGCGTGCGCAGATCGAATCGCTGCTGGCGTTGCTGCGCCAACTGCGCGGGGAATGCCCGAACCTGCGCTGGATCGCCGGCCACGAAGAGCTCGACGCCGGCAAGGTGCCGTCGAGCGATCATCCTTCGCTGCAGGTATTCCGCAAGCGCGACCCGGGGCCGATGTTCCCGTGGGATGAAGTGCTGCGTCGATGCGGGTTGCAAAGGCTGGTCGTGCACGCGTCGTTATAATGCGCGCGTTTACCGGGAACAGGATCATGCCAAATCCCCGCGTCGCCGAACTGATCGAACTGCTGACGCTCGAGCGGCTGGAAGACAACCTGTTCCGCGGAACCAGCCGCGACATCGGCACGAGATACGTCTTCGGCGGCCAGGTGCTCGGGCAGGCGCTATCCGCCGCGCAGCAGACCGTCGCCCCGGAACGCGCCGCGCATTCGCTGCACGCGTATTTCCTGCGCGCGGGCAGCATCGAGGCGCCGATCGTGTATTCGGTGGAGCGCACGCGCGACGGTTCCAGCTTTTCTTCGCGGCGCGTGGTCGCGATCCAGCACGGACAACCGATCCTCAACTGCTCCGTTTCATTCCAGATAGACGAGCGCGGCGTGGAGCACCAGGCGAACATGCCGGAAGTGCCCAAGCCGGAAGACCTGGCCCCGCTGCAACCCCTGCCGGCCGACGAATTGGCCAAGCTGCCGGTGAAAATGCAGCGATGGCTGGGGCTGGAGGGACCCTTCGAATTCCGCTACGTGTGGCCGCGGGACGAACTGCATCCGGCCAAGCGCCCCGCCTACCAGCACATCTGGTTCCGGCTGGCTGATCGCACCGATGACGGCGACTCGCTGCAGCGCGCGCTGCTGGCCTACGCGTCGGATTTCCATTTCATCGGCACCGCGCTGCTGCCGCACGGCGTGTCGTATCTCACTCCGAACCTGCAGATGGCGAGCCTCGACCACGCGCTGTGGTTCCACCGCCCGTTCCGCGTCGACGACTGGTTGCTGTATTCGTGCGACTCGCCCACCGCGCAGGGCGCGCGCGGGCTGGTGCGGGGGCAGCTCTTCAATCGCGAAGGCGTGCTGGTCGCCTCGACCGCGCAGGAAGGATTGATCCGCCTGCGGGACATGTGAATCCCGCGAAGCCGTCGAAAGTCCGCTCACACGACTTTCGATAGAATCCCGCTTATGCGCCAGATCTACACCTCCCCCCGCCAGCAGAACATCGAACGCGTGGTGGCGCTGATGTCCGAAAACGGCATCGCCACCACCGTGACCAACCGGCGCGCCTACGCACGCCCGAGCTACTCGCGCTTCTCCTACAGCCAGGCCAACGACAGCGAGGAATGGCCCAAGGTGTGGATCACCCACGCCGCCGACCAGACCCGCGCGCGGCAATTGCTGCGCGAGATCGGCATCGAGCCGGCCACGCGCTACGTGGATGCGCTGGCCGCGGCGCGGGATCCCGCGGTGCCCGACCCGGACCGCCACCGCCGCGCCGCGATGCGCGTGCGCACGGCACTGATGGCGGCCGTGGGCGCGGCATTCCTCTTGCTAGTGCTGAAGATGCTTGCCGTCTTCTGAGTACATGCCGTGGCGCTTCGTTCCGAACGCGTACGCCTCTTCCAGACCCTGCCGCACGCCTGCGGCTATTTCCACGCGCGCACCGCGCAGAACCTGGTGCTCGACCCGTCCGCGCCGGGGCTGGACCGGCTGTATTCGCTGGCGCTCGGCCGCGGGTTCCGCCGCGCCGGCGGCCACGTCTACCATCCGCACTGCCCGCGCTGCCATGCCTGTGAACCGTGCCGCATCGACGTGGTCGCCTTCGCGCCCGACCGCAGCCAGCGGCGCTGCCTGCGGCGCAACGCCGACCTGCAGGTCAGCGAGCATCCGCCCTCGCTGACCGACGAGCGCCACGATCTCTATGCGCGCTACCTGCGCGCGCGCCACCCCGGCGGCGGCATGGACGAGGCCAGTGGCGAGGATTTCACGCACTTCCTCGCGGCGCCGTGGAGCCCCACGGTGTTCCTGGAATTCCGGCTGGGCAAGAAACTCGTCGCGCTGGCCGTCACCGACGTGTGCAGCACCGGCGTATCGGCCGTGTACACGTTCTACGATCCAGCGCATTCCGCGCGCAGCCTCGGCACCTTCGCCATCCTCGCCCAGATCGAGCTGACCCGCGCGCGCGAACTGCCGTACCTGTATCTCGGTTACTGGATCGCCAACCATCCGAAGATGGGCTACAAGTCGCGCTTCGATGCGCTGGAAGTGCTGACTTCGCAGGGGTGGTCGAAGCTCGCGGGCGCGCGCGAGGAAAAGTAAACGCACCGCGATCGCGAAGGAGGAGAAATGGATGTCGAGCCGAAGGTGCTCCAGGGATGGACGCTCGCAAACGCGGTCGGTGCGATCCACATGAAACGATTGCTGGCAGCGCTGTTCGTCGCGGCCCCGGCTTTCGGTGCGCACGCCGCACCGGCCGCGAATCCCGATCAGGCACGCATCGCCTCGCTGGAACACCGCTGGCTGGCCGCGATCCGCAGCGGCGACCGCGGGGCGCTCGGAGGGATCCTGGCCGATGGATTCATCGACATCGACACCGACGGCCGGACGCGCGATCGCGCCGAGGCCATTGCCCATGCTTCCGCGCCAGCCGATGCCACGCAGGAAATCACGCAATTGAACGTGCGCGTGTTCGGGGACACCGCGATCGCCTACGGCATCAATACCGTGCATTCGAAGGCCCAGGGCTGGACCGTCGGGGTGGCCTTCACCGACGTGTTCGTCCGCGAACACGGCGCGTGGCGCGCGGTTTCCGCCCAGGAAACCTTGCGCAAACCGCCTCCGGTTCGCCCCGCAACCCATTGATCCGGCTTCGTCGAAACGAGCCGCCAATGCCGCTTGTCGGCTCGTCATTGGCATTGTGATATCAAATTGATATCGTTCACGCCGGTCACCACCGGAGCACGCCATGAACGAAACCCGAGGTTTCTCGATCGCCGGCATTCCTACCGCGATCCTGTTTGTCCTGCTCTATCTCTGCTGCGGCGCACTGTTCTTCGCCGGTGCCGCCACCCGGCAACCCGCGTTCGTCGTGACCGCGGTGATCGCGTTCGTGATCCTGGTGTTCCTCACCAAGGGTTTCTTCCAGGTGCAACCCAACCAGGGCGTGGTGATGCAGCTGTTCGGCCGCTACGCCGGCACGGCTCGCGATACCGGACTGCGCTGGACCAACCCGTTCTACGCCAAGCGACCGGTATCGTTGCGCGTGCGCAACTTCGAGTCGTCGAAGCTGAAGGTCAACGATTCCGACGGCAATCCCATCGAGATCGCCGCGGTGATCGTGTGGCAGGTGGTCGATACCGCCGAGGCCGTGTTCCAGGTCGACGACTACGAAAACTACGTGCACATCCAGAGCGAATCGGCGCTGCGCCAGATGGCGCAGAGCTATCCCTACGATTCGCACGACGACGCGCAACCTTCGCTGCGCAGCCACGGCGACCAGATCACCACGCACCTGCGCGACGAGATCCAGGAGCGCCTCGGCAAGGCCGGCGTCAAGGTGGTCGAGGCGCGCATCAGCCACCTCGCCTACGCGCAGGAAATCGCACAGGCGATGCTGCAGCGCCAACAGGCCGGCGCGATCATCGCCGCACGCACGCGCATTGTGGAAGGCGCGGTCAGCATGGTGCAGATGGCGCTGGAGCAGTTGAGCCAGCGCGGCGTGGTGGAGCTGGACGAGGAACGCAGGGCGGCGATGGTGTCCAACCTGCTGGTGGTGCTGTGCGGCGAGCGCGGCACGCAGCCGGTGTTGAACACTGGAACCTTGTACAGCGGTTGAGCCTGGATGGCTGCCGACAAAAAAGCCTACCCGCTGCGGATCAGCCCGCAGGTGCTGGACGCGATGCAACGCTGGGCCAATGACGATCTGCGCAGCCTCAACGCGCAGATCGAGTACGTCCTCCGCGACGCGCTGCGCAAGGCCGGGCGGATCAAGGCCGAAACCCCGCAGCACAAATCCGGAAAATGATCGGAGAAGACGATGGCAAGCAATCTGTCCTGGCGCTACAAGGTCGCCACGTTCAAGCCGAATTTCTTCGGAAACGTGGATCCTGACAAGTTGCAACGGATGCTGGATGAGCTCGGCCGGGAGGGCTGGCAGCTGGCGGGCGCGGTCCAGCAGCACCCAATGCGTACGCTCACGCTGATCCTGAAGCGCCCGGCTTAACGCCATCCTGACCTTGCATGCCTATCCTGCGCGAAAACAACAGAGGAAAACCGCATGGCATCGAAAATCGTGATCTCGAATCGAGCGGCGGCAACGGCACTCATGGTGCTCGGCGGCGCCGTCGCACACGCCCAGGCGACCGGTGACCAGACCGCCCCCGCGGCGCCTGCGCCGCAGCAATCCATCAACGCGCTGGCACCGCAGGCTTCCGCCGCGGCGATCGAATCCTGCAACGGCAAGATGCAGGCTCTGCTGGCGGCGCTCGACAAGAGCGATTACACCGGCGCCGAAATGGACTTCAACGATACGATGAAGGCGGGCCTCAGCCCCGACCAGTTGAAGCAGGCCTGGCAATCGCTGCCGGCGAAATTCGGTCAGCCGATCTCGCGCGGCTCGGCACACAACAGCATGAGCAACGGCTATGTCGTGATCACCGTGCCGATGACCTACCAGAACGGCAACCTCGCCGCGCAGATCGCATGCGGCGCGGACGGCAAGATCGCCGGCTTCCACGCGATGACCCTGCCCTCCGCGGCACCCGGGTCCACTTCCGCTGCCTCCGCCAGTTCATCCGGCTGATCGTGCGCCACTTCCTTGCCGCGATTCTCGTTGCAGCAACGATCGCCGCGCCGGCGGCGAATGCCGGGGTTCCATCGGCCACCTTCAGCGAACACGACATGCAGGTGGGGCAAGCGCCGCTCGCGCTGGGCGCGACGTTGACGATGCCTCATGGCCGCGGCCCGTTCCCCGCGGTGGTGCTGGTCGCGGGTTCCGGGCCCAACGATCGCGATGAAACGATCGGGTCGAACAAACCGTTCCGCGACATTGCGCAAGGGCTGACCGAACACGGCATCGCGGTGCTGCGCTACGACAAGCGCACGAAGGCGCACCCGGAAGCCTTCATCGGCAAGCCCTACACGATCGACGACGAAGTCACGTACGACGCGGTCGCGGCGGTCGAGCTGCTGCGCAAGCAATCCGGGATCGATCCCTCGCGTGTGTTCGTGCTCGGCCACAGCCTCGGCGCGCAAATGGCGCCCCGGATCGCACGGCGCGATCCGCATGTCGCGGGCCTGATCCTGATCGCCGCGCCCGCGCACCCGTTGCTGGACGAAATGCTGCGGCAACTGCATTACATCGCCTCGCTCGATCCCACGCACGCGAAGGAAATCGAAGCACAGGCAGCGATGGTGGAAGCCCAACGCACGCAACTGGAAAAACTTGAGCGTTCGCACCCGGATGCCCCGGGCCCACTTGGCCTGCCGGCTTCGTACTGGCTGAGCCTGCGCGACGACGACCCCATCGCGACGGCGAAAAAACTGGACGTTCCCATGCTGATCCTGCAGGGCGATGGCGATTACCAGATCTCGCCGAAAGACGACTTCCCGCGCTGGCAAGCCGCGTTCGCCCACGATCCGCGCGTCACCCTGCATGAGTATCCGGGCCTATCGCACCTGATGATGCCGGCGGGCAACCCGCCCTCGCCTGCCGACTACGCCAAACCCGGACACGTGGACGCGCGCGTGATCGCGGACATCGCCGCGTGGATCGAGGCGCAGGTACCGCGTCGATGAGCGCCGTGGGCAGCTCGCACGATCCGAAAATGCTTCTCCCCGCACGCTGCACCGATGATGCGCAGCGGCGTGCGCTGATCGAACGCGCCCATGCGCTCGGCGTGCCGCGCGACTACGCGCGCGCACACCGCCTGAAGCTGCAGCGCGAACCCTCGCGGCTCGCGAGCATCGGCCCGGACATCCACGGTCGCGAGCAATGGCTGGCCCCGTCCGCCGCGCGTGCGTTCACCGCGATGCGCGATGCGGCACGGCAAGACGGCATCGAACTGCAGCCCATCTCCGCCTTCCGCTCGATCGAATACCAGCTCGGAATCCTCGAACGCAAACTCGCGCGCGGATTGTCGATCGACGAGATCCTGCGCGTCAGCGCCGCGCCGGGCTACAGCGAGCACCATTCCGGCCGCGCGGTCGACCTCACCACGCCCGGCTTCGCCGCACTCGAGGAAGAATTCGAACGCTCCCCCGCTTTCACGTGGCTGACGCGCAACGCGTCACGTTACGGGTTTCATTTGTCCTATCCACGCGACAACGACCACGGGATCGCGTACGAGCCGTGGCACTGGTGCTGGCGGATATCGGCGGCACGCCGGTCCCCGTAGCTGCGCGAATTGCCAGCGTGATGGCGGGCACCGGTATCCTCCACGGCAAGGACGACGACGCACTGCTCGAGGAAGTCCCGGTCGTGCCCGACCGCCTGTATGCGGCCTGCTCCGAAGCAAAGGTGGATCGCTCACGAGGGTGAGAAAATGATCGCTGAAGTTTCGTTGCGCGAAGCAACCCGCGTGTGGGCCAGGATCGGTCTGCTGAGCTTCGGCGGCCCCGCGGGCCAGATCGCGGTGATGCACCGCGAGCTGGTGGAAACGCGCCGCTGGATCAGCGATGCCCGCTTTCTGCATGCGTTGAACTATTGCATGTTGCTGCCGGGGCCGGAGGCGGCCCAGCTCGCCATCTACATCGGCTGGATGCTGCACCGCACGCTGGGCGGCCTGATCGCGGGCCTCCTGTTCGTGCTGCCGGGCTTCGTCACCATCCTCGCGCTCAGCATCGTCTACACACTTTACGGACAGGTGCCTTGGATCGTGGCAATGTTCTTCGGCTTGAAAGCCGCCGTGCTGGCGGTGGTCATCGAAGCCGTGCTTCGAATCGGCCGCAAGGCGATCAAGAACCGCATCATGCTGGCGATCGCGGTGCTGGCTTTCGTCGCCATCTTTTTCTTTCGCGTGCCGTTTCCGCTCATCGTGCTGGGAGCCGGCATCGTCGGCCTGCTGGGCCGCCTGTGGCTGCCGCAAAGTTTTCCCGCGCCGAGTTCGGCCGCAGCGGACGCCTCTTCGGATTATCTGATCGACCGCCTGCTTGGACGCGGCGAATTGCGGCACACGCGGCCCTCGGGGCGACGTGCGTTGCGGGTGCTGTCGACCTGGCTGCTGATCTGGTGGCTGCCGGTGCTGGCCATCATCGGAATGTTCGGGGTGCACAGCGTGCTCGCGCGCGAAGGCATCTTCTTCAGCCAGGCGGCGATGGTCACGTTCGGTGGCGCCTACGCGGTGCTGGCGTATGTCGCACAACGCACCGTTGAAGGCTTCCACTGGGTCGCGCCCGGACAGATGCTGGACGGGCTGGCCCTCGCCGAAACCACGCCCGGGCCGCTGATCATGGTGGTGCAGTTCGTCGCGTTCCTCGGCGCTTACTTCCACCAGGGCGGCTTGTCGCCGATGGCCGCCGGCGTGATCGGCTCGATCCTCACCACCTGGGTAACCTTCGCACCGTGTTTCCTGTGGATCTTCCTGGGTGCGCCCTACATCGAAGCCTTGCGCAGCAACCGCGCCTTGCACGCGGCCCTTTCCGGCGTGACCGCCGCCGTCGTGGGCGTGGTATTGAACCTCTCGGTCTGGTTCGCGATGCACACGCTTTTCGGCAGGACGGAAGCGGTGCGCCACGGCTGGCTTTCCTTCGACTGGCCGCAATGGCCGACGATCCATCCCGCCGCCGCGTTGCTGGTGATCGCGGCGTTGATCGCGATGTTGCGTTTCCGCATCGGAATGGGCTGGACCTTGCTTGGAAGCGCACTGGCCGGCGCGGCGGGCGTGGCGCTGCGCCTGGCCTGAGCGACGACACATTGCCTCCAATCGTCCTCACGCGGGTGCCGTACAAAGCGCACTACTTCCGCAAACGCGGTTAGATCATTGTGGGGTCGCTAGTGCCGGCATAACGCCCGAAATCAGCGGCGCGCGCAGCGCGTCCGCTGGATTGAGTTGTTAGGCCGCGCCAGCCCCGCTGCTGCGGGCCAAATACCGGACTATTTGCAACGCACTTGGTTGTCCTGTGCCGCCACGATTTGCCAACGACCGGAGCGTTTGAGCCAAGTGTCAGTCCAAACCAGACAACGTTTTTCTACCTCGCCCTTCGCGTTAGTGCGCAGGCTGCTTTCGCTACCATAGACCAGTGCAGTGGTATCGCCGAAGAAGTGCACGGTGACGTCGCCCAAGCGGCAGTTGGTAGCGGGATGGGTGGGAGTGGTCATCGCATCTTTCTTGCCGTAGCGTTCACCGTTCACGTGCGTGCCTTGGAAATCGTCGGCAAAGACATTCTTGAGGCCCGGCTGCGGACTACAGTCCGCATCCAACCACATTTTTTCGCTGGCCTTGATTAGCTTGACCGTCGCTTCACTTGAGTTGCCCCAGCGCGCCTGTTGCGCGTACGTCGACAGTGAAAGCGAACAACCCAGCACAACCGCCACAAGCACGCTCGTCAAAGGTTTCATGTCTGTGTATCTCGCCCTAGTTGGTGTCTTGAGTGCATCTTGGCAAAACAGCGTCGAGCGAATCGACCGCGGCCTAACGCCTTATGTCTTGAGTTTCCCTTACGGTAGACATCGAGAGCCCGGCGTGTGCGCCCGATAACGCCTCGGTGTGACAGCACCGTAATTCAGCGGGGGCCACACGCCGGATCTCG
>Ga0070681_10000772_pt1 | contig 26594 bp, 19 predicted proteins | sample KBSC83BmetaG_FD_65650 | JGI IMG/M metagenome (GOLD analysis project Ga0070681, IMG submission 65650) | Corn rhizosphere microbial communities from Kellogg Biological Station, Michigan, USA - KBS C8-3B metaG | ecosystem: Host-associated > Plants > Roots > Rhizosphere | place: USA: Michigan...
CGCCGGGCACGGACCTCCAGTATCCATTGCCGGTTCCAGAGTTGCCGTAAGCTTTCCGCGGTTGCTCTCGTCATAAATGATGCCCGCGCATGTCTCTCCCGCCGCAAGCCGGGCCAATTTGAAGGCGAACGAGGTTTGAAGGCGCTCCGCCGTATCAGGGCCTCCAAGAGCTGGCTCAATCAACACCTCGGGCATCTGGTAGCCGCTTACCGCGTGCTGCCATACCTCCAGCACCACCGTGTCCATAGTGCCGGCGGCCACATCGCCGACGCTCCCTGCATTCGGCACCAGCGGAGGTTCAAGATAGGTGGCCGTTCGCGTTACCGTATTGCCGCTCATGCTCTCGAGGCGCGCCAGCAGGCCATCGGCCCATGCATGGCCGGTGCCCACAGTCAGGCTTACCACGCCTCCGGCCAGCGACGCCGAGCTGATCTCGAAGCCGTCTGGCGCCGCCGAGGGCACACATGCGCCCTCGCCCAGCACATCGCGCGCCGCCGTCTCATGCCAGTTATTCTCGATTAACGTCTGTGCAATTCCATCGCTGTCGAGCAACACTTTGCCTTGCTGCGGCAGAATGCCGTTGAAATTGTCGTACGGCGAATACCGAACGCGTGAGAAATCGCCTTTCAAGGCCGCCTCCCCTTTTATGTCACCGGAATGATTTCCACTTGCGAGCCTGCCGGCATATATTCCCGCAGGCGCACCTGCAGGTTCCGCCACTTGTGCGCTTCTAGCAGGCTCCCGAAGGCGCCCATCTCATCGTCATTCGGGCCGCCTTGGAGCACGCGCCCATCGCAGTCCAGTGCCAGTTGCGCATAGCCCGGCTCGTTCCATGCGTCCGCAGAAAAGTTCACCACCACGCCCGTCACACAGGCAAAATTCTGCGGGAGCCGGTTTACTTCATTGGCAAATGACGATTGCCGGATGCAGCCGATCTGGTTGTTCCACACTTCGAGCGCGTGACTGAAAATCCCCCCGCTGCCGCTTGCGCTCCGCAGACGGGACCGTCCCAAAAACGTGCATTGCTGAAATGCCAGCGGAGGCCCATACTCGTTCACCGGGTCCGCTGCCGAACTGACGGCGAAGGCCGTCGTGCCATCGAACTCTGGTGGTGCCCCGGCATCCACAATCGAGCCCTGTAGCGACAGCACGTAAGACGCCTCCATCAGCAGCGGTCCTGTAAGGCTTTGCGTGATCACAATCTGCGGCGTTACCTTGAAGTCCTGAAAATTGGATATGCTCGCAAACCCGAACTGCGCATCGAGGGCCGTGCTCACAATTGCCGGCGTACGCGTGCCGTCGAGTTGCAGATACGAGCCGGGGTCAAGCGTAGAGCCAGCAATCTCAAGGCGCTCCACCGCCGCGCGCGCAATCAGCGGAGTCACCGGTGCGCTGTCTTGCGTGATGTAAAGTCCCTGCAGACGCACATGAAGTCCCGCCACCAGTGCGTCTACATCGCTCTGGCTTTCGCCGCCCGATGCCGTTACCTCAACTGGCCGAAATGCCAGCGGCCTCTTCAACCGGATCACTGGCCGGTTGCCGTTCACGGCGGCAATCGCCACTGGATATTTCAGGTTGAGAGTGACGAGTCCGTTTTCAGTGGTAGCCCCGGCCACAGCGCTCAGGTCCAACACGTGAGTCAGGCTGTCTTCAATCGCGATCAGCACCGGCGCGTTTGCCGTGTTCAGGTTGTCCAGTGCATGTTGCAAAGCCAGCACATTCTGCTTTAGCTGTACATTGCGCCGCACCACTGCAGGAGCCGTCCACTCGTCCGGCAGCTCAAGATCAACCGGCTGCGCACCCGTCGGTCCTACAAACCCGTAACTAAATGTGACCAGCAGCGAGTTCTCGAGAGCATTGGCTTCACCCGCATTCATCACACCAAAGACAACCCGCCCGTTCCGCGGATCAACCACAATCTCCCGATTGGCAAGTTCCGGATCCAGTCCCGCTTCCCAGCCGCAGAGATTCGCCCCCCGGATCGTCCACGCGTCTGTCGAAAACGTTGCCTCAGGCAGATGGAACTGCAGACCCACTTCCGTCACCTGCACTGATGTCAAATCGCTCGCCGTCGCGTCGTATACATTCACGGCGACATATTCAGCCGGTGCGCCTAGCGGAGAAGCCTGCGTAATGCGCGGAGCCGGAATCGGCCCCGGAACCTCATCCATCGTCGAAAGCACGGGCGGCACAGCCTCTGGCGCGACACGTGACGTGTTGAAGAGGACCACGGGCTTGCCCGTAGGCTCCATATCGAATCGTGCGGACACCTGCGCTCCGGTTGCCGTCATCGGAGCCAGCACCGCGGTTCCGCGCGCCGTCGGCATCGTGATTGGCGCCTGGTAGGCCTTTAGCCTCCACAGGAAAATCGCCAGATCCGGCAAGTTCGGGCGCAGCGTTCCAAGATCAATCTTCTTCAGATCCGGATAGTGCGCGAACGCATCGAACGGCGTTCCCAGAAAACTCAGAAGCGCCGGATCCTTGATCGGAACCGTCCCGCCACGAGCCAGCCCTGCCAGCACCGGATTCGTTGACTGCACATCCGGCCGCTGATGATTCAGGTGCTGATGCCACGTGAGAATCTCACGCAGCTCGACGCAATGTGCCGGCCACTCCGTCAGATCGAACGCAAGCAACTCGATCGCGTGGAGTGTTCCTTTCATCCGCCGCAACTCGATCGTGTCGGCGACATCGGCGCGCAGTGTCCACGTCTCTCCCGATAGAACGGATACGTTCAGCAAATCGCCGATGTAAGGAATGACCCACGGGCTGCACGTTTCAATGAACAAATCGCGGTAAAGTGCCGCGATGTTATCGTGCAGCGCGCCAAATACGTCTTCCACCGCAGACAGATACGCCTGCAGTTGTCCTGGCGGAGTCTGCTCGCCATCCCGCTGCCGGTAGATCTCCGGCAGGCGCGCATAGAGTGGTACCTTCGTTGTGCTCATGCTCCGCCTGCCTGTGCCGAGAAGTGAGATTCATAGAGCGCCAACATCCTGTCATCGGCGCACGCAACTGTCGGTGAGAAAAGCCGGTGAAAAAAGAGCAGCAGTGTCCATGGCTTCGCAGCGGTGCCCAGCGTTCCAAGTGCCGTAACTTCTGCCCACGCCACGCCTTCCACGTTCTGTACTGTGCCCTCGATGCGGCTCGAGTACTCCTCCTGGCCGAGGCTGCGTTTGTCCAAAGAAAAAAGCCCACCCATCGGCGCAGCACTGCCGTCCGAAGGCACGACTCCCAGCGCCGTCTTCACCGCCGCAATGACCGGGTCACTTTGATAACCGGGTTGCAACCCGATCGTCAGGGACAAGCGCACGTATTCGAGCGCTGCGCCAACCACAAGCACTGGGAAGCGGTCAGTCCCCCGGTCCGCATTGGCCTGGCTCATCGCGCCCTGCACACTTTTCAATTGCGCCGGGCTATTGTCTGACAGCAGCACCGTCAGCTTCAGCAGCGGAACATTGCTCTGCGTATCCCATATGGCGTGCGCCTTCTCTACGCCGGGCAGCGTCAATGCCTCAAACTCGAAATCGCTCAAACTCACGATACGGCCAAGCTCCTCCACCCGGCTGGGCGCCGTCTGCCGCACATGTGACGAGTTCTCGTCTGCGGTTCCCTGGGTCACCTCGTCATAGAGCCGCACCTGGTTCAGATTCGGCACGCGAGCCATCGCCTGCGGTTTCGCGCCCGATTGCCTCCAGCCATTCGCTGCATTGCCTGTCCGGAACCGCGCAGCCACATTGTTGATGCCCGAGGGCAGTACCGCTCCGTTGATGCCGTCGCCAAACTGCACCCACGTATTCCCCGCGTCGTCTTCGCGCAGAATGTACACCTGGTCTTTAGGGCCCGCCGCAAACAGGGAATCAACCTCGGTCCACTCGATCTCGTTCACCAGGATCGTGAGCTGAGGCTTCCGCGGTGGCATCAAATCCTCATCCATCAACCACGTCAGCGGTGCTTTGGGCAGTTGGAAGCTCTGGTAAATTTGTCGCGCATCTCCATTGCCCAGCGGCGCCGCCGCCTGCGTTTTACCCTGCGTCATAGGGGCCACGTTGCCAAGAACCACCACTGCCGGATTCGCCAGCTGAAAATCTGTCACCGTGAATTGCGTAAGTGCCGGCGCCAGCGTCAGCCGGCGCACACCGATCTGCGAAACATCACCAATTGCCGCGCGGTTGATGCTTACACGCGCTTCTTCCACGCGTGCGGCTGTATCGTCTGCATTCAGCGCCGCAAACTGCAGCAGCCGCTGATCCAAGGCTTCGTACGACGTGCCGTCGCCCAGATAATCCAGTTCGCTCGTATCGGCGGAGCTGTCAATCACCCGCACCGAGGTTGCGGCGACGCCCTGTCCGATCACTTCATGACACATCGCCGTGCGACGATCGGTGAAGTAGGGCAGCGAGTAAGACATGGATCCGCCGGGCTTTTCAAAAGCAACTACCGTGATGCCCGCCTGCATCGGCCCGACAAAATTCGTTTCGCTCGTGACAGACAGCGCACGGAGCGCGTTGAAGTACTCTCCCGTGTGGCCGCCGAACCGTGTCCAGGGAATGTCCAGCAGCATCAATATCCCAGCTGAAAGATCATCGACGCGGCGCTCAAGCGGAAAGCCCTCCAGCATCCCTCTCAGGCTCATCCCCGTGTCTACATCCGTTGTGCTTATCGTGCCATCGGAGTTCACAATCACCTGCGACTGGGGCGCATTGTATCCGAATGCCCGAAACGTCCGGCCCAGCTTGTACGCTGTCATGCCGCTGTTCGCGTTGCTGCCCTGCCAGCCGCCAGCCGTCGTTACCACTATCTGGTCGAGTTGCGTGGTCACGCTCTTCACCACGACAATCTGCCGGTTCGAGCTGTTGCTCTGGTCAACCAGCATCAGGCGATCTTGCGCCTTTACGGTGACGCCAGCTACCGCCAATGCAGCCGCATCCAGCGCGATTGTGCTTTGCCCATTCGTAAAAATGGGAATCACGCTTGGCCTGTACAACGAGAATCGGCTCAGCCCCGGGAACGCCACCAAACTCTCCGACGTCTCAAAATTCGCCGGCGCGGCCATCCCCGCGATCTGCGCGCTGAAAGGGAACCCTGCCGGTACCGTCGCAGTTGCACTCCCGTCAATCTCAAAGGCAACGTATCCCGTTCCTCCCAATCCCGGCGCAGGACGATACCCAATCAGTCGCACAATCGCCGCTATGCTCTGCGGCCAGGTCGCCGTGCCCAGCCACGCTTCGTTTGCGTAGAGTTCCTGGTAAAACGTCAGGATGTCGCCCAGAATCGCCGCTCCCTCAATCAACGCGATTCCTGGATCATCCGCCTGCCGATGCGTCCACCCGCGCAATAGCGGTGCTTGATCCAACAAGCTCAGCATCCGCGCACGAAAATCCGAGTACTGCCCTATCCGGTATTGAATCCGCGGCAGCGATGGGCGATTCGCGATCGTCGCATTAAAATTGATCGGCGCGGCACATGGGCTGCTCATTGCCGTCCTCCGTAATAATTGAAGGTGATTGTTCCTTCCTCCATGCGGCTCGGATCATTACTCACGAGCACAATCTCTTCCGGCGCCATCGTCATCACCTCAGTCGCTTTCATCGCCTGGTTCCACCACCGCACCATTAGGATCGAGATCGCATGCTCCACTCCGGGAATCCCCGTGAGGACGCCTTCAATCTGGCTCGCATAAATCGCCTGCCCAAATGTCCATCGGTCCGGATTGAAGAACGCCATATCTCCCTCTGCGGTGTAACTGTTGCTGAACGCCTGCTCGATTGCCGGTGCCACATCTTCGATCCAGTACTCTTCCGAGATGCACACATCCACTGTGATCACCAGCGGCACATATTGCGGTGCTCGCACCTCCACGTCTTCTCCGATCAGGTGCACGGCATTCAGCTGCAGTTCGACTGCGGCACGCAGATTTTCGCTCAGTGAGGTCGCTCCTTTCGGATCGATTACCACACGAACTGTCCGCCAGCTTCCCGTCCACATATAGATCGCCGCCGCATTTGAAACACCGGCCACTTCCTTGGCCCGTGCAACATAGTCGGCCAGCGTAATTGCCCGCGCCTGGTTATAGAGAAAGGCTTCAGGAACGCGGCGGCGAATCACGTTTGCCGTCTCCGGCGCCAGTCCATCCGTCACGTCTAACGGATTCCACACCGTTCCCAGCGCGACAGCCGGCATTCCCGTCGCATCGAAGTTCACCAGCGAATCCCGTCCGATATTGCCTTCCGGCCCGTAGCCGCTCAGCCACGCACACGTCACCACTGCATCGTCCGGCAGCGCCTGCCCGTTCGTGCCGTCGCCGAAACGTACCAGCGTGCGCAGCCGCTCATCCACCTCGACCACAAAATGCCGGTCGGTGCTTTCGCTGTGGATCAGGTCAGTCTGCTCCTCCCAGGCAACCGTTCCACTGCTGTCCGCCACTGACACGCGCACCGTGCTGCGCGAAGGTTCAAGCCCGCCCGGCGTCGTCTTTGTCCATAGAACAGGAAATGCCGGCGGCAGCTTGCATTCCGCCGCGCCCGTCGCATTTAGTTGGAAGTAATACATTCCTGGCATCAGTGGGGTTCCCGGCGGCACGTACTTGAAGGCGGTCTGCTTGCCCTGAACCATATCAACGAGGTTCCCGTGAAAAAGCGAAACCTTCGACACCCACACCCCATCGATATTTACTGAGAAGCAGTAGTTGAACATCAGCGCATCCTGCTCCCGCCACGTCACTCGCAACAGCGCATCGCCGGTCAGCGGATCGCTCAGCACCTGGGCGCCTGTCAGGTTCAGCAATTGCCGCTTCTGCGGATTACGATCTGCCTCCATGCCTGTCGCAGGATTCAGCCACTCCTCTACAAGCAGACGAGTGATCTTGCCGCTCGCGATCAACGCCGCCGCGCTCGTCGCATCGGCGAAGCTTGAGAAAGCCAGGTCCGCTTGCGTCGCTCCCGCCGCCAGCGCGGAAATGGCATTGCTCCACGTGTAGAGCGGCACGCTGCTGAATAGGCCGTTGATGTATTGCGTACTGCTTGCCGCAAACCAGATCGTGGACGCCAGCTTCGCATCCAGCCCCGTCCATGCTTGCTGCATTGCAGGCACAGTGTATGAGGCAGTGCCCGGAAAATTCAGCGCCAGCACCGTCTGTGCCTGGTTGCCTTCATGGATGAAGTAGTTCATCAGGCGCGCATGCCGCCGCAATGAAATGCGTTTCTGAGCCGTAGCCCAATACGCCTCCTGCATCACGCGGTCCTGGTAGTCGCTCAGCTCATCGGCCACCGCGCTGAACAGGTCTAAAAGCACCACCTCAAAAGCTGCTTCCGACGTCGGTTGCCATCCCGGCATGCGTTGCATCATGGCGGCGATCATTGTATGACGGAACGAATCATAGTCCTTCGCCAGATAGTCAATCGCTGGCTGCGCCACCACTGCTTTCAGAGTTGTAAGAGGTTTGCAATTGGTGCTGAAGCATCCCGGTCTGAAACGGAAGACCATCTGCGAGAAGACCGGATCGAAGCCTGTTTCGAGAATCGTAAGCGTGTAGCGGCTGTAATCGCCCACCGGCCCAATCGTCACTTGCAGCACCTGGCTTGCCGAGTGCACCAGCTTGATCACGTGTACCTGCCCTGCTGAAGGTCCGGCGACCACGCGTTCCCCTCCATTGACCGGCACGATGCTCCACATCGCCGCGGGAGTTGCCGCAGCCGTCACCAGTGCATCAAGATTCTGGTCGTTGTAAAAATGCAATTCGAGCACCCCGTACTGCGGCGGGGTCGCCGTATCCAACTGCATCAGGCCAAAGTCGATCCCGTTCAAGGTGCCGAGATTCCTTGCCCGCGCATCGAGAGCGTCCTGGTTGTAGAGCACTGTGCTCACGGCGCGCTCCTCTGAAAGACTGCCTGCACGGTTGAGCTGCTCCCTGCTGGCTGATAGACAATCGTCACGCTGATTGTCGGTCCGCTCGCTGTCACGCTCACGCTTTGCAGATCGACCCTCTGCGCGAGCCAGTTGCGAATTGCCTGCGTAAGCGCTGCCTGTGCAACAGACGCGGTATTGGCATCTGCTGCTTCAAACAAGAGCCGCGTCACGCCCCCGCCAAAATCAGGCACAAATAGCCGCTCGCCGGGATTGGTAAGTACAAGCTGCTCCAGTTCCTGCAGCACCTGCGCCTCCAGCGTATCGGCACTCACGCTTCGTCCGTCCTGTCCAACGCGAAAGGGAAATGCGAGACTGCGAGCCACCGTACTCATACTGCCTCCAGCGAAACCGATGCATTACTAACTAGCGCGATGCCTTGCGGAGCCTGCGACGCATTGAGGCACTTGCCGATGCTTGTCTCCGTCAAGACGCCGGTGCCATTCACCGTCAGGCTTGTCGCGCCTGCTGCCCACTCAATCGTCAGGCACGGCATGTACACCAATCCCGCCGTGAATGGGCACCCCACCACCGGATGAATATCCGACTCCAGCAGCACAAGGCTTTCGTCTGCCATCAGAAGCGTATTAGCCGTCGAAAGAAGTGCCATGCCTCCATGAGGGCATTGCACCTGGCTCGTCATTGTCAGTACAGCGGGCATTATTGGCTCACATCCGTGTTGCCTTTGAGGCTGATCCCCGTCGTATCCAGCGTCACCGTCGCGCTATCGGTCGAAAGCGTGATCCCATCCGAACTCAACTTGATCGAAGGGCCGTCAGGATGCACCAGCGAGAGCTCGTTGGCGTCATCGTCCATCACAATTGCCAGCCCTCCTGACGTGACCCACGTGCGCACCTTCACGTCAGCCTGTGATGGCATATCCCCCGAGCCCCACCAGCAGCCCACCCAGATCGGCTGCGATGGATTCCCGCCCTCAAACTCTACCCACACCCCATCGTCTTTTTCGGGAATAGCCACGAACCCATGGCTCGGCCCGGCGAACGGCACGCAGGGCCATGCCGTCAACTGTTCATCCCCCAGAACCGCGGGCACCTTCACCTTCAATTTGCCAAGGTCGTCTCCAGTCAGCGCCTCCACTACGGTGCCGCGGTATTTGCCGAAGAAGAGGTTCCGTCTCTCCTCAGCCAAGGTCTCCATAATGTTCAGTTCGCTGATTTCAACTGGCATTTCGCCTCCACTAGAAGACCGAGCTTGGAATTCCCGGCAATGGGCTGTTGGTTCCCGCCGATGTCGCATTGCGAATCACTTGGAAACTCTGTCCGTAACTGTTCCGCGTGATTGTGTGAGTCACTTGATGCAGCAGCCATTTGCCGCTTAACGTTCCATTCGCGCCGCGCACCTGTACAAACTGGTATGGTTGCAGCACCGACGAATACACGCCTTTCATCACTTCGCCGCTCGCCTTCAGCGCATACGCAGCCTTCTCCGTCGCGCCCTGAACTGCGCGCGCGAGCGTAAGCGCATCCATCTGGCCCGGTCGCAGCAGCCGCTTGATCGTTGGCCCCGGCGGCAGGGCGCTTCCCGCAAGCGATACATCGCTCACGTTCGAAGTCTGCGTGTCCGTGCTGCGATCCTTAAGGTTCACCTGTCCGGTTTGGAAAGTCGCAGTCTGCCCGGCCTTGGTCGCGCTCTTGAACGAAAAGATATTCGTGTCTGTTCCGAGCAGCACCATCGGTGCAAGCCCGTAGTCTTTTCCCGGGTCGGGATCGTGTTTGAAATGACCCACACTCTTGCCCGGCTTGTCTCCGGGAGTCACGTATGCATGCATGTGCTGCCGCTTCGCCAGTTGCTGCAGAAACTCCATTTGCGTCCCGCGGAGCACTGTCTTGGTGAATCCCGGATTCGACGTCGTATCCGCTGTATCGATGTCCGTCGTCGAGATCTGCGAAACCTGGTCAAAGATCTGCGAGGCCACGTCCGAGTCCGCGCCTTCAAAGCTTGTCACCGTCTCGTCGCGATGCAGATAAAAGCTATCGTCGCTCACCACCAGCGTCAGCATGCTTTGGCCGGGTTCGCTGTGCTGGGCCGCCTCGACATTAATAATCGGACCATCAATCAGCGCAACCCAGTCTCCACTCTGAATCTGCATCTCAAGGCGAATTCGCGACATCCCTTGCAGAAAGGCATCCGTCTCGCCGCTCCACACTCCGCTCGCGCACACGCACACCGGCACCTGGAACCGCCCGTAACAGGCGCGATCCATCTCCTGCTCGATGGTGATGTCCTCAAAGCGCGCAAGCTGATCCTTGGTGGCTGCGGTGCCGTTGAGGTAGAGCCGGTATTGAGCAACACTCATTTAATTCTCCGGAACAACGATGCTGAGTTGTTGCGCGTTCTCGTCACCTTTCAGCCACTGATCGAAAAGCCTGTTTGCATCCAGGGCCGTGTTCGCATCCGCGATATGCCAGTAGCGCGACGCGTCGCCGTAATTCCGCTTCGCCATCAGGTCCAGCCTGTCGTTCGAAGTCACGGGTGCCGCAGCGCCCGACGTAGCCGGGACTGTGCGCAATTGCACTGCCGTTATCTGTGTCTCGTCTTTCAACGTCAACGTCACCTGCGGCGTTGAGGCGTAGCGCGAATTCTTGAGAAACATCGCTCTCTCTCCTAAAACGGAATCGGGATGAGGTGAGTCACCAGCGCGGCGCTGTTGGCAAGATTCACGGTGGCCATCGTGTCCTGAATCATCTTTGTGTACGCCAGCGCGCCCTGGCCAATCGTGTCATTGGCGCATGCTCCCGGCGTAATTGCCGCCAGTCCGATCGCTACCTGTGCTTCAATCGGATTCAGAAACGTGTCGAATATCTGTTCCGTGATCGTCATCGATTCGATGATCACTGGAATAATTCGCGATGAGCCCCAGATAAAAAGGATCCGCGGTGTCTGTTGGCGTGGAATCGGTTGAGTCGGCGGCGGTCCCTGCGATCCGCCGAGCGCCGATCCGATTGCATCCACCACCGCGCCCACGGCCGCGCCCAATATCCCGCCCGGCGTCGCGACCGGATACACCATCGCCTGCAATGCCGCAAGCTGCGGTCCTACCCCAAACAACAGGCCGATCGGGTCCGACGTATTACGCTGATCGGCCGCGCTGAACGTCGTCGTCACTGTGAAGCGCTCATAGGCCGGCTCGCCTGCTTGGCTCGTCTCCCGCTGCGTCGCATCCACAGCCCGCGGAGGAATCGCCATCGTCCGCACAATCGTTTCCGGATTGAACTGAAAAATCACAACATTGGGGATCGGCCCCAGAAAGTCGGTGCCATATTCCACCAGTGCGCCCAGCATCGGAGTCGGCATACCTTAACTCCGCTTCCTCGAAATCATTCGCCCGCGAATTGCGGCGCTCGCTGCCTTTGCGGCGCCATCGGTTGTATTGCTTCCTCGCGGCGCCGTGACATGCATCCGATCGATCGTCCCACCGCGCAGCTCTTTTTGGCCGGTCAATGATTGCGCCAGTCGCGACGAGATTGCCGCGGCCAGTGCTTCGCCGTCGCGTACGCTTCGCACAATTCCGTCCCGCGGCACACGCACCGTCATCCGCTGAATCGTGATCTCCGTGGTCATTGCGCCACCTCCGCTGCTCGTGAAGTTGCTCCGTAGGTTGCTTGCCATTGCATTTTCTGTTCTCGCGTGAGAGGTCTACCGATCTTTTCGTACTCCCGATCCACGGCTGTCAGGATCGCGTCCATTCTCAGCGCCGGCTTGCCTCCGCGTGATGCGCTCTGCAGGCATGCGTTCAACACTATGGAGCGAATATTTCCGCCGGAGAGCGCGAACTCTCGCGCCAGAAAGTCGAGATCTAATTCAACGGAAGAAACCTGCTCAGGAATGGACTTCTTCCAGATCGCAAGCCGCTCCGCCTTCGCCGGCATGGGAAACTCGATCACATAACGCAGTCGCCGCAGAAATGCCTCGTCGAGATCCTTCTTCCGGTTCGTCGCCAGAATCGCAAGACCGCGAAACCGCTCCATGCGCTCAAGAAGATAACTCACTTCGATATTGGCAAACCGGTCATTGGAGTTACGCGCCTGCATTCGCTGGCCGAACAGCGCCTCGGCTTCATCGAAAAAAAGAACAAGATCCGCCTGCTCAGCCGCATCGAAGAGCTTGCGCAGATTCTTTTCCGTCTCTCCGATGTACTTATTCACCACCTGCGACAGATCAACGCGATACATCGGGAGCTTCAATTCGGCGGCAAGCACTTCGGCCGCCATCGTCTTCCCAGTGCCGGGCCCACCGGCAAACATGGCAGAGATGCCCGCATCCGACCATACGCGCCCGGTGCCCCAATCCGCATGTACACGCGAGAGGTTCCGCATCGCGCCGAGCAATTCCTCAAATTGCGTGCCCGCCTGGGCGTCGAGCACCAAGTCCTCGCGGCGAAAGCGCGGAACCACCAGGCTTGCCTGCCCACCGATCTGCTGGCCAACCTCCTGCTGACACGCCGCGGCCATCTCTTCGAGCGTGAGTGGTGATCCTATCCGTCGCAGTGCCGTCACGGTGTTGGCAATCTCCCCGGCTTCCAGCCGGAACCGGTAAGCGCATTCGCGAACAGCCTCCGGATCGGCCTGAAGACCGCTTTTGTTCAGCTCTGTCTGCCAGGTGCCACGGCGCTCGTCATAACCCAGTGCCGCAATGCGCAGCGTAGGCAACGTCGATGCATCGTGTCCAGCGCCTTCATCGCCAAGCGCCGCAAATACGTAAATTGGAAATGGCCGCAGAATATTCAGGGAGTTAATTGCGCCATTCATTCCCTGGGACGGCAGCATCAGGTCGAAGCCCTGAAGCCAGCAGAATGCGCCGGCATTCTCCAGAATCGAAGCGGTGACCACGACACTCGAACGGATCGCATAGATCGGCCGTCCAGTCAGCGCGCTGATCTTTTCAAGTGCTGGCCGCACGCCGTTGGCATTCATCGCGCTGTTCGCGAACGGCAGTACTACTGGCACAATCTGCGCTTGGCTCGGGTCGTGCATCATGCGGCCGGCCAGGAGTTCAATTTCGAGATCGACGCTGACTGGCGCTCCGCCGCCCGGCTCAGCGACGCATTCGAATTCCGAGGGTGCATCCTTCAGGCCGCCTTCAAGAATTTCCGCCACAATCGCTGGCATCGAGATCGTCGCGTTCCATTCGACTTGTGCTTCTGATCGCCGAAGAATTCCGCGCGCAAAGAGCGGATGCGCGGGTGACATCATCGGCATCAGCGATGCCGTTTCTTCCCACAGCCACTGCGCCAGCCTTAATGTCGGCAGTGGCTGGTGTGCGTCTCCGTGCAGCGTCGCGATCAGATTTCCAACCGCGGCATCCCGTGCCGCCGCCAGGCCAAGAGCAGTCACAAACAGCTCCGCGCGGGAGAGCGCAAGCTCTCCCGCCAGCCACGCAAAAGTACCCCGTGCACCCGTGCCGGTGCGAACCGGCGTCTCGCCCCCTTCAATACGTACGTGCAGATAATGCGCCGTGGCATCGGTTTCGAAAAACCGCGTGCGCTGTTCTGTAAGCGAACGTCGTTCCAGCGCCTCGGCAAGAGCATCGACGGGCTGGTGGTTTCGCCATACCCAGGCCAGCTCGCGCCGCAGGCGCAGGATTGCCTGCTCCAGCCAGCATCGCGTGAATTCATCGCGGGCATCCAGGCCTGGAGTGAGCGACGCATACTGATTGTTTGGCGGGATGCCCAGGGCCTCATTCATGGCGACACCATGCTCAGTGTGAATGTTTGCTTCGCCTGTTGGCCGTTGATCCGCAGTACCACAAAATACTCGCCCTGCGGCACCGCCTGATCCGGTGTCATTGCAAACTGCTGCTCGCTCTGGTCAGGCAACGGGACGAAACTGAGGTCAGGCGTGTCCAGCAGGATGGCTACCTTCCCGTTCCACACCAGCGCGCACTCGATGTAGTCCCGTTTGCTTCCCAGCAACTTGCCTTTAAAGGTGAGCGTCGCGTACACATTGGGGTTGGTGCTTGAAACCTTCGCAATTGCCGCAATCGAAACGCTTGCCACCGTCGGCAGCAGCGAAACATTTACCAGTCCGCTTGAAAGGACCAGCCCGCTTGCTAGGGTTTCTCGCACTGACACTGCGATCTTGTCAGCCGACATCACTGTCGGATCGATGCCGTTCACTACCATGGCCATCGCCTGCGGCTGCTGCATATTGGGTACAAGAGTCGCCGCACCAAAACTCACCGTCAGGTTTCCTCCGTTCAGGCTCTCCCCGGTGAGCGTGAGCGTATCGCCAAGTTCGACTTCTAAAGGATGTGCGCCGGTCAGGACCGGACCAAGGTTCGGCAGGACAAAATTCTTCACGCCTGCGAGCCCGATCTTCGTTCCTAGCACGTAATTGATTCCCACCAGTTGCATCCCGCTCGGCGGCAGCGGTTCTGCAATCAGTACCGGCCGCACTTGGAACGCTGCCGAACACCGGTACTTATCGTCGGGTCCCTGCATCAGCCGGGAAAGCAGTTCCGGCGTTGCTTGATCGAAGGTGAGCTTCAGCGGCTCAGGATTATCAGAGAGCGATGTATATCCGGCAAGGGCGGGCAATGCGGTGCCCACACCCATCAAGACCTGCATCGCCATGCCCATCAGGTCATGACTGTCCGGCGTATCGCTCTCGCCATTTTTATCAAAGCCGGTCAGAACGTAGCGCAGGACCAGCCATAATGGCATCGAACTCCCCGACGTCAAAGGCACGTTGCGCATCGCGGCATCGATCTCCACTTCGTAAAGAAAAAGATTGATGCGCGGTTGCGTTGTGGTTCCGGTACCGGGATTGGCCTGCGGCCTCTGTACGGTAATCGTGGGATTGGGCGGCACATTCCACAGCGCAGTTGTCAGGATCCCCGCCAGGAAGCGGCTCACATCGCCAACTGCGAGACCAGTCTGCGCCAATGGCACGTCGAATCCTTTCCGTTTACCGATCCAGAAAGCTGCGGGCCCAGCGGTCGCTGCTTTGCTGTTCAGATCGTTGAGGGGCCACCCGGAGCGGTTGCGCGGGCGCCGTCACTCGCTCCGCAGGATCAGGATCGAATTGCACCACGATCGAGCCAATATTCAATCGAACCTCTTCTTTGCTCGCCGCCCGCTCGCTCATATGTCTTTCTTGGTGTGTTCGTTCTTCTCGCAGAACTTCCACCACCGCTGTGCGGCGTGCATCGATTTGTTGCCGTTCCAGTTCCTCTTGACGGCGTGACAATTCAGCCAGCACCGAGCGCAGTGTGTGAGCAGCAGCAGGCTGTTGCTGCTGCGTAACTCGTTCTGCGCGAGCATTTGCCGTCGGGAATCCGTCGTCGATCTCCAACGTGGCGCTCTTCTCTTCAGCAGCATTGGGGATGGCGTGGCTGGCAGGCGCTGCTTCATCTGCCCAACGCCGCGGTTCACTCTGCGGAGGCCCCGCTTGCGGTGCTCGTTGAAGCGGCTGCTGCGGCAGTTCATCTGCGGTAGGCGCCAGACGCTGCCGCCGGGTTTCCGGTTCTTGCTCATGGGGGGCCGTTCGCGAAGGCGCCGCTGCGGGCCCCGCCGTTCGCACATGCTCAAACTCATTCTGCGTGCGCGCCGCTTGCGGCGGAGTCATCGGTATCGACGCCTCGTCCTGAATCACCAGCCCAACCGGACGCAGCCATGACGGTTGGCGAGACACCTTCAGGCGTGCCGTCGTCTCTCGCGCCAGTTGCAATAGATAACGCATCGTCAACCCTCTTCCTCGATCAGCTCGAGGTACCGCTGCCTTCGCCAGCGCGGCAGACCAAGTACATCCTTCTCGCTCCAGTGGTAGCGCGAAGCTAGCAAATGAACATCGGAAATCAGCCCCTGCTGAACGTGGGACAAACGCTCCAGGGCAAGCCCCGTCAAGTCGGGAAACACTTCGGCATGCTTGCCGCACTCTGGGCAGGCGACGTCCAGATGAAATGCCACCAGCGGATCGAACGCATCCATCGCCGCTTCCACCGTTTCCTCCACCGCGCGCGCGGTCAATCCGCTCGCCAGCAGCTCATCCAGCGAAGGCTCCGCGATAATCGAGCGCAGCATGGCGGACGTTTGTTCTTTCTCGGGCGTCGCCGCCCATCGCATCTGATCGGCACCGGTTGGCCGTCGCAGCTCCAGGCGCCTGCCATCCAGCTCCACGTAGCATGTTTCCCGCGCCCGCTCCTCCGCAGCCAGTGCGGCAATCTGTTCAAGGCTCAAATCAAACTCAATATCCTGGCCGCATCCTTCTGCCGCGCATCGTGTCTGCCAGCTCAGGGCCGTGCCGTCCGTCAGTTTTGCTAAAGACAGAATGGCTTCAATGCGCAGGCCCACAGGCATTTCAAGCAGGAACTGCCGATCCACGCGAGCCTCTCCGTGCGCACGGCAGCATTGCTCCAGCAATTCGGTGATCAGCTCCGGCCGCCGCGCAGCCTGAAATTCAACGGCGAGATCTGCGCTGTCTACGCCGAACGCGCGCATCGAGCAGGGCACTCCGGATGTTCGATCCCTCGCCAGCCACTCTGGGCAGACCGTCCATGGTTGCGATGCTGCCATTCAATCCTCTCGCTCTGCGATCAATTAGTGCGATTCGTTCGGTTCCGTAGCGCTTGTGTCGCGCTCCCAGCCCTGTATTTCGATCTTGATCGTCTCCACCGCAATCGCATTCGCGCTTGAGTCAAGCGCCGGCGCCGCCTGGTACTCGCTCACCCAGCAGCCGTGCATCAGAAAACGCCTCGCCACCTGACCACGCTCGTTCAGCACTTCGAGTGCGCACTCCTTGCGGAAGTTAGCCATGTCCATGGCCGCGTCCCCCGCATAGGGATGCACCTGGTTCGCCCACCTTTCAAAGTCAAGGTCCCATGTGATGCCGCGCTCCAGAGTCACGGCGTCGTAGGTCGTGCGTCCTGGTGTCTTATAATCCACGCTGTTGTCGCCGCCGCTGCGATGCGTGATCACGTTCGTTGAGCGCCGTAGCGCGCTCGCCTTCATCACTCCAAGCACCGTTTTGCCGTCCCATTTCAGCTGGAATTTGAAAGTTTTGTACGGGTCAATTCGATTTGCGTTGACTTGAAATCCGTTTGGCATCATCCACTCCTGCGCTCGTTAGCTAAAGGTTCTGGATATACTGCTGAATCGTGATCACCACGAACTCCGCAGGCTCAAGCGGCGCAAAGCCCACGATGATGTTCACAATTCCCTGGTCGATGTCCGCCTGCGTCGTCGTTTCCGAGTCGCATTTCACAAAGTACGCCTGGTCTGGCGTCGCTCCCTGAAACGCGCCTTGCCGAAACAGGCCCATCATAAAAGCACCGATGTTCATGCGGATCTGGGCCCACAACGGTTCATCATTAGGCTCGAATACCACCCACTGCGTGCCGCGATACAGTGACTCTTCGAGGAATAGCGCCATTCTTCGAACGGGCACGTATGTCCACTGGGTTCCCGAATTGTTATAGCCTTCCACCGTGCGTGCGCCCCAAATCAGGTATCCCGCCGGCATGCGCCGCAGGCAGTCCACGCCCAGCGGATTCAGAATCCCGTTCTGCTTATCGGTGAGGATTACTTCAAGGTCCGTCACACTCGTCAGCGCAGCATTCGTGCCCGCAGGAGCTTTCCACACTCCGCGCGACGAATCCGTCGCGGCGTACATTCCCGCCACCATTCCTGACGCGCCCATGTAGCGGAGAACACCATTGTCGTTAATCTGTACACGCGGGTAATATACGGCGCAGTTAATGTCCGGATTGCCGATCCCGGCGCGGAACGTCTGCACATCCGATGCCTGTGCCTTAAGAAGGTTCGCCTGCGTCCATCCCACCGGCGCATCCAGCACAAGAAAGGCGCGTCGTCCCTGGCAATAGGTCGCTGCTGCCGAGCGGATCGCTGTCCACTCCGTCTCCGATGTAATGCCGTCCCCCGGAATCACCATGATGTTAAAGAGGTCAACCGCATCGAGCGCGTAGAAACCCGTCCGCAGTGCTTCCAGTCCCGTGTAATCGCCTTGCGCGGGCGGAGCTCCATCGCTCGGTGCAGGCGCAACCGTCGCGTAGTACGTACCGCTGGTGCCAATGCCCAGCGTGTAAACCTGAACGTTCGCGACGAACTGACCGGCAAATGTGCCCGCGCCGCCCGCCCCCGCGATCGCGAAAGTATCCGCGACCTGTGGACCCGCCGGCCTCAGATTTTGTACCGATAGGCGATAACCCGAGAGCGTTGCCTGAAATCCCGGAAAGTTGCTGTTGATCGCATTGGCAATTACCTGCAGATTTTCGCGCACGCCGTCGCGGTCAGACACCCCTCCCGCACCTTGGTAGAAATCAGGTCCGCCCGCGGCGAAGCTTAATGGCTTTGTTGTGCCGTTGATCGTTACAGTCGTCACATCGGTCAATGCTGCGCCCGCCAGCGCATCCATCGCGGCATCCACCTGCGAGTTCGCGTCGCCCTGAAAGTAAATGCCAGTTGGCACGGGCCGGATATCGGCAAATCGCGCCACTTCGATTCCGCCCTGATTAATTCCAAGCATCAACGGCGACGCCAGATCGCCCGCAGACGCGGTGCGCACCTGCACGCTGCTCTTCAATGTTCCGTTTGAGGTAATCGAAAGAAAGCCGCCCGGCGTCGTGCTGACGATTACGCTCGTGCCCGATGCTGCTCCCAGTGCCTGGTTAATCGCGTTCTGTATATAGCCGAACGTTCCCGGGTCGCCCGGCCCCGCCGCGGTGAGAGCCGCTTTGCTCAGATTCACGTTCGTCCACGGCCCGCCATCGACACTGATCTGAAAGCTGCCCTGGTCGCCCGTGGGCCATGCGCCGGTCAGTGCCGCGTTCCATCCGCCCGCGGCCACGCCAACAAGACCGCGCCCTTCGCTGTAACCGGCAGCGATCCCGCTTGTTGTCGTCGCCCCCGGCTTGGCATTCAGCAAAACCGACGACTGCGTAATAAACGTGGGTGCATACCGCGGCGATGACGGATCCATCGACAGGTTAGCGAAACTTTCCGTCTGCATCACTTTGCCCGCATTCGAATATGTCGCCTGCAGGTTGAAGGTGCTGTCCGGCGACGGCGTATTGTAGTCAACCGTTACGCCTAATCCCGATCCCCATACCCCCGGCGACGCCGCGCTCAATTGCAATACTGGAGCTGCCGCGTGATCGAGCAGCATGATCTGCGCTGCCGCAGCTCCATTCGCCAGCCGTACCACGAAGCAGTCCGATCCGCCGTTGCTGAAGAACTGCTGCACGCTTTGCGCAAGGTTCGCTCCCGCTACCGGCGCGCCGAAATTCCTCGTGTAGTCTGCGTAGCTGAAGCACTCAATCGGCGTATTCAGTGGGCCCATCGAGGCCTGTCCGAAAAACGCACCGATCGAAGTGGCGACCCCTGTAATATTGTGAACGCTGCTAGGCGCTTCAACCAGGTACACGCCCGGATATGTCAGGGTTGGCGGCATACTTCCTCACTCCTTTGCGAGAGCATTTGGGTTCCGTCGTGATGCCAGAAATCTGGCTTTACAGTCAACGGCACAGCACAACCTCGAGAGCACCCACGGGCAGCAGGACTGACTGGTGCGGCGTGATGCGAACAAGTGCGTAGGCCTGAGGCTGAGCCCCCGAGTCGGAGAACTCCACAACGACTCCCTGTGCCTGCGCCTCGGCAGTCAGGCTTGCCAGTACCTCGTTCGGCTCGGGAAGAAACACATCACAAATACGAAAACTCACCCGGTCACCTACTCGTGCTATTCCCTCAGGTTGCATCTGCACTGCTCGCTGGTGCGAATATTTAGCAATCGCATCGCCAGAGCCGGTTGTGGAAATATTCATCGATGCCTGCGCACTCAGTCGCGTCGTTACTGCAAAAGAATCAACGCATGCCGCCATCCTGCGGTTTACGCCTGCGTTTCCGTTTCCTGACCACCGTCTCCGAAGCGCTGCAAGGATTTGCAGTACGCCTGTCGTCCTCTGCAGGCGTAGGCACGCACAGTGATCCTGCTCCGGACATTTCTGGCCGTACCTAAGTATTGGATTGATAGGGATTTGGGCGTTGATGAGCTGCTGACGCCGTCTTTAGTTGGCAACTGATTGCTGCGTCACGCCGTCGCGCCGCGCGCGAATCTTGTGATACAGCGTGCGCTCGCTTGTGTGCAGCAGCTGCGCAAGTTCGCGGCGCGTCTTGCCTTTCGTCTCCAGTGCCTTTTCCAATAGCTGTTCTTCCACGCTCTTGATCAATGAGCGAAACGTCAGGTTATTCTTCAGCATCATCGACCACAGAATCTTCATCGCGTCATCGACTGCTCCGTCGCTTCTGACCGGCTCTGCAGTCTCTTCTTCCTGCGCAATCCAGTCGGCGTGCGTCAGTGTATCTCCGTCCATCTTCAAAAACAGCATGCGCTGCACTGTGTTCTCGAGCTCGCGCACGTTGCCGGTGAACGGGCACTGCGCAAGATGATGCAGCAGGTCCGGCTCAAGCCCGTCAATCTGGTGGTGCAGCCCCACGTATCTTCGAGCGAATTCAAGAATCAGCACAGGTACGTCTTCCATGCGCTCGCGGAGCGCGGGAATACCTATCCGTATGACATTCAGGCGATGATACAGATCGGCGCGAAAACTACCTTGCTGCACCAACGGCTCAAGTTGTTTGTTGGCCGCCGCAATCACCCGCAAGCGCACCGGGAATTCTCCGTCGGCGCCCACCGGCCGAATCACACCGCGTTGCAATACATCCAGCAGCTTGGGTTGTAGAGAAAGCGGAAGGTCGTTCACGTCATCCAGAAAAATTGTTCCCCGGTCCGCTGCCTGGAACAGGCCCGCCCTGTCGCTGATCGCGCCTGAGAACGATCCCCGCCGGTGACCGAAAAGCTCGCTCTCCGCCAAGTCTTCCTGCACGGTGCTGCAGTGTACCGTGACAAATGCGTTGCACTTGCGCTTTTCATCCAGTGCGTGGATCGCCCGCGCGAGCACCTGCTTGCCCGTGCCCGTCTCTCCTTGGATCAGCACCGTCGCATCGCTGACACGCGCCGCTTTATACGCGCGCTCCAGGATCGCCGTCATGCGAGGCGACCGGGTCACAAGGCCCAATCGTGCAAAGACAACGCGTAAATTTTCGAGCTCGGGTAGTTCTACCTTCACGGCATTGTCGCCATAGAAGCACAGTTGGGAGTTGATTGATCCGGGGAAAAACTGAATCAAGTTATCTACTTCTATCGGTCTAGTCGAAGGCGCGAAGCGCTTTGGGAAGCAACCAGAAATTTACTCTGCATTTTCTCGGCTGGTACCGGCCCTGACGTGCAGAAGCTTAGCGTTGACGAACATGACAACAATCCCCGATTTGCGGGGAATAGTCAAGCTGAAAAGTGACTCTGGGGTCTACATCTTTCAGGGAGGTACTTCCTCGAAGGGTGCGGTGAATCCACCTGCAACAACCCCTGGGCCGTTAAAAAGGTTTACTGTCCGCGATATAGACATTCCCCGAGGCATCAACCGCCATTCCGTAGAAGCCATTAACTCCGGCATCTGTTGCAAACCCAGCATCACCGATGCTTCCCTTGGAGGGTTGTAAATGAATTGTCCAGGCACAGAAGCCGTCGCATTCAATTGAGCCGAACTCAAGGGTGTTCCGTATGTGATCGGTGACGCTTGCGGCCATGTCAGCGTTGGAATAGCACGAAATTGAAAGAATGTTCACGGCGATGGTTATGCGTTTCGCCGGGGATCGAGATTCAGGTTGCGCGCGGAGCCCGGATCGGCTAACGGGCCCGGGGCGCGCATCTTGCCAGCTTGCTTGCCGAAGAAGTCGCTGTCGATGGAATTAACCGCGCTCACGATGGGGAATGGCTTGCTGCTTGCAATCGTGAGTTGTAGCGTATTGGAGTCGAAGTCGATCTGTGCGTCGCAGACGGTGCTGTTCTTGTCCCAACCGTGCTCGCGCCATGCCGCCAGATCCATATACTGCTTGGAATCGCCGGTGTAGAGGCTCTGAAAATCTGCCGGCATGGAGACGTAGAGATTGCCGTCAGCCTGATTGCTGGGGTTGAGATACACGATCGCGGATTTGCCGCACCGGACAAAGATATTGTTCGAGACGTTGTTGCCGATGGCCGTTCCGCTGCCTCGGCGATCGGGGCGAATGATGGTAAAGATGCCGGAGTTGTCGCAGCGGCCAATGAGATTCTGCGCGACGATTAGATGATCGGTAGCGTCGATGAAGACACCCGATCCGGCGCATCCATACTGACCGGGCGTGTCGGGCTCGGCGTTCCGCACGTCCCAGATGATGTTGTTGTCGACCTGGTTCTGCGCGACGTTCATCTCCATTTTGACGGCAGTGCTGTAACTGAGGATGTCGGCAAAGATGTTGCTGGTGACGCGGCAGTTGACGTGGCTGCTGTCAAGCCAGATGCCGGTGGCGTGGCGCATGTGGCGGACGACATTGCGGCGGAACATCAGATTGTGAGCACGATGGAATTTGACGCCGGCGGCCTCTGCACCCCGTTCGGCATCGGCCCAACCACACCACTCGATGAGATTGTCTTCCATGAGTGTGTTCACCGAGCTCATGCCGGCGACGCCTTCGACGCCACAGTAGCGAATGGTGTTGCGGCGGATGATTTGCGAAACCCCCGCCTGCGGCACGAGATAGTTGCCGCCGTTGTTGGCCATGTCGAGGCCCACGCCGTTGGCCCACTCGAAGATGTTGTCCTCTATGATCCAGTGATTACCGCCGTTGGTAGAGACGAGGCCGTACTGCGGAAAGGGGTAAGCATTGCCGGCATGCTGAAAGCGGATTCCCTTGATGCGGATATAGGCGAGCCCCTTTTGCGAAGGAACGAAGACCTGATTGTGCGTGGTGGCTTCGATGAGATGGTCGGCGGGCGTACCCGAAGCGAGGCGGATGTGAATCGCGGTGCCTGAGTCTTCAACCCAGAACCGCGCGTTTGGGGTGCCGCCAACTTCCTGCATGATCGGTCCGCCACGCCGCCGCGCGGGAAGGCCGTTCTGCGGCTGTGCGGGGATGGTGAAGTCGGGATACGGCTGCAGATTGGGCTGAGCGAGTTCGCGCAGCTGCTCAACTGGCTCGAGGGGTTTGCCGTCGACGAAGACAAGTCCGCGGCGGCGCAAGTACGGTCCCATATCAACTACTTTGGTATTGAGCCATTGCCAGCTGCCCATGTTACTGGGCAGAGCGAAAGGTTGATAGGCGTCCGGGAACATGGTCCCGGTAAGCTCATATCGCCAGGCAGTGATAGGTGTCGGAGGCTGGTCCGTCGGACCATTGGCGCCGTATCGGCCCATCGAAACTGATTCCTGTTGCCAGCCGTCTTTTAGGACCGCGGAGCCTTTGACGATCACCTCGGCTCCCGGAGCGGCTTCGTAACTGATCATCTGCGTGGGACTGGTGCCGCCGCGTGCCGGGCGGACGCACTCGCGGTAGACGCCGGATGCGATGACGACGCGTTCGCCGGGTTGCAGCACCTGGGCGGCCTGGTTAATGGTGCGAAAGGGGCGCGCTTTGGTTCCGGGACCGCTGTCGTCAGCCTGGGATGACTGATTGTCGACATAGTAAGTCTTCGTGAAGGTGAGCGGCTGCTCCCAATGTGGGAATTCGGTGCCGTCAGGCAGGCGCGATTCCGAGGAATCGGCCTGCGCGGCGGCGGCAGCTGGATTCTGTGGCTGCCCCAAGGTGCTTTTATTGAAGCCGGCCATCGCGCTTACGGCTGCGGCGTACTGCAGAAAGCGCCGGCGATCGATCGCCTGGGATAAGTTCTCCTGCTCCGAGATATTGGAAGGAAGTGGGGAAGAATGCGTTGGACCTGATTTCATTGGGAATCCGTTCAGCAGAGGTATTTGCGCACCGCAACATATTAACGCCGCATCACGATGTCTGGCGACGCTACAGGAGACCCCGAGTGCCTCCGATTGATCACCCGTTAGCTCTTCGATGGCCTAAGGTCTCAAGACGAGCTGGTCCGTGCTCTTACCGCAGACCATCTGCAATTCACTTTGGCGTTCGGGAGTGAAGGTACCAGACGCGAAGCACAGGCTGAATCATTGGGGGCATTGAGTCTGAGGCGTCCACGCGTCAGTTTTGGTTCGCCACGGCAAAGAAGCATCGTGTAGTACCAACACGATTGACTGGCGAGCTTCGGTACCGGCAGGCTTCAGAACCATCGGTTCGTCACCAGGAACGAAGCCCGATTGACCTGCATGGATCACGAAGGTTGTGTTCGGTGTTCGTAGGCATTGTGCGCCGTTCAGCAAATACCAAGCCTCGGGGCCCGGATGCGTGTGGACCGGCGTACCCGTTACGGTTGAAGCCTCCACACTTTCCATATAGCGAGCAAAATACTTCTTGGCCGGGGGAACGGAAAGTGGCCCAATCACCGCGACACGTTCTCCGGTAGAAGGTCTCCAACTCGCCGGCGCGATGTTGAACAGCCAAGCCTTCCCAAATGACATGGTGACGGTCTCAGTCGATGTTTTCTTTGCTTGCGATGCTGCCGCCATGTTCGGGTATGTGTACAAATGCCAGTACAGAGGACCCGGCGGCAAACTATCCAGCGCGTCATTCGCGAGAACATAGCAACCTTCTTCTTGGGTACGCTCGCTCACCGGCATCGCGCAACAACTCGGGCAAGAACTGCCCGCCGTATCACGTTTTGCGACGGTATTGGTTTGCCCTCGCAAAAGAATCGGAGCGCATAAAGCAGGAAGAAGTATTGCAAGAACCTTTGCATTCCACTGTCTAGTTGCAGCCTGATGATCCATTCTCGTCTCCCCCTCTCTCTCGCACTCGAAATTGATTTTGTCACAAAAACGCCAGCAGGCACTTGCCGTTCATATAGGCGAGGTTGCTTCCAATGAAGGCGATGACAAGCAAATTCGCTCAAAGAAAGGAGATCGCGGACGCATCGTCGCATTTCGTAATACTTGAAAACCAGCTGCGCGAAACTTCAGCAAAGTGCACACACTAACCAGTCGTCGGGATCTTTGACAGCGGCTAAGTGGAGTTTCAACTTGTCTCAAATGCTGAATGCGCGAGCGAAAGCACCGGCCCGTGCTGAGGATGAAGCACGAGCCGGCGAAGAGAGCCTATGCTTCTTTCTGGGGAGTCTGCCAATAGATCGAATACTTCTGGTCTCGTATCCGGTACATCGGCATGACATCGTACTTTTTGCCATCTCCGGCGACGCTGAAGCGCAATTCGGATTTGGAATCGGTCTGGACCCACTGTTGTGTCTTGACGTTTGGCCCTGCCGCAACCTTAGGCAGCGGGTCGGGTTTGGGCAGCGCCTTGCCGGGCGTAGTGGGCCGGCCGTGGATGATTTTCAAGGGTCCATCCGTCGGACCTGCTCCCAGATCCGCAGCCAGAACCAAAGGACCATAAAGCGCAGCAGTAACGGAGTCGTCTCCCAAGAGTGGCTCCTGCCGCAAGCTCATGGGCAGGCTCACGCTGATGGTGTCGCCATCTTTCCAGGGTCGCCGGACGGCGAGGTAAGAGCCAGGATCGGCAACGGCCTCGAGGGAGCGACCGTTGATTTTGATTTCGGCGTCTTCCGTTGTCCAACTCGGAATGCGCACATGAATGGTGCGAACACCGGGACGCGAGGTTTTGATCTTGAGCGTTGTGCCCTGTTCTTCAGGGAACTTTGTAACTTGCTCAATGCCGAAGCCCTCGTCTTTCCAGTCGAGCGTGGATGCGATGAACTGGTTGACATACACGTCGCTGTTGTGGCGGAAGTAAATGGAGTCGACAAATTTGGCAAACTCTTCCACGCCGGTTCCGGTGCAGCACCAGAAGGACTCGTCGGGCGAGTGGTAAGCGCGCCAGTATCCAGCTGCTAACGGGAAGAAGTATTGCTTCATGCCCTGGGAGTCCTGCGTCCCTAGCCTGCAGTTGAAGAGGGCTCGTTCGTATTCATCCATCCAGCGCGCATCTGCCGTCCAGCCGAATACCAGCCTCTGCAGCTTCATCAGGTTGTACGCAACGCAACACTCGGCGTTCGTCCATTCGAGAGTTCCTTCCAAATGCCCGGCTGGAGTCTTCCAGTGTTCGTCGATGCTTGTATTTCCGATGACGTAGTTGCGCGCGGTAAGCACTTCGTCAAGGAAGTATTCGGCGACCTGCTGATAACGCCGATCGCCTGTTACCTCATACATGCGCGCTGCGCCAATGATTTTGGGAACGTGCGTATTGGCATGCAGGCCGGTCAACTCGTCACGACGGCTCGCAAGAGGATCGAGGAAGCTGGGCTGCTCGAACAGGTGAGCCAAGGCGAGATAGCGATCCTTCTTAGTGACGGCGGCCAGATTTACGAGCACTTCATTCATACCGCCGTATTCCACGCGCAACATGCGCTGGCGCTGCTCGTTGCTGATGCCCTGGAAATACTGGCCGGTCCAGCGCGCCATTCCCTCTACCACCTGAAGCGCGTCGGTGTTGCCGGTGAGGGTGTACATATCCAGCAGTCCGGCCATGATCTTGTGGTACGTGTAGAAGGGCGCCCAGACCGGCTTGCCTTCAGCAAGGTGTTCGAAAAGATCGGTGGGATAGGCGCTCAGGTATCCTTGAGGATTCTTTTTCTGGCACGCATCCAATCCTGCAACCAGCTCATTACCGCGATTCTTCAGGTCAGTATTGCCGGATCCTGCAGAAGCCAGTGCCACGGCGGAAAGATAATGGCCACCGGCAAAGTGGCCGCGCAACTCGCAGCCTGGAT
>Ga0070681_10000773_pt1 | contig 26572 bp, 28 predicted proteins | sample KBSC83BmetaG_FD_65650 | JGI IMG/M metagenome (GOLD analysis project Ga0070681, IMG submission 65650) | Corn rhizosphere microbial communities from Kellogg Biological Station, Michigan, USA - KBS C8-3B metaG | ecosystem: Host-associated > Plants > Roots > Rhizosphere | place: USA: Michigan...
GAAAGAAAGAGGTTCAGCAAAATATAGGGGTAGGGATCAAAGGAAGCGCTGCGTCGAGCCAGAATCACTGTATTAAGCAGCACCCAGGAAAGGAGGATAACGGCGAAGATAATGATGAAGGTCCACGAGCCTCCAAAAGCCGCCACTCTATCGGCGAGTCGTTGTCCGAATGTCAGTTTCTTCTCAAATTCCTGATTAATATCGCGACTGATATGCCGGCGATCGCTGAGATGCTCAACAACCCGATGTTCAACCTCAGGAAGGTCATCAAGGCTGACCTTAAATCGCTTCTTCACAAAATCTCGTAGGTGATTCTTCATCTCATGCTAAGCCGCTGTCTCGTTCGGTAAGAAAAATCGCGACGCTGATTAACTCGGCCGCAACGAATGGCTTCGGAATGTGGATTTCGTAGCCCGCGGCGAGCGCTCGCTTTCGGTCGTCGATTCCAGCATACGCCGTTAATGCCACAGCAGGAGTTGTTCCGCCATGCTCTTCGCCGAGCTGACGTATTTTGCTGATCAGATCATAGCCGTTCATGCCCGCCATTCCGATGTCTGAGATCAGCAAATCGAATCGTTGTCGCACCATTTGATCCAGAGCTTCAGTGGCAGATCCTACTGAGACCACTTCGGCTCCGCACGTCGTCAGCACCGCGCCGACAAGCTCGCGAGTGTCCCGTTCATCATCGACGACGAGGACGCGCAGACCACTGAGCGAGTGTTGTGCTGTGGTCGAACTATTCCGTTCATTCTTTAGGTCTGTTGTTTCTGCTGGGTTGGGAACTTCATGAAGACTCGGCAGCGGAAGCATAACTCTGAAGGTGGTGCCCGCATTTTCACCGGAACTTTCAGCCGTTACCGTCCCTCGATGAAGTTCAACCAACTGACGCACAATTGAGAGCCCCAGTCCCAGCCCACCATTGCTGCGTGTGTTCGAGGAATCGGCTTGGCGAAAGCGCTCGAAGATGTGCGGCAGCAGCTCGGGAACGATGCCTTGCCCGCTGTCGTTAACGGTGATCAGAACATATGAGTCATCTCGCTCCAGGCGTACGTGGACGTCGCCTCCCCTGGGTGTGAACTTGATCGCGTTGCTTAATAGGTTCCAGACAATTTGCTGAAGACGGTCGGGGTCGCCAAAAATTGGCCCAGGGTCTGAGTTTAATGCAACCTTCAGATTAATGCCTTTGGCATGCGCCGCGGGGCGCACGTCGTCAACGACAGTCTGAATCAACGGTGCGAGTCTGACTGGCCGTGGAGCGAGGTAGAGTTTGCCGGTAACGATGCGCGAGATGTCAAGCAATTCATCGATGAGTCTCTTTTGAGCTCGAGCGTTGCGAGCGATGGTTTCGATCGCACAAGCAGTCTGTTGTTTATCGAGCTTACCGTCGGTAAGCAGCTGTGACCAGCCGAGTATCGAAGTGAGAGGAGTCCGCAATTCATGCGACAAGGTGGCAAGAAACTCATCCTTGACGTCGTTAACCGAATCAGCTTCCGCACGTGCTGATTGTGCCGCTGCCAAGAGTAGCGTCCGTTCTTTCTCCGCTCGCTTTCGAGCTGTGATGTCGCGGATGTTGCACTGTATAACTTGATTACTATCTTCCTCGTATAAGTTGCTCACAAACTCCACCTCGGTGAGCTCTCCATTCTTCGTTTGCAGCGGCAAGTCTTCGTAGCGGAGATAGCCTGTTCTCTGCAATTCTTTGAAGGCTGCCTGGCTCGCCTCCTTATCACTGAAGAGACCGATTTCCCAAAGCTCCTTTCCTAAGAACTCGGGATGTGAATAACCCAACAACTCAGTCATGAACGGATTCACGTCGACGATTCTTAGAGTGACCGCATCGAGGATGAGTATTCCGTCGCGGGCAGCTTCAAAGAGACGCCGGTAGCGGAGTTCCGAAATGCGCAGTCGTAACTGCGTCGGGTCTCGGGAGGGGAGCCCATCTGCGTTCCCAACATTTGAATCACTGTTCTTAACCTGCAAGACTTGCGTTGATGATGACATCGGAAACTCTAGTCTCGTTGGAATAGGAGAATCGAGAGGGCACACCGCTGCCGTAGGCATCGCTTAAGGAACTGATCGGTTGCAAATATAGTCTATGTCTCATCACGACTCTCGACAACTACCTTGTAGTGTTCTGCGTTATTGGTTTGGCCTTAGACCACGAATGTTTTTACTATGCCTGGCGGGATCCGTCTGTGTGTTAACCCACACATAGATTGATGAGGGTCTGTAAAATTATTTGTTTCATATGTGTGTTTGCGCACAGATGAACAAGATAATATGGTCCACCATAGAGTTCGTTCCTACAAGCCTGCAATTAAAAAGCAATTAAATGGCCTACAACTGCCAAGCGCGAGTTTTGTACGTAGATGACAATGAAGACTCTCGTGAGGTGCTGTGTCTACTGTTGAGATCCTCGCGAATTGAAGTAAAAGCGGTCGCAACCGCGGCCCAGGCCTTGTCATCCATTCAAAAAGAACCTTTCGATCTGTATCTGCTCGATGCTTGGTTGCCTGACCTCGATGGGTTTGAATTATGTCACCGCATACGTCGACTTCTCCCGCATGCGCCCATTCTTTTCTTTTCAGGCGCAGCCTACGAGACTGACAAGCAGAAAGCGATTGAGGTCGGAGCAAATGCTTACGTAATCAAGCCTGACCTTGATAACCTACTCGAGAGCATTACTCAGTTCATTCCTCGATCGAAAAGCGCGGTTGCTTAATACTCTCATCCGCCGAGAGACCTTTCGCAATCCATTCAGCAAAAAGCAAGCGCGAGATTCATATGTGTGCCACTACACAGACGAACACCTTTGCGTCGTTTATATTGAGTGTCCTGGCAAAAGCGTTCCAGGCAGTCTCGACTTGGAATGAAGTGTTTTCGATTGCGCTCTGATAAGGGCAACAGTTCGTTAGCAAATCACAGGGAAACGAAGCTGTGGACTCAGCGAAACGAAACCACGCTTCGTTAATTATCGACAGATGCACGAATGTGCAGAAAGTTATTCATGAAAACAAATCGATGGAAAAGCAAGATCGGCGGTGCCATTCTGGCAATGTCGTTGGTATTTGGAATAGCGCTTTTGAGCGTCCGCGCTCAGGCACAGAATCCGGATGACCGTTACTCTCAAGATCGCAATCGCGGCGACAATGCTGATCAGAATCGGCGTGGTCGCAATTGGGATCGTTACGGTAACTACGGCGGATCGGCTGAGCTACGTCAAACCGCGCTGAACGCCGGCTATAACGAAGGCGTGAAGGATAGCCGCAAAGGCCGGACGAATGGAAGGAACTTCCGGTACGAAGATTCGAGTGCGTACCAGAAAGCTACAAAAGACTACACCTCTCGTCTCGGCGACCGCGAACTGTACCGCCGCTACTTCCGCGAGGGATACGAGAATGGATACGGTGCCGAAAGTTATACAAGGGGCAATCGCAATGGCGATTATGGCGATAATCGACATCGAGATCGCACCAACGGTGATGCGAATATCGACAGACGTAACTCTGACGGTTACGGCGATTTCGGGGGTTCATTCCAGTTGCGTCAGACGGCTCTGAATGCTGGTTTTGGCGAAGGCGTCAAACAAGGCCGCAGTGATCGGAAGAATCGAGAGGGTCGCGGCTATCAGGGTCGGAACACTTACCAGAACGCCACGAAAGACTACAGTTCGCGTCTTGGTGATCGCGAAACATACCAGCGCTATTTTCGTGAGGCATACGAACACGGATACGCGGATGGAATTGGCGGCTACTAGTAATTGGCCAAGGGCGGTCGAGTAGGGATTCGACCGCATTCCATCTATCACGCTCTCGACTTTCAAAGTTTAGCTTACGCCAGGTTTGCGCAGTGCAAAGGAAGAGTCGGATAACAAATGCAGATAGTCAAACTCATCAAAAAGGATAAACCGCTCGAGCCTCGAGCCAAAATCGAATTTCCCACCAATCCAGATAGGTGGTCGAGAGAAGTTAAGATGTGGATTACTGAATTTAAAAAGCACCGCCGCGGTGAGTCGTTGCCGGCTTTTGACCGCCTGTTCAGGTGAAGGCTATCGATCACGGCCAGGCGCATCAGTTTGAGCGAGCACGTGCAAGATGTTTCATCAAGGCAATTCAATTCTTAACCGAGGTTACAGAATGAAAAAATTTCTAGTCATAATATTGATGTTTGTGGTTTTGGGATTCGCCCTGCCGAGCGCATCGGCACAAACCCGGCGCACTCGCCATAGGCATTCGCGCTCGTTTTGGCAGAAACACCGAGATAAGTTGACAGTAGTTGGAACGACGGTGGCCGGCGCGGGTATCGGCGGCGCTGTTGGCGGAAAAAAAGGAGCGCTGATTGGTGCTGGAGCTGGGGCCGGCAGCGGAGCAATCTATACCTACAAAATTCGCAAGCGTCATCGTAATCGTCATCCCAGACACTATTAAATCGTATTCTCCAAAAAGCTGCGGGCGCAATGCGGTAACGCACGCCTTCTGAAGAATGTATTTGGTAAAAAGAGGTTTAGCTATGTGCGAAGACGAGATGGAGAAAGAGTCCTCCCGTATGTGTCCTGTCGCACAGAACACCAAACCTTTCGGTTGTAAACTTCATTCGCAGTCGTTCTAGACAAATCACTCGCGACACCCGGGACCAGGCCAGCGACCTCCTTCTTGTGCCGTTTGTTCTTGCTAAGCGGCGGCTGTGAGTCTGTCAAGAGAAGGAGAAAAGGCAATGATAGGATTGAAAGTTGATATTCTTCGCCGTGCGCTGATGGCAATAGCAATTTGTGCGTTGGCGGCAACGGGAATGAGCGTAGGGACCAGTGCTCAGGGGAAAGACCAGCAGGACAAGCAGAAACAGGAAAAGCAAAAACAGGACAAGCAAAAGGCGACCCAGCCCGCCAAGCATCAAGTGCAGCAAGGGCAGCGAGCCCAGCGACAGGAGCAACAACAGCAGGGCGCGCAACAACAGCAGCAGCGAGCCCAACGACAGGCACAACAACAGCAGGGCGCACAACAACAGCAGCAACGTGCCCAACGACAGGCACAACAACAGCAGGGAGCGCAACAACAGCAGCAACGTGCCCAGCGACAGGAGCAACAACAGCAGGGCGCGCAACAACAGCAGCAACGTGACCAGCGACAGGCGCAACAACAGCAGGGCGCGCAACAACAGCAGCAACGTGCCCAGCGACACGCACAACAACAGCAGGGCGCACAACAACAGCAGCAACGTGCCCAACGACAGGCACAACAACAGCAGGGCGCATCACAGCGGCAAGCTCAGCGACAACAACAACAGGAACAGCAAATCTCACAACAGCGGCAGCAGCGCAATACCCAGCAGCAACAACGTCTGGTGCAGTATCGTCAACAGGAGCAAAGTCAGAACCGTCTCTGGACGCAACGGGAGGCACTGCTACAGCAGCAAGGGCGAATTGCTCAATATCGCTTTCAGCAGAATTATCTCGACCGGCGCCAGCGGCAGATATCGGACTGGGACGCGCGTTCCTATGTGTACGACCAAGACCCTAACTTTTATTCAGCGGACAACTATCGTTATTCTCGCGATGGCCGGGTCTACCAGACAAATCAATATGGAGCGGATCTACTCCGGCAAGCTGTGAACTACGGTTACGAAGAGGGCTTCCAGTCGGGACAGGCAGACCGCGAGGATCATTGGCGAAACGCCAGCTACCAGACGTCCTACGCTTACCAGGACGCGAACTACGGCTACAATGGATATTACGTAGCTGAGACTGAATATAGCTACTACTTCCGGCAGGGTTTTCGCCGAGGCTATGAAGACGGCTTTAATAGCCGCTCGCAGTATGGCAGCTACTCTAACGGCAGCAATTCGATCTTGTCCGCCGTCTTGTCAACGATCCTAAACTTGGCATCCTTCTAAAAAGATTGAGAAGGTGATGACCGAACCTGTGACCCCTGGCTGCATTGACTGATTCTGCAGAGAAAGCGAGCCTCGGGTTTCGGTTCTCGATTTCTGTTCAGACTGTTCCGGCGGTTACGGCGGTTTGCGCAGCGAACGCGAAAGTTTTGCGAGTTAGCGATACTTCGTAAAACGACGTAAAGCCAGCTACCGAGACGCAACCGCATTGCTAGGTTTCCCTTTTCGCTTAATCCACTAATAATGGCTCTAACTCGGAATGCTTAGGGACGAGAATTACTTCGCGCGGAACATTTTCCATGGTCGTTTCAATCAACCGGTCCACAACAGCTTTGACGTCGGTTGTCTCGCGCCAGACTCGAAGCTGGTCGTCGGCCGAAGTACCTCGCTCAAGAATGGTGTGGATGTGCCCGATCTCTTTGCGCGAGTGCAGGTCATCAATAACATCGTCTACGAACTCCAGTAGTTCAAGAATGAGTTCACGCACTGGCACTTCCTTTCCCTTGCCAAAATCAATCATCTTTCCATCAAGACCATAACGCACCGCGCGCCACTTGTTCTCCTCGATCAGCATTTTGTGATGGAGCCGAAAGGTCAGATTTTGATCGAGTAGTTTGTTGACCTTTGCGACCAGTGCCTGGAAAAGGGCAGCAATTGCGATCGTGTCATCAACGCGGGTTGGGATATCGCAGATTCGAAACTCAAGCGTTGGAAAGAATGGGTGCGGACGCACGTCCCAATAGATCTTTTTGCCATCGTCGATGCATCCGGTTTCGATCAGTAGCATGACGTAGTGTTGGAACGCGCTGTATGAATCGAAGTGGTCAGGTATACCAGTCCTGGGGAACCTTGTGAAGACTTCCGAGCGATAGGATTTCAACCCTGTGTGAACGCCGAGCCAGAAAGGTGATGAAGTAGAAAGCGCGAGTACATGCGGAAGGCAGTAGCGTATGCCATTCATTATCTGGATTGCCCGCTCGGGATCCGTAATGCCCACGTGGACATGGAGACCGAAGGTAAGCAACGACCTCGCGATCATCTGATTCTCTTCAACGATCAATTCGTATCTTGCATTCTCGAAGATCTTCTGGTCCTGCCAGTGTGAGAATGGATGAGTGCCGGCAGCGACAATCTCGAGGCCTTTTTTGCGCACAAGCGTTGACAGGATGCTGCGGAGATTAGTGATATCGGTGCGGGCTTCTTTTATGTTTTTGCAGACGCCGGTGCCCACTTCGATCATCGACTGGATCATTTCCGGTTTGACTTGCTCGCCTAACAGCATCCTGCCCTCTTCGAGAATTTCAGAGACGTGCGAGCGCAACTCGCGAGTGTTGGGATCAACGATCTGAAACTCTTCTTCAATGCCAAGGGTGAATTGCTCGAATAGACTCGATTCGGTTCTCATGTTTCTTGTCTTAAACTAATTACTGAATGGCTTGAGCGGGTGGACCAATGACAGTGATGATTAACTCTAGTCGTAGCTTGGTTCCCCGCCCGTTGTATTTGCTGAGCCCGGTTTTAGTTTGATGCGACTTTCCATCAATACTGCAAGTTGGGCGGGTTGTACGAGCCGACCCCGGTTGAGATTGATTAATGGATCGCTCACTAGCAAAAAGTCGACTTCGGCTGCGGTGCTTGACGGTACGAGCTGCTCGAGCAAACTAGCATCAAGTTGCACAGGTTTGAAAAGCAGCATTCCGAAGTTACGTAAACGCGCCAGGAAGCCGTCGCTGCTACTATTAAATAGTGGCACACGAAAGCCTCCGTGATCGTCAAGGGCAAACACATCGCCGTTGGCACGTTGCATGACATATATATCGCTCATAAAGATCTTTCTTCTCCAAACAAACCATAAGGCAAGGAGGCTCAGTAGTCTGTGCGCCAGGCCGCATATAGCGCAAATGCAGGGAAAGCCGGAGTTGCGGCAAGCAAGTTAATGGGAAAGTTTCAATGAGTCTCGGGCGTGACCTTGGACAGTGTGTCATTTACAATGGTGAGCAAGAACAATGCGAATTATAGAAATAGCAATAGGCGTAATTTTGTTAGGTGGTGCAGCATGGACCACGGTTAGAACTTATAAAGGGCGCGGCATCTCGTCGATTCTCGTCCTCGCGTTCGCCGTATTCCTCGCTGGCCTGGGTTTGTGTTTTCTCTTTGGTGCCTTTAGCGCGTTGGTGCACAACTTAAGGTTCGGTAACGAGTGGCTCAAATGAACCCCGATACCGAAAGGAAGAACAACTTAGTTTCACACTGCCACAACTTAATAAAAACAACCATCGCATCGCGCGCTAAGCGTATATAGTGCGTATGTAATATATATACTTCATTTGACATATAGCACTACGAAGCGTAGGGTTGGATCGAACCGAGACCAGCTAACTCCATTCTCAGCTCTTCTGGACCCGCCAGATTCGTCTGAAACTTACAGCTCAACTACCTAAAGTTAAGGGTGTTTTCCCGCGCTATTAGTTTGTCATTATTGGGCGTTTGTTAACGCAGAGATAATGGCTCACTAACTCGCTGCCTCACAGCCTAACTGCCGGTAGAAACAAAAAGGAGACTAAAAGAAGTTATGACGACGAATATCCAACCACTGCACGACCGCGTAATCGTGAAACGCATTGACGAAGGTGAGCAGCTGCGCGGCGGCATCATCATTCCCGACTCGGCGAAAGAGAAATCGCAAGAAGGTGAAGTGATTGCCGCAGGCCTTGGCAAATACAAGGAAGACGGATCGCGCCAGCCATTGGATGTCAATGCAGGCGACCGCGTGTTGTTTGGTAAGTACGGCGGCTCAGAGATCAAAGTTAACGGCGAAGAGCTGTTGATTATGCGCGAGGACGAGATTCTGGGAATCATCACTCGCGCGGGTGCGGCTGCCGGCGGCAAAAAGAGCAAGTAGGTCATGGAGTACTGCAAACGGAGAGTTTGCGAAGTCAATATTTTTCGACTGGCAAACTGAGAGTTTGCGTCACACCTTGGAATAGGAGAAGAGATAAAGATTATGGCAAAGCAAATAGTTCATGGCGAAAAATCACGAGCTGCAATTCTGCGCGGCGTGAATCAGCTCGCCGACACTGTGAAAATCACCCTCGGACCAAAGGGGCGCAACGTAGTTCTCGATAAGAAATACGGCAGCCCAACCATCACGAAAGATGGCGTGACAGTGGCGAAAGAGATCGAGCTGAACGATGCAACGGAAAATATGGGCGCCCAGATGGTGCGCGAAGTCGCATCGAAGACGAGCGACGTTGCCGGAGATGGCACAACAACCGCAACCGTGCTGGCGCAGGCCATTTTCCGCGAGGGCGTTAAAACAGTGGCCGCTGGGGCGAACCCGATGGCTCTGAAACGCGGGATCGATAAAGCGGTCGAGCGTGCAACTCGAGAGATCAAGAAAATGTCGAAGCCGGTCACTGGAGACATGATCGCGCAGGTGGGCACGATTTCAGCGAATGGTGACCACAGTATCGGCGAGTTAATTGCCGAAGCGATGGAGAAGGTTGGCAAAGATGGCGTCATCACCGTCGAAGAATCAAAGACAATGGAGACGGCTTTGGAAGTTGTCGAAGGGATGCAGTTCGATCGTGGCTACCTTTCACCCTACTTCGTCACTGACGCGCAAACAATGAAAGTTGTACTCGAGAATCCGGTCATTCTTCTCAGCGAAAAGAAGATTTCGTCGATGAGGGATATGCTGCCCATTCTTGAGCAGGTCGCTAAGTTGGCCAAACCAATCTTGATTATCGCCGAGGATGTAGAAGGCGAAGCACTGGCAACTCTCGTGGTCAACAAACTGCGTGGGACGATCAACGTCGCGGCTGTCAAGGCACCAGGCTTCGGTGATCGTCGTAAGGCGATGCTTGAAGACATTGCTGTTCTTACGGGTGGCAAGCTCATCAGCGAAGACCTCGGGATCAAACTCGAAAACGTCAAGCTTGAAGACCTGGGCACGGCAAGACGCGTGACGATCGACAAAGAGACCACGACTATCATTGATGGCGGTGGCGAGACCAAAGATCTGCAAGGTCGTGTGAAAACACTGAAGGCTCAAATTGAAGACTCTACTTCAGACTACGACCGCGAAAAACTGCAAGAGCGGCTGGCGAAACTCGTCGGCGGCGTCGCGGTAATTCGCGTCGGCGCAGCGACGGAAACCGAGCTCAACGAAAAGAAAGCACGGGTCGAAGATGCGATGCATGCGACGCGCGCGGCAGTAGAAGAAGGTATCGTGCCGGGCGGCGGCGTCGTCTATATTCGCGCCGCGAAAGTGCTCGATAAGTTCAAACTCTTTGAGGGCAATGACGAGGACGCACCAGCCGGCGACGCAGACGAGCAAATTGGCGTCAACATCGTCAAGCGGGCACTCGAAGAGCCGCTGCGTCAGATTGTTTCAAACGCAGGCAAAGAAGGCGCCGTCATTGTCGAAAAAGTTCGCTCAGAGAAGAACCCAAACATTGGCTATAACGCAGTGACCGAAAAGTTTGAAGATCTTGTGGCTGCGGGTGTAATTGATCCCGCCAAGGTGACTCGTTGCGCGCTGCAAAACGCCGCTTCAATCGCCGGGCTGTTGCTCACGACTGAAGCGCTTATTTCTGAGCTACCGGAAGATGACAAGCCGAGGGCAATGCCCGGCGGCATGGACATGTAATTCGGTGGCAAACTGGGAAGCCAACATGTTCACCATGGCAGCTTCTGTTAACTCGCAAAAGGAGAGAAGTCTTCTGGAAGTGAGAAACCTATACAGGAAAAGGTAAGAAACTTATGTCTATGAAACTCTATGTCGGTAATCTCTCGTTTGACACGTCGAGCAATGAACTACAAACATTATTCGCGCAAACGGGCACTGTCGAAAGCGTATCGTTGATTGAAGATCGGGAAACAGGTCGCTCGCGTGGCTTTGGCTTCATCGAGATGTCAACGAAGGAAGAAGGCGCAGCGGCGATTGAAAAATTCAACGGCCAGGAACTAGGCGGACGGGCGTTGAAAGTCAACGCAGCCAAGCCGCGCGAAAATCGCGTCGGCTTTTAGTTAAGAGCATCATCGTGAGGAGTGAAGGGATCTCGGGTTTCAAAAGACGCGAGATCTTTTTCATTACGAATATCGGTTCGTTACCAACTTGTCTTTGGACAGCGGTTGTACATTGGGATGGAGTCAGTACCACCTCGCGGTAGCGGGTGGGTGCGCAGCCTGTTGTGATCGCGGTTTGAGGCTGCGCACCCACCCGCTACCGCGAGGTGGTACTGACTCCATCCCAGTTCCGATGTCGAACAGATAACCCAACCCGTCGGCATCGCGAGTTGAACGCGTTAATCCCTGCAAGAACTGAATCATTGGGTATGTGTGTTGGCGCACAGACCTTCCCGCCTTCGAGTGCTATAACTCGTGAGCTTCCTTTCGAAATTACGTTTCGACATCCGGGATCGGGTCAGCAACCTTCTTCTTGAGCCGCCTTGTAATTCTCCAGAGAGGCCGACGAAGTTGTTCTCTCAGAGTCCGCAGCCGTTCCATCATCAGACTATAGGATTCTCAGGTGCAATTTAGGTATTCCCACGTGTGCTTGGAAAACGTTGGTACAAGCTCTAGAAAGTGAAGGAAAGAGAATGTCGATCTTAAAAAGCCTTGTTTCCGTGTTCATCCTGTTAGCGTTTTCAATTGTCATCGGCCTGAGCATTCAGGCGCAGCAGCAAACTATCCGTAATAACACTCGTCAGGTCGGCAATCTGCTCCAACGACTTGAACGAAGCTCGAGCAGGTTCCGCAACAGTCTCAATGTGGCGCTGGTCCAGGGGAGCGTCGACCAAACGCGGCCTCAAAACGATGTCAGCACTTTCCAATCTGACTTTGACGTCGCCATTAAGCAGTTTAGGGATCAGTTCACCCGCCGGCTTGCGGTTGCAGCTGACGTTGAGAGCATCCTACAAAAGGCGTCGCCCATCAATAGCTTCGTCACTCAAAATACCCTAAACCTTCGAGTCAAGAATGACTGGACAGCTGTTCGAACAGACGTGAACACGCTCGCGACTGCCTATGGCGTCACCTGGCAATGGAACCAACTAGTCCCAATAAAGGTTGACGCAAATGGATCGTTTCGAATGTCCGAGAGCGAACTCAATCAGTTGGTTCAGAGGATCGAGAACGGAGGAGACACGTTTCGTGTAAGTCTTACCGATGCTTTTTTCCAGAGACCTTATGATCGGACCAGAAGCGAAGGCAACATGAATGATGCGCTTCGAGGCTTCAAAAAGGCGACCGATCAATTGCGCATTCGCTTCGATGCGCGGCAGTTAGTGACGGACGACGTCCAACGCCTGCTTGACCAGGCCACCGCCCTCGACAATTTCATACGCGACAACGCGCTTACAGACCGCGCCAAGAGCGATTGGTCGACATTGCGCGGAGATCTAAGCATCCTGGCCACGGCGTATGACGTAACGCCGAGTTGGGGAAGCAGCCCAACTTCATCATCGTCTGGAACCAAGAGCACTAATCGCCTAACCGGAACTTTTAGATTGGACTCGTCTCGTAGTGACAACCCGCGGCAGAAGGCGTTGCGTGCAACTCAGAATCTACGTATCGACGAACGGCAAGCAGTCGCCGACCAAATTCTCGCGAGACTTGAGTCTCCTGAGATGCTCACGATCGAGCGCCGCGGTGCAACAATGACTATAGCTTCTTCGCTAGCGCCACAATCAACCTTTGAGGCAGACGGCCGCGAGCGTCAGGAACAGGTTTCAAACGGCAGATGGACCAAGGTAACAGTGACTCTTCGTGGGGAGCAGTTAGTAGTTAGTTCGAACGGCTACAAGGAAAATGATTTTAATGTCACTTTCGATGCAAGTGGAAACGACAACACCCTGCGGGTGCGGCGGCAGATCTATTCCGACCGACTAACTCAGCCGGTAGTCGTTGATAGTGTTTATGACCGGACCTCCGATGTAGCGCAGTGGAGCATCTATAACGATTCGAAACCGGTTCTGGGTAACGCCAGTGCGACCAGCGGTGAATTCATCGTGCGAGATGGTGAGACTTTAGTGGCCGTCTTGAACAATGATCTGACCACAAAGCTGTCGCAGAAGGGTGACCTGTTCACCATGACGGTCCACGACCCCAGCCAATTCGAGGGGGCAGTCATCGAAGGCACGGTGGGCAGTGTTGACCAGGGCGGACGCTTAACTGGCCGGTCAGGGATGTCGCTCAACTTCGACAGGATTCGATTAAGGAACGGTCAAACCTATAAATTCTCCGGCGTTCTCGGGAATGTGCGATTGCTGAATGGCGACACCGTCAAGGTTGACAACGAAGGAAGCGCACAAGGCAGCAACCAGACCACGCAAACAATCCAACGCACGGGTATTGGCACGGCTGTCGGCGCCATCATCGGCGCCATTGCCGGCGGTGGGAAAGGCGCAGCGATTGGTGGAATCATTGGCGCTGCAGGCGGAGCCGGTACAGTTTTTATTCAGGGTAAAGACAACCTCGAGCTGCCGGTCGGCACAGAACTCACAATTCGTGCGAGTGGTCCGAGGTAGGACAAATGTCGCACCGAAGCACGGCGATATAACACCGCGCTTCGATTGAGATCAGAGGGAGATGCGGCGCTATGAAAATAGTCATTCTAATCACCGTCATTGAAAGTTTAACTGTCATGTTCGCGATAATGTATTTCTACTATATACGTAGCCAAAAATTTCGCAGAGATTTTCAGATGGCCCTACATTGTCGTTCCGAAGATCAAACGGTGAAAGCAAAACTCCAAAATCAAAAAAGTGGACCAGCAAATGCTGGGTTCAATACCCAGCCCTTTAAAGGAGAGATGTAAAGAATGACTGGAATAGTAGAAGTGAGCAGTAACATGTCTAACAATACCAGACCGGCAGAGTGGCCGGGTATCGTGTCCAGATTTCAGTTGGTCATCCTGGCAGCCCACAGAAGCAAGCAACTCTTACTAGGTGCACAGCCTCGGATCGTAGCCGATCGACTAAAGCGAAGGAATACGAGCATCGCGCTTGAAGAATTGAGGAGAGGTCTAATACTCTTCGGGCCAGTCACAGTTGAAGAGGCTCAAAGCGTGGCGTGACATCAGATGGGCATCGTCCTGGAGAGTGAAGTGATACATGTAAGTCATGTCCAAGACGCGCATAATCGAAGCTGTCCGAAAACTCGATCTCCAATCAATTAAGAAACAGTTGGACGACAATCCATCGCTTCTTCCTGTTGTGGATCGAAAGGGTCGAAATCTGTTGCACCTCGCCTGCTCGACACAATGTGGGGAACTCAACATTGCTGAAGCAGTGTCGGCGCGCGTGGTGACGTTCCTTCTAAATCGCGGGTTAGACGTCGAATCTCCACTGGTGACATCGGATGGTTGCGACACCGTGAATGCCCTGTGGTTTGCCGTCGCTCGTGGTAGAAATCGCACGTTGGTAAAACTGCTTATCAAACGCGGTGCGACGCCGAACGGACTTTACGCTGCCGGGTGGTGGGAGGACCTTGAGATTCTCGATTTGTTAATTCGCGCCGGGGCGCCCATCGATGTGGCTGGCGGAGAGACGCCCTTCCTTGCCTGCTGGAACTGGAGAAAATTCAAAGCCGCGAAATTCCTCGCGCTCAAAGGCGCTGACGTGAACTTCCAGGACGCAAAAGGCAAGACAGCTCTGCACCATGGAGTGCAAAAGGAGTTCGATCCGTCTCTGTTAAGGTGGTTGGTTAGACAGGGGGCTTCTCCCGACATTAAAGATAATGAAGGAGTATCAGCCTGGATGCGGGCATCTCGAAAGCGAGACAAGAGATTTGTCGCGGCGCTTTCGTAATCCTCGCGCTGTTGTGGGTAGTAACGGGCGCACGCGCATGTGATGAGGTTGGCAATAAGAACAGGGGAAATGGAAATCAGTAACTGACGCGGTACGCGGATATGTTACCAGGGCGAAAGGGAGAACGTCCTTTCGCCTTTTTCATTCTGGAGAGATGTAACGCTTTGTTGTGCAAGAGTCGTCTTTGAACATTGGCGCAGCCGAACCGTACTTGAAATTAATTCGGCAGATTTCTCAATCACTGCTGTCGGGAAAACCAGATAGCAGCGGCGTCGAAAGTATTCGGACGTTAACGGAAGGACACACATGGTAACCAAGAATAGGAAAGAGCCTGGTAGAAAGGCCACGAAGAAGACAGCCTCAAAGAAATCAGTCGGGTCGACGAAGAATAAGACAGCAGCGGAAGAAGTCTAAATCCAAATCATCACCCGGAATCATCAGTAGGGTGAAGAAGGCTGCGGGCAAGATTTAGCGGGTGCTGCCTCGGGAGCGGCCAAAGGAGCAGTAGTGGGAGCCGTCGAAGCCGGAAGCGAAGTTACCGGAAATGGTCAGGATGTCGGAGGCTTACGCAACGAGGAATCCTCAAACAAAAAAGCCAGGCAGGCGAATTAGAGCGGTGGCCGTCCATCTGGGTAGAACGAGTTGAAGTTATACGATTGCATAGTGATTGGCGCGGGGCCAGTTGGATTCTTGCCCAACTTGAATTAATGCTGATCATCAAAAACACTTTTTCGTAACCTCGTACTAAGGACTTCATGATCCTTTTCGCGTATTTTCCACGCTAGTCAGTCGATGACATATCTAGAACGAGCAAAGGGGTGAGTATATGAGTGCAACGATGTCGAAGCCGATTATTGAGGATGAAGCGCAGATACATTCTGAAGGTTCTGTGGCGAAGTCCATTGAACAACAAACAGCTAAAATTCCGTCGGATGTTTTTCTGTGGGCGGCAGGTGGTGCAATTGCCACTTCGGCTGTTTTCCAATTGCTGAAGAGGCCGAAGGCCAGTTTGTTTCTGGGTCAATGGGTCGCGCCATTCCTGCTACTTGGCATTTATAACAAGATTGTTAAGGTCGCAGGCTCTGATAGGAATCAGTAGTCGAAAGAAAAGAAGACGATGCTCGGAATTTGAGAGGCTTCAGACTCTCAGCCGAGCATTTCTTTTTACGAATACAACCTCAGGCCATCATGTTGGTTCGATTTCAACTCGGTCCGTGTGGTTCGTATTTTGCAATTACCGGAATTAAGGTTTCGAACCTAACTCGCGTGGTTCCTTTCGAACGGTTTTCTTCCCCTCAGAGAACTTTAGCGTCTGCTTATCGGACGTGGCCGTCTCGGAAGATCCCTGTAGCGAAATTTTGACAACCTCAGTTTTTATCAACTTGGGTCGACGAGCAGAGGGGGATATGAAGAACAACACTGTCAGTACTAATCACGTAGCAGAACTCTTGTATCAGGCGCTGGAAACGGAAAAGGGTGGCGTGCAGATTTATACGACCGCACTGCGCTGTGCCATGAATAAAGATTTGAAAGAGGAATGGAACAAGTATCTCGAACAAACCAAGACACATGTCCAGGTTGTTTCTGACATCCTGACCGGCATGAACCTCGACGTCGAAACGGAAACACCCGGTCGTAAGATTGTGCGCCATATCGGTGATTCACTGGTGCAGGCGATGGAGATGGCTTTGCGAGGACCGGACATGGCTGCCGCGCAAATCGTCGCAGCTGAATGTGTAACACTCGCCGAAACCAAAGATCACCTCAACTGGGAATTGATTGGTGAGATTGCCAAGACGCCAATTAGTGGCTCAGATGTTTTGCAGCAGGCACACGATCAGGTCGAACCTGAAGAAGATGAACATCTCTATCACACGAGCGGATGGACGCGCGAACTCTGGATCGAAGCGCTCGGAATGACTGCAGTGTTGCCTCCTCCCGAGGAAGAGCAGGACGTGCATACAGCTATCGAAGCTGCACGAGCGAAGAAATCTCGTGCCCAGAAAGCGTGACTACTTACCTGCGTGAAAACTAACTAAGTACATGTCAGTGTTGGTTGTATCAAGGGGGGATAATGACTACGAGAAAAGCAAGTAAGAAATCTAGCAAAGGTGGCACCAAAGCTAAGGCACTTCGAAGCTCTGAAAGGCGTGACGGACAACTTGATCCTCGAATCAACGACGCCAAGACAGACGACTTGCAAAAAAATACTGAAGATAGTGGCGGCGAGTTTCTGACCACCAATCAAGGCGTTCGCATAAACGATAATCAAAACTCACTGAAAGCTGGGGATCGCGGACCTACCTTACTCGAAGACTTCATTCTGCGCGAGAAGATCACACACTTCGATCACGAACGAATTCCAGAACGTGTCGTTCATGCGCGGGGCTCCGCAGCTCATGGCTATTTTCAAGTCTACGAATCGATGGCGGAATACACGAAGGCAGGATTTCTACAGGATCCTGCGGTGAAGACGCCGGTGTTCGTTCGCTTCTCGACTGTCGCCGGTTCTCGTGGTTCGACTGATCTCGCTCGTGATGTTCGTGGCTTCGCGGTCAAGTTTTATACGCAACAAGGAAACTTCGACATCGTCGGTAACAATATTCCGGTGTTCTTCATCCAGGATGCAATGAAGTTTCCGGATTTGGTCCATGCAGTAAAGCCAGAGCCTCACAACGAAATGCCGCAAGCTGCCTCAGCGCACGACACCTTCTGGGACTTTATTTCATTGATGCCCGAATCGATGCATATGATCATGTGGGTGATGTCAGATCGTGCGATTCCGAGAAGTCTTCGCATGATGGAAGGATTTGGCGTTCATACCTTCAGGTTAATCAATGAGCGGGGCAAATCTCGGTTTGTGAAGTTTCACTGGAAGCCTTTGCTTGGTCTTCATGCAGTTGTTTGGGACGAAGCACAAAAGATCTCCGGAAAAGATCCCGACTTTCACCGCCGCGATCTATGGGAGGCAATTGAAAACGGCGACTTTCCAGAGTGGGAATTGGGAGTGCAAATCGTAGAAGAAAAAGACGAGCATAAGTTTGCTTTCGACCTGCTTGATCCAACAAAGATTATTCCGGAGGAAATTGTTCCAGTACGTCGCATCGGCAAGATGACTCTCAATCGTAACCCTGACAATTTTTTTGCGGAAACCGAACAGGTGGCGTTTCACGTTGGCAATATCGTTCCCGGCATTGATTTCACCAACGATCCCCTGATGCAAGGGCGGCTGTTTTCTTATACCGATACTCAGTTGATCCGTCTGGGTGGGCCGAACTTTCACGAGATTCCAATCAATCGACCCGTCGCGCCGGTGCACAATAACCAGCGCGATGGCTTTATGCGCCAAACGGTAAATCGTGGCCAGACAAGTTACGAACCAAACAGTCTCAGAGGTGGTTGTCCATTCCAGGCGGGCGTGGACATGGGAGGCTTTCAGAGTTTTGCTGAGCGAATCGACGCCCAGAAGATTCGCGCACGAAGCGCGAGTTTCTTTGATCACTTTAGTCAAGCGACGCTGTTCTACAACAGTCAGACCGAACCTGAGAAACGGCACATTATTCGAGCGCTGCGTTTTGAGTTAGGCAAAGTCGAGACACCGCCCATTCGTGAACGGATGCTGGCGTTGTTGGCTCAAGTCGATAAAGGGCTTGCGAACAGCGTTGCGGAAGGGTTAGGGGTCAAGGTCCCTACGAAGCTCGATAAGCCAATGAATATGAGCGTACCAGGGGGTGTCGATCCCCGTAAGTTCCAACCCAAAAAGGTTGAGCAGGAAATAGATTCCTCTCCGGCGCTCAGCATGGTTAACAATCCAAACTTCCCAAAAGATTCGATCAAAACTCGCAAGATTGCATTACTCATCGCGGATGGCTTCGATGATACTGCAGTGGATCAGATGAATAAGACTTTGCTTACTGCGGGCGCAATGCCGAAAACGGTTGCCCCGCGACTTGGTGTAGTGACAGGTGCAAACGGCATCCAGGTAAAAGCCGACTTCAGTTTTCTAACGGCATCTTCAGTTTTGTTCGATGCGGTCTTTGTGCCCGGAGGTGATCCGAGCGTCGCCGCTCTTTCGGCGGAGAAAGATGCTGCTGAATTTCTATCCGAAGCCTACAAGCACTGTAAGACGATAGCCGGGAGCGGCGCAGGAGTCGGATTGTTGGCAACTTCGCTTGCGAAAGACTTTACTGAGGCTAATGAAGCTGGCGAGAGAATAGCAGTCGATAAGGGTGTCGTAACCACTCGTGCTGGATCGATCAAAGACCTGGCGGAGGCTTTTGTCTCAGCCAGTGCGTTACACCGACATTGGGAGCGTGAGTCTGGACCATGAGCAATGCATCTGAATCAAGGCACGACTTCGAAACGGATTCAGCTAGTGCCGTAGATAAGTTGACCCAGCGAAATATTGAAGCTGTCAGACAACTCGAGGAAGCTGCCAAAGAGGAACGCACCGCTTCAGACCGGGTCGCCGAAGTTATTGCTAAATTTTGCGGCAGCATGACATTCGTTTGGGTACATGTTGCCTGGTTTGGAATTTGGGTTTTGATCAATGTGATGCCTGGCTTACCACACATTGACCCCTTTCCATTCACTTTTCTCACACTCGTTGTCTCTCTCGAAGCGATCTTTTTATCAACATTCATTCTGATCAGTCAGAATCACGACACCAAGATTAGTGAAAGACGAAACCATCTAGACTTGCAGATCAATTTGTTGAGTGAACAGGAAAACACTCAGATGTTAACGATGTTGCGGGCGATTGCAGAAAAAGTCGGCGTCAATCTGAGTCAAGACGAACAGGTTCGAGCAATGAGTGAAGAAACGAAACCGCAGAAACTGGTAAGACAAATTAAAGAGCGCGAAGAAGATTAATCGCCTGGAGGTCTATGTGAAAAAAGTTGGAATTGTTTCACTCATCCTGATGCTAACTTCAGGGTGCGTTGTGGTCGGTGGTTACAGCAGCGGACGAGGATGGTTTCTGTGGCCGGGAAGTATTGTTATATTCCTGGTGGTTGCTGTCATCTTCGTATTGCTCAGGCGCCGAGGATGAGTTTGACGGTTATCAGGGTAAGAAGAAAAAGACGCCGCGGTGCAAAGTCGCGGCGTCAACCTATTGGTAATTTCCTCCGTGGCCTAACGTCCACCGAGTATTCTGCCGAGAATGCTGCTTGAATTGCCTCTGCGGTACCCACCATTGTTGTTGTAACCGCCGTACTGTCGATAGCCTGCGTCATAACCCTGCACGAAAGCATTGCGAAACTGCTGTGATGAAGCATCTCGATAGTAGTGTGAACGTTGCGGACTGTAACTCTGTCCGCGCTGTGCATCGCTGGCGCCAGTATTCACGCCGGCTTGATAACCCTGGTTGCTTTCAATCTGATAGCGGCCGTTGTAACCACCGTTCCCATAACCTCTGTTAGGGTAATAAGTCCCATTATTCCGGTAACCGTCATTCCGATAAACATTGTTGCGGTTGTAGCGATCGTCGCGTGATCGATTCTCGTAACGATCGTTGCCTCTCCTCTCATTTCTTTGCCATTCTCTATTTCGATCGTCATCGCCTCGGCGAGTCCGACCCCTGTGTTGCCATTGATCGTTGTCCCTATCCTGAGCTTGAGCAGTCATGCTCGACATCATTCCAATTCCTATTAGTAAAGATAGACCCAGGACAGTTCCCGCGACCTTGCTCCTATAGTTGATTGTTCTCATTCGTATTAGTCTCCCTTGAGTATAAAGAATGGCAATGGCTGTGCCGTAATTGGTGTCGCATTAATGCGGTTGTTTTAGTCACAATCACTATCTACACTGAAACTTGAGGCCCATTTCGTATAGACCAAACGCAAATGAGTGTGTTTCAAGCTGGACGACTTGATCCCGCAACGTCTCTGCTAATTGGCGCGGCTTGGAGGACATGACAACGACGCCAATCCCGGACTGTCGTGTAATGGAAACTATTTGAAAATCTGCTCCGGAAGAGATTGCAATCTGAAACTTTTGCTGTCCGAGGCTAAGTGTAGTAGCGCACAGACCCGCAAACTCGGTAGTGCATAATGAAAGAATGAATATCAAACAAAAATTGATCATAGTTTCAATGGTGGTGGCAATCGCACTTTCTTTAGCCCTCTCCCCGCTATGCGCTATTGCACAACAAAACAGCGACAGTCCTTCCGGACATATGAAAAACAGCGGCAGAGAAGTTGGCCGGGCTGGCCGCAGCATGGGCCGAAACTTCAAGCATGGTCGTTTGGTGCGAGGGGGCAAACATTTTGGAAAACACATGGGGCGCGCGGGTAAGCACTTTGGGCGGGGCACAAAGAAGGCAGCCAAACACGTAATCTCGTAGATGACGTCGGAACACATCACTTGCGAAGATTAAGCCGTCTTACTGTCGGTATTCTGCGCCATCGCCGGAGCGCCAGTAACGAGAAGCAGCGAGATCAAGAGCGTCACACTGCGACGACTCAAAATATTTCGGTTCATTTTCATTTCTCCTAGAGAGGTTGGCGAATGTCCGATGTGATTTAGGCTCTTGCCAAAAAAGCCCCACGGTCCTGGGGAGCGCAGGCCTCCTCGCCTGCCCGTGTCCCGTCTAACCAACAAACATTGATTGAGTTGGTTGCGCTGGACGCGGGCAGGCGAGGACGCCTGTGCTCCCAGGACCGTGGGGCCTTTTTGCAAGAGCCTCTAAAGCATATCGGACAGCTGCCGTTCATTTTAGAAGCGACTGGTCTTAATTCGGCATATGATTCTTGAAATTCGGGTGCACCTCTGCTGCACTGTGCAACCTCTGTGCGCGGTCTATTTGAAACGGAACTTCGCGAAATGATCGCGACCGTCTTTCAGTCGCAGGGCAAGTATTCGGCAAGTGCCTTTCCACGACTTCTCCGTCTTCCAGACATAACTGTACTGGTCTCCGGCAGCGTCGTAGCTCAAGCTGCTTCCGCCGGCCGCAACGGTTTCTTCGATAACCGAGCCCGGCTCGTTGACGTCGCAGGCGATCTGGCCCGAAGCCGGGTATCCGGTCGCAAAGATGTTCAAGCCTTTATTTCCGCTCAAAGAAAATTTGACTGGAACGGCTTGCCCCGCTCCGACAATGTTAACGGTCGGCAGTTCGTCAACGGGCTGAAGAAATCCTGAAAAGTTATGCAACACAGTAACAGTGAAACTGCCTGTGGCGTTGTTACCGGCGCCATCGGTTGCAGTCACGTCAACAGTCGTGGTGCCAACCGGAAAGACCGATCCCGAAACCGGATTCGTCGTCACGGTCACGGTACCGCTATCATCCGTCGCCGTCGGAGTCAGGAACGTTACGGCCATTGCAGTCGCAGTTGAGTTCTGCGGCAGGCTAACGACCACATTTGTAATTGGGTCCAGAACGGGTGGCGTGTGGTCCCCAGTGCCAGGCAGCGAAAACGTCGCCACCTTGACGTTGCGATCATCGTCGCCGTCTTCGTTGCTGGCCCAGACTACACGGACATTTCCGTTCGGCAGTACGGTGATGTCGTTCAGTTCCTCGTTGACCGACGGGGTGTTGGTAATCTGGTAGAGCGTGTTGTTGACCAGATCGTAAACGAAGATGTCCTTCGAATCGACTATGGTCGCCCGGCCCTCGAAAGCGATGTAGTTGCCGGCGATGCTGGGGTTTACTTCCCAGCCCGGCATCACCAGCTGCTGTTCGATACCACCCGCAACTGTGCGCCAGAAGATGTCGGGCGGGTTCGTGCCGCGACGCGAGTCGTAGACCACCAGCGTGCCGTTCGTCTCCGGGTTGCTTTCCGGGCTGAGGGTATCGGCGACCGCGCTCGTGCTCCACACGCCACTTGGCGAGCGAACGGACTGATAGATGTCACAGTTGCTGAGCGACGTCAGACAGTGCTCCCAAACGACAACGTTCCCATCAGGCGAGACTGACGGATTGCCGTCGGAGGCGGTGTCGTTGGTGATCCGCGTCGAGACTTGGGTCACGAGATCGCTCACCACCACCTCGCCGTAGAATTGCTGTCCAAAATCGATGTAAGCGACTGTGTTACCGCCGATTGCTGCGCCCAACCGGCTGGTGCCAGGTGCCGCATCGACCTCGACGGCTCCGGCCGCAGGGTTTGCAGCGTCGAATACCATCACCGCTGTCTTCAGGTGAGGTCACACGCCTGCTTCAGGATTGGAACGATGGCAACCATGAGGCATTGGACAAACTGCTGCCGCTGGTTTATGACGAGCTGCGACGTTTGGCTCACAGCTATCTCACCCACGAACGCCCTGATCACACGCTGCAAACCACGGCACTGGTCCATGAAGCCTATCTGAAATTGATGGACCAGCACTCAGTCAATTGGCAGAACCATGGCCACTTCTTCTGAAAGAAGATGAGCTCCTAACCATCGCGATTGACGAGCACCTAACACGAAACTTGTTTGAATATCGAAGAGACAGCCAAAACTAAGCCATCTGGCAAATCACTTTTTGACACCAAGGCTTGAGCTCCTACGGCCGTAACGTGACTCTGCGTGAGGCGCTCAGAACTTGTCACAAATATGATCGGCGTGGAACTGTCAAAGTCACGAATCAACAAGCAAAGTTCGAAGCCTGTCCCATCCGGCAAATGATAGTCCAATAGGTACAGATTAAACCGCCCGTCCCTTGCTTTTTTTAGAGCGTCCGCTTTCGTATGTGCGAGTACTACTTCTTCGGGCTCAAGAATCGTGGCTATTAAACTACAGGTGTCAATGTGATCGTCCACGCACAATACGCGGCGTTGGATACGCATCTAGCTTCCCTTTCAATGCGGCACTAATCAGTAGGTAGGCGAAACCTAAGGCTTGAGCGGCCGGAGACAAACAGGGGATGTAGGTAGTTTAGCTTACGATGAAGAAACTATATGTGGGTTAACGCACATACAGTCGGTAACCTTCGACTGTATAAATTTTTGTAGTTAGTGAAGAACCCCCACGTCCGCGTAGGCATCCCCTCAGGGCCGCCGTGGTTAAGAGGGCGTTGCTGGAAACGGCGACGCCCTTTTGACAACTCTCCAATAAACCTTCGCTCAAACCGCACCACTGATTAGCTCAGTTGACGTCCAGGCTCATTCAACTTTCGAAAGTGGTATCCCATTGCAGCCAGCCGCAGTGTTTCCGCAAGCTTATCGCGATGCTTTAAAACAGCCTGGCTAAAGAAGCGCCAGAACTCTTTGCGTTCACCGTCAAGTATTCCCAGCTTGAGCATTACGTGCGTGAACGCCGTGACGCCGCCAACAATACTGTAACGTTGAGGCTCTACAAACTGCTGGGCGGTTCGTTTCATCGACTCAAGCGCTCGCTGATAATATTCACGTGGAGAGTAAATCGTTCGCATGATCGACTGATAGCCCTGAATTAGCACAGCCGGATCCATGCGAGTCTTAAAATTCAAGGTACAACTCGTGTTGTTTCCCGAGGCTTCTCCCAACAATCTTCCTTCTCGTTCGAGTCTCTTCCATAACTGGGTATCAGGAAGCGCGTTCAAGAGACCGACCATTGCCAGCGGAATCGCGCTCTCTCGGATGAAGTTAATCTGGCGCTCAAAAATGTCCTCGGGATCGTTGTCAAAGCCGACAATAAAGCCCGCCATTACTTCCATACCATAGCTCTGAATCTTCTTTACGGATTGGAGCAAGTTGCCCCGGTTTTGCGACTTCTGAGCTTCCTTCAAACTCTCTTCTACCGGAGTCTCTATGCCAAGGAAGACGCGCCGAAAACCAGCTTGCCGCATTTCTTCGAGCAGCGGCTCATCGTCTGCCAGATTCACGCTTGATTCAGTCAGAAGGGAGAAAGGATAACCATTACGCTTCTGCCATTTTGCGAGCTCGGGAAGCAGCAGCCTGACATTTTTTTTGTTGCCGATGAAGTTATCATCCACAATAAAGACGGTTCCGCGCCAGTTGAGTTTCCGCAATGCCTCAAACTCAGCCAGCATCTGTGGAATACTTTTGGTTCGTGGGACGCGTCCGTAGATTTCAATTATGTCGCAGAACTCGCAGTTGAAAGGACAGCCGCGCGAATACTGCACGCTCATTGCGCTATAGCGTTTCAAATTTGCCAGGTGAAAATCGGCCAACGGAGTGATCGCAAGAGGCGGACGGTCAACTGCCTGGTAACGGCGTTTTGCAACTCCCGCAGCCAGATCCTTAACGAATTCCGGCAACGTAGTCTCCGCTTCTCCGACAAAGACGTGATCCGCTTCAGGCAGATCTTCGATGGTTGTGGTGACGTATGGACCACCGAGCACGACGCGTTTGCCACGGGACTTGCAGCGTTTCACTACTTGTTTGAGCGAATCCTTCTGCACCAGCATCGCCGTAGCGAATACCATGTCTGCCCAATCGATGTCTGAGGTTCTCAGTGTCTCTATATTCAGATCGATGAGGCGTCGTTCCCACTCAGAAGGCAATAAAGCAGACACGGTTAACAATCCGAGCGGTGGAAATGCGCAGCGCTTACCCTCAAACGGCAACGCGTGGCGAAAACTCCAATATGTGTCCGGAAACTCGGGATTAATCAACAAAACTCTCATGACAATACGCTCCTGACTGTCACTCTGCTGGTCCATGTTCTGGGGCAACAACTAACTGAGAGCCACCCGCGGTTGCCGCACCCATGCGGCGCAACCAGCGGAAATGCGACGAGAGTCCCGCACGAAAGGAACTGTGCTCGCCATATCTCACCCCAAATTCACGACAGGTCTGTTCCACGAGGTTTGAGATGGCCGGGTAATTGACGTGACAAACGCGAGGAAACAGATGATGTTCGATCTGAAAATTCAAACCGCCCAAAAGCCAACTCTCTACTTTATTGCGTCGAGCGAAGTCCACAGTCGTTTCGACTTGATGGACCGCCCAGGCATTCTCCATCAAACCGGAGTTCTCTTGCGGCAACGGGAACTCGGCCTCTTCGACGCAGTGAGCAAGTTGAAACACAACGCTGACAACCACACCAGCAAGACTCACTGTTAGAACGTACAATAGGAGTACGCTCCAAAGCGGATGCATCAAGAGCGGTAATCCAAAGGCCAATATTAGGAACAGCGCCTTACCGCCAACAAAACCCAAGAGCTCCCACCTTTTCGGCCGCGGCATTCGTGTGTGTCCGATTCGTCCAGTTATAACGTCACGGAAATCATCGTAGAGATGCCACTTGATGACATTCAATCCGTAAAGTGGCCATAAATAAAAATGCTGCCAGCGATGAAGGCTGAATCTCGTTTGATGTGGAGTTAAGCGGCCGAAGAAAGCGATATCAATATCGGCATCATGGCCGGTGATGTTTACGTAGGTGTGATGTACGACCACGTGTTTCCAGTGCCATACGTAAGAACTGGCACCGATTAGATCCATCGTCATAGCCGCCAAACGATTGATCCACGCGTGATTTGAATAGGAGTTGTGACTGCCGTCGTGTTCGATATTGAAACCGATCGCAGCCATAGACATCGCAAGTACGACCGCGAGCGGCAAAGCTTGCCACCAGGATGCCGCCACGAACACGAGCAATGAATAGAAACCACTAAAGACACCCAGAATAATTATCGTTTTCAAATACATTGCGGGACAGTCGCGAGGGTTGCGATTGGAATTGCTAAAGTACTCATCGACTCGTCGCCTTAATTCTTTATGAAATGCGTTCTCTCTGCTGAAAGTTAATCGGCTTTGAGCAACGTCACGAATATGATTTAAAGCCATATTTTTAGAATCACTACTTTCTTACCAGAACCTTTGATGCTCCGAACCTCTATGTTACGCATGACACATAGAAACTTCCTTTCAAAACGGTGCGAGAATGCCGGGATGACAAAACTATTACATTGAGTGAACATGACTGCCGGCTGGCCTGACTTGTCTCCAA
>Ga0070681_10000774_pt1 | contig 26562 bp, 13 predicted proteins | sample KBSC83BmetaG_FD_65650 | JGI IMG/M metagenome (GOLD analysis project Ga0070681, IMG submission 65650) | Corn rhizosphere microbial communities from Kellogg Biological Station, Michigan, USA - KBS C8-3B metaG | ecosystem: Host-associated > Plants > Roots > Rhizosphere | place: USA: Michigan...
ATCTTTCTTTCTCATCGTCATCTTCCCAGATGAATCGCGAAATTGCCGGCGACCACGCTGATAATTCCCGCGATCACTTTCTGATTGATCGGCTCGACGTCGCGCAAAAGCAACGCCGATAAAATGAGCGACCAGACCGGGTAGCTCGCTGCAATCGGCGCGACAATGACGACCCGTCCCATGCTGATCGCGGTAATGATCAGGAGAATGGACATCGTTTCACACAGACCGGTTGCGAGAAAGGGTCCGACCGCGCTGCGATTCCATACGAGCCTTTGCGATCGCCGTGAAACGGAGAAATAGATCAGAAACCCTAATAGAGAAACGCTGCCCATCAACGCGGAAAAAAACAGCGGCTCGTCCGCCATTGTAAGAACATAGCGGCGTATCGGATGATTTATGCCGGTGAGAAACGCGGCACCGATTGGCAGCAGCAAGTGCCAGCGGCGAAAATGGGCGAGCTGGCGCTCCGGCTTCCACGAAATCAATACAATGCCGACGACGACTAGACATGTCCCGAACACTATCAGCGGAGTCGTCGGCTCACCGAGAATTGCCACCGCAATCGCTGCGCTGACCAGCGGGCTCACCGATTGCAGGGCACTGCTGCGCGACGCGCCGATCTTTTCCACGCCCGTGTAGGCGAGCAACCGGACGCCGAGCTGAAATATTCCAACGACCGTGAACAGCAGTATACCGGTAAGCGGCACCGGGTGCACGCCACCAGTCACAAATATGGCTGACCACAAGAGCAGATTCTGTATAAGAATTGAGACCAGAGTGACCGTGGTCGGAGTCGAGTAGCGCATGCCGGCGCGCGCCGAAACCAGCGCCGAGGCATAAAAGACCGAGGTAATCAGCGCTAACACTTGCGCCGTAGCATCGGAGCTCATGAAAAATTGTCGCGCGCGCGAATAGATGTGCGAAACAGAAGAGTTTTACAGGCAGTTCCGGAGTTCAACTCCAGACGAAAGACACCGACCCGAAACGCTCGCTAGCTTTTTGCTAACGCCTGGCGAAATTTTTCGCGGTGCTCGCGGCTATAGAGACGCGGAAAATTTTCCGGGTAGGCTTCGCCAGCTTCGACTTTTAGGGTCACGAAGACTGGGCCTTCATCCTGAAGAATTTCCGGGAGCTTCCTTTCCCACTCCGGCAGGTCAGCAATCTCATAGATTTTTTTATAACCAGCGCTCTTCGCGAGCTCGGCGAAACGCATTTGTCCCGCTCGCGGTATCGGCACCGAGCCGTTAGTTTCATAGCAGCCGTTTTCACAGACGCAATGGACGTAATTTTTCGGCGACTGATTCGCGATCGTGACCAGGCTGCCAAGATTCATTAATAAACTACCATCGCCATCGAATACGACAACTTTTTTGTCTGGCCGCCCGAGAGCAAGGCCAAGCGCATGCGATGAGCCCTGCCCCATCGCACCAACAAACGTATAATTCAAATCACTCGGCTGGATATGCGTCAATTCCTGCGCCGCCGTGTAAACCGCGACGACAATCTCGTCCTTGCGCTGTCGCGCGAAAGTTTTGAGCATTTCATCTCGTTTCATCATGGCTAGCGAGGCTCCCTTCCAATGAGAATTGCCGCCGGTGAGGAGTTGGCAAACGCTTTATCGATCACCTGGCCGATCTGTGCGCAATCGCTGTCGCGCTCGATTAGATGGTGCTCAATCCCCATGACGTCGAGAATCGGTTCGATGATCTTGACGCCGTACTTTTTCGATTTGGTCGGCGCCATGTCAGGTTCCTTGCCGAGTAAACCGACGATCATACACACGGGAAAATGGCCTTCCACCGCCACGCCGCGGATTGCATTGATCGAGTCGAGAAAACCGGTGTACTGCATCATAAAGACCGACTTCTGCCCCGCGGCATAAAGGCCGGCAGAAATCGAGATACCCTCATCTTCCTTGCAGACCTGCACCACTTTGAATTCCGGATCGGCGATCAGCCCTTTGAGCAAGTGATGGCTCGTGACGCGATCGGGCAAGGCCACAACGAACCGGATGCCCGCACGCCTGAATTCATTTTTAATCGTCTGCGCCGCTAATGGATAATCCGCCATATCCCTCTCCCTTAAATTGTCGGAGCGCAGCATGCTGCTTCCTATGCGACCTCCTGCACAAAATCCGCCAGTCGCTCGCCGATCATGAGCGAAGTCAAATTGGTATTCGCACGGCTCACCACCGGCATGATCGAGGCGTCGCCGACCCACAGGTTTTGCATCCCGTGTACGCGTAGTCGCTGATCGACCACAGTCATCGCATCGGACGCGGGTCCCATTTTGCACGTGCCGACGCCGTGATGATAACTGTCGTACGTCTTGCGGGCGAATTCGCCCCAGTCTTCTCCAGGGCCCGGCTGGATCAGCGGTCCGTAGAATTCTTTGATCTCCGGACGCCGTACCAATTCATCGATGAACTGCATCGCCTCGAGCATCGCCTTCAAATCCTCGGGATTTTCCAGCATGCGCGAGTCGATGTCGACCTGATCGTGTGGATCCGCGCTTTGCAAGAAAACCCGACCCCGGTTTCGCTGCTCAAGCAAATGCGCCGAGATCGGCATCATGCGTTTCAAGCCGGTAACCTCCGTCGGTGGGCGCATGTTGATGTGGAAGTTCGCCGCCTCGCTGATCGGATTTTTGCGAATGATCAAACGAAAGCGCGGCACCACCCAGTCCACTTTGGATTCCTTTGGCCCTTCGTAGGTCATGAAGACGACCGGATGATCCTGATAATTTTCGCCAATGCCGTTGAGCTCATGAACGATTGAGATGCCGTGCTTCTTGAGCTCAGCCGAAGGACCGATGCCGGAGAGCATGAGAATTTGCGGCGAGCCGTAAACTCCCGAGGTCAGGACGATCTGCCCGCCCAACGCTGTGTGCATCGCGCCGTCTTTTTCGTAGTTCACGCCTTCGGCTTTCTTGCCGGAGAGCTTGAGCGAGTGCACGGTTGCCTCATCGATAATCGTCAAATTTTTACGCCCGCGAGCTTGATCTAAATAAGCAACCACTGCGGACTGCCGCTTGCCGTCTTTGATGTTGTACGGTGAAGCGCAGACGCCGTAGGGTTCCGGGACATTGAGATCGGGACATTTCGGCAAGCCCATGCCATAAGCGGCGTCCAGAAACGCGCGCACCGGCGGCGCTGCCGGCATGTCGAGCATAAAATTGCGCTTGACATAGAGCGGTCCGTCCTTGCCGTGAATCGGGCTGTCGGGAAAATCCTGGTCGGACTCGATCTTCTTCATGAATGGCAAACACCGCTCATACGTCCAATCCGGATTTCCCGCCGCGACCCATTGATCCAGGTCATAACGCTGAGGCCGTAAAACCGACATGACATTAACCGAGGAGCCGCCGCCCATGATCCGGCCGGCGAGAGCATAATAGGTACTTCCGTCCCGATGGCGCTGGGTGGGAAACATTGCGACGTAGTCGGATTCGAGCAGCAAGCGGGTTTGCTTCGATGCATCGGCGACCAATTCAGGCAACGGCTGAGGGTCGGGTCCGGCTTCCAACAGTAACACCTTACGGTTCGAATCCTCCGTCAGGCGCGCCGCAGCGACGCACCCCGCGGACCCGCCGCCAACAATAATGACGTCATACCTATCTGGCATCGTTCTTTCTCCCCATTGTGAACAAAATTCAAGTTTTCAGGCTGTTCAAAAGGGTCTCAGATGCGAGGCGCCGCGAAGACTGATGAGCGGAGGCGTACTCTTGCCGTACGTCGACGCGAAATCAGTCAAGCGCAACGAAGCGGTGAGCCCTTTTCAACAGACTGCACTCACGCTTGCTCGGCAAGGCCTTTGTGCAAACGCCTGGTAAATTCCTGAAGAATCAACGTGGCGGTGGCGCGCAGCACCATATCGCCCAAAATCCCAAGCCGGCCCTTGATTTTCACATCTGCTTTGTAGTCCATTTCGGTTTTCGCTTGCGAAATCGAGCGCAGATCGACGGTCATATCGGCGTTGACGGTGCTTTTCGTCACTGAGTCCATGCCTTCGGTTCGAACAACCATCTGTTCCGGCGGCCGACTTTCAAGAATGCTCGAGCGAAAGTTGAATTTCCCCGAGATCGGTCCCACCGCAGCCGATATGATCCCTTCAAAGGTCTTGTCATCGATCTGGTTGACCTGATCGATACCAGGCAAGCAAGTGGAAAATTTGTTGATGTCGATCAAGAAATCCCAGGCTTTCTGCACAGGAGCGTCCAGATCGATTTTGCCATCGAAAATCATCGCAAGCTCTTCTGCTAAATTCAGGCGCGATCTTATGTGAGAAAAATTTGCGTGACAAGAGACCCGGCGGGCGCGAATTAGCGAATACGCGGAACTTCGCATCTGTAGAGATACAAGTGCCAATAGAAACCAGATCACAGCCCCATTTTGCCACCAGAATGTTCGTGTAGAATTCAGTCTTGCTTTAAAAGACCGGTCGAATTATATCGTGGTAAACGCTTGATATTATGAATTGTCCGCGCTGCCAGTCCGATAATCCGCCCAATGCGGCGTTCTGCGATCAGTGCGGCGCACGGCTCGAAACGGCCTGCCCTAACTGCGGTGAATCAAATCGTCACGGTGCCAAATTCTGCAGGAACTGTGGTCACACAATAACCGAGACCGTAACAACAGCAGCCCGGGCCCTTGGAGTACCGGCGCCCGGCACGTACGTTCCTAAATATCTTGCCGAAAAGATTCTAGCTACACGTCACATGTTGGAAGGTGAACGGAAGCAGGTCACCGTCCTTTTTGCTGACATAAAAGGCTCCACAAAATTGATAGAAACATTAGATCCCGAAGAGGGTCAGAAAATCATCGATCCAGTTCTTCGCATCATGATGGATGCGGTTCACCGCTATGAGGGAACCGTCAACCAGGTTTTGGGCGATGGCATCATGGCACTCTTCGGCGCGCCTTTGGCGCACGAAGATCACGCGCTGCGCGCTTGCTATGCAGCGTTGGCAATGCAGGACGAGATGCGCCGCCATCGCCAGAAGCTTGGCCAATCCGAACAGAGTGGTTTGCAGATCGGTGTTGGTATGAATACCGGGGAAGTTGTGGTGCGATCTATCGGCAACGACCTCACAATCGACTACTCGGCGTTGGGCCATACCACACATCTCGCAGCGCGGATGCAGGAGCTTACACAACCGGGTCAAGCTTTGATGTCGAGCAGCACCCTACGGCAAGTCGAAGGGTTTGTTCATGTCCAGCCCCTAGGTCCAACACAAGTAAAAGGTGTTTCACAGCCCGTCAGCGTTTATTTGCTGATAGGGGCAACCGCTGCGCGCACTCGCGTGCAGGCGGGCGCAGCTCGCGGTTTGACCCCCTTGGTCGGCCGGGACACCGAAATTGAAATCTTCAAAAAGCTTGTCCAGCGAGTAATCGCTGGTCGCGGACAAATACTAGCGATGATCGGCGAGGCCGGTATAGGTAAGTCGCGCCTCGTCCACGAATTTACTCGCCATCAACTGCCGCCAGGCTGGATTGTGCTTGAGGCTACATCCGTCTCTTACGGCAAGGCAACTCCATATTTTCCTCTCATCGAAATGTTGCGCAGGTATTTTCAAATAGCCGATGGCGCGCAGGCTGAAACTGTCCGGGAGCGGGTCGTGACGCATATTTTGGAACTTAGCAGTTTACTTAAGGACACGATCCCGCCGCTACTCTCGTTACTTGGCGTTTTATTGGACGACAAAAATATTTACCCACAACCCGGCCGGAACTCACTATCGGACGCACAAGACTTGGGCGGCCTGATCATGCGTTTCAACTCGATGGATCCCCAGCAACGGCGCCGTCACATTTTCGATGCAATTAATCGCCTGCTGGTCCGAGAGAGTCAAGGACAACCCCTGTTGGTCGTTTTTGAGGATCTCCATTGGATTGATAACGAAACAGAAGCATTCCTCGATGACTTGATGGAAAACGTTCCGATGGCCCGTATCCTAGTTCTCGTCAATTATCGCCCGGAATATACCCACGGTTGGGCGAAAAAAAGCTATTACACCCAACTCCGCGTGGACCCATTGCAGCCGACAAGCACGGAGCAATTATTGCACCACCTTCTCGGGCGCAATGAAGATCTTGCACCACTCAAGGCTTTACTTGTTCAACGGACTGAAGGAAACCCGTTTTTTGCGGAAGAAAGCGTCCGATCTCTGGTCGAAACTGGCGTTTTGACTGGTGAAAAAAGCGCATACCGACCAGCGTTAAAGATCAATGAGATTGACATTCCAAGCACCGTCCAAAACGTCGTTGCAGATCGTATAGATCGACTGCCCACGGACGAAAAGCACCTGTTGCAAACAGCTGCTGTAATCGGCGTACGAGTACCTTTTGGATTGCTACGTGTGGTCTCGCAGTTGCCCGATGATCAATTTTATGAATGTCTCGCCCATCTTCGATCTGCGGAATTTCTTTTTGAAACAAATCTCTTCCCTGAGTCGGAATACACTTTCACGCATGCTCTCACGACTGAAGTCGCATATGGGGCACTACTGCAGGACCGTAGGACTTTTCTTCATGCAAAGATAGTGGACGCTCTCGAGCAAATTCAAGGCGACAATTTACAGGAATATGTCGAAATGCTTGCGCACCATGCACTTCACGGTCAACTGTGGGACAAGGCAGTTCCCTATTTTAGCCAATCGGGAGCTAAGGCGTTGGTGTGTTCTGCGTTCAAAGAAGCCGTCTCTTTCTTAGAACAAGGACTCAAGGCTTTAGAGCACGTGACCGATTCCCGGCACAAACTCGAATGGGCGATCGATTTTCGTTGTCAACTACGCAACGCTCTATTCTTGTTGGGTGAGTCTAAGAAGCTTTACCAATATCTAAAAGAGGCGGAGAATCTCGCGCAAACCCTTGGAGATGAACTCAGAATTGGCCGGGTACTTAACTTTTTGTGCAGTTATGCAGGCTTAGCGGGCGATCCTGATGCAGCGGTCTCATACGGACGGCGGGCTCTGGCATTACGGCTCGTCAGCGCTGATCCATCGATCGGTGCGGTAGCACATTATTATTTGGGGGCTGCTTATAACAAGATGGGAATGTATAGAGACGCGATTGACGTCCTCACGCGGGGTCTGAAAGGGGTCGGACCCGAGCTGCGGCATGAACGATTTGGAACTACAGTCGTAATCTCGGTGGTCTGTCGGAGCCACTTGGTCCAATGCCTTGCTGCAACAGGTGATTTTGATCAAGGTATACGCTATGGCGAGGAAGGTATCCAAATTGCCAATGAAGTCGAGCATTCTGTCAGTCGTATATACGCCAATTGCAGCCTTGGGTTTCTGCTCCTCCTACGCGGCGAATGCGAGAAGGCAATCGGATTGCTCGACCTCAGCATGAAAATCTGCCAATCCGCGGGAATACCTGTTTACATTCCTTTTGTCGCATCGCGATTGGGAGCGGCCTATGCGATCGGCGGACGTATTGCGGACGCTTTACCCTATTTACAAGAAGGAGTCGGCAGTTCCGCTTCCGTTGGTAGAGTGGGATTTCTTCCGTTGAGCATGGTGTGGCTCAGTGAAGGTTATCTTCTCTCAGGACGAACTACTGAAGCACATGAGGTTGCAACCCGTGCATTCGAACTTGCGCAAACTCATAAGGAACGAGGACACGAAGCATGGGCATTGAAGATGCTTGGAGACATCGCCGGACATAGGGATCCGAGCACCAATGAAAGCGAAGTTTTTTACCACCGTGCTCTAATGCTCGGTCATGAATTGGGCATGCGTCCTCTCGAAGCGCATTGCCACGCAGGGTTGGGTAAGTTTAACTTAGCCCGAGGTGTTGCCGGCCTGGCGCGCGAGGAGTTCTGTAGGGCAATTGACTTGTACGACTCGATGAAAATGACCTTGTGGTCTGCTCCGCTCCGCGCGAGCCTCGAAAAGATTGCTGTCCAATAACAGCAACAAAATGGACAAGGCAATAGATATGCAGGCAGACAGTCATCTTGGCGCAGCCAATCAATTCACAAAATTCAAAATCGAGTATCTTGAGGGATCGATCGCAGACTGCTTTCAGCGACAATCGCAGGCACATAGTCAACGTCTCGCACTGAAAACGCGTGACCGACAGCTTACTTATGGAGAGCTGAATCGAGAAATCAACAGAGCCGCTCATGCGATTCTTCGTATCTCACCTAAGAACAATGACCCGGTAGCGGTGCTGTGTAAACCAGGAGCGTCATCGGTAATCGCCATTTTTGCTGTGCTCAAGTCGGGGCGTCCGTTTGTTCCCGTCGATTGCTCGCTTCCGGCGGAAAAATTGGTTCGCATAGTTCGGGATTTCACACCTCACATAGTCTGCTCTGATCAAGTGAACTTACAATTGGCAAATCAGCTGGTGCCAAATCCTGTTGGAGTGATCAACATAGACAGGGTAGATACCGGTCTGCCGGAGACGACTCCTGTATTAACAACCGATCCCAGCGACCTTGCATTTATCCATTATACCTCCGGGTCCACAGGAGAACCGAAGGGGGTCATGGCGAATCATCGGACCGAGATTCATAACATCATGACGAACACGAATGCTTTGCGTGTCGTCCCCGATGATCGAATCAGCCTCGTTCGTTCCTACAATGTCGGAGCGACGCGCGATACTCTGCTCGCTTTACTGAACGGCGCCGCGCTACTGCCGCTCGATCTGAAAGACGCATCAATGGACTTGGGACGCTGGCTTTCAGAAGAGAATATTACGATCTTTACGTGTGTGACATCCCTTTTTCGCCTCGCGGTTAAGAATATCACGGCGCAAAACCCGTTTCCGAACTTGCGTGTGATACACGTTGGTGGAGAGGCGATTTCAAAAGGTGATGTTGAGCTATTTAAAAGACACTTTTCTGACTCATGTTTGTTTGTCGCTCGCCTCGGCCTAAGCGAAACTGAGACTCTCACCTACTACTTTATTACAAAGCAGACGGAGATCAGCGGCGAGCACGTTCCCGTAGGATACCCTCTTGAAGGCAATGAAATCTTGATAGTCGACGAGAAGGGAAACGACGTGGGCGTTAACCAAATCGGCGAGATTTTGGTTCGCAGCCGATACCTTGCCACTGGTTATTGGCGTCAGCCCGAACTTACCCGGACGAAGTTCGTGCCTAACCCAAAAGACGCAGACGTGCGAACGTATATCACAGGCGATTTAGGATATCGTATGCTCGATGGTTGTCTGGTTCATGTCGGACGAAAAGATTTTCAAGTCAAGATTCGCGGGCACCGCGTCGAACTTTCAGCAGTCGAGAAAGCGTTGCTGGATATATCGCAAGTGAAACAAGCCGCGCTTCGTTCGTGGCAGGATAGCCGAGGAGCCCATCGGTTGGTTGCTTACGTTGTGCCTCAAGACAACAGAGCACTGGATATCGGAGAAGTGCGTTGTCTGCTGGAAGAGAAGCTGCCCTCTTACATGCTGCCATCATGGTATGTTCGTCTTGACTCACTGCCGCTTACACCGGGCGGAAAAGTGGATCGCACCGCCCTTCCCTTGCCCGAGATTGCTCGGCCTCAATTAGCCACTCCATACATTGAGCCGGAGACAGATGTTGAGAAGGCTTTGTGCAATATATGTGCAGAGGTTTTGGGCGTCGATCGGATCGGCGTTAATGACAACTTTTTTGACCTTGGTTGCGATTCGTTGTTGGCGACCCGGATCGCATCCCATATTATGGAAACGTTTACACCAAGACGCTCGGTGAACACCTATCAAGTGCCGACTGTTAGCAAGCTCGCAGACTTTCTGAGTCAACATGAAAATCATCCCGATGAGGCGGCAACTATCGCCCGTATTTTGCTGCAAATCGAGAGTATTCCCTCCAAAGAGATAGAAATGGTGCTCGAGGAGCGGACAGGGCGCCGGAATCGTGCCTGAAGATCAGTCAGAGAATTTCCCCAAGCCACGCCTTAGCCAAGCAAAACGAGAACTCTTCACACAGCTGCTTGCAGAGCACGGGATTCCGCGCGAGCCTAGAAAAGCAATCGAGGCTGGGCGATATCAAGATCAGCCACCGCTCAGCTTCGGCCAGGAACAACTCTGGTTTTTGAACGAATTACAGCCAGGGAGTGCTGTTTATAGTATTTCAAGAGCGCATCGCCTTTTTGGATCACTTAGTGTCGACGCGCTAACTCAAAGCTTAAATAGGGTCATTCACCGCCACACGATCCTGCGGACGACGTTTTCGACTAATGATGGAAGACCTGTACAGGTAATCGCACCAACTCTTCAATTGCAGATCCCTGTACTCGATCTCACGCAGTATCCGGTACAGCAGCGCGAGTCCGAAATTTCACGCCTCATCATTACTCAGGCACAAGAACCGTTCGATTTGCTCCGTGGTCCCCTAGTCCGCGTCACTTTGATACATGCGAATGAAGAAGAATGGATCCTAGTTTTTTCCGTTCACCAAATAATTTGCGATGGGCAGTCTATCACTCTTCTGTATCGAGAATTGGAATCGCTTTATGGCGAATGTCTCGGCACTCAAACGCCCTTACCCGAGCTGTCGATACAGTATAGCGACTATGCTTGCTGCCAGAGGGATGAACTTGAAGGTCAAAGACTTAGGTCATTGCTCGAGTTTTGGCAAGCTCGATTTGCGGCACCGCCTTCGCCCATAAACCTTCCGACCGATCGAGCAAGACCGAAAATCCAATCGTTCACGGGGTCCCGGTACTGGTTGCACATAGATGAGGATCTCACTGCGGACTTAAAAGAACTCAGCGGGCAGGGAAATATTTCGCTGTTTGTTCTCTTGTTCGCAATTTTTGCAACTCTGATGAAACGGTACGGCGGCCAAGACGATATCGTTTTAGGCGTGCCCATTTCTAATCGGTATCGCCCAGAATCACAGCACTTGATTGGGTTTTTTGTGAATACTCTGGCGCTAAGGGTCGACCTATCTGGAAATCCTACGTTTAAAGATCTACTTGCGCGGATTCGCACCGTCTGCCACGAAGCATTTGCTCACGGAGAGCTTCCGTTCGAGAAACTTGTCGAAGCGGTCGGGCAAACGCGTAATTTGGGTCGGAATCCTTTGTTTCATGTCATGTTTGCAATGCAAGAGCCGGGCAACGAAGAACTAAAGCTTCATGGACTTCGAACCGAAGCATTAGATGTAGAAAATGGGACGTCGAAATTTGATCTGATGTTATCCCTGCAGGAGCGAAATCAAAAGCTTCTTGGTTCTATAGAATATACCGCCGATTTATTCACACCGGAGACCATCCAACGCGTGGCAGCACACTATCAAAATCTAGCGAATGCCGTTGTGGCTGATCCGGGTAAAGCGATCAGTATGCTGCCGATTCTCACAGAAGCCGAGCGGTATCAGATTCTGATCGAATGGAACGACACCGCAGCCGACTATCCTAAAGACAAGTGCATCCACCATCTGTTCGAAGAACAAGTGGAGAGCACACCGGAAGCCATCGCGATAGAATTTGAAGACCTGCAGATCACCTACCGAGAACTCAATTGTCGGGCAAACCAGCTAGCGCGTTACTTAATAAGTTTAGGGATCGGTCCGGAGAAGCTAGTCGGCATCTGCGTCGAGCGATCGATCGAGATGGTAGTCGGGTTATTGGGAATTCTCAAAGCCGGGGGAGCCTATGTGCCATTGGATCCTGCTTACCCTAAAGAACGTCTGCAGTTCATGCTGGAAGATTCCCAGGTCTCGGTGCTACTTACCACGCAAGATATCGTCGAAGATCGAAAATGGAGGATCGAAAATAGCGGCGATCCTCGATTGTCGATCCTCAATCCTCGATTGCGAGTCGTCAGCCTCGATCGCGACAGTTCGGTGATCGAACAGCAAAGTACCGAGAATCCGACTGCCCCCGTCAGCTCGAGAAATCTCGCCTATGTCATTTACACCTCCGGATCGACCGGTAAACCCAAGGGTGTTCAGATCGAACATCGCTCCGTAGTCAATTGCCTAAACGCAGTTGCAAGGCAGATTGATCTCACGCCGCAATATCGCTGGCTTGCCATCACGACGATTTCTTTTGATATTGCAGCACTCGAACTTTTTTCACCGTTGATCACCGGAGCTAAGCTTGTCCTTGCAAATTCCGAGGAGAGCAGGGACGCGACCAGACTAATTGCTCAACTCAAAACCTCCCAGACCAATGTGATGCAGGCAACGCCGTCGATGTGGCAGCTTCTCTTCGAAACGGGTTGTTGGGAGTGTCCCGCTGGGTTCAAGATTCTTTCCGGTGGCGAAGCTCTAACGCGCGGGTTAGCCAATCGTTTTTTAAATGGTACAGATTCAGTCTGGAATTTATATGGACCGACGGAATCGACCATCTGGTCAACAATGGCGAGAGTCACGGCGAATGAAAGTACAGTTCCAATTGGCCGGCCGATAGCCAACACGCACGCCTATATTCTCGATCCTAATTTGCAGCCGGTGCCCATCGGCGTTTCCGGTGAGCTCTACATTGGCGGCGATGGACTCGCGCGGGGTTATTTGAATCGCCCGGAGCTTACGGCCGAAAAATTTGTACGTAATTCCTTCAACGATGATCCTCACTCGCGACTCTATCGCACCGGCGATCTGGCGAAGTATCGACCCGACGGCAATATCGAATTCGTCGGCCGCTACGACAATCAGGTCAAGATCCGAGGCCATAGGATCGAACTCGGCGAAATTGAATCCGTGCTGATGCAACACGCGACGGTAAAACACGCCGTCGTTGTTCCTTTCGATGAAGTTGCGAGCAATTCCGACAATCCAAAATCCGAAATCGAAAATCCAAAATCCCTTGTCGCTTATGTCGTCGTCAGTAACGAGCCGACACCGACCGTTGCCGAATTACGAGGATTCCTACAGGAGAGAGTGCCTGAATTCATGATTCCCTCAATCTTCATGTTTTTAGACGTTCTTCCCCTCATGCCCAACGGCAAAATTGATCGCGATGCAATGCCGTCGCCAGATGGCGAGCGATCACAACTTGATCCGGCTTTTGTTGAACCTCGTACGGAAATCGAAGAGTTAGTAGCGCAAATTTGGCGCGAGCTGCTCAAGCGCGATCGCATCGGCGTTTGTGATAATTTCTTCGAGCTCGGAGGCCATTCGTTACTCGCGATGCGCGTTGTTGCGCGTTTGCAAAACAACTTTCAAGTGGATTTTCCGCTGCGCAAACTATTCGAACTGCCGACAGTCGCCGGTCTGGCAGAGTACATCGATAAGCTTCGCCGTAGCAGCGCGGGCACAAGTATCATGCCGATTGTGCGCGCCAATCGGCATCAAGCGCTACCATTGTCATTTTCACAACGGCGACTTTGGTATCTGCAGAAGGTCGATCCGAATCTGTCGGCGTACAACATACCCGCGGCCTTTCGGATTCGAGGTGATCTCGACAGATCCGCGTTAGAGCAAGCACTAAACGATCTGACCGCCCGTCACGAGATTCTTCGAAGTTGTATCAAGGAAGTTGACGGGAAGCCGCTTCAGGAAATCGCGCCGGACTTGCGCATCGCGCTCCCATTAATCGACTTCGCGGATCTGTCCGAAGAACAAGCGGAGGCTGAAACTAATCGACTGGTCGATGCAGATGTGCGCCGGCTTTACGATCTCTGCAACTGTCCGCTATTGCGCGCGACATTAGTGAAGCGCGCAGCCGACGATCATGTCTTGATCCTAAATTTCCACCACATCATCGCCGACGGCTCCTCGCTGGCGATTTTCTACCGCGAGCTCGCGTTTTTCTACGATGCCGCCTCTGATGCAAAGAAAGTGACACTGCCTCCACTTCCGATTCAATACGCCGACTTCGCAGCCTGGCAACACGACTGGCTCAAGTCGGACGCCTTCGAAATCCAAATCGCATACTGGAAGCATCAGCTCGCCGACTTGCCGGCGCCGGTCGAATTGCCAAAAGATTTCGATCGCCCGGTGCTGCTTTCTTATCGCGGCGCCAGATTGACCAGGCAGTTATCCGAGCAGTCAACCGACTTGTTGAAAACCTTCAGCCGCCAACACAGCACGACGCTGTTCATCACGCTCTTTGCAACATTCAATATTTTGCTGTCGCGCATTACCGGTCGAGAAGACATCGTTGTTGGGTCGACGATCGCTGGACGCAATCGAGCTGAGACTGAGAGCCTGATCGGTTTCTTCATTAATGCCCTGCCACTTCGTACCGATGTTTCCGGGGACCCGAGCCTCTCAACGTTGCTTCAGCGCGTCCGCGAGATCTGTCTCGATGCCTATAGTCATCAAGAGATGCCATTCGAGAAACTCGTCGAGGAGCTGAGGCCTCCACGCGATCCTGGACACAATCCTATTTTCGATATCCTTTTCAATGTTGCCGATACTTCGGAGCGCACATTGGCTCTGCCTGGATGCTACATCGTCAAGCTTCCACCGCCGGCTCCGGAAGCAAAGTTCGATATCGTACTGCACGCACCGGAGATAGCCGGCAAGATCGAACTCGTTGCCGTTTACAATACGGCCTTATTCCGCGAAGAGCGCATCGCGCTCATATTGGAACAATGGGCAATTCTTTTGGAGCAAGCTACGAGGACCCCCGAACTGCCCATTCGCGAGTTGTCGCTGGTTACGGACAGCTCTCGCGCATTGCTCCCCGATCCTACCGAGGTTCTCGATAAGAAATGGGAAGGCGCGATTCATGAGATATTGAGCGAGCAGGCACGGCGTTCACCAGACTCGATCGCGGTGATCGATCCGGAAGAAAGATGGACTTATCGCGAGATTGATGAGGCCAGCAATAGGCTTGCTCACGCCCTGATCGCCGCGGGAGTTGAACCGAAAGACACAGTAGCAATCTACGCCAGCCGCAATGCATCCCTGGTCATCACGATTTTCGGCGTACTCAAAGCGGGCGCATCGTTTTTAATCCTCGATCCGGCCTATCCAAGCGCGCGGACGTTCGATTATCTCCGAATCGCGCAGCCGAAAGGATGGTTGCAGGGTGCGGGCGGCGGCGAGCTATCGCAAGATCTGGTCAATTATCTCGACAATCTAGATTTGCGTTGCCGGATGTTCATTTCCGCAACAAAGACCGACCTGCTAAAAACTCTATCTCCATTCCGGAACGATCGCGTATCAATTAGCATCGATGCCGATAACCCTGCCTATATCGCATTTACATCTGGCTCGACCGGGGAACCGAAAGGCGTCATCTGCCGTCACGGACCGATCACTCACTTTCTGCCCTGGCAGCGAGAAGCTTTCGGGCTGACAGAGGACGACCGTTTTGCGATGCTTTCCGGCCTCGCCTACAGTCATCTGCACCGGGATGTATTTACCGCCATTCATTTCGGAGCGACGATTTACATTCCAAACTCTTCCGAAGCCCGCTCGCCCGATGAGCTCGCAAATTGGCTTGATCGCAATGCCATTACAGTCCTCCATCTCACCCCTGCACTGGGCGAACTGTTATTGACCAGCGTTGCGACGCGCCTGCCGTCGGTCCGCCGAGTGTTTTTCGGCGGTGATATTTTGCCGATATCCGAGGTCGCGCAAATTCGTGAATTGGCGCCCAATGCAATCGTCGGCAGCTTCTACGGTGCCACCGAAACTCAACGCGCCGTTGGGTATTATGAGATCACCGATGACGATATTTTGAATCATCAAGTGGCAAAAAAAACCGCGCCCCTTGGGCGCGGAATCAAAGATGTACAACTTTTAGTGCTGAATAAAAGTGCGCAGTTAGCCGGCATCGGCGAACTCGGCGAGGTATTTGTCCGCAGCCCTCATCTCGCGGCAGGTTACATCGGCGACGACGAGCGCACGCAGCAGATGTTCGTAAACAATCCTTTCACCGACGACCCGACTGACCGCCTGTATCGAACCGGCGAGCTGGGTCGATATATGCCCAACGGCAACGTGGAATGGGCCGGCCGCAACGACCGCCGGGTGAACATCCGCGGATTTCGCATCGAGTTGGAAGAGATCGAAGCGGTTCTCAAACAACACCCCACCGTCAACAACGCCGCCGTGATTATGCAAGAAGTGGAAATGCCGAGTTCCGAAAGGCAAGAATCCGAAACCTCCGAAAATCGAAAATCCAAAATCGAAAATCCAAAATCTGACAGCCGTTTAGTGGCTTACATTGCTGCCTATGAAGAGGCACAAAGTCTCGAACACCTGCTGCACTCCTATTTGAGCGCACGGCTACCCGAATACATGGTACCCGTGCAGTTCATGATCTTGACTTCGCTCCCGCTAAGCCCCAACGGAAAGATCGATTATCGTGCCCTGCCACCAATGCGATTTTCAGCCGACAATACGGCCACAGCGCCGCGCAACGATATTGAAGTGAAACTCCAAGCGATTTTCGCCGAAGTGCTCGGACGCCCGGATATTGGAATTGATGATAATTTCTTCCGTATGGGAGGCCACTCGCTGCTGGCCGCGCGCGCCGCCGTCCGGATCGGCGACGCCTTCGGAGTTAACCTGGCCTTATCGGCTTTTCTGGAAATGCCAACGATCAGCGCGTTAGCATTGAGGGTCGCATCCCTTTTACCCCCTGGACAAATCAGCACGAAATCGGATAAAGACGACCGCGAGGAATTCGATTTATAAACGTCGGCGATTTTATCGCATATCTCGGTAACCTGGGCGTTAGGCTTCGCGCCGACGGCGAACGTCTGCACGTCGACGCACCAAAAGGAAAACTGTCCACCGACATACGCGCGGAGATCGCCGAACACAAAGCGGAAATTCTCGCGTATCTGAGGCAACAAGAAGCGTGCGAGCGCTTCGTCCCTCCGCCGATCAAACCGCGCGGTTCCACGGATCCCGCACCGCTGTCATTCGCGCAAGAACGGCTTTGGTTTTTGGAACAGCTAGAACCCGAAGCCGCCGTTTACAATATCTCCCGCGCGGTGCGACTGTTTGGAACTCTAAACTCCTCCGCCCTTGAAGCCAGCCTCAATGAGATCGTCAGGCGACATGAAACTCTCAGAACTGAGTTCAGATTGATTGATGGACAGCCCGTACAAGTTGTTCAGCCAAGCGCTGACGTTTCAATCAAAACTGTCGACTTAAGCTCACTCGCAGAAGACAAACGTCAAACGGAAATAGCCCTCACAATCACATCCGAGACCGAACGTCCGTTCGATTTGTCTGCCGGGCAACTTCTCCGATGCACGGTGATTCCCGGCCGGAACGACGACCATGTCGTTATCCTAACGACGCACCATAGCGTTTCCGATGCCTGGGCGATCGGGATACTGACACGGGAACTGTGGTCGGTCTATGAAGCGTTTTCGAAAGGAAACCTGTCGCCCCTGAAACCACCTCCTGTTCAGTACTCGGATTACGCCGTCTGGCAACGCGCATGGCTGCAAGGCGACGTGCTTGAATCGCAGTTTGTCTATTGGAAGGAGCGCCTCAAGGACTTACCGGTTCTAAATTTCCCGACGGATCGGCCCCGAAAGCCGCGTCAAAGCTTTTGCGGAGCACGGCTACCCATTGCTTTATCTGAAGACCTAACGAGATCGGTCAACGAAGTAAGCGATCACTTTGCGGTGACGTCCTTCATGACTTTGCTGGCGGCCTTTCAAGTGCTGCTTTATCGGTATACCGGGCAAGAAGATGTCGTGGTTGGTTCCCCTATCGCCAACCGCCGCCGGCCGGAACTCGAAGGGCTTATCGGATTTTTTGTTAATACCCTGGTTCTGCGAGCGGATCTCTCGGGAAATCCATCATTCAGCGAATTTTTATTAAGGGTAAGAGACACTTGCGTCGGCGCGGATGCCAATCAAGACTTGCCCTTTGAAAAGCTGGTTCAGGAACTGCAACCCGAACGGGACCAAAGCCGCAATCCGTTGTTTCAAGTCATGTTCGTTTTACAAAATGCGACTCGCCCATTTACCGGTATCTCCGGGCTACGAATCGAGCCAATCCAAATCGAGACCACGCGTTCGCCGTTCGACTTGTCGCTGTTCCTACGCGAGCGCGAGGGCAAATATATCGGCTACATCGAATACAGCACCGATCTGTTCGACCGGGATCGGATCGAACGGATGGCCGGTCACTACCGGACGCTATTAGAAGCCAGCGTCGCCGATCCTGATCAATCGATCGCCACACTGCCGATTCTCACTGAAGCCGAACGGCATCAGATTCTGGTCGAATGGAACGACACCGCAGCCGATTACCCCAAAGACAAGTGCATTCACCACCTGCTCGAAGAACAAGTGGAGCGTACACCAGACGCTATTGCGTTGGAATTCGAGGAGCAGCGAGTCACCTACCGAGAGCTCAATCAGCGGGCGAACCAGCTAGCGCATTATTTAATGACTCTAGGGATCGGCCCAGAGAAGTTGGTCGGCATCTGCGCTGAACGATCGATCGAGATGGTGGTCGGGGTATTGGGGATTCTCAAAGCGGGCGGAGGCTATGTGCCGTTAGATCCGGCTTATCCTAAAGAGCGCCTGTGGTTCATGCTCAAAGATTCCCAGGTCTCTGTTCTATTGACAGAACAGAAATTGGTCGAAGGACGATGGAAGATAGAAGATGGCGATCCTCTATGCTCCATCTTCGATCCTGGACTTGAGATAGTTTCCCTCGATCGCGATGCGCAAGAAATCAAGCACCAGAGCAGCAATAATCCATGCCCTAACATTAGGCCTCAGCACCTCGCCTATGTAATTTACACTTCGGGCTCAACGGGACAACCCAAGGGCGTAGTAATGAGCCACCGCTCCCTCCAAAATCTGATAACATGGCAACTCAAAAGCCTAGCAACTAATCCGACTGCCAGGGTTCTACAATTTAGTTCGTTAAATTTCGATGTTTCCTTTCAGGAAATTTTTTCAACATGGTGTTCAGGGGGAACACTGGTCTTGATCCGGGAAGAACTCAGACATGACCCGCTCAGGTTATTACGTGAGCTTACGCAGCAATCCATCGAGAGACTATTTCTTCCTTTCACTATAGTTGAACAGCTAGCAGCATCAGCTGATCGTGGGTATGTTAAATCGGCAAGTCTTAGAGAAATCATTACTGCTGGCGAGCAACTTAAGATTACTCCTTCCATCCGTCGTTTCTTTGATCGCTTAGAAGGGTGCAGTCTTCACAACCATTATGGGCCTACGGAGACTCATGTTGTTACCTCTTTCTCACTTAAAGGGCCAACAGTCGGCTGGCCGTACTGTCCACCCATCGGTAGGCCGATTGCCAATACGCAAACGTTTGTCCTAGATAGCTCTCTTCAGCCAGTTCCTATCGGAGTACCCGGTGAGCTTTACATAGCTGGACACAGCCTGGCGCGGGGTTATTTCAAAGGCCCACAGCTGACAGCGGAGAAATTTATTTTCCATTCGTTTACCACAGAATTAACTACGAGGTTGTATAAGACTGGTGACAGAGCTCTTTACCTGCCTGATGGCAACATTGAGTTTTTAGGGCGAACCGATAATCAGGTGAAGATCCGTGGTTATCGAATAGAACTAGGAGAAATCGAAGCTGTGCTAAATCAACATCCAAAGGTCAAGGAAAGCATAGTCGTGCTTCGTGAGCGTGACCAGTCGGCGGAACAGATTTTGGTCAGCTACATCGTGCCAAAGCAACAGTCTACTGATTTAACCGTTGACTTGCGTAACTATTTAAACGCCAAGCTTCCTACACACATGATTCCGGCACTGTTTGTGACATTAGAGGCCTTACCTCTGTTGCCCAATGGTAAGGTTGACCACCAAAATCTTCGGTCGTCTTTGAACGATAGCAGGTTTCAAGTTAGCGACGAATTCGTCGCTCCGCGCGCAACCTTAGAGGAATTGATCGCGCAGACATGGCAAGAAATTTTAAAGATTGAAAAAGTCGGGATCTATGACAACTTCTTTGAGCTGGGCGGGCACTCGATGATCGCGATACGAATCATATCTAGGCTGTGCGATATTTTCAATAAAGAAATTCCAGTATCGGTTTTGTTTGATCAACCAACGGTAGCCGGCCTGGGCAAAGAAATCGAACGTATTATTTGTGAAGCCCACACTCCTAAGCTTCCGCCGATTGTGCATGTCTCGCGCGACGGCCCGCTACCGTTGTCAGTAAACCAGGAACATTTGTGGCATCTCGATCAGATGATGCCGGGAACGCATTTTTTCAACATGCCTTATGTTTACCGCTTGAGTGGAGAACTAAATCTTGAAGCTCTGGAAAAAGCCCTGAGCGAAATTGGTCGGCGGCACGAAGCCTTGCGGACTGTTTTTGGCGAGCTAAATGGAAGCCCTGTTCAGATTATAAAATCACTTTCAGACTTTCAATTAGCTCTCGCGGATTGGCGACATTTGGCCCGTGGGGATCTGATTGAAAAGGCAACGGCTAGGATCTTAGAAGAAAAACTGCACCCGTTTGATCTTTCGACTGGTCCGCTGATTAGAGCGACACTTCTGCGCTTGACGGACCAGGAAAATCTTTTATTAACCACAGTGCATCACATTATTGCAGATCATTGGTCAATGCAGATTTTCCGCAGTGATCTCATTGGGCTATACGAAGCTTTTTACCACGGGAAATCCTCCCCGTTGCCTGAACCCATTATCCAGTTCGGCGACTACGCTTCCTGGGAAAGACAATTACTAGATAGCGGTTTGTTCAATGATCAGTTTAACTATTGGCAAACCCAGCTCGCCAGAGCACTACCTGGATTGCAGGGTCAAGTAAGCGGTGACAGCAGCAGGGAAGTCTCGTGGGAGTTCAATCGCTATACTATCGAGACAAATGAAGTGCTGTTAAGAGCGGTTCGACTTCTTGCCAAGAAAGAGAACAGCACCGTTTTTATGGTGCTGCTAACGGCTCTTTTTACTAGGCTCCACATTTCTACTGGCCAACGCGAGTTACGTATTGGGATATTAATGGCTAACCGACGTCGTTGGGAAAGCGCAATGACCATTGGGCACTTTGCTAATACCGTGATTTTAAACGTAAACGTTTCTCCGGGATCGGAGCTTAAGCAACTGCTTAATCATGTAAGAGAGGTCACGCTCCGTGCGCATATGTATCAGGATTTTCCGATGGAAGAGCTGATGCGGAACCAAGAATCAAAGTGCGGGATCGACAGAAGTTCACTGTTTCGAATTCTGGTTAATTTCCAGACCCGGGACGCTGAGCTCGTCAATTTGCCTGGCCTCACATTTGCGCCTTGGGATGTTCCGAATACGAAGTCTGAGGTCGAACCCTTACCGACAGCATGTGATTTGATCTTCAACTTTAAAGAAATGTCAACGTCGTTGACAGGGACTGTATACGTAAGGAGCGGTAGTGTTTACGGGATCGGGGCAGAGATTACAGATGATTTAAATCGAATCCTTAAGCTCATGGTTTCCGAACCAAACCGGTTAATCTCGCAATTGAATTAGGGGTAGCTGACATATAATTCCGTGGTGTAAATCCAACAGGAGGAGATATGAACAACCACCGTTTCAAATTGTTCTTTATCATATATCTAACGCTCGCGACACTCTATGGATGTACGGCCACTCACACATGGGAGCTAAAGGACATGAACTCGGAGGCAGGGCCAAGTATCGAGACGGATCTGAATCCCAACAGTCCGTTCTGCGGCTTCGTAGAAAACTGTAAATTTGATCTTCATTACTTTTCCGGAAAGGCGAATTTGGCCGATGAGGACCGCCCAAACGTTTTATTTATTCCCGGCGGGCCGGGAGAGATTGTTGACCGCGCCAGTGAGCGGTCCAGCGCGACGTTTGATCCTATGAAAATCGGCGTAAACTTTTTCTATTTCGATGTTCGTGGTACCGGCTACAGTGTTATCCCAGAATCCAATGTCTACGATCAGTTTTTACGGGCCCAATACGTAGTGGAAGACATCGAAGCACTGCGGAAAAAAGTACTACACGTATGCGGCGAGGGTGAGTCCCGTGCCGTTACCAAATGTGAGCCGGAACCAGCGGCTTGGGATGCGATTTATGCGCATAGCTGGGGAACTATAGTTGCACAGATGTATGCTTGGACGTATCCGAAGAATGTTAAAAAACTTATTCTATCAGCTCCCGTGTCCAGGACCCTTAAGGATACGGATACGGAACTAGCTCGGCGAAGAAAGATTGTCGATAACTTGATCGACATCTATCGTAGTTATGGTCATGCAAAATGTTCTTGGTCAGAGAAAATCCGCCAACCTCGAGGACCGGGTGAAGAGGTACTTCCGGAGACAAACACATTTTGTTTCCTAGAAAAAGACGATCGAGATAATATACACGAGATTCTCACCACACTTCTTAACAAATTAGCAGATGACTACGGTTCGACTTCTTTCGTGGATAGCCTCTATGATGAACTCAAGGAAAAGCAAGATTTAACAGTCAAATATCGCTATCCCAAGGAATTTTTTCGAGCCCTGAGGCAGTTGGAATGGTACGGTGCTGCCGAAAGAAAAAACATGAAATTCACCTCAGAAGTTATGGAGACAAAATTCGACGCAGCATTTTTTATTGGTTATTACTTGCTGCTTAGAGATAAGCCTAACCTGAGTGGACCCAATCCACGCAGATTTAGTTGCGATACTGAAGACGCGGATTTTCTCTGGCGCATTGACTCTGATAATGTAAAGAGAAACTTTTGCAGGCGGATTAATGTCGCCGAAAAGCATCTCCGGGAAATGAGGCCGGCCAATCAATCATCTCGTGCACGGCTGGTTTTTGGTGTGTCGGATGGACTAACGCGATGGATCTTTCAAATCTTAGCCAAAGAGGGACGATTAGATGGTAATGGTTGCTTCACGGGTAAGGAGGTACAAGACATCGCGTCAGGAACCCTTCTTGCGAAACAAACCGTTATGCGGCAAGAGGCCAACAAGTTGGGAATGGCTAAATTAGAGAAAGTTTGCCCCTGGGATCCAAAACCTCCAAAATCTTTTTCTCAAGAGATTCAGACACTCATTTTTACCGGAGACGCTGACCCCGTTACAGCCGGTGGCCAAGCAAAATATTTCTTTGATAATGGCCTACAGCCTGGCAAACGTGTCCTCATTACGTTCCCAGGGGCCGGGCACCGCATGGAACTACAGGTAAAAGATGATGTAGGCCCTATAGGAGACCCATTTTCTGGTCTCGTGCTAGCTTTCCTCAATAGTTCGTCGGTTGATCAATTCACTCAAGACAAAACTGTTCTCAAGTTCAAAGAAGCGTTAGGAGCAGAGATATTTCCGACTCAGCCGGAAAAGCAGTCTAATCCCTAATTTTATTCGCAATAGATTTAGCACCAGATGCCGATGGCATATTAAATAATCAACTTGACATTTTCTCGTGAAGAAAATAAGTAACAATTCGTAAATAGGGAGGAAACTACTAAAATGACTATAAGCGCGTCGCAAGGGCGAAGACCGATCCCGATTAACGCTGCCAAAGCTGCAATTCGGAAGATCATTAGCCGCAATCCAGCAATACAGGCCGCCGTCCAGGGCTTGGTTCCCAATAACGGAGACGAGAAGGCGATTTTTACCGTGTATCAAGACAACTATGTTTTCTCGCGTGAAGTCGACTGGAAACTCGACGATCTATAATTCTGCTATTTTAACAACAGATGTATTTCTCTCTCGGTTCTGTTGTCGCCTGACAGTTCGAAAAAGATCCAAACGGCGGATTGTCTCGGAGGTTTTTCATGAAAATAGTGAAGTAGGTGATCGAGACCAATGATCGCAGGTTACTACGGTGAAGTAGCGAAAATCACTCACAACGAAATTAGGACGCTGACAACCAGTTCCTGCGTTGAGGAGAGCCTAATACCAATCAGTGATATTCAGCATCACTTGCGGGACGATAGCAGCGCCAATTCACTTCACCATCTCCGTTAGAATCAGGCTTTAGCACGATCTAAACATAGTTACCGGCTATTTCGTTCAAGGGCGCGAGAGGTTTTCTGCTCAGCAAAACGCCTGATTAGCAGGAGTCAGGGTGGCGCTCTTCTTTCTTCTGCGGGCGTGATGCCGCGCATCAATTTTGTTACAGTCCTCAAGTTGCTTTTAATACAACCTAGTATTATACACTGCCTTCTTTCTTCGGTGCGTATGTGACTTGCTTTAATGAAATCGTGGCACGATGTAGCTTAACGGCGAGTTGATTCCTGTTATGATTTGGTCGGAATGTCAGCGCAAGATTTCTTTGAGGCGGCCTTCTGTAGCGAGTGCGGTTGGCGGCGCAACTCGGCTCTTGTCACTGCGGCGAACCCATCGATCCTTTAAAATAAGAAAGTCAAGAAAGGGAGGCTTATATGGAAAATTTCGTGAAGTCTTCTCTGTTCTTGATGCTGGTCTTGTTTATACGAGGACTCGTTTTTGCTGAAACGATCAGGGTCGGCTACTCAGCTATTGCTGGCAATCAGCTTCCGGCGTGGGTGGCCAAAGAAGCTGGAATTTTCGACAAGAACGGACTCGACGTGCAGCTTGTTCACGCGGAAGGGAACGTGGCGGTCCTGGGCTTGGTTTCAGGTAACTTCGCGATCAGCCAAGTGGCCGGACCAGCCGTGATCAACAGCGCCTTGAAAGGCTCCGACGTTGTCTATGTTGCCGGTGGCATGACATCACTCAATTACTATTTGATGGTCCGATCGGAAATAAAAAGACCAGAGCAGCTCAGGCAGAAAATCGTGGCGATAAGCCGATTCGGTTCCGCGAGTGACTTTATCACGCAACTGGCGCTGGAGAGAATAGGCCTTAAAGCGGGGAAAGACGTTGTGATCGTGCAGATGGGCGATGCGCCGCGAAGGATAGAGGCAGCAATGGCCAACCAGATTCAAGGTGTGGTGCTAGACCCCCCTGCCAACGTGATCGCGGCGAGGCAGGGCATGGTGAGCCTGGTCAATCTAGCGGAGCAGGGACTTGTCTACCAGCACACAGGCGCTGCTACGACCAAGAAATATATCCGCGAGCGTCCAGATATAGTCAGGCGGTATGTCAAGTCGCAAGTGGAAGCTGTCCACCGAATCTACACCGACAAGGAAACTTCGGTCAAAGTTCTGGTGAAATATTTTGGGAAAAACATTGATCGGGACATACTTGAGGAAACTTGGAAAAACCTGGCCGACGAGCGAATCTTGCCGCGAAAACAATACCCTTCATCTGAAGGCATTAAGACAATCCTGGGGCAGCAACAAGGCATCGATCCGGCAAGCTTAATCGACAGTCGCTTTATCCGTGAGTTGGACGAGAGCGGTTACATTGATAAAGTTGGACGAGAGCGGTTACATTGATAAATTGTATAAAAATAAGGGGCGGATAAACTACTCCGCGCAAAGATCCAGGATGATGTGGGTTTCTTTATAGTCGGACAAACGTCAATTCTGAGTCGCTTTTGCTTGTTGCTCCCACTTTCGCATCTAATTGCTATTTTGGTTCTGAGCTCTCTACCGTTCGACCGAATCTCTTACCGGTAGCTGGCGTAGCCCGTCTAATCAAGTCCCTGTATTGAGTAACCTCTGAACCCATCGACCAGGATGCCTCAGTCAGTGAACCCGTAAACTTTCGGCAGCGGATGTAAACGAAAGTACTTCGTCTCTTTCTTTCTCAAACGCAATCGGCTGGAATCAATTCGTTTCACTAGCTACGAAATTCATCGCTAAAATCATCCTTTAGCACATTTGTAACGACGGCACCCGTCTGTCGTGCATGTGCTTAACAGGTTTTCTACTTGGCACAGCCCCTGCTCATAGCAGGAATCAGAGTGAAACTGTAAAAGAAAGGAGGTGAGAAAAATGAAAAAGAATATATCACTCATGATGAACCTGCTGCTGGCATCGACGCTGTTTTGGGGCGTGCCGCTGGCGTATGCGGAGGAGCTGAACTCGGAAGAGATGATCTCGGCGGTTCCTGCCGAACTCTCCGGTTACTGTCACATCCAGTCCCCGGCCATGCGCGAAGACAGTTTGTCCTGGACACGTCCAGTCTTTGATGACAGCACGGTCAACGCCGTCGATTTCTATGGACCATGTGATTATGATCCACTGGGAATCGACGCAGTTAAACGGGAGCAGCGCATACTACTTCGCGGATTCTACGGGGACGGCGAATGAACGACATCTCGAATGACAAACGTCATTAGGGGAGGGAGCTTCCCTCCCCTAATGAAAACTTTCACCGCATTGTGGATTCCAGATCTGATTTGCGCGGAAAACTGGCAGGTTAGTTCGTGATTGCCAATCTCTTAATTTTTTTCAGCAAGCCCTGGCGGCTAAGTCCCAAAGCCTCAGCCGCTCTTGCTTTGTTGCCGCCGGCCTTGAGCAGTGCTTCTTCGATCATGCGATGCTCAATGGCTTCAACGACTTCGCCGATCGTCTTTCCCTTGAAATGACCTGGGTTTTCTTGACGCATCGGTTCGGCTGCGTCGACGGGGAGGTCCAGCTGCTCTTCATCAACGGTTTTTCCCCTTACCGACGCTACCAATCGTTTGATCTCGTTTTCCAGCTGCCGGGCATTGCCGGGCCATGGGTAACTCCTCAGGCGGTCGATTGCTGCCGGCGTAAACTGCTTCGGCTCGACCTTCAGTAGCGCGCAATGACTGGCGAGAAAATGTTTGGCCATGACTGGAATGTCGTCGGCAATTTCCCGGAGCGCCGGCGTCTG
>Ga0070681_10000776_pt1 | contig 26554 bp, 23 predicted proteins | sample KBSC83BmetaG_FD_65650 | JGI IMG/M metagenome (GOLD analysis project Ga0070681, IMG submission 65650) | Corn rhizosphere microbial communities from Kellogg Biological Station, Michigan, USA - KBS C8-3B metaG | ecosystem: Host-associated > Plants > Roots > Rhizosphere | place: USA: Michigan...
TCGTTCATCCCGCACGTGCTGCACACCGACCCGCTGTTCGGGCTCGGGCTGAACACCTTCTCGGTCTACTACGAGTTCGTCACCGGCAAGACGAACTGGGGGCCGCACAGCTACTACGTCGCGCTGATCGTCGAGACCGGCCTCGTCGGCACGCTGCTGTTCGCCGCGTTCCTGTTCTGGGTCTTCTGGCGCCTGCACGCGGCGCGCGCTCTGGGCCGCGCGCTGGCGGCCGCACGCGATCCGCTCGCCGCGCGCGTCCGCCCGCTTGCGTGGGGCTGCACCGCCGCGCTCGTCGGGACACTCGCGTCGAACGCGTTCTACCTGACGATGCAGTTCTATTACTTCTACGCGTTCGTCGCGCTCGCGCTTGCGATCCCTGTCGTCTTCACGCAGCAGGAATGAAGGTCGTCGTCCTGACGACGTCGTATCCGACGCCGAGCCAACCCATTGCGGGGGCGTTCGTCCACGCCTCTGTGGAAGCGGTTCGGAGCCGCGGCGTCGAGGTAGATGTCGTCTCGCCGGCCACGTTCAGTCACTTCGGCGTCGCGCTCGGTTCCGGGATTGCGCAGAACCTGCGCGCGGCGCCCTGGAAAGCCGCCTTGGTACCGGCATTCCTCGCGTCGTACACGCTCGCCGCGAGGCACGCTGCTCGCAATGCCGACCTGGTGCACGCACACTGGCTGCCCTCCGCGATCGCAGCCCGTGCGACGGGGAAGCCGTATGTGCTGCAGGTCTGGGGGACGGACGTCGAGCTCGTGCGGCGCTTTCCGAGGCTGGTCCGCACGCTCGTTCGGTCGGCGCGCACGGTCGTCGCGGCGTCGTCCTATCTCGCCGAGCAAGCACGACTGCTGGGGGCCGAGCGGATCGAGATCGTGCCGACGCCTGTGTCGATCCCGCGGTCCGTCGGAGAACCAGACGAGCCGCCGCACGTGCTGTTTGCGGGTCGGCTCAGCGAGGAGAAAGGCATCCTCGAGTTCCTCGCTGCGACGGTCGACCTGCCACGCGTGATCGTCGGGGACGGTCCGCTGCGCAGCCGCGTCCCCGAGGCGCTCGGCTTCGTCGCTCCGGCGGACCTGGGGCGCTACTACGAGCGCGCTGCGGTCGTATGCGTCCCTTCGAGGCGCGAGGGATACGGCGTCGTCGCGCGCGAAGCGATGGCGTACGGCAGGCCTGTCGTCGCGACGAACGTCGGCGGACTCGCTGATCTTGCCGGCCCCGGGGTCGAGCTCTGCTCGCCCGGTGACCTGCGCGAGTCGGTCGCCGCGCTGCTCGCCGATCGGTCCCGGCGCGAGGAGCTGGGTAAGGCGGGACGGGGGGTTGCGGAGCGCAGCTTCTCGCAGGGCGCCGTCGGAGACGCGCTCGCACGGGTCTACGCCTCGGTTGCCTGAGGTCGCGATACTGAACTGGTGGAAGCATCGATGAGGATCCTCCACGTGGCGGGCGCTCGTCCGAACTACATGAAGGTCGCACCGCTGATGCGGGCGCTGGCGGCTCGCGACGGCGTCGAGCAGTTCCTGGTCGACACCGGCCAGCACTACGACCACGCGCTGTCGGAGATCTTCCGGGACGAGCTTGCGCTTCCCGAGCCGTACGCAAGGCTGGGTGTCGGGTCGGGCACTCATGCCGAGCAGACCGCCGACGTCATGCGACGGCTCGAGCCAGTGATCGTCGACGTGCGACCCGATTGGGTGGTCGTGCCGGGAGACGTGAACTCGACGCTTGCGGCGGCGTTGACCGCGGTGAAGCTCGGCGTGCCGGTGGCGCACGTCGAAGCGGGCCTGCGTTCCGGCGATCGCGCCATGCCGGAGGAGATCAACCGCATCGTCGTCGACCGGATCGCCGACCTGTTGCTGACGCCGTCCCCCGACGCCGACGAGAACCTGCGCGCCGAAGGCGTCGACGACGACCGGATCCACCGGGTCGGTAACGTCATGATCGACTCGCTCGTCGCGCTGCTGCCCCGGGCGCAGCAGAGGTATCCGGCCCTCCGCGAGCTGCATGACCTCGACGGGCCGTTCGTGCTCGTCACGCTGCATCGGCCGACGAATGTCGACGAGCCGGAATCGTTCCAGGAGATCGGGTCGGCGTTGGAAGCGCTCGCCGAGCACGTCGACGTCGTGTTCCCGATGCATCCGCGAACCCGTGCACGAAGCGGCGCGGCGCTGCGCGCGTCTCCACGCCTGCGCATCCTCGAACCGCTCGGATACCTCGACTTCCTCGCGCTCGAGACCCATGCGTCGGTCGTGCTGACCGATTCGGGGGGCGTTCAGGAGGAGACCACGTGGCTCGGCGTGCCGTGCTTGACGGTGCGGACCACGACCGAACGTCCGATCACCGTGACGGAAGGGACGAACGCGTTGGTCGCCGCAGACACCGCGTTGCTGGTGGCAGGCGTGACGGCTGCGTTGGCGAGAGGATCGACCGCGGCACGGACGCCGGAGTTGTGGGACGGTCACGCGGCTGAGCGCATCGCGTCGGTGCTGCTCGAGCGGTGATCGGGCTCTACGCCTACGCGTTGCAGACGGCCCGGCCGCGACAGCTCGCGCGTCGGATCTCACGGCCGGTCCGGCGCCGTGTCTTTCCGCGCGGCGGCCGGTCGGCGACGCTGCGTCCCCTCGAGGCAAATCACGACCTCTGGACGTCCGAGGCGCTCGCGCCCCGCTCTTCGGAGCCGGCCGGCCTCTTGGCCGAGTTCACCGCGAACTACGGCGACGAGGTTCTCGAGGCCGCGCGGGGCGGTGATGTCGGAGAGGCGCGACGCCGCGCCGAGGCGTGGATCGACGCATCGCCCCCGCGCGCATCGGCGGCGTGGCATCCGTACGTCGTCTCGACCCGGCTTTCGGCGTGGGTGGCCGCGTGCACGCTGGCGCCCGGACTCGTCACGAGCAGGATCGCGGAGTCCGCCAATCGTCAGCTGCTGCACCTGCGGCGCAACATCGAGGACGACATCCTCGGCAACCACGTCCTCCGGAACGCAAAGGCCCTGGTGCTCGCGGGCTCGGCGCTCGGCGAGCCTTCCGCTGTCGCGCAGGGGCTGGCTCTCCTCGAACGCGAGTTGCCCGAACAGGTGCTCTCGGACGGCGGCCACTACGAGCGGAGCCCGGCGTACCATCGCCTCGTCCTCCTCGACCTGATCGAGCTTGCACCCTTCGCGCCGGTCCGCGAGGCGGTCGAGAGGATGACGTCGTTCGCGGCAGCGTCGGCGCGCCCGGACGGGGCTCCGGCGCTCTTTAACGACGGGGGTCTCGACATCGCCCCAGTGCTCGACCTCCCGGAGCCGCAGCGTGGCGTCGACGTCCGCGAAGAGACGGGTTACGTCTTCGTGCGCAATGGGCCGATCTGGCTGGCGTTCGACTGCGGCATGCCCTCCCCGGCGTTTCTTCCCGCCCACGCCCACGCCGACGTCCTCTCGTTTCAGCTGTGGGTCGACGGCGAGGCCGTCGTCGTCGACCCGGGGACGTCAACGTACGAGCCGGGACCGGTTCGCGACGCCGAGCGCGGAACCGAAGCGCATTCGACGGTGGCGGTGAACGGCGACCAGTTCCGCCTCTGGGGAGCCTTCAGGTCGGGGCCGCTGCCGAGCGTACGGCTGCTCGAGGCAACCGAGGGGGTGCTCAGCGGCGAGGTGCGTCAGGCACCCGGCGTGGTGCATCGCCGCACGTTGCGGCTCGGCGCAGGGAGGCTCGACGTCGAGGACCGCATCGAGGGTCATGGAGCCGCTGCGATCGTCTCGTCGATTCCTCTTGCCGGAGGTGACCGCATCGACGTTGCGGCCCGGGACGGTGACGCCGCGCGGGAGTCGCGAACGCTGAGCGAGCGTTTCGGTGAGCGGCACGAGATCTCGGCCGTCGTGCAGCGCGCGCGCGTCACCCTGCCCTGGGAGGGCGGTTGGCACCTACGCTGGAGCCCGTGACGAGGCCCGAACAGCTCCGCGTCCTGCGGCTCATCGCACGGCTGAACGTCGGGGGGCCGGCGCTCCACGTCTCGTACCTGACGCAAGGCCTTGCGTCGCGTGGCTACGAGACCACGCTCGTCGCAGGCCGTGTCGGCGCGGCGGAGGGCTCGATGGAGTACGCCGCGGACGAGCTCGGTGTCCGTCCGCTCTTTCTGCCGGACCTCCAGCGCGACATCGCCGCCGGCCCGGACCTCGGCGCCGTGCTTCACGTGCGAGACCTGATTCGCTCGATCAGGCCGCACGTCCTGCACACCCACACCGCCAAGGCGGGGGCGGTCGGGCGCATGGCCGCCGCGATCGCGCGCATCCCCGACCCGCCGGTCGTCGTGCACACATTCCACGGTCACGTCCTGCACGGATACTTCGACGCCGTCCGCACGCGCGTGTTCCGCGAGGTCGAGCGGGCGCTTGCGCGACGCACGGATGCGCTCATCGCCGTGAGCCCTGAGGTCCGCGACGAGCTCGTCGCAGCAGGCATCGCGCCGCGATCGAAGTTCGAGGTCATCCGGCTCGGGCTCGATCTGGATCGCCGTGCCTCGTCGACGCCGGAGCAGGGAGCTGCGTTGCGCGCGCAGCTCGGCGTCCCGGAGACGTCGCGTCTCGTTGCCTGGCTGGGCCGGATGACCGAGATCAAGCGCGTCGACGATCTCATCCGTGCGATCGCGATTCTCGCCGCTCGCGGCGACGACGTGCAGCTTGCGCTTGCCGGGGACGGCCCGCTGCGGAGCTCGCTCGAGTCTCTTGTCGCGGAGCTCGGCATCGCCGAGCGCACGCACTTCCTGGGAATGCGCGACGACGTCGGTCCGGTCTACAGCGCTGCGGACGTCGTCGCGCTCACGTCCGCCAACGAAGGAACGCCGGTGACGCTGATCGAGGCGCTCGCGTCCGGCACGGCCACGGTCAGCACAGACGTCGGCGGTGTCCGCGACGTGGTCCGCGACGGCGAGAGCGGATTGCTCGTTCCGGCCGGAGACATCGCCGGGATCGCGTCGGCGCTCGACCGGCTCGTCGCGGACGGCGAGCTGCGACGGCGATTCGGTGCGTTCGGACGCGCAGACGTCCGCGAGAAGTACTCGGTGGATCGTCTGCTCGACGACGTCGACGACCTCTACCGCCGGCTTCTCGACAGCCGGCAGGCGCAGCGGGCGGGAACGTCGCGTGTCGGGGCTCTGACGCCGACGCTGCCGAACCTCTCGGTCCCGCGGGCGGAGCGGCGACTGAGGATCGCCCTGCTTTCCCAGTACTTCCCGCCCGAAGTCGGCGCGACGCAGTCGCGCATGCAGGCGTTCGCCGAGTATCTGGCCGCGCGCGGCCACCAGGTGACCGTCATCTGCGAGTTCCCGAACCATCCGCACGGGGTCATCCCCGAGAGCTATCGGGGCCGCGTCTTCGAGGACGATCGCTCCAACCCGTACCGCGTGCTGCGCGTCTGGGTCAGGGCCGCACGCGAGAAGACGCAGCGAACGCGGATGAATTTCTACCTGTCGTACATGGCGCTCGCGACGAGCATCGCGCCGCTGCTCGGGCGGGTCGACGTCGTCGTCGCGACGTCGCCGCCTCTCTTCACGGGCGCGGCCGGGTGGGCGCTCGCTCGACTCAACCGGGCGCCGTTCGTGCTCGATGTCCGTGACCTCTGGCCGGCGGCAGCGGTCAGCCTCGACCAGATTCCAAGCACCAAGGCGGTCGCTGCCGGGGAGCGCCTCGAGCGCTTCCTGTACCGCCGTGCGGCGGTCGTCACCGCGGTCACGCAGCCGTTCGTCGAGCACATCGACCATTTCCGCGACGGGGGCGCCCCGTCGCAGTTCCTACCGAATGGGACGCTCGACATGTTCTTCGAGATCGAGCCGTCGAACGCGGCGCGCGCGGACCTCGGCGTGTCGCAGGACAGCTTCGTCGTCATGTTCGCGGGAACCCTCGGGATCGCACAGGCCCTTCCGAGCGTGCTCGAGGCGGCGGAACTCGTCGGCAATCGCATCGAGATCGTGTTCGTCGGGGACGGCCCTGTGCGCGACCAGCTCGTCCGCAAGGCGAAGGCCGGCGGCCTACGGAACGTCCGTTTCCACCCGCAAGTCGCGCTCGTCGAGGTGCCGCCGTTGCTGGCCGCTGCCGATGCGCTGCTGGTGACGCTGTCCGGGCATGAGACGTTCCGCGATTTCGTCCCGTCCAAGCTGATCGACTTCATGGCCTCCGGCCGCCCCGTCGTTCTCGCCGCGGCCGGTGAGGCTGCCGCCCTCGTCGAGGACTCCGGCGGCGGGATCGTGGTACCGCCCGAGGACCCGCAGGCGCTGGCGGCTGCGCTCGACCGTCTGGCCGCCGACCCGGAAGAGGGAGCGCGACTTGCCCGCAACGCTCGCGAAGCCGCGAGGCCCCGTCTTCGTTCGGCGCAGGCGGCGCGGCTCGAGGAGATTCTGCTCGAGGCGACCGGCTACCAGACCGCGCCGCGCTCGAGCAGATCGAGCCCCGGCTCCGGGTCGTAAGCCGTCATCTCGATCACGTGGCGCATCGCAGGCGGGTGCTCCCCGCGATATGCCGTTGGGCGGTAGCCGGGGGCGAGCGCATCGAGAAGTCGACGTTCGGTCGTCCCGTCACGGAGCATGGCGGCAGCGACGGCCCCGCGCGCGCGATACACCGGGTTGTCCCGATAGAGGCGAGCGTGGCTCACGTGCTTGCGCAGGATGTTGACCGGGAAGCACCATCCGTAATGGAGGATCTCGAGGGACGAGTGCTCGACCTCGAGCGAGCCGAGTTCGAAGCTGAAGCCGTCCGCGATCGAGCGGATGCTGCTGTCGGCAGGAAACGCGCGGACGTAGCGCATCGGGAATTCATTCGCGACGACGGTGTCGAAGGAGTTCCAGAAGTTGACGCACCCCGCGAACTCGAGGGCGGTTCGACGCGGGCGAGCAGCCAGCTCGCGGTGCTCCCGCGGATAGATCTCATCGGCCTGCAGGTATACGAGGGTCGCGTCTGCCTCGCGGCGCGCGAGCTCGAGCGCGCGGTTCGTGAACTCTGCGATAGCCGAGCCGCCGACCACAGACTCCGGCCAGCGCGCCGATTCGACGACGACGCGATCGTCGATCTGGGCAAGCGCGTCGAGCGCCTCGCGTGTGCCGTCATTCGACTCGCCGTCTAGGATCACGAGCCGGCTGCAGAAGTCGAGCCATGAGCCGTACGCCTCCACGAACGGATAGCCGTTCGCGATCCCGTTCCGGATGATCGAGAAGGCGACGGCCGAGGTCGCCTGTCCCGTATTGGGTCGGCGCGTACGCGGACGTGTATCGGGAACGGGCGCGATGACGCGAACGCTCTGGCGTGGCTTGACCAGGGCGCGGACGAGCACCGGCACGAAGAGCCGGAGCTTGGGTGCACCGCCGATCCACTCACGAATCGAACCGACGAGCTGCTTGATCCTTCTACGCATCGAAGACGAACGGCTTCCCCTCGAGGATGCCGTCGCAGATGACGTCGAGTCCTGCGTCCGCGCCGCGTCCGAGATCGTTCAGGCTCGAGATCTCCAGCTTGACCTCGCTTGATCCGGCGGCCAGCGACCCGAGCGGGATCATGCGACGGAAGAAGTAGTGATGGGCGTACTGCCTCGCGCGAGCGACGGTCTCGGCTGAGAGCGGTTCGAGCTCGATCAGGCGGTCGAGAACCGCGGAATACTCGGCGGCCGTCGACACGTCGACGGTCAACCCCTTGCCGCGGATCCACGCGTCGGCCGCGATCACGACGGGCTGCCCGAACGGCGCGAGTTCGACGCCGGTCTTCGTCCCGTAGATCAGGACGGCACGGCACAGGCCCATCAGCGCATAGGTGTTCAGCGGACTGTCGTAGTCGACGACGAAGACGTTCGGCGGCAGTGTCGGGTAGCGCCGCGCGATCTCGGGTGCAACGGGCTGCCGGTTCCCCGACTTCACCTCGTGGGGATGGATTCGGATGATCAGCTGGCGCTCCGGGTGGCGAGCGAAGTGGTCGATCGTCTCCCACAGCCAATCGAGCATGTTCGCGAACGCGTGCCCCTCGTAGTAGAGCTGTGCATCCCAGAGGACGTTGGTGAGGAGCCCGAAGGTCGGGCGGGTCGGGTCAAGTCCGAGCTCCTCGACGATTTCCTGTTCGGCCTGCTCGTCGGGACGCAGGGCCGCCTCCGGCGTGACCCAGACCCAGTCGCCCTTTCCGCGCCGACGCTCCGCGAGAAAAGCGAGCAACTCCGCCTCCTGCCGGTCATCGAGTCCGTTGCCCCACTCTGACACCGGCTCGTCGAGGAACGTCCGGTGGTACGTGTCGCCGTGGCTGAAGATGACCGTCCGGTCACGGTACGACGTCCCCCAGTTGACGACGCGTACGCCGCGTCGCCGGGCGACTTCGCTCAGGATCCCTTGAGGTACGTAGATCCCGTGGTGTGCGACGAGCACCTCGGGGCGAGCTCGGTCGATCGCGCGCTCTGCAACCAGCATCGACACGAGCGCGCCGGCCGCATATCGCCGAGCCGTCGCGAGGACGATCGCCGCGTCCTCGGATTCCAGGTCGGTCCTCCCGAAGAAGCGGATGGTTGCGGCGCGGATCTGCTCGCCGAGCGGCACGTCGCGGCTTACGAGCGACCAGCACTCCTCCAGGGTGAGTGCGGCTGCTTCCGCGACCGCCCGGGCGCGATCGTCCGACGACACGAAGTCGCCGTAGCGCAGCACGTCGATCGGAAGCGGGGCGTAGGCATGCTCGCCTGCGGCGAAGCACGGGCCGCAGAATCGGGCTTGCGGACCGCGCTCCACGAACTCGTGGATGTCGGGGACGGCCGCGTACGTACAGAGCTCGCAGGCCGCGAGCGCGCCGTCGCAGAGCAGGAATGAGGGTTCGGCGCCGCGCATCCACAGTGCCATCCCGACGAGGCCGCCGACGGTTCTGACGATGTCATGGCCGCCGATGCTCGTGGCGCAGAGTACGCGCGGACCCCCGCTCGCTCGTGAGGGCAACCCGTCTGCGACAAGCTCTGCCCACGGCGATGGCGGCTCTCTGCGACCACGCAGCCGCGAGAGGGCGCGCCTCACGTCACTCCCGTGAGCCGCCGCTCGGCGAGGTTCCAGTCGGCTTCGGTGTCGATCGTCAGCGCGTCCTCCTCCGGGATCACCAGGGGCACGCAGCGCTCGCCGTAGAGGTCGTGGTTGTCAAGCACGACCTCGGTGCGCGTGAGGTAGATGGTGCCGTTTCGGAAGTAGGCCGCCGGCACCTCCTGGCGACGCACGATGCGGCCTCCTCCATCGGGAAGAAACGGGATCAGCCGGTCGCTGTCGATCCGCCACGCCCAGTGTGGCGATAGGTGCGGTGGGATCCTCGTCACCGCAACGACCGAGGTGGCGTCCGCGGTCAGGAGTTGGACGGCCGCCGCGATGTGCTCCGGCCGTCGGAGAGGCGATGTCGGCTGCAGGAGCGCGACGGCGTCGGGCCGGTACCCGCTTTCCGCAAGCGCGCGCAGAGCGTGCTCCACGACGCCGAGCATCGGCGCCTCGTCGGTTGCGAGTTCTGCTGGTCTTCTGAACGGTACGTCCAGACCCAGCGACTCGCCGAGCGCAGCGATCGACTCGGAATCCGTCGACAGGACGACGCGGTCGATCACGCCGGACGCGACAGCCGCGTCGCGCGTGCGCTCGAGCAGCGTCTGACCTGCAAGCGTTCGTTCGTTCTTACGCGGCACGCCTTTCGATCCGCCGCGGGCCGGCACCAGGCCAAGGACGCGCAGGCTCATCAGTAGGTCAGGCGCTTTTCGATCGTGAGCGGAGCGTCCGAGAGCACTGCCGCGACACGCCCACCGGACTTCCCATCGCCGTAGATGAGCTCAGGGGCGTAGCGGCCGTGGCCGATCTGGGCTTCCGCTGCGCGGACGATGTCGCTGCGTTCGTAGGCCGCCTGCACGACGTTGGCTCCCCGCTCCCGACCCTGCTGACGGTCGCCTACGTCCACCGCGGGAACGCCGAGGAACGAGCCCTCGCGAATCGCGACGCTCGAATTGCCGATGACCGCGCGACTACCGATCAAGAGCCGGAGAAACTCCTCGGGGGGCATGTTGCGGAAGAAGTGCATCCGCTCGGGCCGGCGCGCCTCCCGGAAGACGCGGATCGCCTTCGAGGTTGCGTCGGAGCCTGCATCGACGTTCGGCCAGAACCAGATCGCCGGCACCGAGAGCGCCTCGACTGCGTAGAGCGTCTCCGTGACATGCGCGAACGCACGGTCGTACTCCGTCGTCACCGGATGCTGGACGACGACGACGTAGCCGTCGTCGAGCGCGATGTGTGGGCCGACGCCGCCGAACGCTTCGACGGGGTCGTAGTCGAGCGGCGGCTCGGCGGCGACCTGCGCGGCGAGGTCGATGTCGGGCCCGCCCGTGACGTGCACGGACTCCGGTCGCTCGCCCATCCGCACCACGCGCTCGGCTGCACGTTCTGTCGCGACGAGATGGAGGTCGGCGAGCTTTGTCACTGCGTGCCGGACCTTCTCGTCGATCGAGCCGGTGACCTCGCCGCCCTGAAGGTGCGCGAGCGGGATGTTGCTGTAGGCGGCCGCCGCTGCGGTGGCGAGAGTCTCGTATCGGTCGGCGATCGTGAGCACGACGTCCGGACGGAGGTTGTCGAACACGGTTGCCAGCTCGATCAAGCCAAGCCCGGTCGACTTCGCGGACGTCACGAGATTCTCGCCCTCGATCACCATGTAGACGCGCTGCGCGATCTCGAATCCGTCTGCAGTGATTCGCGTCGAGACATCGCCGTAGCGGTCGAGGATTGCGGATGCCCCGACCACGAGCTGCAGCTCGAGCTCGGGATGGTCGCGGATCGCGGCTAGGGCGCTCTTGACCCGCGCGTAGCTCGCACGCGCGGTGATCACAACGCAGACTCTCCTCATGCGAGATCCTCCTCGCGCAGCAGCTCGTCCGGCTCGACCGACCGAAGGAGCGTCCGTCCCACCAGCGTGGGGAGACGCTCCCCGGATATGCCGGTGCCCGGCTTCTTCAGCGTGAGGTCGTCGCTCGTCAGGACCGTTCCCGCAGCGAGCCTCCGCCGCGGTGCGACGCTGCGTCCGAACATCTCCCGCATCGTCCCGAGTTCCGGTGCGATCGTCGACTTGTCGACAGGTGACGCCAATGCGTTCGAGATGAGATGAGCACCTTCAACGAGTTGCCTCAGCTCACCGGGCGTGATGGACGCTGAGACGTCGGGTCCGAACATGCCTCGGCTGAGAGTGAGGTGAATTTCGATCACGTCTGATCCAAGAGCGACCGCGGCGAGCGAGGGATAGATCGTGCCTGAGTGATCCGAGAGCCCGACCGGGCAGTCGTACCGCGCGCGAAGCTCGCCGATGACGTTGAGACCGATCTCGCTCGACGCGACCGGGTATGCCGACGTGCACTGAAGCACCGCTATGTCGCACGAAGGGCGGAGAAGCTCAACAGCGCGGTCGAGCTCTGCGTAGTCGCTCATCCCGCTCGAGAGGATCACCGGTTTCTCGGTTCGTGCAAGCCGTTCGAGAAGCGGCAGGTTCGTCACCTCGCCCGATCCGACCTTCCAGAGCCGCACGCCGACCGCCTCGAGTAGCTCGACTGCCTCGATCGAGAACGGCGAGCTGAAAAACGCGATGTCCCGCTCGCGGGCGTGCTCCGCGAGCTCGCTCCACTGCTCGCGCGTGAACTCCATTCGCCGCCAGTACTCGTAGCGTGTGGCGTCCTGAGACGAAATCGCCACGCGGAACGGCTCGTCGCGTGTGCTCTCCGCGGTTGCGATGTGGGTCTGGAATTTGACCGCGTCCGCCCCGGCGTCTGCAGCGGCGTCGATGTGTGCGTGCGCCAGGCCGACGCTTCCTTCGTGCGCCTGCGCAACTTCGGCGACGACGAACGGCGGACCGCCAGGCCCGATTCGACGTGCTCCGAGCGTCAGATGATTCGTGGGCATCGACGGCTATTGTGCTTTCCCGAGGTGACGGGTTGCCGCAGCCTCCTCCGCGAGCTCGATGAATCCCAGAGCGAACGCGCGGACGGCGTCCGTCTGGGCCGCGGCGGCGTCCGCCGCGGGTAGCGGCTCGCTCGCAGCGGCGGCCGCGACTGCACCGGCGAGCGCCTGTGCGTCCAGAGGCTCGAAGTAGTAGGAGAGCGGTGGGTTCTGTTCGCGGTGGACCGGGATGTCCGAAAGCGCGATTGGACGGCCGTACGCGCGCGCGTCCTCGACGACGGAGCTCCAGCCCTCGAAGAGCGACGGCTGCAAGACGGCCGCGGCCGTGGATACGAATGACAGGTAGTCGTCGCGGGGAACGACGCCGAGGATGTGCACCCGCGCGCTGCTGTCGCTCTGCTCGAGATCGACGAGGAGCCTCGCGACATGATCGGGCCGCCGGTGATCTTCCACCGCGCCGGTGCAGACGAGAGGAACTGATAGCTGCGGCGCTGCCGCGAATGCTGTCGCGTGGTTCTTGTGCGCCCAAAATTGGTTCGGCAACAGGACGAAGCGCTCTGGCAGCCCGTAACGCTGCAGAGTCTCCGGCGACGCGCGCGGGGAGGGCGGTGCCGCGGACGTGAAATGGAGAACACGAAGCTTCGGTGCGATGCTCGGATACGCGCGCGCGGCGTCGGCACGGGCGACCTCGCTCGAGACCACGACGACGGACGCGCGCCGAGCGAGACGCCGATAGCCTCGATCGCGGCGAAGTCGCGCCAAACGACCGAAGTACTGAGGTAACGCGCGGTGCTGCAGATCCGGGATCCAATGCATCTGTGCGGCTGCCGTCGGCTCGCGAAGGTTCCAGTTGGGGAAGACGACGTCCGCGTCGTCAGGCGTCCGTTCGGTGTGGGGGATTCCTTCGGGGCCGGTTCCTGGAGGACCAACGGTCACGAGCTCGACCCCGGACGTGTGCTCGAGGAGCGCAAGCGCGAGGTTCTCGAGGTAGTACCGGCCACCCAGCCAGCCGGCGGCCTCGAGGTTCAAGGCGACCTTCATGGTTCGCGCACCCAGCGCGCGAAGCGCTCGACGCCCTCCGAGAGGCCAACCGCCGGCTCGAAGCCCAGCGAGCGAAGCGCTCCGATGTCTGCGCGCCACCGGCGGGGATCCCCTTTCCGCGCGGCGCCGGTGAACGTCACGTCTGCCGCGCGATTGATCCGATGAACGAGCCGATCCGCGAGCTCGGCGATCGTCGTCTCGGTGCCGGTGGCAACGTTGAAGACATCACCTGCGAACGTGGCTCGGCGCGCAATCGTCGCCAGTGCGCGTCCGATGTCGTCTCCATGCACGAAGTCGCGGCTCTCGCTGCCGTCGCCAGAGAGGGTTACATCGCCGGTGAGCGCCTGCTGCGCGACGTCCCACCACACCTGGCGTTCGAGTCCCTCACCGTAGGCGGAGAAGATCCGGGCGACCGTCGTCGGCACGTCGCTCGAAAGGGCCTTGCGTTCCGCGTCTACGCGGTGCCGTCCGTAGGCCGAGATCGGCCGGATCGGGGCGTCGACGGAAACGGGGAGGCTCGGTGGATCTCCGTAGACGGCGGCGCTGGAAACGAGCAGAAGGCGAGGCGTGTGTTCCAACTCCTCGAGCCGGGTGACGAGTGCTTCCACGACGCCGACGGAGCCGGCGCGATCCGCCTCGGGCGCGTCCTCGGCGGTTTGCACCGACGACGGCCCGGCGCAGTGAACCACCAGCACCGGTGCGGAGTCACGGAGGAGCGAGCTGAATGCCGGCGACGGGATCTCGAGATCGGGGCGGCCGGCTGTCACGACTAGCCACCCGTCGGCGCCGAGCGCCCGCGCGGCATGCTGACCGATGAACCCGCGGTGGCCGGTGACCACGGCCACCGACTGCTCGGGGGTCGACATGTCGCGTGACCTTACCGTCGGTCTCCGCCGTGTCGGTGCTGCAGGATAGGAAGCCGTGGGCAACAGCGCAGCGTTCATCACGTACGCCACAGACCTGGAAAACCCGGTGTTCCGGGTCCTTTCGCATGATTTCGCGAAGACGGGCCATCAGCTGGTCCTCGTTCCACCGTACGAACCGCTTCATGCGCGGGCGTTCGACCTCTGGACGCGCTGGCGCATTCACAACCGGCTCGCGTTTCACCTCGGGCGCCGGCTCTACGCGCTGCGGCGTTTCCTCGACGGTCTCGACGAGGATGTCGTGGTCTGCTTCCTGGATTCGTATGACCTCGTGCTCGTCGGCGATCCCGGCGCGATCGTCGAGCGGTTCCGAGCAAGCGGCGTCGAGCTGCTGTTCGGCGGCGAACTCAACGTCTATCCGGCTCGCGAGCTCCGTGCCGACTATGCGCGGCATGGGTACTCGCCGGAGCGAAAGCAGTTCCCTTTCCTGAACGGAGGAACCTGGGTCGGCTACGCGGGTGCCGTGCTGCGACGACTTCGGGAGAATCGGTTCAACGTCGTCGTCAACGACCAGGAGTACTGGTCAGAGGTCTTTCTCCGCGAGCGCGATCGCGGTCTCGCGACCTTCGAGATCGACGCTGACGCTGAACTCTTCGTGAACACCTGGGGACTCGATCTCGAGCGCGACCTCGCCTGGGTGGGTGGGCGTCTCGAATGCCGCAGAACCGGAACCTCGCCGGCGGTCGTCCATTTCAACGGGCGCCGGGAGGATTCACTCCCCTTCATCGAGGCACGCGATGCCGCCCTCGCCGGCCAGACGCATCGCTAAGTCGGTCGCGAGGGCGCTTCCGGGCTCGGGTGCACCCCGTGGGTGGGCGTCGGCTCGCGAAGCCGCAGGCGCGGGTTATCGACAGGTGCGACCCGCCGTTTCGCGCGAACGCAGCGCCGGGATCGGTAACGCGACCTGGGCGTCGTATTGCGATGCGGCTGCCAAGGTCGGGATGTCAGCATCCGCGCGGGTGACGGATCCCGAGGTTTTCATGTCCACGTTCGAGCGCGCCCGGCTCGTCGGGCCGCGCGCAGCGGTGGTCGCTGCGGACGGACGGCTCGTGCTCGACCTCAGCCGTGAGTTTCCGCTCTCCCGCCCGCCGCGAGCACATTCGGCGCTCGTCCGCGCGCGCTTCCCGCGTGTCTCCGAGCTTCCAGGACGATGGGCGACCTGCGTTTCCGCGGGGACAACGACCTACTTTCATTGGCTGCTCGACGCCCTGCCGCGCCTCGGTCTTCTCGCCGACCTCGGGTGTGACGTGGACGGGCTCGTCGTTCCGGCTGCCCTGGAGGAATTCCATCACGAGACGCTCGGTCGTCTTGGTCTTGAGCGGCTCGTGCAGTGTCAGGCAGGAGAGAACCTCAACGTCCGCGTCGAGCGGCTCGTTGCTCCGTCCATGCCTGGGGCGCCGCTCGAACCGGCGGCGTGGGCGTGCGCGTGGTTGAGGGAGATCTTCGGGGCGGGTTCGCCTGCGACGAGGCGGCTGTATGTGACGCGTCGAGGGGCGGTTCGCCGGCGGCTGCTGAACGAGGAGGAGATCGTTGACCTACTACTGAAGGAAGACTTCGAGGTCGTCGACCCAGCTGCTCTGAGTGTCAGGGAGCAGGCGCAGCTGTTCGCGTCGGCCGAGATCGTGGTGGCACCGCACGGCGCGGGCCTGGCGAACCTCGTGTTCGCACCGGCCGGCGCGACGGTGATCGAGCTTCTTTCACCGCATTACGTGAACCCGTGTTACTGGGCGCTCAGCGCCGCAGTGGGGCTGCGGTACCGATTCGTCCTCGGAACTCGCGACGTCCACGATCCCGATCTCAGCGCGACGGAGCAGGACGTTCGGGTCGATCCCGTCGACATCGAGCGCTGTCTCGACGACGTCGCCGGATGACGCCGGCGGTATCGTCCGGCGTGGTCGACGTAAGAAAACGCGAACGCGGCGTGATGGTTTTCTGGTTCGTGCTTCGATCTCCGTCCATCTTTCGTTTCGTGGAGCCTGTGGTCGAGCGGCTGCGCAGCGAGGGGCATCGTGTCGAGGTGTCCTTCGATCTGGTGGACGCCGACGATCAACCTTCCCATGCGGACATCGCGACGCAACTCGACGTCGAAGTCTCCGCTCTCGCGTTGGGGGATCCGAGTCGGCGGAGCTCCCGGCGCGTCCTGGCTCTCAGAGCTCTTGCAAGCTACGCCACCTTTTACCGACGCTGGCCCCGTGTTCTGCGGGCACGGTGGCTCGATTACTTCCCAGCCGCCATCCGGCGACCGCTCGAGCTCATGCAGCGGACGGGACTCCATGGAGTGGTGGACGCGCCGCTCACAGCGCGACTGCTGCGTCGTATCGCTCGACACATCCCGATCCCGTCGGCGATCAACGCGCAGATGGCACGCGTCGCGCCGAGTGTGGTGGTCGTGTCTCCGGCAATCTTCCCGGACAGTCGCGAGATCGACGCGATGCGCGCAGCCCAGGCGGCCGGCATTCCGAGCGCGGCGCTCGCTCTGTCGTGGGACAACCTGACGACGAAGGGTCTGTTCCACGCTCCTCCCGATCGGCTCTATGTGTGGAACGACGTCCAGGTTCGCGAAGCGTCCCAGTGGCACGACATCGATCCAGAGATCGTCGACGTTGTGGGTGCCCCGGCGTTCGACTATCTCTTCGAGCACGGTCGCGAGCTCGAGCGAGGCGCCTTTCTCGAGACCTTGGGTCTTGCTCGCGACGGTCGCTACATCCTCTACGGCGTGAGCTCCCGGTTGGGCCTGGGCGTCGGGGGCGAGGTCGAGATCGTCAGGCGGTTGGCAACGGCGATCCGGGCGCATGACTGGCCGGGGACGACTCCTGTCTTACTGGTGCGACGTCATCCCGGGAACGAGGTCGGCTGGGCGAACCTCGATGTCCCGGGAGTCCACGTCTGGGCCGATCGAGGCTACCCCGCGTCGGATGAGCGCCGAACCGTGCTCTACAACGGGCTGGTGCATGCCGATGCGATCGTGGGCCTGAACACCAGTCTCTTCGTGGATGCAGCTGTCGTCGACCGCCCAGCCGTTGCGCTGCTCCTCCAGGGCGATCGGCTGGCGGAGCGGACGCCGTCTCGCCTCGTCCATTTCGAGTCCCTCGTCGCGGCAGGATTCCTCGAGACGGTCGATCTCCCGGAGGACGCGGTGCCGGTCCTCGCCCGACTAGCCGCGGGCGTCGATGCTCGGTCAGCCGAGAGGCATGCGTTTGTCGAGCGGTTCGTTCGACCTTGTGGGCTGCAGCGACCCGCCGCTCATGTCCTGGCCGAGCGGCTAGCCTCGCTCGGATGACGTCCGCGAGACAAGCACGGGACGACACGGACGCGGAGCAGACGGATCCGTCGCAGCGCGTGGTGGTCGTCGCCGGGGGCGGCGGAGGGGTCGTTGCCTATGTCAAGGAGGTGGTCGCCTTCCGCGACCTCCTCTACTTCCTGGTGCGACGCGACATCCGGGTCAGATACGCGCAGACGGTTCTCGGATTTGGGTGGGCTGTGCTACAGCCGCTGACCCAGACGGTCGTCTTCTCCATCTTCTTCGGCGGGCTCGCGGGGATCAGCTCGGCGGGCGTGCCGTATCCGGTCTTCTCGATCGCCGCTGTCGTGCCCTGGACCTACTTCTCGAATGCGGTGAGCGCGGCGTCCACGAGCCTGATGGGTAGTTCCGGAATCGTCAGCAAGGTGTACTTCCCGCGGCTCCTCATGCCCTTCTCGCCGATTGGTGCGGGACTGGTCGACTTTGCAGTCGGTGTCGCACTTCTCGTCGGAATCATGGGCGCGTACGGTCGCGTCCCGCCGGCGACCGCGTGGCTCTACTTCCCCATCCTCGTCGGCGCCGCAGTGCTCGCTTCGCTGGCGTTCTCGACGTGGTTGTCCGTGCTCGGCGTGCAGTACCGCGATGTCCGCTATATCACTCCGTTCTTCCTGCAGATTCTGCTTTTTGTCACGCCGGTCATCTACGTCACGGCGAAGGTCCCTGCGAGCGTTCGGCATTTCTATTCGCTGAACCCGATGGTCGGTGTGGTCAGCGGCTTCCGGGCTGCGTTTCTCGGGGTCGGCGACATGCCGTGGCGTTCCCTCGGATTGTCGGTGTGTGTGAGCTCAGTGCTGCTCGTAACCGGGATCGCGTACTTTCGAAGAGTCGAGCGCGTCTTCGCGGATATCGCGTGAACGCTGAGCTGTATTCGGTTCGGGCGGAGTCGCTGTCGAAGCGATATCGCATCGGCACGAGCGCCACCCAGGAGGAGTCGCTTGCTGTCGCGGTAGCGAAGAAGCTTGGCTCTCCGCTTCGCAACCTGCGCGATCTGCGTCGCCTGCGGAGGTTCGGCGCCATGGACGACACGTCTGTGATCTGGGCAGTCCGCGATGTTTCGTTCGAGTTGCACCCCGGTGACGTGCTAGGCGTGATGGGGAGAAACGGTGCCGGAAAGTCGACGCTGTTGAAACTTCTGGCACGAATCACCGAGCCGAGCGAGGGGAGGGCCCTTTTGCGGGGCCGGGTGGCAAGCCTGCTCGAGGTCGGGACCGGTTTCCACGGAGATCTGACCGGCCGCGAGAACGTCTTCCTCAACGGAACCATGCTCGGGATGCGTCGGCGCGAGATCATCGATCGCTTCGACGAGATCGTCGATTTCGCCGGAATCTCGAGGTTCATCGATACGCCGGTCAAGCGATATTCGAGTGGGATGTACGTGCGACTTGCGTTCGCGGTGGCCGCGCACCTCGAGCCGGATGTCCTCATTGCCGACGAGGTCCTCGCGGTCGGTGACTCCGAGTTCCAGCGTAAGTGTCTCGGGAAGATGCGCGAGGTCGCCGGGGGCGGGCGGACCGTCGTATTCGTCAGTCACAACCAGGCATCGGTGGCGAGCTTGTGCACGCGCGCCATCTGGCTCGAACGAGGAGAGCTCCGTATGGACGGCGTGGTCGACGAGGTCGCGACTGCCTACCTGAACGCGATCGCCGCCCACGACGACGGGAACATTGCCGACAGGCACGATCGGACGGGAAACGGAGCGGTGCGACTCACCCACGTGGAGCTGCTGGACGCGCAGGGCAGCAAGTCCCGAAGATTCAGTTCAGGCCAACCCGTGGCCATCGCGCTGTCGTACGAGGCACAGCGGCCCGTCGGGTCCGTACGGATCACTCTCTTCTTCGACTCGAGCGTCGGCGAGCGTGTTGCGACGCTCAGCAACGAGTACACGGACGAGGAGTTGCTCGACCTGCCGAAGTCCGGCTCGATCATCTGCCGGATGGATGGGCCGCCGCTCAACGGAGGCGACTACTCCGTATCTGCGACGGTGAAGGTATCGGGCATCACCGCGGACCAGATCACCGACGTCCTCTCCTTCTCCGTCGACGGTAGCTCGTTCTATCCGTCGAGACGGCACCCGCCGTTGCAGGGTGGGGCGACGCTCTTGCGAGCCGGGTGGACGGTGGAATAAGAACGTCCAAGAGGGCGGTGGTCCATGCAGGCGTCCGGATCCGCTCCCTCCGCCTCTGGTGTCAGTCATGCAGGTGCCGGGCGGGGTTCCCGCCGACGATCGCGCCGTCCGGCACGTCTCCCGTGACGACGCTCCCCGCGGCGACGATCGCCTCGTCTCCGATCGTCACGCCCTTGAGCACGATCGCTCCGAAGCCGATCCATGCTGCCGCTCCGATCGAGACCGGCGCCGAGTCGACTTCTCCTCTGGCTCCCCCTTCGGCAATCGCCCGCCAATCCGACCGCCGTGCCGCGGCGTCGGTCGGATGGGAGTTGTTGTCGAAGATCTGCACACCGTGCGCGAGCAACGTTTCGGCGCCGATCGAGATACACGCAGCGGAGCTCAGAAGACAGTCGTCGCCGATGTACACGCGGTCGCCGACGAGAATCCGGCCGTCGCCGAACGTCTCGCGGTACAGCAGGCCGCGGCAGACGACGCCATCCCCGAGCACAACGCGATCGGGATCGCCGAGGTTGAAGCACCAGGCCGAGGGTCCGAGACGGCACGTGGCGCCCACCACTGCTCCACGGTCGAACGAGCGCCAGGCCCGCGCGACGTGGCGCCGGGCGAGGCCGCCGATGACGCCCGGACGCGCGTATACAGGACCTCCCGCGAACGCGTGTCGGCGGTCGAACGGCATCGGCCGAGACTACTGCCGAGGGCGGGCGATGGCCGCCCGAACGGCCTCGGCGAACGCTTCGCCGCTCGGGCCGTAGCCCCAACCCGCGGCGAGCTCGCGTGATCGTGCACCGAACCGCCGGCGGAGCGCGCCGTCGCCGGCGAGGGCGGCAAGCGCCGCCGCGAGCGCATTCGTGTCTCCCGCCGGAACCCGGAAGCCGTTCGCGCCCGGCTCGAGAAGGTCGAATGCCGCGCCGACCGTGTCCGTCAGCAGGAGCGGGAGACCCGCCGCTGCGGCCTCGTTCACGACGACGCCCCATGTCTCTCTACGAGACGTCAGCGCGAACAGGTCGGCGACGGCAAACGCCTCGAGAAGACGCGCTGCCGACGCGAACCCGATGAAGGTGGCCGCAACGCCCAGTCTGGCTGCCTCGGTCTCGAGCGTGCCTCGGAGGGGCCCGTCTCCGGCGATCAGCAGCTTGACACCAGGGACGAGCGATGCAGCTTTGAGAAGCACGTCGGCGCCCTTCACCGGGAGGAGTCGGCCGGCGACGAGAACGACGACATCGTCCGCCGCGAATCCGAGTTCGTCTCGGAGCTCTGCCCGCCGAGGCCGCAGCTCCTCGATCCGCTGAGTGACAGCTTCGACGTCGATCGTGTTCGCGAACGTGCGGATCTGCGCCCGGTCGGCGCCGTAGGAGACGAGATGCTCGCGCGCCAGGCTGCCGGTTGCCAACCAACCTGCTGCGTGGCGCACTACGGGTGGGACGTACGCGCGCTTCATCGCACGCACGAAGCCGCGCCGAGGCTCCGCAAGGTGGCTTTCGGAAAAGAGCACGTACGGAACGCGGTGCAACCGAGACCAAATGATGGCGAGCTGCGCCGCGAACGTGCTCCAACCCCACACGACCACACAGTCGAACCGCCCGCGGCCGAGCTTGCGCCAGAGCGACGGTGTGATCGGGTAGTCGTGCTGCAGCAATCGCGTGGTTGGGAGCGACGGGCCGCGCAGGATCTCATGCGGATGATCGAGCGCAAGGGACCATTCGCGTCGCTGCACGGTCTCGGCCGCGTAGAAGACCATCAGGTCGAGATCCGTGCGATGTGCGAGGAGATCGAACTGTGGAACGCGTGACGCCGTCGGCTCCGTCGTAACGATGGCCACCCGAGGCGTCGTCACCGCGGAGTCCGTGCGGGCAGGAGCTGTCCGTGACGCAGCTTCCAGATCAGCTTGCGCGCACGCTCCTTCGCGCGGAACGTGGCTCCGAAGTTGTGGCGTAGACCGCTACGGCTGAGGACATGTGTCGCGTCGAAGCGCGTGTACACCCGCGCCTTCGATCCGATCAGTTTCCAGTTCGCCGCGGCCTCGGCGCCGCGTCGCGTCGTGTCGAAGCCGCCGCTCACGTGGCCGTAGTCGTGGGCTTGGTGGATCGCGTGCACGACCGGCGTCGCGTCGACCACCGCAGCCCCGAGATCGCGTGCGCGCCACACGAGCCAGTTGTCGAACGCCGCGCGGCCGACGATGAACGGTGGAATCGTCTCGAAGATGCCGTGCGTGAAGAGGAACCAGTCGAGCGCGCCGGCTCCACGCTTCCGTCCCTGGGCCAACGCGCGCTGCCAGTCCGCCCGGAAGTCGATGTCGCCGTGTACATCCGTGTCCCAGGACTCGCCGACGACAAGCATGCGCGGCGCCACAGTCGCGGCTGCGTCGGCAGCAACGAGCAGATCTGCCGCGAAGAGAATGTCGGTGTTCGCGAAGCAGATGAGTCCGTCGGGCGCGAGACGATGGGCCTCGGCGAAGACGCCGTCGAGGAGGGGCGTACCGTGCCCGTTGCGTTCGAGGGTCGGGACATGGTCGGCGCCGAGTTCGGTCGCCGCCTCGGCGACCCCGGGCTCGTCGCCGAAGAGCAGCACACGCGCTCCGAGTGCGCGCCAGCTCGCGACCGCGTTTCGCTGGCGCGCGGCATTTGACCCGTGCCACGCCTTTGGGATCGTGAAGAAGGTGATCACTCGATCGCGTGCTTCCACCAGAGCGCGAGGTTGAGGAGATACCAGGCATCGCGGCGCGGCTCGGCAAGGATGCGGCGCGATTCGTCGGCGTCGATCAGGCCCGACGCTTCCGCGAACGCGCCGACTTCTGCGCGCGCGGTGTCGCCGAGCCTTTCCATGAACCACTCGTCCACCGGTACGCGGAATCCCTGCTTCGGGCGGTCGATCAACTCGTCCGGGATCACGCCGCGGACCGCACGTTTCAGGATGTGCTTCAGGCCGCCCCGGGTCTTCGCGTCTGCCGGGATCGAGAGCGCGAGCTCGACGAGGCGATGGTCGAGGAACGGGACGCGCACCTCGAGCCCGACACCCATCGACATGCGGTCGATGCGCGCGAGCAGCAGCTCCGGGAGGCGCAGACGCAGATCGAGGTACGTCATCCAGTTGAGCGGGGACGCGTCCCACGCCGACTCGTCGAACCGTCTGCGGATCGGCGCGAGTGCATCCCACGAAGAGAGGTCCCCGACCTCGTCTCGCAGGACCGGCCCGAGCAGCCGCTGCTTCTGGGTCTCGGTGAACGCCTCGGCGCCACCCCAGAAGACCGGGATGCCTTCGGCGCCGCGACGGAGGAACTCGTACGGCCGTGTGCGGTCGCGGCCCACTGCCGCGAGCGCCGCAAGCCCGGCACGCTTCGCGTACGCGGGAACCGGGAGGTCGTCGGCGCGCTGGAGGCGTAGGTGTGTCCGCCACGACGGGTAACCCCAGAAGAGCTCGTCGGCGCCCTCGCCTGCCTGCGCGACGATGACGTCGTTCTGCCGCGCGAGCTCCGAGAGGTAGTACAGCGGCACCGACACTGGATCGGCGATCGGCTCGTCTTGCAAGCGCACGAGCTCGGGTAGGAACGCAATCAGGTCGTCGAGTGAGACGATTCGTTCGTGGTGGTCCGCGCCGATTTCCTCCGCCATGAGGCGCGCGTACGGCAGCTCGCTCGGATACGACTCGTAATGCGCGTCGTATCCGATCGAGAACGTGCGCACGGGCTGTGCTTCCCCGTCGGCGAACAGCGCTGCGTTCGTCGACGAGTCGATGCCGCCCGAGAGGAAGATGCCGACGGGACGGTCGCTCATCTTGCGGAGCTCGACCGACGTGCGCAGCTCGGCGAGAACGCGCTCCGCCAGCTCCTTGTCGCTCGCTCCTTCGATCGGCTCGACGTGGTCCCACGGGTCCCACCAGACCCGTTCTTCCATCCGGCCGTCCTCGCTGACACGCAACCACGAACCTGCGGCCAGCTTCTTGATGTCCGCGAAGAACGTCAGCGGAGCCGGCGCCGTGAGGAACGACAGGTAGTGGTACACGGCCTGCGCGTCGATGCGGCGCGGGTGGCTGGGATCTGCGAGGATCGTCTTGATCTCGGAACCGAAGGCGAGCTTCCCGCCGGCTGCCGAGTAGAAGAGCGGCTTGATCCCCATACGGTCGCGCACGAGCCACAGTTCTCGCGTGCGCCCGTCCCAGATCGCAAGCGCGAACATGCCGCGGAAGCGGCGGAGGCAGTCGATGCCCCACTCCTCGTAGGCATGCACGACCGTCTCGGTGTCGGAGTGATCCGTGCGGAACGCGTGGCGCCCTGTGGCCTCGAGCTCCCGGCGGATCTCGGGATGGTTGTAGACCTCCCCGTTGAAGAGAAGCCGGACGGTTCCGTCCTCGTTGGCCATCGGCTGCATCGCGGCGTCGTCGAGATCGACGATGGCGAGACGGCGGAAGCCGAGCCCGACAGCTCCGTCGTCCGAGACCCAGGTCCGGCCGCCGTCCGGGCCCCGGTGGTGGACCGTCTCTCGCATCCGCGTGACGTACTCCTCCGAGGCGCGAAAGTCGCTGCCGCGAAACGCGAAGACGCCTGCGATCCCGCACACGCTCGACGATGGTAGCTCTACGATCGACGCGATGATCGTGGTGACCGTCTTGTTCTGGTTCGCGCTGGCGCTGCTGGCCTGGACGCACGTCCTCTATCCGGCGGCTGCGGCGCTTCTCGCGCGGGTCGTGCAGCGCCGCGTCGCGAAGGGGGACGTCGAGCCGACGGTGACGATCGTCGTCGCCGCGTACAACGAGGAGGCGTCGATCGCGCGCCGGATCCAGAACCTGCTCGAGCTCGGCTACCCGCGGGACAAGCTCGAGCTCGTCATCTCGAGCGACGCCTCCAGCGACCGCACCGAGGAGATCGCGCTGCAGTACCCCGAGGTGACGGTGATCCCGAACCCGCGCGGCGGCAAGGTGGCCGCCCAGGATCGGGCCGTGCGCCAGACCGCCGGCGAGATCGTCGCGTTCTCCGACGCCAACTGCACATGGTCGCCCGACGCGCTGCGCACGCTCGTGCGCGCGTTCGCGGACCCGAGCGTCGCCTACGTCTGCGGCCGGCTGAAGATCCTCGCCGCCGACGGCTCGAACAAGGAAGGGCTCTACTGGCGGTACGAGCTCGCGGTGCGCGACGCCGAGTCACGGCTCTCGTCGGTCACCGGCGGCAACGGCTCGATCTACGCCGTGCGGCGCTCCGACTACGTCGAGGTCGACCCGCGGTTCGGCCACGACCTGTCGCTGCCGTACCTGATGGTGCAGCGCGGCCGGCGTGCGGTGTACGACCCTGATGCGGTCGCGTTCGAGAAGCCGACGCCGTCGAACGAGACCGAGTACCGGCGCAAGGTGCGGATGTTCGAGCACTGCTGGCTGATCCTCCTGCGCGGCCGGATGTTCCGGAGGCTCGGTCTCCTCTACGGGCTCGAGATCGTGTCGCACCGCCTGCTCCGTTACACGTCCGGCCTCCTGCACGTCGTGCTGCTCGCGACGTCGCTCGCGCTCGTCACGCACGGCTGGGTCTACGACGTCGTCCTCGGCGCGCAGCTCGGGCTGTTCGCAGCGGCCGCGCTCGGTGTCGGCATCGCCCGGTACTACGTGCTGATCACCTTGGCGACGCTCGTCTCGCTGTGGAACTACCTGCGCCGGGGCGTGCCCGCGAACTGGGAGCCGCTCCGTGAATAGAGCGCTCGACGTCGCGATCGCCGGCGCCGGCCTCGTGGTGACGAGCCCGTTCCTCGCCGCCGGCGCGCTCGCGGTGAAGCTGCAGGACGGCGGACCGGTGCTTTACCGGCAGATGCGCGTCGGACGCGACGGCGCCGACTTCGAGCTGCTGAAGCTGCGGACGATGATCGTCGACGCGGAGAAGCACGGCGCCGGGTTCGCGGTCGACAAGGGCGACGCGCGGATCACGAAGGTCGGGCGCCTGCTGCGGCGGCTGTCGATCGACGAGCTTCCGCAGCTCTGGAACGTCGTCCGCGGCGAGATGTCCGTGATCGGCCCGCGGCCGACGCTTCGCTACCAGGTCGAGAAGTACGACGAGAACCAGCTCCACCGGCTCGACGTGAAGCCCGGCATCACGGGCTGGGCGCAGATCCACGGCCGCGCCTCGCTGCCGTGGGCCGAGCGCATCGAGCTCGACCTCTGGTACGTGCGGCACCGCGACTGGAAGACCGACCTCCTGATCCTCGTGCGCACGCCGCTCGCCCTCTTCGGCGGCACGTATCGGGGCGAACAGGGCGGCTGGCGCTAAAGGCCCTCTTACGACGCCTTCACGGCCCCGCGGTACCCTCAGAGCCTCGTGACCGCCGTGCTCTTCACGTGCGCCGGGCAGCGCGTCGACATCGTCTCGGCGTTCCGCCGTGCCGGCGCGACGACGATCGCAACCGACGTCGACGCCCTCGCGCCGGCGCTCTACCACGCCGACCACCGGGCGCTCGTCCCGCGCGTCGACGATCTCGGCTACATCGGCGCGCTCCGCGACCTCGTCGCGGTTCACGACGCGCGGCTCATCATCCCGCTCACCGACCTCGACCACGTGATCCTCGCGCGGTCGCGCGCCGAGCTCGCACCGGCGTCGGTGCTCGTCCCGGACGAGGAGACGTCGCACCGCTGCGCCGACAAGTACCTCGCGCACCTCTTCTTCGACGAGCACGGGATCGGCTCGCCGCCGACGTGGCTCCCCACCGAGCTGCCCGACGAGGTGCCGTTCCCGGTCCTCGTGAAAGCGCGCAAGGGATTCGGCTCGCGTCACATCTTCCGCGCCGACAACCAGGCGGAGCTCGACTTCTTCCTTCGCTACACGACCGTCGAATCGATGGTCCAGCGCGTGTGCAGCGGCGTCGAGTTCTCGATCGACGTGTTCTGCGACCTCGAGGGGCGCTGTGTCGCCGCGGTGCCCCGAACGATGATCGAGTCGAAGGGCGGCGAGTCGATCAAAGGAATGACGATCAAGGACGCCGACCTGATCGCGTTCGCGCGCGCGACCTCCGAGGCGCTGCGCGTCGTCGGCCCGGCGAACGTCCAGTGCTTTCGGGAGCCGGACGGCACGCTGCAGGTCACCGACGTGAACCCGCGCTTCGGCGGTGGCTTCCCGCTGCCGACCGCAGCCGGCTCGCGCTACCCGGAACTCGCGCTCGCACTCGCGAACGGCGAAGCGCTCGAGCCACGCTTCGGCGATTTCCGCGAGGGCGTGGTGATGACCCGCTTCTTCTCGCAGGTGATCCTCGAAGAGGTCGACGGAGCACTCGAGCCGGTGCAGCCGGAGGCGGTGCCCGGAGAGGCGTGAGCCGG
>Ga0070681_10000777_pt1 | contig 26538 bp, 20 predicted proteins | sample KBSC83BmetaG_FD_65650 | JGI IMG/M metagenome (GOLD analysis project Ga0070681, IMG submission 65650) | Corn rhizosphere microbial communities from Kellogg Biological Station, Michigan, USA - KBS C8-3B metaG | ecosystem: Host-associated > Plants > Roots > Rhizosphere | place: USA: Michigan...
GCGCGAAGTCGTTCCCGTTCCACACCGGCTTCATCGCGCTCTTCGACACGCCGAGGATCGCGACCTCGGGTGCGTTGATGATCGGCGTGAACATCGTTCCGCCGATGCCGCCCAGCGACGAGATCGAGAAGCAGCCACCCTGCATGTCGGCGGCCCCGAGCTTGCCCTCGCGCGCCTTCACCGAAAGCTCGCCCATCTCCTTCGCGATCGCGAGCACGCCCTTCGTGTCGGCGCCCTTGATCACCGGCACGACGAGACCGTTCGGCGTGTCGGCGGCGAAGCCGACGTTGAAGTACTTCTTGTAGACCAGGTTCTCGCCGCCCGCGTCGAGCGAGGCGTTGAAGTCCGGAAATTTCTTCAACGCCGCGACCGACGCCTTGATCAGGAATGCAAGCATCGTCACCTTGACGCCGCTCTTCTCGTTCTCCTTGTTGAGCGCGACGCGCAGCGCCTCGAGCTCCGTCACGTCGGCGTCGTCGAACTGCGTGACGTGCGGAATCATCACCCAGTTGCGCGCCAGGTTCGCGCCCGAGATCTTCTTGATCCGCGACAGCGGCTTGGATTCGACCGCGCCGAACTTCGTGAAGTCGACCTGCGGCCACGGCAGCAACGACAAGCCAGCGCCGGCGCCGGCCGGCGCGCCCGCCGCCGGCGCTGCGCCGGTAAGCGCCGACTTGATGTAGCCCTGCACGTCCTCGTGCAGGATCCGGCCCTTGGGTCCGCTGCCGGTGACGCGGCCGATGTCGACGCCGAGGTCGCGCGCGAACTTGCGCACCGACGGCGACGCATGCGCGGCGCGCGCGGCCGCTTCGTCGGCGGGTGCCGCGCCGGCCTGTTGCTGGACGTCGGGCCGCTGCACCGGACGCGAGGTGCCTTCATCCGACTTTGCAGGCGCTGGCTGCGCGCGTGCGGTCGACGGCGCCGCGATCGGTGGCACGGCGCGATCGGCGTTGTCCGGCAACGACGGCGGAACCGCGCGGCTTGCCGGTTCCGCGCCCGTTTGCGCGGTCTTGAGCGTCAGCAGTGCCGTGCCTTCGCTCACCTTGTCGCCGACGGCGACGCGAACGCCTTCGACGACGCCGCCCGTCGGCGCCGGCACGTCCATCGTCGCCTTGTCCGATTCGAGCGTGACGAGCGGATCGTCGGGCTTCACGATGTCGCCCGGCTTGACGAACACCTCGATGACCGGCACGTCGGTGAAATCGCCGATGTCGGGGACGCGCACTTCGATCGTAGCGCCGGCCGGCGGCGTCGCGCTCGCGCCTTCGCCCGGCGAATCCGCCCGACCCTTCTCGCCGCGTGGTGCGGGCGTCACGAGCTCCGGTGCGGGCGGCGGTGTCGCCGTCGCCGCTTGCGTCGAACCGTGCGCGCCGTCGCCGGCCTTCGCGCCGCTCCTGGTCGGCGCAGCCTTTGCACCGGACTCGAGCGTGATCACGAGCGAGCCTTCGCTCACCTTGTCGCCAACCTTCACGGCGACCTTCGCGACCTTGCCCGCCGCGGGCGACGGCACGTCCATCGTCGCCTTGTCCGATTCGATCGTGACGAGCGAATCGTCGACGCCGACGTCGTCGCCCGGCTTCACGAACACCTCGATGATCGGCACATCCTTGAAGTCCCCGATGTCGGGAACCTTGACGTCGATCGTGCTCATGGGTCAGAGCCTCTTGTTGTTCGGAGCGCAGCGTCGTTTGTCAAACGGTCCACGGCGCGGGCTTCGCCGGATCGATCGCGTATTTCTTCATGGCATCGATGACCTTCGCGGCCGGCAGCGTGCCCTCGTCGGCGAGCGCCTTCAGCGCCGCCACGGTCACGTAGTGCCGGTCGACCTCGAAGAATCGACGAAGCTTCTCGCGCGTGTCCGAGCGTCCGTAGCCGTCGGTGCCGAGCACGACGTAGCGGCGCGGCACGTACGGACGAATCTGCTCGGCGAAGGCGCGCACGTAATCGGTGGCGGCGACGACCGGCCCGCGCGTCGGCTCGAGACATTGCTCGACATGCGACTTGCGCCTCGTGCCCGTCGGATTCAGCAGGTTGTGACGCTCGACCGCGCGTCCGTCGCGCGCGAGCTCGGTGAACGACGGGCAGCTCCACAGATCGGACTCGACGCCCCAGTCGTTGCGTAGGAGGTCTGCGGCTGCGATCACCTCGCGGAAGATCGTCCCCGAGCCCAGGAGCTGGATGCGCGCCGCGTTCTCCGCCTTCGCGGATCCCATCGCGAAACCGTACATTCCCTTGATGATCGACGCGGCCGCGCCGTCGGGCATCGCCGGGTGACGGTAGTTCTCGTTCATCAGGGTCAGGTAGTAGTAGACGTCCTCCTGCTCGGCGTACATGCGCCGCAGTCCGTCCTGCACGATCACCGCGACCTCGTACGAAAATGTCGGATCGTAGGCGACGCAGTTCGGAATGACCGACGCGAACACCTGCGACTGGCCGTCCTCGTGCTGCAAGCCCTCGCCGTTCAGCGTCGTGCGGCCCGCCGTGCCACCGAGCAGGAAGCCGCGCGCGCGCATGTCGCCGGCGGCCCACGCGAAATCGCCGACGCGCTGGAAGCCGAACATCGAGTAGAAGATGTAGAACGGGATCATCGGCACGCCGTGCGTCGAGTAGCTCGTCGCCGCCGCGATCCAGTCGCACATCGCGCCCGCCTCGTTGATGCCTTCCTGGAGGATCTGGCCCTGCTTGTCCTCCTTGTAAAACATGAGCTGGTCCTTGTCCTCGGGCGTGTAGAGCTGGCCGAGCTGGTTCCAGATCGCGAGCTGGCGGAAGAGCCCTTCCATCCCGAACGTCCGCGACTCGTCGGGGACGATCGGCACGATGTGCTTCGCGAGATTCTTGTCGCGAAGAAGCGTCTGCAGGATCTGCACGAACGCCATCGTCGACGAGATCTCGCGCTCGTCGGTACTCTTCAGGAACCGCTCGAACGCGGTGAGCGGCGGAACGACGAGCGGCTGCGCCTTCCGCCTTCGCGCGGGCAGATAGCCGCCGAGCTCCATCCGCCGGGCGCGCATGTATTCGAGCTCCGGCGAGCCCTCTTCGAACTTGACGTATGGCACTTCCTCGAGCTTGTCGTCCGGCACCGGAATGCCGAAGCGATCGCGGAAGCGGCGGATCGCCTCGACGTTCATCTTCTTCTGCTGGTGCGTGACGTTCTGCGCCTCGCCGAAGCCGATCCCCATGCCGTAGCCCTTGATCGTCTTGGCGAGGATCACCGTCGGCTGGCCCGCATGGTTCACCGCCGCGTGATAGGCACCGTAAACCTTGTGCGGATCGTGACCGCCGCGGTTCAGGTCCCAGATGTCCTTGTCCGAATAGTCGGCGACGAGCTCCTTCAATTCGGGGCTGTTGAAGAAATAATCGCGGACGTACTTGCCGTCCTTCGACTTGAAGGTCTGGTATTCGCCGTCGACGGCCTCCATCATCCGGCGCATCAGGATGCCCTTGCGGTCGCGCGTCAGGAGCGCGTCCCAGCGCGAGCCCCAGATCAGCTTGATCACGTTCCAGCCGGCACCGCGGAAATCGCTTTCGAGCTCCTGGATGATCTTGCCGTTGCCGCGCACCGGCCCGTCGAGCCGCTGCAGGTTGCAATTGACGACGAAGATCAGGTTGTCGAGGCTCTCGCGCGACGCCATGCCGATCGCGCCCATCGACTCCGGCTCGTCCATCTCGCCGTCGCCGCAGAAGCACCACACCTTGCGGCCCGCGGTGTTCGCGAGCCCGCGGTCGTGCATGTATTTCATGAACCGCGCCTGATAGATCGCCATGAGGGGCCCGAGGCCCATCGACACCGTCGGGAATTGCCAGAAGTCGGGCATCAGCCACGGGTGCGGATACGACGAGATGCCGTGGCCGTCGACTTCCTGGCGGAAATTGTCGAGCTGGCCCTCGGTGAGGCGTCCGAGCAGGAACGCGCGCGAGTAGACGCCGGGCGACGAATGTCCCTGGACGAACACGAGGTCGCCCGCGTGCTTGTCGGACATTCCATGCCAGAAGTGATTGAAGCCGACGTCGTAGAGCGTCGCGGCCGACGCGTAGCTCGCGATGTGCCCGCCGACGTTGGTGTGCTTGTTCGCGCGCAGGACCATCGCCATCGCATTCCAGCGCGTGTACGAGCGGATCCGGTGCTCGATGTTCTGGTCGCCGGGAATGCGCGCCTGGCGCTCGTGCGGAATCGTGTTGATGTACGCGGTGTTCGCGGAAAACGGCAGGTAGGCGCCCGAGCGGCGCGCCTTGTCGATCAACTGCTCGATCAGGAAATGCGCGCGGTCGGGTCCCTGCGTCGCCAGCACGCCCTCGAGCGCCTCGAGCCATTCGCGCGTTTCCTGGGGATCGATGTCGGGGATTCGGTCCATGGTCGACTCCGTTTTCGCGTTCCGACGTTCATTGTATTCGCCTCGCCAGCAGGGCGACTGCGGCCGCGACGCTCGCTGCCGCGAACGCGGCGAAGCCGATCCGGTAGCTGCCGGTGACGCTCGACATCAGCGCGAACGACGGCGGCCCGACGACGACGCCGGCGAACGTGACGAAGCCGGTCGCGCCGGTCACCTTGCCCGCGCTGCCCGGCGGCGCCAACCGTGCGACCTCCGAAAGCTGCACGCCGTTCCAGCCGATCGCGGTTGCGCCGAACAGCGCGGCGAGCGTGGCGATCGCAGGCGGCGGCCACGCGGACGTCGCAACGGCGGTGAGCGCTCCGCACGCCGCGGCGCAAAAGCCGATGGTCGCGAGCACGACGCGAGGACGCAGCCACCGGTCGGCGACGTAACCCCAGCCGATGCGGCCGGCGACGCCGCCGAGCGTCGCCGACGTGAGCGCGAGACCCGCGGCGACGAGCGAGAAGTGCAGCGTCTCGGTCAGGTACACGACGAGAAAGCTCGTCAGGCATACCTGCGTCGCCGAATAGGCGAACGAGACCAGCGCGAGATCGCGCAGCGCGCGCGATTCGCGCAGCAGCGAAAGCGGCGCGATGATGCCGGCCGCGCTGACGCGGCCTTTCGGATCGCGGTCCGCGTCGAGGCCCGCGCGGATCGGCTGCGCCGTCGCGACGATGGCGAGGCCCGCGAGCGCCGCGATCGCGAACGCGCTCCGCCATCCGGTCGCGAGCGCGAGCGCCGGCAGCAACGCACCCGACAGCGCGGCCCCCGCCGGCACGCCGGTTTGCTTGATCGAGAACGTGAGCGCCATCCGCGCCGGCGGCGCGGTTCGCTGCAGAAGCTGCGACGACGCGGGCGTGATCGGTCCGTAGCCCAAGCCGATGACGACGGCTGCGGCTGCGAGCAGCGCGATCGCATGCGCAGGCGCGAGCGCGATGCCGGCGACGCCGAGCGCGCAAAGCACGACGCACGCCTGCGACACGCGGATCGAGCCGTGGCGCTCGATGAAGCCGCCGGACGCGAGGCTTGCGAACATGCCGCCCGCATAGACGAGGCCGACGAACGCGCCGATCCAGCGCGCCTCGACGCCGAAGGTCCGCGCGATTTCAGGCGCGAGCACGGCGGGGGCCGTTGCGGCGAACGCCGCGTAGATCTGGATCGCGAGGGTGGCCGCGAGCGCGACCGCCGCCGTGCGCGCCGGCGTCAATGTGGTCCCCCCACGCTTGCGGCGTGCGCCGCTGCGCTGCCCCCGTAGGGGGCGCCGTTCGCCTCGACCTCCTTGTCCTTGCTCGTCATTCGCCGCAGCACGTGTCGGTCTCGCGTCCACGCTCGCGGACGCGCTCTTCGAGCCTTGGCTTCGCCACCGCTCGCGTGGACGTCCGTTGAGGCGGCCCTGCGGCGCTCACGCTTTCACGGTGTCATGCGCGGCACGTCAGCGTTCGCCGCTCGGTCACGACGGCGTCGACGCCGACGTCGTGCGGTGCGGTGGGCACCGCGTCGACGATCTGCATCTCGAACGCGCCGGCGACGCGTGGAGCGCTCCCTGCAGCGCCGGGCAGCAGCCGATCGTAGAAGCCTCCGCCGTAGCCCAGCCGGCCGCCGCGCGCGTCGAACGCGACGCCCGGTACGAGGACCCAGTCGACGCTCGCGAGCGCGATCTCCGGGCACGTCGCGCGTGGTTCGGGAATGCCGCGATAGCCGGTCTCGACGTCGCGCGCGAGATCCTCGATCCGGTAGGCGCGCAGCATCCGCGCCGGCGCATCGACGCGCGGGGCGGCGACGATCTTGCCGGCCGCAAGCGCACGCTCGACGATGAGCATCGCGTTCCATTCGCTACGAAACGGCAGCGTGAGCAGCACGGTGCGCGCGTGGACGAAGGCATCGGTGGCGCCGATCCGCGCCGCGATCGCCGCCGACGCTTCCGCGCGCCATGCCGGATCGAGCGCGTCGCGCGCGGCCAATATCGTGTCGCGAAGCGACCGCTTGCGCTCCCGCGGATTCACGGCCGGCCGACGATCGTCTCGACGGTGGCCGCGATCGCGAGGAGCTCCGAGTCGCCGCCCGCGCGGCCGAGGAGTTGCAGGCCGACGGGCAGCGGTGTCGCCACGAGATGACCAACCGGAAGCGAAAGGCCGCAGAAGCCGAACAGGTTGCCGGGCCGCGTGAAGCGCAGCGCGTCGCGGCTCCATGCAGCGGCCTTGTCCGGTGCGAGCATCGCGTCGACCGGCGGTGCGATCCGCGGACAGGTCGGCGTGAGCAACGCGTCGACGCCGGCGATCGCCGCCTGCGCACGCTTCGCAACGTCCTTGAAGCGATGCGAAAGCGCGAGAAACGCATGCGCCTCGAGCGCGAGGCCCGGCGTGATGCGCGCCGCCGCCACCGGGTCCATCCGATCGAGATTCGCACGCACGCGCTCGGGGCCGAGATAGGCAACCAATTCGGCCGCGAGATAGGCTCCGAACGCGGCATCGAGATCCGTGAGCGGCGGGAGCGCGACCGGGACGATCCGCGCGCCGGCCTTGCGCAGCGCGTTTTCGGCCGCGTCGATCGCGCGCGCAACGTCGGCGTCGAGATCGTCGAAGAAGTGCGCGTCGGGCCGCCCGAGGACGCGTGTGTCGAGCGGACGCGCGCGCACCGGCCTCGTGCCCGACAACACCTGCCAGACGAGCGCGAGGTCGGCGACGCGGTGCGCGAACCAGCCGGGGCTGTCGAACGTCGGCGAGAGCGGAAAGACGCCATCGAGGCCAAGGCGCCCCGCGGTCGGCTTGAATCCGGCGACGCCGCAGAGCGCCGCGGGTTGCCGCACCGAACCACCGGTATCGCTTCCGAATGCAATCGCGCAAAGCCCGGCGGCTTGCGCGACCGCCGATCCGGACGACGATCCGCCGGGCATCCGGTGCACGGCCCGATCCGCCGGATTGCGCGGCGTCGGATGCGACGGATTGAACGTGCCGAACGCGAACTCGGTCGTCCGCGTCTTGCCGAGAACGATCGCGCCGCCGCGCACGAGCGCGCGCACGATCGAGCCCTGCGCAGGCGTGCATTCGCGAATGTCGACGCGCGAGCCGGCGGTCAGCGGCATGCCGTCGACCGCGTAGAGATCCTTGAGCGCGATCGGCACGCCCATCAACGGGCCGAGGTCGACCCCGGTTGCGACGAGCGCGTCGATCGCAGCCGCCGTCGCGCGCGCGCGGTCGGCATCGACGTACGTGAACGCGTCGAGCGTGTCGTTCGCCTGCCCGATCGTCGCGAGCAGTCGTTCAACGGTTGCCGTCGCACCGATCGTCCCGCGACGCAGCCCGTCGCCGTATTCGGCGAGCGACAGCGAAGCGACCTCGGTGGCCGATGCGTGTGCTGCGTTGCGTGCGCGAGCGTTCGGTAGGTCCACGCGGGCAATCTCCTGGTTGGCGCGAGCGGACCTCGCGTCAACACCTATAATGCGGCATACCCCGACGCGCGGCCGTCCGCGCCTTTCTTCCCTCGCCATGAATCACGCTCACCACGTCTACCGTAAACGGCGCGAAGCGGTGCTGAAGTCGATGCGCGAGCGCAGCGGCGGCGGCGTCGCGCTCGTGCCGACCGCGGCGGAAGTGCCGCGCAATCGCGATTCGCTGTTTCCGTTCCGCCACGACAGCTATTTCTATTATCTGTCGGGCTTTCCCGAGCCGGAGGCGGTGATCGCGCTGATCGCCGGCGACGAAGGCGACCGGCACGTGCTGTTCTGCCGCGAGCGCAACGAGGAGCGCGAGATCTGGGACGGCTTCCGCTACGGTCCCGACGCGGCGCGCGAGATCTTCGGCTTCGACGAGGCGCATCCGATCGCGGCGCTCGACGAGAAGCTGCCGGAGATCGCGTCGGACCGGCCGGCGCTCTTCACGCCGCTCGGTCTTTTCGAGCCGTGGGACCGGAAGCTGACCGAAGTGCTGAACGAGGTCCGCGCGCGCGTGCGCACCGGCGTGTCGGCGCCCGAGGAGATCGTCGACGTTCGCACGACGCTCGACGCGATGCGCCTCGTCAAGGACGAGCACGAGCTCGACCTGATGCGGCGCGCGTGCGCGATCTCGAGCGCCGCGCACAGACGGGCGATGCGCGCCGCGCGGCCGGGCATGTTCGAGTACCAGGTCGAGGCGGAGCTGATGCACGAGTTCCTTCGCGAAGGCGCGCAGGCGGTCGCGTACAGCTCGATCGTGGCGTCGGGTCCCAACGCGTGCGTGCTGCACTATCGCGAGAACAACCGGCAGATGAACGACGGCGACCTGCTGCTGATCGACGCCGGCTGCGAGTACCAGGGTTACGCGTCCGATATCACGCGCACGTTTCCGGTGAACGGCCAATTCAGCGGCGCGCAGAAGGCGATCTACGAGATCGTGCTCGCGTCGCAGCTCGCGTGCATCGACGCCGTGCGGCCCGGCGTGCCGTTCCACGATTACCACAAGGTCGCCGAGCGCGTGCTCGCGCAGGGCTTCATCGATCTCGGCCTGCTGTCGGGCTCGCTCGACGAGGTGCTCGAAAGCGGGCGCTACCGGCAGTTCTACATGCATCGTGCCGGTCACTGGCTTGGCATGGACGTGCACGACGCCGGGCTCTACCAGGTGCACGGCGAGTCGATGAAGCTCGCGCCCGGCATGGTGCTGACCGTCGAGCCGGGCGCATACATCCGGCCTGCCGACAACGTGCCCGAACGCTTCTGGAACATCGGCGTGCGCATCGAGGACGACGTCCTCGTCACCGCCGACGGCGTCGAGAACCTCACCGCGAGCACGCCGAAAACCGTCGCCGACGTCGAAGCCGCCGTCGGGAAGTGAGCGCCGCCGAGCCGCCGCAACGGACGTCCACGCGAGCGGTGGCGAAGCCAAGGCTCGAAGAGCGCGTCCGCGAGCGTGGACGCGAGGCCGACACTTGCTGCGGCGAATGACGAGCAAGAACAAGGAGGCCGAGGCGAATCACGCCTCCCCGGGGGGCAGCGCAGCGCGTGAGCTCGACGGGCCGCCCCGAGAGCGAACAATCGAGTGCGAAGCACGAGCATCGTTCGACCGGCCGCAAGCGTGGGGGGATCTTAGGATCCACGACGTCGCCATCGCCGGCGCCGGTCCGGTCGGTGCGACGCTCGCGCTCGCGCTCGCCGACGCGAGGCTCGACGTCGTTGTCGCCGATGCCCGCGCCGCCGGCGAGACGCGCGTCGCCGACCGTACGCTCGCGCTGTCGCACGGCGCGCGGTTGATCTTCGAGCGCTTGCACGTCTGGACGCCGCTCGCGTCGATGAGCGGCGCCGTCACGCCGATAACGGCGATCGATGTCTCGCAGGCCGGCGGCTTCGGCGCCGTGCAACTGAGCGCGGCCGAGCAGCGCGTGCCCGCGCTCGGCTACGTCGTCTCGTATCGCGCGCTTGCGCAAGTGCTCGACAGCGCGCTGGCGCGTGCCGGCGTCGACGTCCGCTACGGCGCGCCAGTGCAGACCATCGAGCCGGGGCGCGATGACGCCGCGCTTCGATTCGCGGACGGCTCGAGCACGCAGCGCGATTCGATGCTTCGCGCGCGACTGGCAGTCGTCGCCGACGGCACGGCGTCATCGGTGCCCGGCGTGAGGCGGCGGCGCCACGACTACGACCAGGTCGCCGTCGTGGCGACGATCGCGCTCGCGCGTCCGCATCGCGGCGTCGCCTTCGAGCGGTTCACGCGCGCAGGCCCGATCGCGCTGCTGCCGAGGGGCGGCGACTACGCGCTGATCTGGACGCGCTCGCCGGCCGACATACCGGCGCTGCTTGGCTTGCGCGACGAGGCGTTTCTGGCCGCGCTGTCGGCGCACTTCGGCGGCCGCTTTCGCGGCTTTGCCGGTGTCAGCGAGCGCCGCGCGTTTCCGCTCGCGCTCGAGGTCGCGGAGACGATCACCGCCGCAAGGACGGCCGTGATCGGGAATGCGGCGCAGGCGCTGCATCCGATCGCGGGACAAGGCTTCAATCTCGGCCTTCGCGACGCATTCGAGCTCGCGCAGGCGATCGTCGATTCGCCGCGCGACGCGATCGGCTCGAAGGCGATGCTCGCACGCTATCGCGCGGGCCGCGAACGCGATCGCCGCGCCGGCATCGCATTCACGCACGGTCTTGTGCGATTGTTCGGCAACGACGCCCCGTGGCTGCGGGTGCCGCGCGGTGTCGGCATGATGCTGCTCGATGCAATGCCGTTCGCGAAGCGCGCGTTCGCGCGCACGATGCTCTACGGCATGCATTGAATCGCGAATCGACGCGCGCCGCGGATATTGCCGACGATGCGCGCGGAAGCGCCAGCCTCGCGGCTGTCGACGCAGCGAGGCGAATGGGTATAATTCCACCCCTTCCGCAAAACTCCCAATCCATCGTGCGCATCGGTGGCTACGCATTGCCGAACAATCTTGCCGTCGCGCCGATGGCCGGTGTCACCGATCGTCCGTTCCGGATGCTGTGCAAGCGCATGGGCGCGGGTTACGCGGTGTCGGAAATGGTCGCTTCGAATCCGAAGCTGTTCGACACCGGGAAATCGCGACGACGCATCGACCACGCCGGCGAAGCGGCGCCGATCGCCGTGCAGATCGCCGGCGCCGATCCCGCGATGATGGCGGATGCCGCGCGTTACAACGTCGACCGCGGCGCCGAGATCATCGACATCAACATGGGCTGTCCGGCGAAGAAGGTTTGCAACGCGGCCGCCGGCTCGGCGCTGCTCGCCGACGAGGCGCTCGTCGCGCGCATCCTTGACGCAGTCGTTCAATCTGTGCCGGTGCCCGTCACGCTCAAGATTCGTACCGGCCCGGCTCCGCATTCGCGCAACGCCGTGACGATCGCGCGCATCGCCGAGCGCGCCGGCATCGCCGCGCTCGCCGTGCATGGGCGCACGCGCGCGTGTCTCTTCGTGGGTCCGGTGGAATTCGCAACGGTGCGCGCGGTGAAGCGCGCCGTGCGCATTCCGGTTTTCGCGAACGGCGACATCGCGACGCCGCAACGGGCACGCGACGTGCTGTCATGCACCGCCGTGGATGGACTGATGATCGGCCGCGCTGCGCAGGGGCGGCCCTGGATTTTTCGCGAGATCGTGCATTACCTGGAAACGGGGCGGCTGCTGCCGCCACCGTCGGTCGCCGAAGCGCGTGCCGTCATCCTGGAGCACCTCGACGATCACTACGCGTTCTACGGCGAGGAGCTCGGCGTGCGCGTCGCGCGCAAGCACCTGCACTGGTACAGCGCGTCGCTTCCGGGCGCCTCCGCGCTCCGCGAGCAGGTCAACCGCGCGGAGTCGGTGTGTGCGCAGCGCCGCTCGGTGGACCAGTTCTTCGCGCGCCTCGCCGACGCGTCCGAGCGCCTGCCGTACGCCGCGAACGATGCGCGGCACGAGCGGCCGGCGTCCATTCGCGCTGCGCGTGGCGTTGCGCTCGAAGCGGAGGCGCTGGCGGCGTGAAGAGATCCGTGCGGCTCAACGGCAGCAACGAGATCGGTCGCAGCGTCGAGCACTCGCTCGACGAGTACTTCCGGCGACTCGACGGCGAGCCGCCGCACGGCATCTACGACATGGTCATCGCGCACGTCGAGCGCGCGCTGCTCGCGTCGATGCTCGAGCGGTCGAATGGCAACCAGACGCAGGCGGCCGAGATGCTGGGCCTCAATCGGAACACGCTGCGCGCCAAGCTCGCGAAGTACAAGCTCATCTAGCTTCTTCAGGCATCCTGATGGCGGGGACTGTGACGCAGGCATTGCTGTCGGTCTCCGACAAGACCGGCATCGTCGACTTCGCGCGCGCGCTGGCTGCGCGCGGCGTCGCGCTGCTGTCGACCGGCGGCACGGCGCGCCTGCTGTCAAAGAGCGGCGTCGAAGTGACGGCGGTCGAGCGTTACACGGGCTTTCCGGAGATGCTCGATGGCCGCGTGAAGACGCTGCATCCGAAGATCCACGGCGGCATCCTCGCGCGCCGCGACGTCGCGGAGCATCGCGATGCGCTCGCTTCCCACGCGATCCCGACGATCGACCTCGTCGTCGTCAACCTTTATCCGTTCCGGGAAACGGTGGCGCAACCGGATTGCACACTCGGCCGGGCGATCGAGAACATCGACATCGGCGGTCCGGCGATGGTGCGCTCGGCGGCGAAAAACTGGGCCGATGTCGGCGTCGTCGTCGACCCGCGCGATTACGGCGCCGTGCTTGCGGACCTCGACGCGAACGGCGGCAGCCTTTCGCAGGCATTGCGGTTCCGGCTGATGCAGCAGGCGTTCGCGCATACGGCTTGCTACGACGGCGCGATCGCGAACTGGCTGACGGCGCGCGACGCCGGCGGTCACGTCGTCGGCTTCCCGCAGTCGTTTCACGTGTCGGGCGACAAGCGTCAGGACATGCGCTACGGCGAGAATCCGCACCAGCGCGCGGCGCTTTATCGCGAGCCGAACGCGGCGGCGTCGGCGATCGCGTCGTATCGCCAGCTTCAAGGCAAGGAGCTCTCGTTCAACAACGTCGCGGACGCAGATGCCGCGTGGCGCTGCGCGGCGTCGTTCGCCGCGCCGACGTGCGTGATCGTCAAGCACGCGAATCCGTGCGGCGTCGCGAGCGCCGATGCGCCGCTCGCGGCGTACCGTGCGGCGTTCGCGACCGACCCCGTGTCCGCGTTCGGCGGCATCATCGCATTCAACCGGCCCGTCGACGCGGCGACGCTCGAGGCCGTCGCCGAGCAGTTCGTCGAGGTGCTGGTCGCTCCCGGCTACGCCGACGATGCGCTGCCGGTCATTGCACGGAGGAAGAACGTGCGCGTCCTGGAATTGCCGCTGCCCGACGACGCGCGCGGCGACGAATGGGACCTGAAGCGTGTCGGCGGCGGCTTTCTCGTGCAGACCACGGACGAGCGGCCGATCGACGCGAGCGATCTGCGCGTCGTGACGCGTACCGCGCCTACGCCGGCGCAGGTCGCCGATCTGCTGTTCGCGTGGCGCGTCGCGCGCTTCGTCAAGTCGAACGCGATCGTCCATGCGCGTGACCTGCGGACGCTCGGCATCGGCGCCGGCCAGATGAGCCGCGTCGATTCGACGCGCATCGCGGCGATCAAGGCGGCCGATGCGGGGCTGTCGCTCGCGGCGTCGGTTGCGGCGTCCGACGCGTTCTTTCCGTTTCGCGACGGTCTCGACGTCGTGGCCGACAACGGCGCGGTCGCGGTGATCCAGCCCGGCGGCAGCGTGCGCGACGACGAGGTGATCGCGGCGGCGAACGAGCGCAACGTCGCGATGGTATTCACCGGCATCCGGCATTTCCGTCATTGACGCACGTGGACGCGCTCCTCACGTGAACGTTCTCGTCGTCGGCAACGGCGGCCGCGAGCATGCGCTCGCGTGGAAGGTTGCGCAGTCGCCGCGCGTGTCGAAAGTGTTCGTCGCGCCCGGCAACGCAGGCACCGGCGCCGATCCCGACCTCGCGAACGTGCCGATCGACGACATCGCGGCGCTCGTCGACTTCGCGAAGCGCGAAGCGGTCGCGCTGACGATCGTCGGACCCGAGGCGCCGCTCGCGGCCGGTATCGTCGACGCGTTTCGCACCGCCGGCCTGCGCATCTTCGGGCCGACGCGCGCCGCCGCTCAACTCGAAAGCTCGAAGGCCTTCGCCAAGGCGTTCATGGCACGGCACCGGATACCGACGGCCGACTCCCGGACGTTCGCGGACGCCGCCGACGCGCACGCGTACGTCGACGCGCATGGAGCGCCGATCGTCGTCAAGGCGGACGGCCTCGCCGCAGGTAAGGGCGTCGTCGTCGCGACGGACGCGGACGAGGCGCATCGCGCGATCGACGCGATGCTTACAGGCGGCGCGCTCGGCGCCGCGGGCGCACGCGTCGTCATCGAGGATTTCCTCGACGGCGAGGAAGCGAGCTTCATCGTGATGTCCGACGGCGTGCACGTGCTGCCGCTCGCATCGAGCCAGGATCACAAGCGGCTTCTCGATGGCGATGGCGGCCCGAATACCGGCGGCATGGGCGCGTACTCGCCGGCGCCGGTCGTGACGCCGACGATCCACGCGCGGATCATGCGCGACCTCGTCGTGCCGACGATCAACGGCATGGTCGCCGAAGGCATCGCGTATACCGGCTTTCTCTACGCCGGCGTGATGATCGACCGCGCCGGCGTGCCGCGCGTGCTCGAATTCAACTGCCGGCTGGGCGACCCGGAGACGCAGCCGATCCTGGTGCGCCTGCGCTCGGACCTCGTCGCGCTGATCGAGCACGCGGTGAACGGCACGCTCGATCGCGTCGAAGCCGAGTGGGATCGGCGCTCCGCGCTCACCGTCGTGCTCGCCGCCGCCGGCTATCCGCAGGCACCGCGGCGTGGCGACGTGATCGACGGGCTGGATCGCGTCGGGCGCGAGACGCATCCGGACGTCGTCGTCTTTCACGCGGGAACCGTCGCCAGCGGCAGCAGCGTGAAGGTCGGTGGCGGCCGCGTCCTCGGCGTCACCGCGCTCGGCGATTCGCTGCGCCAGGCGCAACGCGCCGCGTATGCGGCGGTTGCAGCGATCCACTTCGACGGCATGCAATACCGGCGCGACATCGGTCATCGCGCGCTCGCGCGCCGCAACGGCGGCTGACGATCGCTCGCCATGGCGGAGCGGCCGAACGCAATCGTCCCAGCGGCGACCGACGATCGACCCGACGTCGCCGCCGTGCGCGACTACATGCGCGCGCTGCAGGTGACAATCGTGCAGCGTCTCGTCGATCACGGCGAGCGCGCGTTCCGCCGCGACGAATGGCAGCGGCCCGAAGGGGGCGGCGGCGTGTCGATGTCGCTCGAGGAGGGCGAGATCTTCGAGCGCGCGGGCGTCCTCTTCTCGGACGTTTCCGGCGGTGCGTTGCCCGCATCGGCGACGGCGCATCGACCGGGACTCGCCGGACGCGCGTGGCAGGCGATCGGCGTGTCGCTCGTGCTGCATCCGCGCAATCCCTATGCGCCGACCGTTCATCTCAACGTTCGCCATTTCTGCGCGGCGCAGCAGGCGGACGACGCGCCGGTCTGGTGGTTCGGCGGCGGCATGGACCTGACGCCCATCTACGGCTTCGTCGACGACGCCCGGCATTTCCACGCGGCATGCCGCGACGCGCTCGCGCCGCACGGCGAGGACCTCTATCCGCGATTCAAGCAAGCATGTGACAGGTACTTCTTCCTGCGCCATCGCAACGAGGCGCGCGGCATCGGCGGCATCTTCTACGACGATTTCCAGGAAGGCGGATTCGCGCATGCGTTCGCGATGACGAAGAGCGTCGGCGATGCTTTTCTCGGCGCGTACCTGCCCATACTCGAGCGGCGCCGGGCGATGCCATTCGGCGAGCGCGAGCGCGACTTCCAGGCGTATCGCCGCAGCCGCTACGTCGAGTTCAACCTGGTCTGGGACCGCGGCACGCTGTTCGGCTTGCAATCGAACGGCCGCACCGAGGCGATCCTGCTGTCGATGCCGCCGCTCGCACGCTGGCGCTACGACTGGGCGCCGGCGCCGGGTACGCCGGAGGCCGCGCTCTACACCGACTTCCTGCCGCCGCGCGACTGGCTGCGATGACGTCGGCGATCGACGATCCAAGGGCCGCGCCGCTGCGCGAAGACGACCCGCTCGCCGAGCGTCGCATCGATGGCGAGCAGGTGTATCGCGGCGCGCTGCTCGACGTGCGACGCGACCGTGTGTCGACACCCGACGGTGGCGAGGCCGTCCGCGAATACGTCGTACATCCTGGCGCCGTTCTCGTCGTTCCGGTGCACGACGATGGACGGATGATCGTCGAGCGACAGTTCCGCTATCCGCACAATCGCCGCTTCCTCGAGTTTCCGGCCGGCAAGCTCGATCCGGGCGAGTCGCCGCTCGAAACCGGCGTGCGGGAACTCGCCGAGGAAGCCGGCTACCGGGCGCAGGTCTGGATCAAGCTCGGGATCGTTCATCCGGTGATCGCGTATTCGACCGAGGCGATCCATCTCTACGAAGCGCGCGGCCTCACGCACGTCGGCGCCAGTCTCGACGCGGGCGAGTTTCTCGAGATCGCCGAGTGCAGCGAAGCGGCGCTCTACGCGGCGGTCGACGAAGAGCGGCTGACCGACGCGAAGAGCGTCGCGGCGCTCGCGCTTCACACGCGCTGGAATGCGGCCGCGTCACGCAGCGTGCACCTGCGCATCAGCGGTCGCGTGCAGGGCGTCGGTTACCGCGACTTTGCGATGCGCGAAGCGTCCGCGGCGGCGCTCGTCGGATGGGTGCGAAACCGGATGGACGGCAGCGTCGAGGCGCTCGTCCAGGGCGCACGCGCGAGTTGCGACCGCTTCGTCGAGGCCTGCCGCAGCGGTCCGCGCGCGGCGCAGGTCGAGCGCATCGAGATCACGCGCGCCGGAGCCGACCCCGCGCTTCGCGAATTCGGTCTCGCGACGACGCGCTGAGAACGAATGCCGCCGCGCGCGGCGTGCGGCGTCAGTGGGCGGTCTCTTCCGCCTCGGCCTTCGGCCGCCGCGGGTGGCCGGCGAGCGCGTGCATGCCGCCTGCCAGGAACGCGATCAGCTCCTCGGCGCTTGGAACGAACTGCGGCGAATGGCCTCCGGCCTTGCAGCGCGCGAGCGCGTCGTGCTCGAGCAGCAGCCGGCAGTTGCGGAAGCCGGCCGCGAGTGATCCGTCGTCGACGTTCGGCAGCGCATGACGGAGCGCATTCAGGCATTCGCGATAGACACTGCCGAAATGCCGCATCATGATGGCATCCGACGCGTCGTGCCCGGCGAGGCGCGCGACGAGACAGAGGTAGTTGCGCCACGGCGACGTCGTTTCGTCGAGCGAGACGAATGGCCGTCCGTACGCCCAAAGCACCTCCTCGACGCTCCAGTCACCGCGAGCGCGAAGCGCGGCGAGCGCGTCGTGCTGCATCGTGAGCAAGTGCGCCGCGCGACGCGCGAGCGCTTCCTCGATCAACTGCTCCTTGCTGCCGAAGTGGTAGTTCAGCAGCGCCACGTGCGCTTCGGCGCGCGAGGCGATCGTGCGGTGCGTGAGCGGCTTGAAACCGTGATCGGCGATCAGCGCCTCGACGGCGTCGAGCAGGCGGCCGCGGGTGTCGTCACCGCGACGGCGCTCCGTGCGGGCCGGCGGTTCGATTCCAACGGAACTTGCTGCGTGATCCAGCGACATGGCGCGATCCCCGCACGTTGACTTGACGGATTCGCGACAATCGTAGCGTCGGCCCGGGGTGCGTTTCAGGCGGACGGACAACCAGATTCGTGTAGGACGGCGCCGACACTTTCCCGCCGGCGCGGATCAGGCGACGCCGAAGACGTCCTTCCACGCGGCGTACGAGGCGGCTGCGGACCAGGGGAGTGCCAGCAGCAGGCCGATGCCACTCGTCGCGAGGCCGAGCATCAGCAGCAGGAACGAGAGCAGTCCGTAGACGAGAAGCGGGCGGGCATTCCGCGCGAACGCCGCGCCGCTTTGCGCGAACGCGTCGCGGAAGCGCTCACCGTCGAACAGCGCGGCGAACGGCACGAACGTGAGCGGCAGCGAGGCGACGATGCCGGCCGCGTAGGTGACGACGAGCGTGACGCCGGAGATCGAGTCGGCATTGCTCGCGGGCGTCAGCATGTTGTAGCCGCCGACCAGGTTGGCAACGAGCGCCTCGACGATAAAGACGACGAGCGCAGCGACGACGACGGCCGCCTGCGCGCGCGCCGGCGCCGCCGCGACCGCGACGAGATGGCGCAAGAGCGGCCGGTCGCCGCGGTCGGCGGCGAGGCTCGCGTAGAGCAGCCCGCACTCGATCAGCGGCAGGATGAGCTGTGCGAGCACGATGCCGACGATCGGCAACAGCGTCAACCCGAAGTTCGCGACGAGCACGACGAGCGCGATGAGGCTGAACCTCGCCGGTCCGCGCTTCCACAGCCGCATCGCGTCGCGATACCAGTTGAATGCGTGTTGCGCCGACACGGTGCGGATCGCGCGCCGCGGTGCGCGCAAGCCCGCGGGATCGGGGTTCACGTTGCCGGGAGTTGCGTCGGTTGCCGAAGAAGCGGTTCGGAAAGCTTCAGGCCGCCTCGCCGAGGTACGCGGCGCGCACCTTCGGGTCGTCGAGCAGATCGGCGGCCTTGCCTGCGAGTGTAACCTCGCCGGACTCCATCACGTACCCGCGGTCGCTCACGTCGAGTGCGAGCTTCGCGTTCTGCTCGACGAGCAGGATCGTGACACCTTCCTGCGCAACCGCCAGGATCGTCTCGAACACCTTCTGCACCATCAGCGGCGCGAGTCCCATCGACGGCTCGTCGAGCAGCAGAAGGCGGGGCCGCGACATCATCGCGCGTCCGATCGCGAGCATCTGCTGCTCGCCGCCGGACATCGTGCCCGCCGTTTGGCGTCGCCGCTCCTTGAGTCGCGGGAAGAGAACGTACACGCGCTCGACGTCATGACGAATGCCGGCGCGGTCGTTGCGCGCATAAGCGCCCATCGCGAGGTTCTCGTCGACGGTCAGCGCGCCGAACATGCCGCGGCCCTCCGGGACCATCGCGAGGCCCTGGCGCACGAGCCGAAACGCGTTGCGTCCCGTCACGTCGTCGCCGTCGAACATCACGCGGCCGTGCTCGAGCGGCAACAACCCGCAAATGCCCTTGAGCGTCGTCGTCTTGCCGGCGCCGTTGGCGCCGATCAGGCAGACGAGCTCGCCGCGGCCGACTTCGAGGTCGATTCCCTTGACGGCGCGGATGCCGCCGTAGGAAATCGCGACTTGGTCGAGCGCGAGCAGCGCGTTAGCGGTCGTGCGCGTTTCCGCACCCGCCGCGGCCGTCACGCCCTTCTCCGCGTTTCGAGCGTGATGCCGCCGCCGAGATAGGCCGCAATGACTTTCTCATTGCGCTGGATCTCCGCCGCCGGGCCCTCGGCGAGCTTGCGCCCGTAGTCGAGGACGAGCACGCGGTCGCACACGCTCATCACGAGCCGCATGTCGTGCTCGATCAAAAGGATCGTCACGCCCGTCTGCCGGATCTGGTCGAGGAGGCCGCGCAAACCGGCCGTCTCGGTCGCGTTCATCCCGGCGGCGGGCTCGTCGAGCGCAAGCAGCTTCGGATCGGTCGCGAGCGCGCGCGCGATCTCGAGGCGGCGCTGATCGCCGTACGCGAGATGCTTGGCGAGATCGTTCGCGCGCCGGTGCACGCCGACGAACGCGAGGAGTTCGTAGGCGCGCTTTTCGATCGCGGCCTCCTCGTCGCGCGTGCGCCGGTCGCGGACGATCGCGCCGAACACGCCGGCGCGCGTTCGCACGTGGCGGCCGATCATCACGTTCTCGAGCGCCGACAGGTTGGCGAAGAGGCGGATGTTCTGGAACGTGCGCGCGATGCCGCGGGCAGCGACGTCGTTGGGCTTGAGCCCCGACAGCGACTGGCCGTCGAACACGAACTCGCCGCCGTCGGCGGGGTAGATGCCGGTCAGCACGTTGAAGAGCGACGTCTTGCCGGCACCGTTCGGGCCGATCAGCCCGTAGATCTCGCCGCGCCGTATCGAGAACGCGACGTCCGCGAGCGCCAGAACGCCGCCGAACTGCTTCGTGATGCCGCGTGCGTCGAGCAGCACGCCCGTGTCGGGTGTAGCCATCGGTCAGCTGCGGCCACCCGTGGCGGCCTGCGCCGGCCGGGTCTCGAGCTCGCGCTTGCGCACGGCGGACGGCAGCACGCCGGCGGGCCGGAACAGCATCATGAGCACGAGGGCCAGCCCGAAGAGCAGCATCCGGATGACCTCCGGATCGATCAGCGTCCGGCCGAAGAGCGCGTTCTGCACCGGGCCGACCGTGTAGCGGAGGATCTCGGGAACGAACGAAAGCAGAAGCGCGCCGACGATCACGCCGAACACGTTGCCCATGCCGCCCAGCACGACCATCGCGAGCACCATGATCGACTCGACGAGCACGAAGCTCTCGGGGCTTATGAACTGCTGCATCGCCGAGAACATGCCGCCGGCGATGCCGCCGAACGACGCGCCCATGGCGAATGCGAGGAGCTTCATGTTGCGCGTGTTGATGCCCATCGCGCGCGCGGCGATCTCGTCCTCGCGAATCGCTTCCCACGCGCGCCCGATCCGCGAGTTCTGCAGGCGGAGGTTGAGCGCGACGACGGCGAGCAGCACGACGAGCAGGAAGTAGTAGTAGTTGATCGGCGTCGAGAACGTGAGTGGGCCGAGCGAATGCACTTTCCCGAAGCTGTAGCCGTCGATGCGGAACGGGTCGATCAGCGTGATGCCCTGCGGCCCGTTCGTCAGGTTGAACGGGCGCGACAGGTTGTTCAGGAAGATCCGGATGATTTCGCCGAAGCCGAGCGTGACGATCGCGAGGTAGTCGCCGCGGAGCTTGAGCGTCGGCGCGCCGAGCAGCACGCCGAAGATGCACGCGACCAGCGCGCCGAGCGGCAGGATGATCCAGAACGGCAGGTGCAGCCCGAAGTGCGGGCTCGCGAGCAGCGCGTAAACGTATGCGCCGACGCCGTAGAACGCGATGTAGCCCAGGTCGAGCAGGCCGGCAAAGCCGACGACGATGTTGAGCCCGAGGGCCAGGAAGCAGTAGAGGATCGCGAGGTTCGTGATCCGCACCCACGCGGTGCCGATCGACGCCAGCGCGAACGGCAGCGCCGTGAGCGCGACCGCGAGAAGCGCGATGCCGACAAAGGCGAGCGCCGGATGCCGGACCTTCGCGATGGGCAGCGCGAGCTGCATCGCTTCAGGCTCTGTCCGAAACCCGTTCGCCGAGCAACCCCGACGGTCGGAATATCAGGACCAGGATCAGCACGACGAACGCGAACACGTCCTGGTAGTTGGAGCCGAAGAGCTCGAGGTGCGGATCGCCGGCGCAGCGCTGCGCGATCGCGTCGAACCAGCCTGACAATCCGCAGAGGTTGGTGAGCTCGCCGACGTAGCCGGCGCCGAGCGCCTCGATGATGCCCATCAGGAGCCCGCCCAGCATCGCGCCGGCGAGATTGCCGATGCCGCCGAGTACGGCGGCCGAGAACGCCTTCAGCCCGAGCAGGAAGCCCATCTGGTAGTGCGCGATTCCGTAATAGCTCGCGTCCATGACGCCCGCCACGGCCGCGAGCGCCCCTGCAATCACGAACGTGAAGGAGATGACGGCGTTGATGTCGATGCCCATCAACCCAGCGACCTGCGGATTCTGCGCGACCGCGCGCATTGCGACGCCAAGCTTGGTCCGGTAGACGACGAGCACGAGCCCCGCCATCATGACGAGCGACAGCCCGATGATCGCGATCTGCACGTTCGTGATCGTCGCGCCGTCCGGATGCGGCGTCAGGTGATACGGCACCGTCGTGACGACCTGCGGATAGGGCAGCGGGTTGCGCGTCCAGATCATCAGCGCGATGTTCTGCAGCACGATCGAGAGCCCGATCGCCGTGATCAGCGGTGCGAGTCGGGGCGCGCGGCGCAGCGGCCGGTACGCGACGCGCTCGAGCAGGTAGCCGACGATCATGCAGACGGGAATCGCGGTCAGCGTCGCGATCCCGAGGATCGCGAGCGGCGGCAGCGTCGTTCCGCTGCCGACCAGCGCGGCAATCACCGAGTACGCGGTCATCGCGCCGAGCATGACGACCTCGCCGTGCGCGAAGTTGATGAGCTGGATGATCCCGTAGACCATCGTGTAGCCGAGCGCGACGATCGCGTACACGCTGCCGAGCGTGACGCCGTTGACGAGCTGCTGGATGAGGGTGTCCACGGGGGCGTTTCGAAGCGGCCAGCGGATTGTCGGCTTTCTGCGGCGGGCAGGGCAAGGGGGCGGGGTCAGAGACGAGTTTTCGCAAGCAAAGTCGTCTCTGACCCCACTTCGGTTTGCGAACGCGAAAGCTGCTCTCCGACCCCGCAAAAAAACGGCGCCCGCGACTCGCGGGCGCCGTCGCGCTTCGCGTGGAGGACTTCTACTTCTTCGCTTCCTCCGTCTTCTTCGCTTCACCGGCAGGGGCCGCTGCCGCGGACTGTCCCGAGCCGGCATCGGACGCCTTCATGAAGTCGGCGAACGCGATGCTCTTGCCGCCCTTGACGATCGCGACCGGGTCGAGCTTGCCGCCCTTCATCGTGAAGATCGTGATCTCGGCGTTTTTCCGGTCACCCTTGTCGTCGAACTCGATGTGGCCGGTGGCGCCGTTGTAGCTGATCTTCTGCAGGTCGGTCAGATACTTCGCCGGATCGGGCGAATCGGCCTTCTGCATCGCCGCGATCAGCAGATTCGCCGCGTCGTAGGTGAACGGTGCGTAGATGATCGGATCGACGTTGTACTTGGCCTTGTAGGCGTCGAGGAAGTTCTTCGACGCCGCGACGACCGGCAGCCCCGCCTGCGAGCAGATGAAGCCTTCGGCGTTCTTGTCGCCGGCGAGCTTCTTCATCGTGTCGGTGCAGGCACCGTCGCCGAAGCTGAACACGGCCTTGATGCCCAGTTCGCGCGCCTGCTTCAGCATGGGTCCACCGGTCGCGTCCATGCCGCCGTAGAACACCGCGTCGGGATTGCGGCCCTTGATCTTCGTGAGGATCGCCTTGAAGTCGGTCGCCTTGTCGTTCGTCTTCTCGTGCGCGACGACGGTGACGCCGGCAGCCTTCAGCGTCTTCTCGACCTCGTTCGCGAGGCCCTCGCCGTACGCGGTCGCGTCGTCCGCGATCGCGACCTTCTTGAGCTTCATCGATTCGAGGTACTGCGCGACCGCCGGCCCCTGCTGGTCGTCGCGGCCGACGACGCGGAAGATGTTCTTGAAGCCCTGCTCGGTCAGCTTCGGATTCGTCGCCGAGCCCGAGATCATCGGAATGCCGGCCTGGTTGTAGACCGACGACGCCGGGATGGTCACGCCGGAATTCAGGTGACCGACCACGCCCGCGACTTTCGCGTCGGCGAATTTCTGCGCGATCGTCGGCCCGAGCTTCGGATCGGCCTGGTCGTCCTCGGACTGGACGTCGAACTTCACGGTCTTGCCACCGAGCTTGATCTTCTTGTCGTTCGCCTGGTCGATCGCGAGGCGCACGCCGTTGTCGTTGTCCTTGCCGAGGTGCGCGATCTCGCCTGTCAGCGGACCGGCCGAGCCGATCTTGACGGTGATCGTTTCGTCGGCGGGCGGTGCCGCCGCCGGGGCCGGCGTCGCGGCGGCCGTCTCGGTCTTCGGCGCAGCCGCCTGCTTGGGTTCTTCCTTGCCGCAGCCATAAAGGCCGACGATCGCCGCGGCGACGACCGTCAGGCCGATCGTGTTGATAGAGCGCATGGGGATTCTCCGGGAGGGGGAGGAAAAAGCGCGGCATTATGGTTCCCGTCGCATTCGGGTGTCAATGATCGCGAATTCCAGCGACAATTGCGCCTCGCCCGCCGCGATTCGTCGCCGCGGGCCGCAGTTCGTCGCAACGCGCTTGCGGCCGGTGCGCGGCCGCGGCTAGCGTCCGGGTCCGGAGTTGAATCCGCGCGCGGCGACCGGCGCATCCAATGCCGGTGCATGAGCCCCGCGTCCGCGTCATCCCGTGGGCGCGCGGAGTGTCAGAGACGGGGTCGCGCGCCACGAGCGTGCGCAGGGAGAACGAATGACGGCAAGAACGCGCGCGCGGGTCATTGCGGCAGTGGTCGTCCTGGTGCTGGCCGGAAGCCTGGCCGGCGCGGTCGCCATACGCATCGGCAAGCGGGACGCAGGCAAGATGGGCGCCGGCGCGCCGCCGGTCGCGCTCCAGTTCACGGCCGAGGACGTCGCGTACGTCGAGAACCGTCCGCTCGCGCGGTGGCTCCCCGTGTCGGGGACGCTGCAGGCGGTTCGCCAGACGACGGTCAAGGCGAAGGTCGCGGGCGACGTCGCCGGGCTCGACCTTCGCGAGGGGGAGGCCGTCCGTGCGGGGCAGGTGCTCGCGCACATCGATTCGCCGGACCTGAAGGCACGCCTCGTCGACCGGCAAGGCGCCGTCGAGAGCGCCAAGGCACAACTCGCGCTCGCCGAGAAGACCCGAGCGATGAACCTGCGGCTTCTCTCGGACAAGTTCATCTCGCAGAATGCCTTCGACGGCACCGAGTCGTCGTACAACGTCGCGCTCGGCAACGTGAAGTCGGCCGAGGCGCAGGCGCAGCTCGCGCAGAACGCGCTCGCCGACGCGCAGGTCGTCGCGCCGCTGTCCGGGATTGTCTCGAAGCGGCACGTGCAGACGGGCGAGAAGGTCGCGATCGAATCGCCGATCCTGACGATCGTCGACCTGAACGACCTCGAGGTGCAGGCGATGGTGCCGGCGAACGACGTGCCGGAGCTCTCGCGCGGGATGCCGGTGGAGCTTCGCGTCGACGGTTTCGGCGAGCGCCGTTTCGAGGGCCGCATCGACCGGATCAATCCATCCACCGAACCGGGAACGCGCGCGATCATCGTCTACGTGAGCCTGCCCAATCCGGACGCCGCGTTGCGCAACGGCATGTTCGCCACGGGCCGCATCGCCCTCGCCGCGAGCGCGCCCGCGCCGACGCTGCCGGCGATCGCCGTGCGGAGCGAGGCCGGGCAGTCGTACGTGTGGACGATCGACAACGGCAAGCTCGTCCGCCGCATCGTCATCACCGGCCGCCGCGACGAGGGCAACGCGCGGGTCGAGATCAAGACGAAGCTGCCGCGCGAAACGCCGGTGCTCGCCGCGCGCTTCGACAACCTGAAGGACGGGCTGCCGGCGCTCGTCAAGGCTGCCGCGTCGTCGCAGAACGCGTCGCGCGGCAAGAACGGCGGCGCCGGGTAACGAGGAACGACGATGTGGATCACCCGTACCTCGATCGAGAACCCGGTCTTCGCGACGATGGTGATGGCCGCGATCACGGTGCTCGGGATCTTCTCGTACCGCGAGCTCAAGGTCGAGCAGATGCCCGACGTGACGCTGCCGTACGTCTCGGTCACCACGCTATACCCGGGCGCGGCGCCGGAGGCCGTCGAGGCCGACGTCACGAAGCCGATCGAGTACGCGGTGAACCAGGTGTCGGGCGTCAAGCGGATCTTCTCGACGACGCGCGAAGGGCGAAGCGACGTCTTCGCCGAGTTCCGGCTTTCGACCGACGTCGCGCAGGCCGTGCAGGACGTGCGCGACCGCATCGCGCTGATCCGCTCGACGTTTCCGAAGGACGTCAAGGATCCGCAGGTCGCCCGGGTCGAGAACGAGAACAGCCAGCCGGTCGCGTCGCTGGCGGTCATGTCGACGACGACGGGCCTGCGCGAGCTCACGTCGCTCACTGACCAGACGATCGTCAAGGTGCTCGAGCACCAGCCGGGCGTCGCGCAGATTTTCGTCAACGGCCGCGCGACGCGGCAGATCCTGATTCAGATCAAGCCGAACGCGCTCACGGCGCTCGGGATCGGCGTCGACCGCGTGATCGACGCGATAAGAGAGGCGAACCAGGACGTGCCGGCGGGACGCATTACGCGCGGCGCAAGCGACGAGATCGTGCGCGTCGAGGGCAAGATCAAGGATCCCGCACAGTTCGGCCGCATCATCGTCGCCCAGCAGGGCGGCGGCCCCGTCTACCTGACGCAGGTCGCGGACGTCATCGACGGCGAGAAGGAGGCCGACTCGTTCTCGCGCGTGAACGGCCGTCCGGCGATCGCGCTCGACATCGTCAAGGCGCAGGACGCGAACATCGTCGACACCGGCCGCGCGATCAAGGCGGCGGTCGACGACTTGCGCAAGCAGCTCCCCGGCGACGTCGAGGTGAAGCTCACGTGGTCGCGGTCCGACCAGGTCGAGAAAGCCGTCAATCGCGTCAAGAGCACGATCGTCGAAGGCGCGATCCTGACGGTCATCATCGTGTTCTTCTTCCTCGCGAGCTGGCGCAGCACGATCATCACCGGGCTCACGCTGCCGATCGCTGTCGTCGCGACGTTCATCGCGCTCCGCGCATTCGGCTTCACGCTCAATTTCCTGACGCTGATGGCGCTGTCGCTGACGATCGGCCTCCTGATCGACGACGCGATCGTCGTGCGCGAGAACATCGTGCGCCACCTCGGCATGGGCAAGGACCACGAGCGGGCCGCGCGCGAAGGCACCGACGAGATCGGCCTCGCCGTGATGGCGACGACGTTCGCGATCGTCGCCGTCTTCGTGCCGATCGCGTTCATGAACGGGCTCATCGGGCGCTTCTTCTTCCAGTTCGGCGTCAGCGTCGCCGTCGCGGTGCTGGTGTCGCTGTTCGTGAGCTTCACGCTCGAC
>Ga0070681_10000779_pt1 | contig 26513 bp, 21 predicted proteins | sample KBSC83BmetaG_FD_65650 | JGI IMG/M metagenome (GOLD analysis project Ga0070681, IMG submission 65650) | Corn rhizosphere microbial communities from Kellogg Biological Station, Michigan, USA - KBS C8-3B metaG | ecosystem: Host-associated > Plants > Roots > Rhizosphere | place: USA: Michigan...
CAGTTGCCGTCGCCGGGCGGTTGCGCCATCGCACCGGGGCTCGAGGCAACAACGAGAGCCACCGCAGGCAGAAAGGCACGCAGGGGACTCACGGTTTTTTCGCCGATTTGGGCCGTCCGTAATGCGCGACGAACACGGTCTTGCCCAGCAAGTGGTCCTGAACGACAGAAGTCACCATGCCGCCGCTTGACTCCGGGGTTACAGGCAACTTCGCGACGTCCAATGCGTACAACGTGAACACGTATCGATGCGGCGGGTCGCCGGCGGCCGGACACGGGCCGTGATAGGCGTCCTCGCCCAGATCCGAACGCCCCTGCTGAGCGCCCGCTGGCAATGCCTTTCCACTCAGAGCACCCGCGCCTTCACTCAGGTGGTCCGTCGATGGCGGCAGATCGTAGAGGACCCAATGCCACCAGCCTGAGGGAGTGCTGCGTTCATCGGGGTCGAACAGTGTCAGGACGAAACTCTTGGTGCCGGCGGGTGCCCCGTGCCACGAGAGTGCAGGGGACACGTTGCCACCCGAACACCCGAATGCCTTCGCCGTATATTTCTCCGGCACGCTCGCCACGAGCCTGGAATCGGGGCTCGTCAGGACGAAGTCGGAAGCCTGGCTCGCCATTGCGACGGCCATGCCGAAGAGAGCCGCCCACCCGACCGGTTTCATCTTCGTCACTCCCCTTGAGGGCCTCTACTATCCACTATAAAGAGTCCGAGCGCCCGACGATCGGCGGCGCGGGAAAGGCGGCGCACTCCGCGACCAGCCATTGACGAAAGGCCGCGACTTTTCCTATCTCGAGGTGCGCGGACGGACACACGAAATGGTGAGCACGCCCGGAGCGGACAGCGCGACCGGCCACCGCGAGCCGACCTCTCGCGACTTCATCTGCGACGAGTGACCACCACGAGAGTGCAAGCCCCTGGCCCGCTTCGGCGGCACGCACGATGGCAATCGCGTCATCGAATGCGGGTCCGGCGCTCGGCCATTCTCCATCGGAGCTTCCTTCCAGCAACCAGGCCGTCCAAGGCTCATGAGGGCTGTGGAGTAGCTTGTAGCGCCTCAGGTCGCGCGCTTCCGCGATGGGGCCATGACGCTGCAACAGCAGTGGCGTGCACACCGGGACGAGCCATTCGTCGAGCAGTTTCTCCGAGTGCAGGCCCCGCCAGTTCCCCGTCCCGCACCGGATTCCAACGTCCATTCCGGTCTTCACGAAGTCCGAGAGCTCCGCGGACGTATGGATCTGAACGTCGATGTCCGGATGCTGCGCCGTGAAGGTGGGTAGCCGCGGGAGCAGCCATTGCGCAAGGAAAAAAGCGAGCGTCGTCACGCGCAAAGGTCCCGAGCCGCGATCGGCGCGAGCCTCATCGATGGCACGTTCCAGATCCGCGAGTGCCTGCTCGACCTTGGGGCGTAACGCTTGCGCGACGGCGGTCAGCTCGACTTGACGGCCGTTGCGCCGAAACAAGGGTACCCGCAGATATTCCTCGAGCGCCTGCACCTGCATGCTGGCCGCGCTCGTGGTGAGACCCAGAGCGTCGGCACCGCGCGTGAAGCTCTGGTGCTCTGCGACGGCAACGAATACCCGCAGGCTCGCCAAGGGAGCCCTTCTGTACGCTGAACGAGGGGCTGCACGTACGGCTCGGGACGGAGTCGCTACCTTTCTTCGCCCTTTGGGCTCGCGCGTAGGCACGGGTCGCTCACCTCTTCAGCGGCGCTTAACAGCCCTTCAGCTCTTCTGACGATGGGCACCCCTCGGATCGTCATCATTCTACTCGACTTCCGATTCGGCCCCTTTCTCAGCAGGAGACTCCTCGTGAATAACCTACCTCGTTTCGTCAGTCTTGCCGCAGCGCTTGTCATCACCGCGACCCAATTGACCCTGCTCTCAGGTTGGCCTTCGAACACGCATCGCGTATCCGTGGAGGGGTTGCCGGTGATCGTCGTTACGGCACACCGACCATTGAGTGCCGCTGTCGTGCCAGGCCGTGTACCCGCCCCCCCGGGCGGAGGCGTCACGGGAGCGGTCCTTGCTACCTCTGTACTCAGACAGCAGACGATCGATGGATCCAGATCGTGTTTTGGCAATTTTTTGACAACCGCACAGGCCAGCACCACGAGGTCGCCGGGCTAGGTGCCGTCACCGCGACCAACGGCGCTTGCCTGCGCTCCGCGACTCCTCCCTAACCCCCGCTTTCTTCGAGCTACCCCGTCCGTTCGACACCGAGTGCGTCCGCGCCTTGCGCGGGAGACCGCCGTCATGAATTCGAGCAAGAGATTGCTGCCCATCGATGCGGTGCGCGGCCTGGCCATGTTCTTCGTCTGCATCAGCCACATCAGCTATTTCTTCATTACTTCCGCCCCCGTCGCCTCGGCGATGTTTCGCAACCTCGGATTTTTCGCGACGCCGAACTTCCTGCTCATGAGCGGCCTGGCCTGCGGCTACCGGCTGGCCAGTTCGTCTTCGGGCGCGACGGTGATGCGCATCGTGGATCGAGGGTTGTTCGTGCTCCTGATCGGTCACATTGCGATAGCCGGCTCGCTGGTCTATATCGTCCTGCCGGGCACTGCTTTCGAACACATCGTCATTACGGACTGTATAGGGCTCCTGTTGTGTACGGCACCCGCCCTGCGCGTCCTGCCTGCGCGGCAATTGCTCCCTGCAGGCGCCGCGATCTATCTGGTGTCCTCGGTGGCCGGTCTGATCTGGGCGCCGACTTCGACGCTCGGGGCCGTTGTCGGCGGGTTGCTGCTGGGCATCCCTTCCAACGCCTTGCCCGACCTGGGATGGACTTCCGCGACCGTGCCGTTGTTCGGATTGTTTCTCATCGGGGTCGGGGTGGGGAAGCTCATCTGCGAGTTTCGTCGGAAGGGCAGTGGCGATGTTCTCTGGCGCAGGCTGTTCGTAGTTGGCGCGGCCGCCGCCATCATTGCGCTCCTGATGACCGCCGGACGGTACTTCGTGAAGTCGACGCTCCTGGCGGACTATGGAGGCGACGATTGGGTCTACCCGCTGCTCGCCGGTCTGGAGCTGCGACAGAAGATCCCGCCATCGCCGGCGTACGCGCTCTTCTACGGTGGCCTGGGTCTCGCCCTGGTGGGGCTGCTCGGGCGCGTCGTGCAATCGAAATCTTCCGATGCCTTCGTTGGGCGAACGGCGCGGGTTGCCGCGATCGTCGGGCGCGCATCGTTCGTCGCATACGCCACCCAGCAATGGTTGATAGAGTTTTTACCGTACCCGCTCGGGTGGGAGGGGGCGTTGCGATCGCCGCTGGCGTCCTGCGCTTATCTGTTGGCGGCGATGCTTGTCATGTTCCTGGTCGCGTCGGCATGGGATCGCGCCCAGGGAAACCGCTACCTGACCCTTGGCCTCAGGCCCACCGCTCGGGGGGACAGCTCCTCGTGGGCGGCCGCCTTCAAGAAGGCGGCCTGGTCGGTGCGGAAGGCCGTAGGTTGAGACAAACGCCGGGCAGTTATTGCGTGACGATTTTCGAGACGTACGAAGTCAGATGGACCGGTGACTGCAGGGAGGGGGTCGAGCTGAGCGAGGCGAGGTAGAGCGGCTGAGTGCCCGGACTGTTGACAGCCAGGACGTTGACGAGCTGCAGGTTCGCGTTGGCAGGTGCCGAGCCGCCAGTGGGACTTTCGCCGAGCGTCACGACTCCCCACGAGAATCCGGATACATCCACCGCATACGCGACGGTGCCCGGTGGAGTGACTCCAACAGGAGAGCCAAAGGGCCGCGCGTTGTACGTGAGGGTGGATCCGGAAGCGGCGGGATTTCGAATCAACACGATGTTGCCCGACGAGTCGTACCAACCCTGGGTGCCCACGCCGAGCGGCGTGCCGGAGCCGCCGGCAGCGGCACCGATCTCCCCGACCTGCGCGGAATCGGTATACAGCAGTTTCGAGTTGTCCGGACTGAAGCCGAGAACCGTCTCAAGCGGCGTCACGCGCTGCGGATTGGGCGTACTGGAGACATCGGCCACAAAGATGCCCGTCGAGGTCGGGGCCACTCCCGGTACGCCTACGTCGTACGCTACTTTCTTGCCGTTGTTGCTTCCTCCCAGACCTGCGGGCAACCCGACAGTGGAGGAGGTGACCGCGACGCCGGCGGTGGGCGTATCGATCTCGGCCTCACTGGCCAACGCCATCGCGTCTACGTACCAGATACCCTGCCGGCCGAGCCGATTCGCCTGCTCCACGATGCTCGACTGATCCGCAGCGACGGTGAAAGCGGCGATATCGTCGCTGGTGGCGGGATCGCTCTGCTTGGATACCAGCACGGCCGATCCCGGGCTGGTCGTGGATACCAGGTAAATCGACCTGTGCGGGCCGCCAGCGGCGCTGGCCAGGAAATAGAGAGTGCCGGAGTCCAGCGTGAAGGTCGGCTGGGAGATGAGCGCCGCCGGAGCGCCCAGGATTGTCGGATTGGCCAGTGTCACCTGCGTGGGATTGGCCACACTGACCACGTACAGCAAATTGTTGGCACTCGTGCCGGCAATGACCGCGATCCACTTGCCATCCGGGCTCACGAGAAACTGATCGTTTCCATTGCCATCGGCGAGCGGCAGCACACCCCCTGGCAACGAGATGGGGACGGCCTTAGCTGGAGAAGCCGTCTGGACAAACGACAGGCTGTTACTCGAGGAGTTCGAGGGATCGAGTGAGCGATACACGATAGTGGCCCCGTTGTTCGATACCGCGTAGCCCTGCAAGCGTGCATTGCCCTGAGTGGCCGCCGTCTCCTTGACGGGCGCGGTCGCGAAGTCGGTCAGGTAGACCTCGTACTGTCCGCTGCCTTTCGGATCGGAATCCGCGACAAAGGTGCTCCGGAACGGGTCTCCTCCAATGAACACCGTGGAGCTGGCGCTCGCAGCCTTGCCGCTAGGGTCGGTCACGGTATAACCGAAACGAATCAACCCTTTGAAGCCGCTCGGCAATCCGGAGATGCGCACGGTGCCATCGGTGTTCACAGTGGCACTGCCGGCACTCGCAGGCGTCGAGATGCTCACGGTCAACTTGTCTTTGTCAGGATCGCTCGCATTGGACAAGACGTTGACGGCGTTGCTGGTGGCATCGGGGGTGTCATCTCTGAGGACGGTGTTGTTCGCTGTCGGAGCCTGGTCGACGCTGACGTTGATAGTGACCGTTGCGTTGGTCGAGTGCCCCGCGGAATCCGCGGCTATGACAGTAAAGGAATCGGTGCCCGTGAAATCGTGATTGGGCGTGTAGACGAAGCTGCCGGCCGCAGTGAAGCCGCTCAGCGCGCCCGATTGAGGGCCGGACGCCTGGGTGAAGGTGACGCTACCTCCGTTCGCACCCGCGGCGGAGAGTGTTGCGTTCAGAACAATGTTTTCGTTCGTGCTGAATGCCGTCGAGCTGAGCGTCGGCCCTGCCGCCGCGCCACCGCCTCCGCCGCCCCCACACGCGGCGAGAAAAAAGACAACTGCAGCAACGACGGCCCGGTGGAGAATTGCGCGCAGCTCGAGTGACGGCACTCTTCAGCTCCCTGCAGGATGGACGTGACCATACTGCCATAGGTTGCACACCGTCCCGACAACCGTGGCGCAACTGCAACTATTTTCGCTCGAGCGTGGGCCTGACCGCACTCGTCGCCCGACTTCTGCTAAGTTGAGAGCGTCGCGCGCACGAAGCAAGGTCTCACGTGATTGTGCATCTAATCGACGGCACCTACGAACTCTTCCGGCACTTCTACGGGTTGCGCCGTTTCAACAAGGGCCGCGACAAGCCCTACGGCGCCGTGGCCGGCGTCCTGCATACCGTGCTCGAGATGATCGAGGGCGGAGCGACTCATGTGGGTGTTGCCACCGATCACGTCATCGAATCCTTCCGCAACGCTCTGTGGAGCGGTTACAAGACGGGAGACGGCATCGACGCCGCGCTGCTTGCGCAGTTCGAACGGCTCGAGGCCGGGCTGACGGCGATGGGAGTTGTGGTGTGGCCGATGATCGAGCTCGAGGCGGATGACGCACTGGCCTCTGCAGCGCACTTGGCCTCCGGGGATTCCAGCGTCGACAAGGTGTGTATCTGGGCGAATGACAAGGACCTGGCGCAGTGTGTGCGCGGCGATCGCATCGTGCAGGTCGACCGCAAGAGCAAGGCGATTCGCGACGCCGAGGGTGTACGAGCGAAGTTCGGAGTCCCGCCGGAGCTGATTCCCGACTACCTGGCACTCGTGGGCGACAGTGCCGATGGCTATCCAGGCATCGCCGGCATCGGCCCGAAGAGTGCAGCCAGCATGCTGATGCGCCATGGGCCGATCGAGAGCTTTCCGGCTGAGATTCTCGGAGAGCGCCGGGAGCTTGCGTTGTTGTTCAAGAAGCTGGCGACGCTGCGAACCGATGCGCCCTTGTTTGTCGAGACGGAAGCGCTACGGTGGCGCGGTCCATCGGCGAGCTTCGCAAGTTGGTTGGAGCCCGTGGGGGACACCCGCTTGCTCGAGCGTGCACGGCGCCTGACGCCGCAGCCGGTTTAGCGCGCCACGCGGGCAAGGATCCCGGCGAAGAGAGCCTTGACAAACTCCGCCTCCAAGATGAGGCTCGAGCTTACGGGTCCGACGGGCAAGGCCATGAAACCGAGTAAGCGTCCGCTCGCCCTTGTTGCCACGCTACTGACCGCCGCGACGGCTTCGGGGCATCATTCCGGGGCGATGTTCGATTCTCAGAAGACCCTGACGCTGGAGGGCAGCGTCAAGGCGTTCCAGTGGTCCAATCCGCACTGCTGGATCCAACTGTTGGTTCCGTCTGCGGGCGGTCCCGTCGAGTGGAGTGTCGAGATGGGCTCGACGACCGAGCTTTATCGCAGCGGATGGCGTCCTCGCACGCTCAAACCCGGAGACAAGGTGACAGTTGTCGTACATCCCGTGCGCGACCAGTCACCGGGCGGGGCGTTCGTGTCCGCAGCGGGACCGGATGGTAAGCCGCTCGGCCTTCCGAAGAAGGTCGACGCGTCGTGAGAAGGTCGAGCCAGCTCGTCGCTGCCGCCGTGCTGGCGGTGGCCGCCACGCACGCAGCGGCTGGCAATTCTGCGAAACGAGTGCAGGCCTTTGCGCGGCTCCCGGACTGGACCGGTCTGTGGGAGACCGAATTGTCGAAGAGCATCACCAACGCCGCCGGTCGGTCCGAGGTATTCAGCCTCGGCAACCTCGGTGGCCACCCTCCCTACAATCCGGAGTGGGAGCAGAAGTACCAGGCTGCCCTGACCGACCCCGTGGCTGCGGAAAAGCAAGCCAACAGTTTCAAGGGATGCGGCGTGGGTTCGCCCGAATACATCCGCAGCTTCCCCAACATCATGGAAGCGCCCATGGTGTTCCAGGTCGTCGTGACACCGGAGGAGACGCTCTTCGTGATGGATCACGGTGAGGTCCGACACATCTATACCGACGGACGGCATCACCCGGGGAAGGATGACCTGTGGCCGACTCCGCTGGGCGACTCGGTCGGTCATTGGAAAGGCCAGACGCTGGTAGTCGATACGGTGGCGCGCACGGCCGGCCCCGTCTCGATCTTCGGAACGGGGGAGGTGAGCGAGCAGGCGCACTTCAGTGAGAAAGTCCGGCTCACCGACAAGGACACCCTGGAGGACGAGCTGACGATCGAGGACCCCGTGCGTTTCGTCCGCCCCTGGACGATGAAAGTGCATTACTCGCGCGTGCGCGACATCGACCGCCTGATCCCGTACGACTGCGAGGCCGATCGCAATCCCGTCATCGACGGTAAGCTCACCATCAGTCCGAAGTGACCTGGCGCGCCGCCCCCGCCTCACACACGAGGGCGGCGCGCCACGACCGCGCTATTTGTGAGTGAACGTCACCGGCACATCGATCGGGCCTTGTTTCCATTGGCCCGTCAGGGATTTTCCAGCGAGGTCCCCGTCGTACTCCACGTTGTTGGCGACGACTTTCAACACCAGCTTCGTGGCGGTCAAGGTCGCCTCGGTCACGGGGATGTCGCTGACGTTCTGCGAGGGGCTGTCGAGAAACCCAAAGATCTCCCTGCCCTTGGCCTCCTTCTCGAAGCGAAACACGACGGGAATGGAGGTCTTCTGGCCTTGAGGGTTGGTGAACACGACGGTGCCGTCCCAGGCACCCGCGAGCTTGCTGAAGGCATCGGGGGTCAGCTTCAGCGCCAGGGAGGGAACGAAGCCTTTTTTCAACGTCAGCGGGATGTTCTGCCCCCGTTGCGTCATCTGGCCCGTCAGGGAGTCGGAGGTGAGGTCGGCGTTGTACTCGGCTCCGATGGCGGCAGCCTTCACCACGAGCTTGGTGCCGTTGAGGGCGGCTTCCGTTACCGCAATGCCCTTGGCCTTCTGTGCGGGACTGTCCACGTAGCCCAGGAAGCGGCCCTGCGCGTCCTTCTCGAAGCGCAGTACCGTAGGCAGCGAGATCCTTTGCCCGGTCGTCGGGTTGGGGATTTCGAGCGTGCCTCCCCAGGTGCCGGCCACTTTGGCGAACTGCTCGGGGGTCAGCTTCAAGGCCAACACCGGGGCCTCCCCCTTCTTGAGCTCGATGGGCAGGGCTTGCCCGCGCGCCGTCCAGGTCCCCGTGAAGGCGCCGTTTGCGTACGTCGCTGCGAGCTCCGCCTGCGCCTGCGGCAGCTTGCAGGTGAGCTTGCCTCCGGAGAACTCGACGTCCGAGAAGGGTATCTCCTGACCGACCTCGACGATCAGCAGTGAGCCTTGCAGTTGTCCTTTCTCCTGCTTGAATTTCACCACGAAGGTGAAGGAGGCTCCCGGAGGTTTCACCGGGCCGGTCCACGCGCTGCTCGTCAGGAGGTCCATGTCGGCCTTGGCGACCGTGGGTTTCTGGTACGGCGCCAGCACGAGCGGGATACTGCCTCCCGGCTGGCTCCACTGTCCCTCGATGGTGTTGCCTTTGACGGTGCCTGTGTAGGAGCCGCTCAGGGACGGGACCTGCAGTTTGAGCGTCCCCCCGCTGTATGAGACACCGTCGGCGGCAATGTTCTTGATCGCGCCGTTGTCCGGGGAATTCAGCGTGACCGCGAGCGAGCCGTCGGGCTTGCGGGCAAAGACGAACTGGATGTTGATCGAGTTCCCAGGGGCCGCTTGCAGCTTTCCCTGCCAGGTGCCACTGAGATCCGCATCCGCCGCGAGCGCGGACGTGGCGACGGCAACTGCCAACAGCACGCACAACCGGCGCACCGCGGCCGGTATCCCCAGCATCGATCTATTCATGTATACCCCTTCGATGAGTCAGGTGACGTGGCGTAGCGCGTGCACTGGATCGGCGCTCGCCGCCTTCAATGACTGCAATGCCACGGTGGTAAAGGCAACTGTCGCGGCCGCCGCGGCCGCCAACAGGAAGATCAATGGGTTGATGCCGGCACGATAGGAGAACCCGCTCAGCCATTCGTCCATCGCAAAGTAGGCGATGACGGAGGCGAGGACCGAAGCGATCAGCACCAGAATCATGATGGGCCGCGAAAGCAGCGTGATGATCTGCCAGGTCGAGGCGCCGAGTACCTTGCGCGTGCCGATCTCGCGGGTCCTCTGCTCGGTGGTGAAGGCCGCCAGGCCAAACAGTCCCAGGCAGGCGATGAAGATGCAGACCGCCGCGAAAATGCCGATCAGGCGCGTGAGGCGGTGCTCGGCCTTGTAGAGATTATCCAGGGAGTCGTCCAGGAAGGTGTACTCGAAGGGATGCTTCGCATCGACCCGGGTCATGACCTTCTCGATGAAGTCGAGGGTCCCGCCGACGTCCTCCCCGGAGATGCTGACGAGCATCAAGCGCCGCTGGAACGGCCGGAAGATCTCCGGCGTTCCGGAGAAATCGTTGACCAGCGTGAACATGGCGAGCGGCTCGATTGCGTAGTGGAGCGACTTGAAGTTGAAGTCCTGCACCACCCCGACCACCCGGCCGCTCTGGGGACCGAGCTGGATGCGCTTGCCCAGGGGCTGCGTCCACCCCATCTTGCGCACCAGCGCCTCGTTTACCAGCCAGTTGGTGCCCACATCTGTCAGCAGCTTGGTAGAGAAGTCGCGCCCCTGCAGCAGCTTCAGGCCCATCACCTTGACGAAGTCATCGCCGATCGGCTCGTTGATGAGGCTCTCCTGGTCGAGCGTCCCCTGGTTGTTCTCGACCTGGGCCACGTTCACCGGGCCGAGCTGACCCGGAATGATCACCGACTGGGCCACCCCCAGGATGTGCGCATTCTTCGACAGCTCGGTACGGATCGCAGGCAGCTTGTCGATCGTGTTGGTACCGCGCAGTGTCACGACCAGCTGGTTCTCCTTCTTGAACCCGAGGGACTTGTTTGCGACGTAGCGCATCTGCGCGCCCATCAGCAAAGTGCACGCGATCACCGCGGCCGAGATCGTGAATTGTGTCAGCACCAGGACCTCGCGCAAACGCAGATTGCCCTTGCCTCCCACGGGCTTGCCGGTGAGCGCGGTGAGCGGGGCCCAGGAGGACAGATAGATGGCCGGGTAGAGGCCCGACAGCAGGCCCATCGCCAGGCCGAGCCCCACGACCCAGGCGAGCAGCGCCGGCTGCTGTCGCAGGTTCAGCAGCACCTCATCGCCCATGAGGGTATTCAGGGGGGTGAGCTTCAACAACACCTCGACGAGCACCAGTCCCAGCACCAGGCCGATGAGCGAGAACAGCAGCGCTTCGCCGAGGAACTGCACGCCCAGCGACAGGCGGCTCGCGCCCAGAATCTTGCGGATGCCCACGGATCGCGCCCGGCGCATGGCGCGCGCGGTCGCAAGATTCATGTAGTTGATGCAGGCGACGATCAGGATGAAGATCGCCACCGCCGCGCAACCGTACAAATAGAGCTTGTTGCCGTTCGGCTCGTCGTACGGGAATTCCGCATCCAGATGAATCGCGGTGAGCGGCTGCAGCCAGCTGTGCCAGCTCGCCTTGATGCTCTTGCCGATGTCCGCCATGTAGCGGTTGAAGAATTCATCGCTCATGTGCGGCCAGGTCTTCGGATCGAAGCCGGGCGCCATCAGCACGTAGGTGTAGATGCCGACACCGAAGAGACTCTGGCGCCGCGCCGTCGGATTGTCGGCATCGCGCAGCGTGGGAGTATTCTCGGACCAGAGAATGTCGTATTTCAGGTGGGTATTCGGCGGCTGGTCGGCGAATACCGCGGTGATCTTGTTCTGAATGCCGGCGTCGGTGGTGACGATCTCCCCGATGGGATTGGCATTGCCGAAGTACTTGCGCGCGAAGGTCTCGCTCACCGCGACGCTGTTCTCCTCCGTGAGCGCGGTCTTGGGATCGCCGTAGATCAGCTTGTGCGTGAACACCTGGAAGACATTGGAGCTGGCGAAAAAGCTCTTCTCCCAATAGTAGGTGTCGTTCCCGTGGCGCACGGCGACCCCCGCGCCGTTCGCGTTGTTCTGGAAGCGCACGAACTCGAGGATCTGCGGATTGTCGGCCTTCATCATGGGCCCGAGCATGCGCGAGGTGACCGCGAACTTGTCGTCGTTGCCGTTGATGTTGAACTCGTTCACCACGCGATAGATCTGGCTGGCGTGCGCGTTGTAGGCGTCGTAGGTGAGCTCGCTGCGCAGGAACAGGCCGAGGATCAGGCAGCAGGCGATGCCGAGCGACAGTCCGGCGATGTTGATCGCCGCGTACAGCCTCTCGCGCCGCAGCGTGCGCAGCAGGACGATGAGGTAGTTGCGCATGCTGTTAGTGCCCCGCGGCTTTGTCGGAGACGATCTTGCCGTCCAGCAGGTTGACGATGCGGCGGCTGAAAGCGGCATTGGTGGCCGAGTGAGTCACCATGAGGATGCTGGTGCCTTCCTCGTTGAGACTCAGCAGCAGCTTCATCACTTCCTCGCCGTGCTCGGAATCCAGGTTGCCGGTGGGCTCATCGGCCAGGATCAGGTTGGGCTTGTTGACGAGCGCCCGGGCTACCGCGACGCGCTGTTGCTGGCCCCCCGAGAGCTGCGCCGGGAAGTGTCCGCGCCGGTGGGTGATGTCCATCCGCTCCATGACCCCCTCGACCCGGGTGCGACGCTCGTGCGAGGCGAGGCCTGCGTAGACCAGGGGCAGCTCGACGTTCTCGTAGACAGTCAGCTCGTCGATGAGATTGAAGCTCTGGAACACGAAGCCGATGTTCGCTTTGCGGATGCGCGCGCGGCGGTTCTCGGCGTACCCCGAGACGTCCTCCCCCAGAAAGCGATACCGGCCGTCGCTCGGACTGTCGATCAACCCCAGGATGTGCAGCAAGGTCGACTTGCCGCACCCGGAGGGGCCCATGACCGAGACGAACTCTCCCTCGCTCAGGGCGAAATTGATGTCGTCCACGGCCGTCGTCTCCACGACGTCCGTGCGGTAGACCTTCTTCAGATTCGCGGTTTCGATGATCATGTGCGACCCCGGCTCGCTTTCAGAGGCTCGTTGAATTTCAGCTGATCGACGCCGTTGAACGTGTCGTAACCGGAGGTGATGATCCGGTCGCCCTCCCGCAGGCCGTCCAGTACTTCCACCTCGCGCGGGTTCTGTCTTCCGAGGCGCACATCGACGCGGTGCGCGGTGCGCCCGTCCGCGGCGATGAGGTACACCCAGCGGCCGCTGGTCTGCTGGAAGAACCCGCCCTTCGCCACGGTCAGCGTCCGGGTGGGCGATCCGAAGGTCAGCTCCACCGTCAGCGTCTGTCCCCGTTTGAGCGACTCAGGGGCCGCGCCGGTGAATACGACATCCGCCTCGAAGGCGCTGTTCTTCACCTCCGGATAGACCTTGGTGACCTTGACCTCCCAATTGCGGTCGTCGAGGTTCACGCGGCCGGTCGTGCCCACCTGGACCCGGGCGATGTAGAACTGGTCGATCTTGACGCGCACCTTGAATTTATCCAGCAGGTCGATCTGCCCGATGCGCTGGCCCGCGGGGATGTTCTGGCCGATTTCCGCATCGATGGTGGACAGATAGCCGGAGATCGGTGCCCGCACCTCCAGGCTTTTCACGATCTTGCCGAGCAGATCGAGACTGGTGTTGAGGCGGTCGATGGAATGTCTCACCTGGCCGAGCAGCTCCCTGGTGTGCGCATCGTCGCGGCGGATGCGCTCTTCCAGCAGATCGCGGTGCTCCTCCAGGAAGCGCACCTGGTTGCGCTGCGTCTCGTAGGTCTCCTGGGAAATCGCCGTGTTGCCGTCCTTGACCAGCTCATCGTAGCGGTGCAGCTTGTTCTGCGCATCGAGAATCTGGTGCTTCAGGTCCAGCAGCTGCTCGCGCAGGATCAGCCCGCTCTGAGCGCGATCGACCTCGCTGGTGCGTTGGATGTCGAGGTTGTACAGCAGCTGCGTTTCGGTATCGATGGAGGTGCGCTGCAGCGCGGTGTTGGAGAATTTCAGGATCAGGTCGCCCTTTTCGACGTGCTGGCCGCCTTCCACCAGGATCTCATCGACCCGGCCGCCTTCCTCGACATCCAGGTACACCGAAGTAGCCGGCTGGACGGTCCCATCGAAGGGGTAGTACTCGAGGAACTCGGTGTTCTGCACGAGGGCGGTGGTGATCCGGCTCGCGTCGATCGTCAGGTGCGAGGAGCCCGAACGCGCCAGCAACTCCCACCCCAGCAGGAGCAGTCCCAGCGCGATCGCCCCCGGCACGATCCAGCGTGTGGGCGAGGGGGGCTTCTTCTCGATGACTCTGTCCATATCCGCGCCGACCAACCAAAACGCGTGCCAAGTCAGGAGATACGAGTTTTACGTTCCATTCCAACGAGTTAGGGCGAGCCTGCGGCGCGCGGCGGCGAGCGAGGTGTTTCGATCTGAAACAGTTTGTGTTTCACTTTGGAACATGGCGCCGGAGACCTGCGACATCCTGATCGTCGATGACTCTGCCGAAGTGCTGCTTGCGGCAGAGTTGGTTTTGAAGAAGAAGTTCCGCAGCGTCGTCACGACCGCCGACCCGAACGAGCTGCCCGCGCTGCTGGCCCGGCACAGCTTCGATGTGATCCTGCTCGATATGAATTACACCCTCGGGGCGACCTCGGGGCAGGAGGGTATCGACTGGCTCAGGAGGGCGCACTCCCTGGCGCCGGATACTCAGATCATCCTGATGACCGCCTACGGGGACATTGAGGCCGCAGTGACTGCGATGCGGGAAGGCGCCGCGGACTTCGTCGTCAAGCCCTGGGATAACGCCAAACTGGTCGCCACCGTGTCGGCGGTATCCCGCCTGGCGCGTGCCGGCCGTGAGGTGGCGAGCCTGCGGCGCCGGCAACGCACCCTCAACGAGTATCTCGGGCAGGATTTCGAGCAGATCGTCGGGAGCTCCGTGGCCCTGCGTGCGGTGCTCGCGAGTATCGAGAAGGTGGCGCGCACCGATGCGAATGTGTTGATTGTCGGCGAGAACGGTACCGGCAAGGAACTGGTCGCGCGCGCGATCCATCGCCAGTCGTTGCGGCATGGCCAGGCCTTCATCGGCGTCGATCTCGGGGCGATTTCCGAGACGTTGTTCGAGTCGGAACTGTTCGGTCATCGCAAGGGCGCATTCACCGATGCACGCGAGGACCGGGCCGGCCGCTTCGAGATCGCCACCGGCGGCACGCTGTTCCTGGATGAGATCGGCAATCTCAGCCTCCCCATGCAGGCGAAGCTGATGGGAGCGCTCGAGACCATGACCGTCACGCGCGTCGGGGCCGATCGGCCGGTCAAGGTGGATGTCAGGGCGATCTGCGCGACCAACCTGACGGCGGCGGAGCTGCGTTCGCCCGGCCGCTTTCGCCAGGACCTGCTGTATCGCATCAACACGATCGAGATTCACGTGCCGCCGCTGCGTGAGCGCGGGGACGACATACCGGCGATCGCCGCTCATTATGCGCATCTGTATGCGCGCAAATACAACAAACCGGAGCCCCGCTTCGAAAGCCACGTGTTGGAGAGGTTGCAGCGCTATCCCTGGCCCGGAAACGTGCGTGAGCTGCGGCACGTCATCGAGCGAGCGGTCATCATGAGCGAAGACGGTAAGTGCGATCTGGAGGGCCTGGTCCCCGCCGCCCACCGGCCACCGGAGCGCGAGACGCTCAACCTGGAGGCGCTCGAGAAACAAGCGATCCTGAAGGCGATCGCTCAACATCGAGGCAATCTGAGTCACGCGGCGCAGTCCCTGGGCTTGGGGCGCACGACGCTGTACCGGAAGATGACCCGTTATGGGATTGAGTAGCTTCCGCCTCAACATCGTGCTGCGGGCGGTTGCGTTTGCATGCCTGTGCTCACTCCTGCTGTGGAGCCTCTTCAACACTCAGTGGCTGGCCACCGTCTTTCTCTGCGGCACGCTGGCAGTGCTTTGTGTAGCCGACCTCATCTGGTACGTGGAGAGAACCACGCGCGACCTTGCAGGCTTCCTGACGTTCGTGAATCACAGCGACTTCTCCACTCCGCTACCTAGTCCGGGAAAGGGCCGTGTGTTCGTGGAGTTGCAGACGGCCTACGAGACGCTGGCCGGGACCTTCCGCAGCCTCAACCGGCAGAAGGACGCGAACCATCGCTACCTGGAGGCGGTCGTCGAGCACGTCGCCGTGGCGCTGTGCTGCTTCGATGAGGCGGGCATGGTGAGGATGTCGAACGCTCCCGCGCGGCAACTGTTCAACCTGCCGCACCTGAATAGTCTGCGCTCCTTCGAGCGAGTCGATGAGCGGTTGCCCGAACTGCTGCGGCAGATGCCCGATGGCGAGCGCACGCTGTTCAGCGTCCGGGCCGGCGACGAATTGCTGCAGCTGGTGTTGTATGCCACGACGTTCGAGCTGCTCGAACGGCGCTACAAGCTCGTTTCATTCCAGAACATCCGTGACGAGCTGGACCGGCAGGAGATCGATTCCTGGCAGAAGCTGACCCGCGTCCTCACGCACGAGATCATGAACTCCGTGACGCCGATCGTGTCGTTGAGCGCCCTCATACGCGAGTCGCTCATCGACGAGAGCGTCGGGCCGCCCAGCTTTCGCGAGCTCGGTCCGTCGGAGCAGAACGACATGCTGCGCGGCATCACCGCAATTCATACCCGCAGCTCCGGCTTGGTGGATTTCGTGCAGGCGTATCGCACCTTTGCCCGTTTGCCGGCGCCGGAGCTCGCTCCGGTCGACGTCCGCACGCTGTTGGAACGCGTGCGGATGCTGGTGTCCGGAGAGACCGAGTCCACCGGCATCAGCGTGTCCGTTGCCTGCTCCCAATCCGACCTGACCGTCCGCACCGACGCAGGGCAGATCGAGCAGGTGCTGATCAACCTGATGCGCAATGCCATCGAAGCGCTCCCCGGGACACGCAACCCCCGCATCGAGCTGCATGCGCTGCGCAACGCTCGGGGGCAGGTGCTGATGCAGGTGATCGACAATGGGCCCGGCATTCCCAGCGAGCACCTCGACAGCATCTTCGTGCCGTTCTTCACTACCAAGCGCAGCGGCACCGGCGTTGGATTGAGCGTCTGCCGGCAACTGATGCATGCGAACCGCGGATTCATCTCCGTCCGTTCGGCGCCGCAGGGCGGAACGGCGTTCACGTTGAGGTTTCGGGATCAGTGAGCGGCCGCCATCGCCGGTGCAGGGCGTAAGAATCCTCGGGCGAGGCGCCCTCCGAGCAGCACGGCGGCACCGGAGTCGAGAGCCACGATCAGGTTGTACCACCAGGGCAGACGATCCCAGACGTAGTAGAGATGCTCGAAGCACAGGAATGCCATGATCAGGACGGCCAATACCCAGCCAGCCTCTCGCCGGCGCGCGATCGCCACGGCAACCCAGCCCGCGCAGAGCTCCGCCACGATCCAGTAGAGCAAGTCGCAAACCGACATCGGCAGCGTCATTCCGTAAGCGCCGCCGGCCATGAACACTTTGGCCTGGGCCGCATATTGCGGCCAGCTGGCGAAAGTCAGGACGGCCAGGGCCCAGAACCCGAACCACCAGACGACCCCACCGGCCACGACTCCGACACTCGTGCGTATCATGTTTGAGCCTTGAGTCCCGCCTCGAAGGCCACGATCATACGTAACAGGCTGCGCACTCACCGAGCCCTCGGTGAGCCCAAAAGTGTGCCGGGTGGGCCAACATGAGAAGACTGCATTTCGTCGTCGTGGCCGTCGAGGGAACTCTCGCTTCGGCCGTGGTCGGTCCGATCGAGCTGGTGCAACTGTGCAAGCAGCTGCAGACCACGTTGCCGGAGATCGAGCCCTGCGAGATCACGGCCGAGATTCTCAGTCCCGACGGCCAGCCCGTTGTGTCGACCTACGGGTATCGGCTTGCGGTCGATGGCCCGCTCAGGGACTTGCCGACGGGCTCCGTGATCCTGCTTCCGGGGTTCGGACTGCCGCGGCCCGATAACGTCCCGGGCCTGCTGGAGCAGCACGCCGTGCTGGGGCGGTGGCTGCAACAGCAACATGCGGCCGGACATACGATCGTCGCAAGCTGCTCGGGAAGCTTCCTGCTCGCCGAATATGGCCTGTTCCGCAGCGGCAGAGCGACGACCTACTGGCCCTATGCCGATCTCTTCCGCCAACGCTATCCGCGCCTCGAGCTGGATCTGGATGCGCTCATCGTCAGTGAGGAGCGCCTCTTCAGTCTCGGTGGCGCGGTCTGCGGTCTCGAGGCTGTGCTACTGATCGTCGAGCGCTTCGCCGGCAAGGAGCTCGCGCGCCTGTGCACGAAAATGCTGGTCATGGAGAGCCGGCCTCCGTCCGAGCTGCGTTACGAGCGGCGCCAACCCACCGTCTACAACGATGCCCTGATCCAGCGGATCGTGAGCTGGATAAGAGACAACCTGCACACGCGGCTCACCGTCGATGACCTGCTGCGACGCGTGCCCACGAGCCGCCGCAGCCTGAACCGCCGCTTCAAGCTGGAGACCGGGGAGGGGATTCAGGCCTTCATCCAGCGCATGCGCATCGAGCGTGCCAAATTGCTGTTGGAGACCGGCAGCGTGCCGATCGAGCAGATCGTCGAGCGCGTCGGCTATCGCGACGCGAGCGCTCTCGCCCGGCAATTCAAGCAGCACACGGGGCTCACGCCCCAGCAATTTCGCCGCCGCTATTTCCTTGGCGGAGCGGGCCTTGGCGGAGCGGGCCTTGGCGGAGCGGGCCTTGGCGGGGCCACGCGGGCAGGCGTGAGCGGCGTCTCCGCACCGGGGCTGCCGGCCGCCGCGAATTCAGCCCAAACGAAATATGCATATACGCAAGAAGTCTAAACCGGGAGGTTGAGCCTCTTGCGCCTCGGCCTATCATTGGCGCCTTCAGGGGACGACCCGTTCGAGCCTCGAGCGCGGCGTTTCCACCACAACCGACGGATGCCCGAAATTGGCTAGCTGGAGAGAGCGCCTCACGGACCGGATGCCGGTCGATCTCGCTCGCGAAATCGACGTCTACGAGGGTCAGATCGAGCTCAAGAAGCACGCGAAGATCGAGGACAAGCTGTTCGGAGAGGCCCGGCTGCGTCGCGGCGCCTACGGACAGCGTTATGACAACGGGCAGCGTCACGATGGGATCACCCATCGCAGCCTGCCGTTTCCCACCCAGGCGACCAAGGGGACGGAGACCACCTGGGATGCGCCCGGTATGCAGCGCATCAAGATCCCTTTCGGCGGCCTGAACCCGAATCAGATGGATGTCCTGGCCGATGTGGCCGAGGAGTATTCCGATGCCATCTGCCACATCACGACGCGCCAGGACGTGCAGCTGCACTACGTGCACATCGAGGACACTCCCGATCTGATGCGCCGGCTCGCTTCCGTGGGCATCACGACCCGGGAGGCCTGCGGTAACTCGGTGCGCAATGTCACTGCGTGCTCACTGGCCGGGGTCTGTCGCTGCGAGGCCTTCGACACTACGCCCTACGCGAAGGCGATGGCCTATCACCTGCTGGGCCACCCCGACACCCAGGACATGGGCCGCAAGTTCAAGGTCGCCTTCTCCGGCTGCAAGACCAGCAGCTGCGGGCTGACGAACATTCACGACCTGGGCTTCCTGGCCAAGACGTGGCAGAGCAACGGCACGACCCGCCGGGGCTTCGAGGTGGTGATCGGCGGCGGCCTGGGAGCGGTCCCGTACGACGCCAAGCTGTTCGACGCCACGGTCCCCGAGGAGGAGATCCTGCCGCTGGCCCAGGCTGTCTGTCGCGTCTTCGCCCGACTGGGCGAGAAGCGCAATCGCGGCCGGGCGCGCCTGAAGTTCCTGGTCGAGAAGCTGGGTTTCGATGAGTTCCGCCGTCTCGTGCTCGAGGAGCGCAAGGTCCTGCCCTCCGACCCGCGCTGGACCGATTACCTGAAGGACGTCGAGCGCTACCACGAGGGCCCCAGCAAGGCCTCCGCCAGTCTGGATGAGGCGAAGCTCGATCCGGCCTTCCAGGCCTGGCGCGCCACCAATGTGTACGCCCAGAGGCAACCGGGTTACGTGGTGGCCACGGTCACCCTGCCGCTTGGCGACCTTACTTCCTGGCAGCTGCGCCAGCTGGCGGACGTCGCTCGCAAGTACGTGGGCGACTGCGTTCGCACTACGGTCGAGCAGAACCTCGTCCTTCGCTGGGTTTCCGAGGCCGATCTCCCGGCCCTGTACGGAGAGCTTCAGCGTCTCGACCTGGCATTGGGCGGCGCCGGCAAGATCGAGGACGTGGTGGCTTGTCCGGGCACCGATACTTGCAAGCTCGGCATCGCCGCCTCCCGCGGTCTGGCCGCCGTGCTGCACGAGAGCCTCGTGGAGCGGCAGAACAACGGCGGAATCGATCCGGCCGTGCGCGATCTGCACATCAAGATGTCCGGGTGCTTCAATTCCTGCGGGCAGCACCACTTGGCCGACATTGGCTTCTACGGCGTCTCGCGCAAGATCGGGGGAGCCACTGTCCCGCATTTCCGCGTTCTGATGGGCGGGGAGTGGGAAAATAATGGCGCGACCTATGGGCTGACCATCGGCGCGGTGCCCTCCAAGCGTATCCCCGAGTTCATCGATCACGTGACCCAGCGGTATTTGAGCGGTCGCCAGCCCGGCGAGCGCTTCAAGGACTACTGCGCGCGCATCGGTAAGAAAGCGCTCAAGGAGATGGTCGACGCCTACTCGGCCGTACCGCCCTATGCGCTGGATCGCACGCTGTACTCCGATTGGCGCGATCCGCGCGAATTCACGATTTCGGATATCACCACCGGGGAGTGCGCCGGCGAGGTCGTTCCGCAGGTCGAGTTCGACCTGCAAGCCGCCGAGCAGCGCAACTTCGAGGCCCAGGTCCACCTGGAGCAGAACGAGTTCCAGAAGGCGGACGAGACGGCCTACCACTCGATGCTCATCGCTGCTCGCGGACTGGTGCGCACGCAGTTGTGGGACCTTTCGGAGGATCCCGAGCGGATCGTCTCCGAGTTCAAGACGCGCTTCTACGACACGCAGCTGTTCCAATCGCCGGATGCAGGCCAGTACGCCGGCGGCAAGTTCGCGCTCTACCTGCTCAACCGCCATGCCGACAAGAACCGCGCGTTCTCGGCGGAAAAAGCCCGCCACCTCGTCGAAGAGGCTCAGTTGTTCATCGAGGCGGCGTACGGTTACTACCAGCGCATGAGCGAGCAGCAGGCCCAGGCGAAGGCGCTGTCGAAGGCGAGCTTCGGGGTCGCCGCCCCGGCGGACGCGGAAGCGACGACCTAGAACCCATGGATCTGCACAAGTTCGGGATCAAGTTCTTCGCTGCGGGCGCGGAGCGGATCGACATCCTCAAGCTCATCCCCATCTACCATCGGTGGATCCAGCAGAGCGCGCTCGAGGGCCTGCTCATCGACGTGGCCGATTACAGCCACGTGCCCGCCGGTCCGGGCGTCATGCTCATTGCGCACGAGGGCAACTACGCGCTGGACGAAACCGGTCACGAGCGGGGCGTCGTGTACTACAGCAAGCACAGGCTCGAGGGCGAATTGTCCGAGCGTCTCGCGCACGTTGCGCGCAAAGCGCTGCAGGCAGCAGAGCTCATGCGCGGGGATACAGAGCTCGAAGGTGCGCTGAAGCTCCCGGGCAACCGGCTGCAATTCTTCGCCAACGACCGCCTCGTTGCTCCCAACACAGAGGTCGCGTACGCCGCGATCGAACCGGCGCTCAAAGTCTTCCTCGACCGTCTCTACGCGGGCGCAAGATATACCTGCGTGCACGAGCCCGATTCCAAAGAGCGGCTTGCGGTGCGGGTGCAGGCCGACGGCGAAGTTGCGCTGCCGACCTTGATTGCACGGCTGACCTGACTCGGGCGGTATCGTCAGGTAACACCGCGAGGTCCGCTCGACACGACTCCTCCTGTCGAGCTGGCAGCGACGACGGGCGTGTGTGACGCTCACGTCACCATGAAAAAAGCACTGCCTACTTTGAGGCTCCGCGAGCTGGAGTCCTCGCTGCGACCTGGAGACATCGTCTTCACTCGCATCCTGCAGCCTCCCTTCATTCAGATCGCCGCGACCACCCGGACATGGACCAATCACGTGGGCATCGTCGTTGGATTCAACAGATTCGGCGCCGTGGTTGCCGAGAGTCGTCTGCCGCTTTCGTGTCGAACCCGCTTCAGGAATTTTGTGCAGCGCTCGGCGCAGGGTCGGGTGGCTGTGCTGCGGCTGCCGCGGGCGTTGTCCGAGGAGGAGACCCGGCGGCTGCGCCAGGCCGCGCGACGCCGCCTCGGGCGCCTCTACGACACCGGCTTCAACTTGCGATCGCGCCGCCAATTCTGTTCGCGGTTCGTTGCGGAAGTGCTGCGCGAGTCGACCGGTATCGCAGTGGGTGAGGTCGTGACGTTTCGGGAGCTGCTGGAGCGCAATCCCGAAACCGATCTGACGCTGTGGAAGGCCTGGTACTTCGGCCGCATTCCCTGGGAGAGAACCACCATCACGCCCGGGAGTCTGTACACACATCCTTCCCTCGAGGTCGTGTTCGACGGCGCGCTCCACCGATCGAGGTCGTCGCCGGCGGTGTCCCCCAAGATATAACGCTTCGAGGGACAATCCGGAGGATGGCTCTCTCGACTCGCACGGTGCGCGCCGCGCGCACGGTCAACCGCTTCGATCGCATGGAATGGGCCGGTGCGTTCGGCGATCTCGGCACGCTCATTCCTTTCGTCGTTGCCTATATCGCCGTGGTGAAGGTCGACCCCTTCGGCATTCTGTTCTCTTTCGGCCTGGCGATGATCGTGTGCGGGCTGTACTACCGAACCCCGTTCCCGGTTCAGCCCATGAAAGCGATCGGTGCCATCGCGGCGACGCAAACGGCGCAAACCGCGACGATCACGCCGGCGATCGTTTACGGCGCGAGCCTCGCGACAGGTGTCATCTGGCTCGTGTTGGGCCTGACAGGCGCAGCCCGCCATATCGCGAGCCTGGTGCCGCGCACAGTCGTCGTAGGCATCGTCCTGGGCTTGGGTCTCAGCTTCATGCTCGAGGGCATCCAGTCGATGCAGGGCGGATGGGCTATCGCCACAGCGGGTCTGATCGGCACGTTGTTACTGCTGACGAACAAGTCCATTCCTGCCATGTTCCTGCTGCTTCTGTTTGGCATCGCGTGCGGTGTGGCGGAGAACCCCGAGCCGTTGCGCTCTTTGTTGGCGACGCGCCCTGCGTTCCGCCTCCCGAGCTTCGCGCTCACCGGCATCACCTGGCACGATCTGCTCATCGGGACCACGTTGCTGGCGCTCCCGCAATTGCCGTTGACGCTGGGGAATGCAGTCATCGCCATCCATGAGGAAAACAATCGGCTGTTTCCCGACCGGGCGGTCACGGAAAACAGGATCGCCACCTCCACGGGGGCGATGAATCTGGTCGGCGCCGCGTTCGGGGGCGTGCCCATGTGTCACGGGGCCGGCGGAATGGCAGGGCACGTTGCCTTCGGTGCGCGTACGGGAGGAGCCCCGATCATTCTCGGAGCCCTTCTTCTGAGCCTCGCACTGTTCTTCAGCCCCTCGATCCATGCGCTGTTCGAGGTCTTCGCACGTCCGGTGTTGGGGGTGATCCTGTTTCTGACCGGGGCGCAGCTGGCGTTGGGCTCGTGCGACTTCAGCAAGAACAAGGGGGAGCGCTTCATCACCCTGACCACCACGGCGTTTGCAATGTGGAATGTTGGCCTTGCCTTCATCGTCGGGGTTTCCCTGGCGTACCTCGAAAGGCGCGGCCGGTTGCGGCTCTAGCGTGGACTCCGTCGGCGCGCTGCGCGATCATGCGCCCCCCTCGCAGGAGTGGCCCATGCCCGACCCCGAAAGAACTGCCGCGTCCTCGCCGCCCCAGCAGGCGACGGCGGACCGCTTCGAGCTCCTGCGGCGTGGGCGTGTTTGCTTCGAGCGCCAACAGTGGAACGATGCCTTCGAAGCGCTCTCCGCCGCCGATCGCTCGATGACCCTGGAGGCGGAAGATCTGCATCGACTCACCTGGTCCGCCGGGCTGACTGCCCGCGACGATGAGATGCTCACCACGCACGAGCGCTTGTATCACGCGCATCTGGAGGCCGGTGTCCCTCTCGCAGCGGGCCGCGCCGCTTTCTGGCTAGGCTTCCGGCTGCTCGCGATGGGAGAGCCGGCACGGGCGAACGGGTGGCTCAATCGGGCCCAGCGGCTGATCGACGAGCAGGGCGATTGCGTTGAGACCGGCTACCTGTTGCTGCCAGCCGCCCAGCGGCACCTCAGCGCCGGTAAGTTCGCCGAGGCTGAAGATTGTGCCGCTCGCGCGCGCACTATCGGAGATCGATTCGCTGAGCGTGACCTGGTTGCGTTCGCGCTCAATCTGCACGGACGAGTTCTGTTGGCCGATTCCCAGCTCGAGGAGGGCCTCGCCCGGCTCGACGAGGCCATGGTGGCGGCAACATCGGGTGAGCTGTCACCGGTGGTCACGGGCATCATCTACTGCAGCAGCATCGCAAGTTGCCACCGCGTTTTCGCGCTTGAGCGCGTGCGCGAGTGGACCGCCGCTCTCGCAAGTTGGTGTGACGCGCATCCGCAGCTCGGCATGTTCACGGGACATTGCCTGGTGCATCGAGCTGAAGTGTTCGAGATGACCGGCGCATGGCCGGAAGCAGTCGATGAAGCGAAGCGAGCCATTGAGCGCTGCGTGCGCCACATTGAGCGCGAAGCCGCGGGCCGGGCTCACTACCAGGCCGCGGAGATCCATCGACTGCGAGGCGAACTGGAGCTCGCCGAAGCGGCTTACCGGGAAGCCAGTCGCTCGGGCTTCGAGCCGCAACCGGGACTGGCGTTGCTGCGTCTGGCGCAAGGAGATGCAGGCGCCGCCGCAAACGCGAGTCGCCGCATGATCTCAGCCACACGAGATCGGTTGCAACGCACCCGATACTTGCCTGCCCACGTGGACATCATGCTGGCGGTCGGCGATCTGGATGAAGCGAGAGCGGCAAGCAAAGAGCTGCAGGAAACATCGACCACCCTCAACACGGAGGTGCTCGCTGCGATTGCCGCGCGCGCCTGCGCGTCGATTCATCTGGCTGAGGGCGATGCACATGCCGTGATCGATCCTGCCCGACGAGCCTTCGAGATCTGGCAGCGTCTCGGCGCCCCCTATCTCGCGGCGCGCCTGCGCGTGCTACTGGCCCAGGCGTGCACGGCCATGGGAGACGTGGAGGGCGCGCAACTGGAGCTCTCCAGCGCTCGCGAGGCATTCGAGCGAGTCGGAGCCCAGCCTGACGTCGTCTCAGTGAAGTCGTTGATAAATGCGCTGGCAGTGGCGGCCCGCGACCGGGCCGCGTACGGGCTCACCGACCGCGAGCTGCAGGTATTGAGGCTTGTGGCGAGCGGGAAGACCAACAAGGCCATCGCCCGCGAGCTCGATTTGAGCGAGAAGACGGTCGATCGGCATCTCAGCAACATCTTTGTAAAGACCAACGTCTCGTCGCGCGCCGCGGCGACGGCCTTCGCCTACGAGCACCGGCTCATATAGCGGCATACCCACGCGGGAACGTTTCCTCCATGGGTGATTTACCCGAAGCCGCGACCGGGGTGCCTGCCTAATCTCTCGTCCGCCTGGAATCGCTTCTGAGCGGGAGAGAGTCATGACATCGAGCCAAGCCACACGACTGATCGAAGAAGGGGCCGCGTCCATCGAGCTGGCCCGGCGAGAGATTTTCGACGTCATCGTCATCGGTGGAGGGCAGGCGGGGCTGTCGGTGGGCTATCACCTGGCGCGCGCCGGCGCTCGATTCGTGATCCTGGATGCTCAGGAGCGGGTGGGGGATGCCTGGCGCAAGCGCTGGGACTCGTTGCGGCTGTTCACGCCCGCGAAGTTCGACGGGCTGGACGGAATGCCTTTCCCCGCGCCGCGCAACTACTTTCCGACCAAGGATGAGATGGCGGATTACCTGGAGGAGTACGCCCGGCGTTTCCGTTTGCCCGTGCGGACCGGCACCCGCGTCGACCGGGTCTTCGACCGTGGCGGGCGCTACGTGGTGCAGGCGGGTCATTGCGAGCTGGAGGCGAGGCAGGTCGTCATCGCGATGACGAAATACCAGCGTACGAAGGTGCCGAGTTTCGCCGGCTCTCTACCCTCCGACATCGTCCAGCTGCACTCGATGGACTATCGCAACGTGGGTCAGCTGCAGCCAGGAAGCGTCCTGCTGGTGGGGGCGGGCAACTCTGGAGCCGATATCGCCTTGGAGACCGCGCGAGCGGGCCACAGGACATGGATGGCAGGCCGGGACACCGGGCAGATCCCGTTCCGAGGGGAGCGTTTTCTGGGACGAAATGTTTTCATGCCGCTGTTACTAGGTCTGGTCTTCCGTCACCTGCTGACGGTGAAGACTCCATTCGGTCGCAAGATGCGCCCGGCAGTACTGTCCAAAGGCGGTCTGCGCATCCGGGTGAAGACGAGCGACCTCGCCGCCGCCGGCGTTCAAGGAGCGCCCCGCGTCGTGGGAGTGCGTAACGGCAAGCCATTGCTCCAGGACGGGCGCACTCTGACAGTCGGCAACGTTGTCTGGTGCACCGGATTTCATCCCGGGTTCGACTGGATCGAGCTGCCGATCTTCGATGAGCACGGCCATCCGAAACACCGTAGCGGCGTGGTCGAGGGCCAGCGCGGATTGTATTTCGTGGGCCTGCCGTTCCTGCATTCGATGTCCTCGTCGATGATCCACGGAGTCGGCCGGGACGCCGCCCGAATCGTCGCGACCATCCGGTTGCAGCACGTGAAGCTGGGAACGTGCGCCTTTCGAGAATCGGTTTGAACCGAGTCTATTCGCCGGGACACTCACCGGCCGATGGATCCACTTCGAGACCTGCTCCGTGAGGCGCGCGACGGCAATGAAGCTGCCCGTGGGCAGCTATTTGCCGTCGCTTACGAAGAACTGAGATCGCAGGCCCGCGCACAACTGCGTGGCGGGGGCCGCAGCACTTTGCTGAACACGACCGTCCTGGTTCACGAGAGCTATCTCCGCTTTCAGCAGGCCGGACAGCTCGCCGGCGTCGAGCGCGGGCACTTCTTTTCCTACGCCGCGCAGGTCATGCGGTCCGTGGTCGTCGATTTCGCGCGCCAGCGCCGGGCCCAACGTCGCGGGGGGGATGCGCCGCACGTCACGTTGAGCCTGAGTCTGCAGGTGGCGGCCGAAGTG
>Ga0070681_10000780_pt1 | contig 26509 bp, 21 predicted proteins | sample KBSC83BmetaG_FD_65650 | JGI IMG/M metagenome (GOLD analysis project Ga0070681, IMG submission 65650) | Corn rhizosphere microbial communities from Kellogg Biological Station, Michigan, USA - KBS C8-3B metaG | ecosystem: Host-associated > Plants > Roots > Rhizosphere | place: USA: Michigan...
GACCGCGCGGCGGTCCTTGCGGCTGCGCTCGCGCCGCGCGAGGCCGCGCCGCTCGAGCTCATCGACCACCCGGGTGAGGGCGCCCATGTCGTGGCCGAGGTCCTCGGACAGACGCGTGGCCGAGACGTGCTCGTGCTGCGCGAGCCCGATCAGGGCCAGCCACTGGCTGAAGGAGATCGGCAGCGCCTGGAAGCGCTTCTCCGCCACCTGGCTCATCAGCACGCCGCAGCGCTTCATGAGAAAGCCCACGCTGCGGCTCGGCTCGAGGCTCTCCAGGGAATAGTAAGGCTTGGGCTTGCGCATGCTTGCTCCGGCTATATTTGACGCAACTATATTTGCCGAAGCAAGTAAAGTCAAGCACGCGCGCGCGCCGGGCGGCGCCGCCGCAGGTGCGCGGCGGCGGCGGCGTGCCTTAAGCTCATCGGCGCGAGGGGGGAACGCATGAACTGGCAGCTGTTCGCGGGGTTTCTGCTCATCACGCTGGTGCTGATCCTGGTACCGGGCCCGATCGTGACGCTCGTGATCTCGACCGGGGCCACGCGCGGGGTGCGTGCGGCGCTGGTCACGGTCGCCGGCACCTCCACCGGCAACGCGGTCCTCCTCACCGCCATCGCGCTCGGCCTGGACTGGGTGCTGGGGCACGCGGTGTACCTGTTCGAGCTGCTGCGCTGGGCCGGCGTCGCCTACCTGCTGTACCTCGGCGTGCGCGCCTGGCGCAGCGCCGGCCGCCCGCTGCCGCCCTGGAGCGGCAACCAAGTGCACTTCTGGCGCGGCTTCCTGGTGGCGCTCAGCAACCCCAAGACGCTGGCGTTCTTCACCGCATTCTTGCCGCAGTTCCTCGACCCGGCGCGGCCGGTAGCGCGGCAGCTCGCCGTGATGTGTGCGGTGTCGGTGGTGCTGGCGGCGGCCAGCGACTCCTGCTGGGCGGTGGCGTCGGGCCTGGGGCGTGCCTGGTTCGTGCGCCCGGCGCGCGCGCGCCTGCTGGGGCGCGCCTCCGCGCTGACCCTCATCGGCGGCGGACTGTGGCTGTCGCTGGCGCGTCGCCCCGTCTGAGCCGGCGGGCGGCGCCGCTTTAGGCGAGCTTGCCCTGCAGGTGCTGGGCGAGCTCGGCGATGGTGGGGAAGTCGAACAGCTCCGTCAGGTCCACCCTGCCCGGATATTCCTTGTCGATCTGCTCGTGGATCTCGATGAGCTTCAGCGAGCTGGCGCCGATTTCGAACAGGTTGTCGTGTACCCCGACGCGCTTGCCCTCGAGTGCCGCGTCGCAGATGTTCTTGAGCTTCTCCTCGATCGCGGTGCGCGAGCCGGCCTCGGGTGAGTGCTGCGCGGCGCGCAGCGCCGCGAGCTCCCCGAGCTCGGCGGCGAACTCGCCGTCCACGAAGCCTTCCTCCAGCAGGTGACGCTGGATCTTGCCGCTGGTGGTCTTGGGGATGCGCTTCACCGGCACGACCTCCGCGACCTCGAGGCCGGCCTGCTCGTTCACCAGGCGCGCCACCTGAGTGGCGAGCGGCAGGAACTCCTCCATGCCGCCGCGGTGCAGCACGAACACCACCAGCTGCTCGGTGTCGCTGCCGCGCGGCCGTACGCCGGCGGCTACCACCTTGCCGAGCTCGAGGCCCGGGGCGCGCTGCGCGATGGCCTCCAGGTCGTGCGGGTAGTAGTTCTGGCCGTTGACGAAAATGATCTCCTTGGCGCGCCCGGAGACATACAGATCCCCGGCGTGCATCAGCCCGAGGTCGCCGGTGCGCAGCCAGCCGTCGGCGGTGAGCGCGGCGGCGTTGGCGGCCGCGTCCTCGTAGTAGCCGCGCGTGACGTTATCGCCGCTGATGTGCACGTGGCCGATGCGCTCGGCGGGCAGTTCGCGGTCCGCATCGTCCGCGATGCGCACCCGGCAGTAGGGGATGGCGTGCCCCTCGGAGACCAGCCGCACCGCGTCGCGCTCGGCGGCGTCGATGAGCTCGACCGCGCTGCCGGCGTTCATGCGGTGGCGGTTGAGCGCGATGGTCTTGAGCGCGGCTCCCACCGGCGGGAAGCTCACGGCGAGCGAGGCCTCGGCCAGGCCGTACACCGGGTACATGGCATTGCGGTTGAGCTGCGCCGGCGCGAGGCGCGTCAGGAACTCGTCGCACAGCTCCACCGAGATCGGCTCGGCGCCGTTGAAGATGAGGCGCACGGCCGACAGATCCAGGCCGTCGACGGCGCGCTCGCCCAGCACCTTGAGGTAGTGCTTGTAGCCGAAGTTGGGCGAGCACAGGATGCTGGCGCGGATGCGGGCGGCGAAGGTGAGCCACAGCAGCGGGCGGCGCACGAACAGCTCGGTGGGCATCAGGTGCGCATGCACGCGGTTCACGAACATGACGAGGTGGAAGCCGATCAGCCCCATGTCGTGGGTCAGCGGCATCCACGACAGGCTCACGTCCTCCTCGTTGAAGCCCGCGACCTCGGTCGCGCCGTAGACGTTGGCGAGGATGTTGCCGTGCGTGAGCACCACGCCCTTCGGCTCGCTGGTCGAGCCGGAGGAGAACTGGATGAAGGCGGTGTCGCCGGGGGCGACGCGCTGCACCTCGCCGGCGCGCGAGATGTCGTCGAGGTCATCGACCAGGAACACGCGCCGGCGCAGCCCCTCGTAGACCTCGCTCGCGCCGGCCTGTGCGGCGAAGGCGCCGATGCGCTCGAGCGAGCGCCGCTCGGTGTACAGATACGGCTTGCCGAGGCGGCGCGCGATGCGCAGCAGCTTGTGGCGATGCTCGTCGCTGATGCCGAGCGCCACCGGCACCGGCACGATGCCGCCGAGGATGGCGGCCCAGAACGCATCGATGAACTGCTCGTTGTTGTTCAGGAACAGGATCAGCGTGTCGCCGCGTCGGGCGCCGAGCTTCTGCAGGTGATAGAGGATGCCGAGCGCGCGCGCGTAGAGTTCGGCGAACGACACTTCGCGGCTGTCGTTCTCACCCTCGAGGTAGGTGAGGGCGCGGGGCGCGGCGCGGTTGTTGGCGATGACTTCCGTGAGGGTCGTGGCTTTGGACATCAGCGGCGTTCCAGCCTCATGTGCAGCGGATGGCGGGTGCGCAGGTTGATCTGCGCCTCGAGCTCGAGGGGTTGGTCGGGCACATAGGCGAGCCGGTAGCGGCGCGCCACCATGTACAGGTGCATGAGCATTTCGTAGAGCGCGAAGGTCTCGCCGATGCAGTGGCGGGGGCCGGCGGCGAAGGGCATGTAGGCGAAGCGCGGCCGCTCGGCCTCGTGCGCCGGGGCGAAGCGTTCCGGCCAGAACCGCTCCGGCTCCTTCCAGAAGCCCGGGTGCCGGTGCAGCAGGTACAGCGGCAGCAGCACGTTGGTCTTGGGCGGCACCGGGAAGCCCCCCAGCACGTCCGCCTCGATGGTGCGGCGCGACAGCAGCCAGCCGGGCGGGTACAGCCGCAGCGCCTCGTCGATCACCTGGCGCGTGTAGGCGAGTGCCTCCATCTGCTCGAGGCCGGGGGTCGCCAGCGCCGGTGCGGCATCGAGCTCGGCGTGCAGGCGTGCCTCGGCTTGCGGGTGCTGCGACAGCAGATACCAGGTCCAGTTGAGCCCGCTGGCGGTGGTTTCGTGGCCGGCCACGATGAGCGTCATGACCTCGTCGATCAGCTCGCGCTCGCCCATCGGCTCGCCCGTCTCCTTGTCGCGCGCGCTCATGAGCATGGCGACGTAGTCGAAATGCTCCTCGGGCTGGGCGCGGCGCCGGGCCAGCAGTGCCGCCACGAGCTTGGTGAGCTTGCGGAACTTGTAGGCGAACTGCAGATCGCGCGACTGCTCCTTGGTCACCACCTCAAAGGGGTTGCCGCCGAGCTCGGCGCTCAGGCGGTCGAGGTCCGTGCCGAAGATCGAGCGCAGCACGATGGTCAGGGTGAGCTCGCTCATCTCGTCGGTGAGATTGACGGGCTCGCCGCGCGCGGCCAGGGCGTCCCAGCGCTCGAGGAAGCGCTCGTTGGCCCGGGCGATCACCTCGGCAAAGCCGGTGATCACGCGGCGGTGGAAGTACGGCTGCATCATGTAGCGCTGGCGCTTCCACAGCTCCCCCTCGCTGGTCATGATGCCCTTGCCGAGCAGGATCTTGACGCGGTCGAGCCCGACACCCTTGGTGTAGTTGCGGTGGTTGGAGACCAGGACCCGCTTCACGTCATCCGGGTGGTGGATGACATAGGTATAAGATCCGCGCGCGGGCACGAACACCCGGTAGGTGTCGCCATGGCGGGCAAACAATTCGATCATGCGCTCCAGGGAATCGTCCGTGGAGCCGATGTCGAACTGCTGCTCGGCCTCGGGGGGCCGGGGATTCGCGGGTGCGGCGGCGGTCATGCAAGCTGTTGAAAGCCAAACCTTAATCTTATATCACACGGGCGCCGGCGACTCGCCCCGGCGGCCCGGTGCGCGCGCCCCGCGCCTCGCCGCGGCACGGCTCGCGCGGCGGGCCGGCTGCAGGTTCCAGGCGGCATGAGCGCCGACGACGAAGGGCGGCTGCGCAACACGCTCTATCGCACCACCACGCGCTCGAGCCGCCGCATGACCCCGGCGCGCCGGCTGCTGTACCGCATCGCCGTACCGGTCGCGCTCGCGATCATCCGCACCTGGTGGCGCACCTGCCGGGTGGTGCGCGTCGAGGGTCTCGAGCACCTGGACGCCGCGCTCGCGCGCGCCCCCTCGCTGGTGCCGTGCTACTGGCACCAGCACCAGCTGTACTGCGGCAAGTTCCTGGTCGAGCAGCGCCAGCGCGGCCTGATGCCCGGCTGGCTCATCAGCCCCTCGGTGGACGGCGAGCTCGGCGCCATGATGGTGCGGCGCTTCGGCGGGGCGGTGATCCGCGGCTCGTCCACGCACACCGGCGCGCGCGCCCTGCGCGATTACTACCAGGCGCTGGTGAAGGACAACGTCTCGCCGGTGATCACTCCCGACGGGCCGCGCGGCCCGCGCTTCAAGTTCAAGCCCGGCGCACTGCTGCTGTCGCAGATGTCCGGCCGGCCGATCCTGCCCATGGCGTACGCCGCCTCGCGCGCGTGGCTGATCAAGTGGGACAAGTTCGTGATTCCCTTGCCGGGGGCGCGCATTGCGCTCGCCATCGGCCCGCCGGTGTACGCCCCGCGCGTGACCGACGCCGCCGGCCTCGAGCGGCTGCAGCAGTCGCTGGCGGGCGAGCTCAAGCGCCTGTACGGCGTGGCCCGCGCGGCGTTGCAGGCGCCCTGAGGCCGGGCGCGGCGGGGGATTCTGTTAAGTCTCGCAAAGCTCTTCCGGAACATGGTCTTAGCTTGTGTTCCTGACTAAGTGTGCGAGAATCGCCTGCAACCACTTGGAAAATAGCGGCGGCGAATCATCCAGTCCGTGACGGCGTGATACGTAACGCCGGTGGTAATTGATTACGCTGTGGCCAAGGGTTAGTGGGAGATCCGGGGACCATGACGACTCCGCCGCCGGACAAGCCGGCGGAATTTACCGCTTCGGACATTCTTTCGGCTGACGCGTGGACCGGCCGGACTCCCAAGCCCGTGCTCGGCATCGACGTCGTCTGCACCAAGATCGCGGTCGACCTCCAGAACATGCGCCGCGACACCATGGACGAGTGCGTGCGGCGCAATCTCGAGCTGCTGCGCGGCGCTACCGGCTGCGACTGCACCTTCCTGGCCGTGCTCGACCCCGAGGACTCGACCTTCGCCGAGGTGCGACTGGCGCGCGGCGCCTTTGCACAGTGCCGCCCGGAAGGCCTGCAGGGCGTTGGCATCGAATCGTTTCCGTGGCTGAAGAGCCGCAACGACCATCTGCGTCTCTCGGAGCTGCGCGACAGCGCCACGCCGCGCAAGGAGCAGGCGGCCGAAGCCGCACGCCTCGCCGAGCTGCAGATCGGCTCGGCGCTGTTCGTGGCGCTGCGCGTGCAGGGCAAGCCGGCCGGCTTCCTCGCGCTCGCCCACACGCTGCCGCGCGGCGCCTGGGACGTGAACCTGCAGCTGCTGATGAAGCTGGTGGGCACCAGCCTCGCCACCGGACTTGAGCGCATCCGCACCGAGACGCGCCTCGCCAAGCTCGAGGAGCGCACCAATCTGTTCCAGGCCGCCGCCAACGACGGCATGTGGGACTTCGACGTCGAGAACAACGAGGTCTACTTCTCGCCGCGCTGGAAGGCCATGCTCGGCTACGGTGACGACGACATGCGCGGCTCGCCCGACTGGCGCAGCCTGGTGCACCCGGACGACCTGACGCGCGTGCAGGCCGCGATCCGCGACCACGTCGCCGGCAAGACCCCGATCTTCGAGAGCACGCACCGCATGCGGCATCGCAACGGCGAGTGGCGCTGGGTCATCAGCCGCGCCACGGCGCGCGTCGACAAGCACGGGCGGCTGCTGCGCCTGGTGGGCGTCGAGCTCGACATCACCGAGCGCAAGCTGTACGAGGAGGCGCTGTTCCGCGAGAAGGAAAGCGCGCAGATCACCCTGCAGTCGATCGGCGACGGCGTCATCACCACCGATGCCAATTCCACCATCGACTACATCAACCCGGTCGCCGAGGAGCTGACCGGCTGGCGGCTCGAGGACGCCATGGGGCGGCCGGTGGAGGAGATCTTCCGCGCCTTCCACGAGGAGACCTGCGAGCCGCTCGAGAATCCGCTGACGGTGTCGATCCGCCGCATCCGCCCGATCAAGTCGGTGCGCCCGATGCTGCTCATCCGCCGCGACGGCAACGAGCTGTACGTCGAGAGTACCGCCGCCCCGATCCGCGACGGCTCCGGGCACGTGGCCGGCGGCGTGCTGGTGTTCCATGACGTATCCGAGTCGCGCGAGCTCAACCGCCGCCTCTCCTACCACGCCAGCCATGACCTGCTCACCGGCCTCGTCAACCGGCGCGAGTTCGAGAGCCGCCTGGAGCGGGCGCTGAAGAGCGCCAAGGCGCGCGAGGCGTCCTATGCGCTCGCCTACCTCGACATCGACCAGTTCAAGATCGTCAACGACAGCTGCGGCCACTCGGCCGGAGATGCGCTGCTCGGCCAGGTCGGTGCGCTGCTCAAATCCAAGGTGCGCTGGCGCGACACGCTGTCGCGCCTGGGCGGGGATGAGTTCGGGATCCTGCTCGAGAGCTGCTCGCTGGATGAGGCGATGCGCACCGCCGAGACGCTGCGCGAGAGCGTGCGCAACTTCCGCTTCACCTGGGAAGACCGCGTGTTCCGCCTGGGCGCCAGCATCGGCGTGGTGCCGATCACCCCGGACAACGAGGACGTCGCCGGCATCCTCTCGGCCGCCGACTCCGCCTGCGCCGCCGCCAAGGAGTCGGGCCGCAACCGCGTGCACTCCTTCGCCGAGAACGACATCGAGCTCATGCGCCGCCGCAAGGAGATGCAGTGGGCGGCGCGCATCAATGCGGCGCTGGAAGAGGGCCGCTTCGAGCTGTTCCGCATGGCGATCCAGCCGCTGCAGCGCGTCGAGGTCGGCCAGCACTACGAGCTGTTGCTGCGCCTCAAGGACGAGACCGGGCGCATCGTCGCCCCCAACGACTTCATCGCCGCGGCCGAGCGCTACGGCATCACCCCGGCTATCGACCGCTGGGTGATCGAGAACGCCTTCCGCTGGCTGGTATCCGATTCCGACGAGCGCGAAAAGCTCGCGCAGTGCTCGATCAACCTCTCCGGGCAGAGCCTGGGTGATGACAAGTTCCTGCCGTTCGTCATCGAGCAGCTGCGCCACAGCGGGCTGGATGCCACCAAGATCTGCTTCGAGATCACCGAGACGGCGGCCGTGCAGAGCTACTCGCAGGCCAACCGCTTCATCCAGGCGCTCAAGGAGCAGGGCTGCAAGTTCGCGCTCGACGACTTCGGCACCGGGCTGTCCTCGTTCGGCTACCTCAAGCACTTCCCGGTGGACTTCCTCAAGATCGACGGCAGCTTCGTGCGCGAGATCCTGCGCGACCCCATCGATCGCGAGATGGTGCGCTCGATCAACGAGATCGGGCACCTGACCGGCAAGCAGACCATCGCGGAATTCGCCGAGAACGCCGAGATCATCCAGATGCTCACCAGCCTCGGCGTCGACTACGCGCAGGGCTACGGCGTCGCCCAGCCGCAGCGCGTGGTGAAGTCAGCGGTTGCCTGACGCGGCGTGCTCGCCGCCGGGCGGCGCGACCGCCACGACTCCCGCCCCGTAGCTCCCCGCCGGCGGCGGCGGGCGCTCAGCCGCGCGCCGTCCGCGATGTGCCGCTAGCCGCGGGGCGCGTAGAACAGGTAGTCGGCGCTGTACGACACTTTCCGCTCGGTGCCTTGCGTTGCGGCCTGGCACTCCGCCGCCGGCGGTGCCTGGCCGCCGCGGGTGTGGATGCGCTGCACGTGCGTGACGTGCGCGAGGGTGCCCGTGCCGCCGTGCCCGACGACCCCCAGCAGCAGCCACGGGATCGAGTGGCGGTCGGGCGCGTCGGCGCGTGCCACCGCCTTGCCGGTGATCTCGCTGCCGTCCTGGTGCTTCCAGGTGGGGCCTGCCGAGTGATGCACGACGACGGTGCCCTTGCCGTCGCGCAGCTCCGCCTCCGGGCCCTTGAGCGTCCACTGCGCTACGCCGCCGGCTACCGTGCACGCGTAGATCTGCACCCCTTCCGCGTGCGCGCGCAGCACGAGCTGCTCGCCGCCCGGGGCTGCGATCTCAACCGGTATCTCATCGTCGGCGCCGGCAATTGCCGCGGCGGCGGCCATGGCGCCGCCGAGCGCAATCCGGACGGCCAGTCGTTTGATGCGTTGACCCCTCATGCGACCTCCGTACGTGTCCGCCGCGGACCTTCAGCCGGCGCCGAATTCCAGGCGCATCGACAGGTCGATGGCGTGCACGTGCTTGGTGAGCGAGCCCACCGATATGTAGTCGACCCCGGTTTCGGCGATCGCCCGGACCACCTCCAGCGACACGCTGCCGGAGGCTTCGAGCCTGGCGCGGTGACCCGCGGCGCGGTTGCGCGCGACGGCGGCGCGCATGTCCTCGAGGCTGAACTCGTCCAGCATGATGATCTCGGGGGCGGCCCCGAGGGCCTGCTCGAGCTCGGCGAGCGACTCGACCTCCACTTCGACCGTGATCCCGGGCGCGGTGCGGCGTGCGCTGGCGATGGCCCCGGCAATCGAGCCGGCGGCGGCGATGTGGTTCTCCTTGATGAGCACGCGGTCGTAGAGCCCCATGCGGTGATTGTCGCCGCCGCCGCAGCGCACGGCGTACTTCTGCGCACTGCGCAGCCCGGGCAGAGTCTTGCGCGTATCGAGGATGCGGCACTCGGTACCGGCCACCGCTTCGACGAAGCGCCGCGTCACGGTGGCGGTGGCCGACAGCAGCTGCAGGAAGTTGAGCGCCGTGCGCTCGCCGCTGAGGATCGCGCGCGCGGGACCTGCGATCTCGAGCACTACCGCGCCGGCGGCGATGTGCTCGCCGTCAGCCGCGCCCCACGTCATCCGCACGCGCGGCTCGAGGCGGGTGAAGGTTGCCTCCGCCCAGGGCCGCCCGCACAGGATGGCGCTCTCGCGCGTCACGAGCCGGCCGCGCACCTGCTGCGCAGCCGGCACGAGCGCGGCGGTCACATCACCGCTGCCGATGTCCTCACGCAGCGCCGCATCGACCTGAGCCCCGAGATCGGCCGGCGGTGATGCGGGCACCGGACCTCAGTACAGGGGCAGGCCGTGGCTGGCGGCCCCCATGCACATGAGCATGGGGATCGACAGCACGAAGTTGACGCGCGAGGCCATGCCGGCGGCCTTGCGCGCCTTGGCCTTCTCCTCGTCGGTCGCGGCGATGAGGCCCAGGATCTTCTTCTGGTTCGGCCAGATGAGGACCCAGACGTTGAACAGCATGATGGTGCCGAGCCAGGCACCGAGGCCGATGGCGCGGCTGCCTTCGGCGAAGGTGAAGGCCGGCACGAAGCGCGGGCCGAGCAGCGCAGCGCCGCCCAGCCAGGTCGCCACCGCGCCCCAGCGGAACCAGAACAGCGCCCGCGGCGCCACGTACTTGGTGATGCCCGCTCCCCCCGGGCCGCCCTTGTCCGCGGCCGCATCCGCCAGCGCCGGCGTCTGCGCCACGTTGAAGTAGTACAGCAGGCCGATCCAGAACACGCCCGCGACGATGTGGAACCAGCGCGCAAAGCCCAGCACATTGATGTGTATGCCGCCGATCACCACCGAGGCCAGCAGCGCCAGCACGATGCCGAGGATCAGCGAGTAACGGTGGTTGTTCAGAAGATTCATGGCTTTATATCTCCAAGTTCTTGTTTCAACAGGCTTGGGTTACTTCCCGGCGTTTGAAGAATAGGCGAGCCACCCCCATAATTCAACGCAAGTTCAACAGGCGTCGGGGCGCTGTTAAGTCAGGTGAGTAACAGCGGCTCGAATCCACGCCCGGTGCAGCCCGCGGAGCGCCCTCCGTCCCCGTGCATCAACGTCTGCTCGCTTGACGAGCGGGGATACTGCATCGGGTGCCTGCGCACCGGCGCGGAGATCGGGCGCTGGCTGGCGATGAGCCCGGCCGAGCAGTGGAGTCTGCTGGCCGAGCTCGCCGAGCGACGCAAGTCAATGAGGTAAGGCAAGAATGGATGTCGTGGAAAGAATCAAGACCGAACTCGGCTCGGCGCCGGTGGTGCTGTTCATGAAGGGTACGCCGGACTTCCCGCAGTGCGGGTTCTCGGCGCAGACGGTGGCGGCGCTGCGCGCCGTGGGCGCGCAGTTCAAGCACGTCAACATCTTCGAGGAACCGGAGCTGCGCGACGCGCTCAAGCGCTTCTCCAACTGGCCGACGTATCCGCAGCTGTACGTGAAGGGCGAGCTGGTCGGCGGCTGCGACATCGCGCTCGAGATGTACAAGAGCGGCGAGCTGAAGAAGATGCTGGCCGAAGCCGGCGCCGCCTAGCGGCGCCGCGCCGCCCCTCACAGCGGCGGCAGCTCCGGCTCCAGCGGCGGCTCCTCGGCCGCCTCGGGCGCGCCGCTGAGCCAGCCGAGCGCGCGCGCCCGCTCCTCGGCGGCCTGGTGGCTGTCGCGCAGGCGGTTGCACACCAGGCAGAACAGCGCCGCGCTGCGCTCGGCGTCGTAGCGCGCGCTGTGCGCGCTGCCCGCATCCCACTCGAGACCCGCCACGGTCACCGCCTTGGCCAGCACCGTCTGGCCGAGCGCCGCGCCGGCGAGCGTCGCGGTGTCGAAGCACGAGAACGGATGGAACGGGTTGCGCTTGACGTCGGCGCGCCCCACGGCGGCGTTGAGGAAGCCCAGGTCGAACGCGGCATTGTGGCCCACCAGGATGGCGCGCCGGCACTGATAGGCGCGCACCGCGTGGCGCACCTCGCGGAACACGCGCTGCAGCGCGTCGCGCTCGGGCAGCGCCGGACGCAGCGGGTGGAACGGGTCGATGCCGGTGATGGCGAGCGCCGCCGGGTCGAGCCGTGCGCCGGCGAAGGGCTGCACGTGAAAGTTGTGGGAAGCGCCGGGCCGCAGCGTGCCGTCCGGCTGCATGTCGATCAGCACCGCGGCAATCTCCAGCAGCGCGTCGGTGGCGGCGTTGAAGCCGCCGCACTCGACGTCGATGGCCACCGGCAGGTAACCGCGGAAGCGCCGCGCCATCAGGGCGGCCGTCGCCGCCGGCGGCACGGGCGCCTCGAAGGGGGCGGGTTCGCGGCTCATGCGGCGGCCCCTCAGCCTGACAGCCGCCAGGCGATCGACTCGCCGGCACGCAGCGGCACCAGCTCGTCGTCGCCGAACGGCAGGCGCTCCGGCACGCGCCACGCTTCCCGGGTGAGGGTGATCGTCGCCTCGTTGCGCGGCAGGCCGTAGAAGTCGGCGCCGTTGAGGGCGGCGAACGCCTCGAGCTTGTCCAGCGCCCCGGCGGCCTCGAAAGCCTCGGCGTACAGCTCGATGCCGGCGTGCGCCGAGAAGATGCCGGCGCAGCCGCACGCCGCTTCCTTGGCGCGGCGCGCGTGCGGGGCGCTGTCCGTGCCGAGAAACAGCCGCGGGCTGCCGGCGGCGACCGCGGCGAGCAGCGCGGCGCGGTGCTCCTCGGCCTTCAGCACCGGCAGGCAGTAGTGGTGCGGTTGCAGTCCGCCGGCAAACAGCGCGTTGCGGTTCATGAGCAGGTGCTGCGGCGTCACGGTAGCGCCGATGCCGGTGCGCGCGCCGTGCACGAAGTCGAGGGCGGCGCGCGTGGTGATGTGCTCGAACACGATGCGCAGCTGCGCGTGCCGGGCGGCGAGCGGCGCCAGCACCGCATCGATGAAACGCGCCTCGCGCTCGAAGATGTCGACCTGCGGGTCGGTCACCTCGCCGTGCACCTGCAGCACCATGCCGAGCTCGGCCATGCGCGCCAGCGCCGCATCGATGTGGCGCACGTCGGTGACACCGGCGTCGGAGTGCGTGGTCGCCCCGGCCGGATAGAGCTTGCAGCCGACGATGCCCGCGGCCTTGGCGCGCGCGATCTCCTCGGGCGGGGTCGCGTCGGTCAGGTACAGCGTCATGAGCGGCTCGAACCCCGCCCCGGCCGGCAGCCGCGCGCGGATGCGCTCGCGGTACTCGAGCGCCTGGCGCGTCGTGGTCACTGGCGGCTTCAGGTTCGGCATGACGATGGCGCGCGCGAAGCGGGCGGCGGTGAGCGGCAGCACCGCGGCCAGCGCCGCACCGTCGCGCAGGTGCACGTGCCAGTCGTCGGGCCGGCGCAGCAGCAGCGACGTCACGGCGCCCGTCCCAGCGCGGCAAACACGTTCTGCTTCAGCAGCAGCTCGAGGGCGAAGCGCACGCCGAAGCCGGTGATGTCGGTACTCACGTGACCGAGCCCGCCGCTGCGGGTGGCGGCTGACAGGTCGACGTGCACCCAGGGCGTGGTCTGCGGCACGAAGCGCGACAGGAAGCGGGTCGCGAGGATGTGATCGCCCTTGCCCTCCAAGGCACACTGCACGACGTCGGCCACCTTGCTCTCGAGTTCCGCGTCGTAGTCGGCCTCGAACGGGAAATTCCACACGCGCTCACCGCTGGCGCGTCCGGCGCTCTCGAGCTTGGTGGCCAGTGCCGGCCGGTTGCTGAACACCCCGCTCATGCGTTCGGTGAGCGCATAGACGCACGCGCCGGTGAGGGTGGCGAAGTCGAGCATCAGACGCGGCCGGGTGCGGGCGGCGAGCGCCAGCGTGTCGGCGAGCACCATGCGCCCCTCGGCGTCGGTGTGGATCACCTGGATGGTGACGCCGTTGGCGGCGGTCACCACCTCCTGCGGCTTGTAGGCGTGCGGCCCGATGCGATTCTCGGTGATCGCCAGCCACGCGTCGGCCGCCAGCGGCGCGCGCAGCTCGGCCAGCGCGATCAAGGTCGCGAGCGCCACGGCGCTGCCGGCCATGTCGGTGTGCATGTCGAGCATCGAGCGGTGGGTCTTGAGGTTGACGCCGCCGGTGTCGAACAGGATCCCCTTGCCGACGAGCGCCACGTCCGGGTGCGCGGCGCGCCGCAGGCGCGCCGGACGGTAGCGCAGGTGGGCGATGCCGGCGCCGGCGGCATCGTTGCCGGCGGCCACCGCGAGGAAGGCGTTGGCGCCGGCGCGGCGCAGCGCCGGCTCGTCGAGCCAGCGCAGGCCGAGCCCGTGCCGGCGCGCCAGTTGCCCGATGACGCGGCGGTAGCCGTTCGCATCCAGCATGTTGGGCGGCAGCGCCGTCAGCCAGCGCACGAGATTGGTGCCGCGGGCGCTCGCCGCCGCGCGGCGCGTATCAAGACCGTCGCCATCGAGCAGCCCGATGCGACGCACGTGCCGCGCGGGGTGCGCCTGACTGCGGAAGCTCGGCAGCGGGAAGGCATGCGCGAGCGTCGCTGCCAGCAGTGCCTCCAGCGCGGCGCGGCCGGCGGCGCGCGGCCCGGGGGCGGCGAGCGCCAGCTGCTGCGGCTGGCGCGCGGCCGTTTCCTTGAGCATGCGCCCGGCGAGCGCCAGGCGCTCGAAGGTGCTCGCCCCGGCGTCGAGGTAGCCGAGCACCGCGAGTGTGTGGCGGGGATTGGCGAGCGCGGTCGTGCGCACGCTGCCGGCGCGCGCGGGCTCGCGTGCGTGCAGCTCCTGCCAGCGGGTGCTGTCGGGCAGCGCGCGGAACGTCGCATCGCTGGCGGGCAGTGTGACGATTGTCAGCAGGGCGTCGAGCTGCGCGGCATCGGCGCGCTGTGCGGCACCGATCGCGGGCGCAGCCGCCACCGGCAGCAGGCCGTCGCTGCGAGCCGCGGAAGCCCTGGTGCTCACTTGCTTTACCTGCCGCTGCTCGCCATCATTACTCATTCTAACGCGACCGACGCACGCGCGCGTGAGCGCCGCCGCGACCGCGCGTCAGCCAACGCATGACTGAATCACCCAAGCTGGAAGATCTGGATCCCGTCGAGACGCGGGAATGGCTCGAATCAATCGATTCGGTGCTGCGCACGCACGGTCCGGAGCGGGCCCATTTCCTGCTCGAGCGGCTCATCGACTACACGCGCCGCAACGGCGCCTACCTGCCGTTCAAGGCCAACACCGCCTACGTCAACAGCATCGCTGCCGGGCGCGAGCCGGAGTACCCCGGCAACCGCGCGCTCGAGCGGCGCAACGAGGCCTACATCCGCTGGAACGCTCTGGCGATGGTGCTGCAGGCGAACAAGATATCCGCCGAATACGGCGGTCACCTGTCGAGCTACGCCTCCTCGGCCACGCTCTACGAGGTCGGCTTCAACCACGTGTGGCGCGCGCCTTCCGAGCAGCATCCCGGCGACATGGTGTTCGTGCAGGGCCACTCCTCGCCGGGCATCTACGCGCGCGCCTTCCTCGAGGGGCGCCTGACCGAGGATCAGCTGCGCCATTTCCGCCAGGAGGCGGGCGGCCCCGGGATCGGGCTGTCGTCCTATCCGCACCCGTGGCTGATGCCGGATTTCTGGCAGTTCCCGACCGTGTCCATGGGGCTGGGTCCCATGACGGCGATTTTCCAGGCGCGCTTCACGCGCTACCTCGAGCACCGCGGGCTGGTGAAGCCCTCCGACCAGAAGGTCTGGGCGTTCCTCGGTGACGGCGAGATGGACGAGCCGGAGTCGATGGGTGCGCTCACCATGCCGGTGCGCGAGGGCCTCGACAACCTCATCTTCGTCATCAACTGCAACCTGCAGCGGCTCGACGGGCCGGTGCGCGGCAACGGCAAGATCATCCAGGAGCTGGAGGCCGCGTTCCTGGGTGCCGGCTGGCACGTCATCAAGGTGCTGTGGGGCTCGCGCTGGGATCCGCTGCTGGCGCGCGACACCCAGGGGCTGCTGCGCCGGGTGATGGAGGAGTGCGTCGACGGCGAGTATCAGAACTTCAAGGCCAAGGGCGGGGCATACACGCGCGAGCACTTCTTCGGCAAGTACCCCGAGCTCAAGGCCATGGTCGCCAACATGTCCGACGAGGAGATCTGGCGGCTGAACCGCGGCGGCCATGATCCGCTCAAGGTGTACGCGGCCTATGCCGCAGCCATGGCCCACAAGGGGCAGCCGACCGTCATCCTCGCCAAGACCGTCAAGGGCTTCGGTCTCGGCAAGGGCGGCGAGGGGCTGATGGTGGCGCACCAGCAGAAGAAGCTCTCCGACGACGATCTGCGCGCTTTCCGCGACCGCTTCAACATCCCGGTTGCGGAACCGCATCTCAGCAGCCTGCCGTTCGTCAAGCCCGATCCGAACTCCGACGAGCAGCGCTACCTCATGGACAAGCGCGCCGCGCTCGGCGGCTTCCTGCCGGTGCGGCGCCGCACCGCGCCGCCGCTGGTGGTCCCGCCGCTCGAGGCCTTCGCCTCGGTGCTGGAAGGCACCGGCGAGCGCGAGATCTCCACCACCATGGCATTCGTGCGCCTGCTGACCGCGCTGCTCAAGGACAAGAACATCGGCAAGCACGTGGTGCCGATCGTGCCCGACGAGGCGCGCACCTTCGGCATGGAGGGGCTGTTCCGCCAGATCGGCATCTATTCCTCGGTCGGCCAGCTGTACACGCCGCAGGACTCCGAGACCCTCATGTCCTACCGCGAGGACAAGAAGGGGCAGATGCTGGAGGAGGGCATCAACGAGGCCGGCTCGCTGTGCTCATTTACCGCGGCCGGCACCGCCTACAGCAATCACGGCATCAACATGGTGCCGTTCTACATCTTTTACTCGATGTTCGGCTTCCAGCGCGTCGGCGACTTCATCTGGGCCGCGGGCGACATCCAGGCGCGCGGCTTCCTGCTGGGCGCGACCGCCGGACGCACCACGCTCGCCGGTGAGGGGCTGCAGCATCAGGACGGCCACAGCCAGCTGATCTCCACGACGGTGCCGAACTGCGTGGCCTACGACCCGGCCTATGCCTACGAGCTGGCCGTGATCATCCACGACGGGCTGCGGCGCATGTTCGCCGAGCAGGAAAACATCTTCTACTACATCACGCTGATGAACGAGAACTACGCCCAGCCGGCCATACCGCCGGGCGTCGAGGCCGGCATCCTGAGCGGCGGCTACCTGCTGCAGATCGGCGGCCGCGGCAAGGTGCGCGCCACACTGCTCGGCTCGGGCACGATCCTGCGCGAGTGCCTCGCGGCGGCCAAGATCCTCGAGGACGATTACGGCATCCCCGCCGACGTGCTGTCGGTGACGAGCTTCAGCGAGCTGCGCCGCGAGGCGCTCGAGTGCGAGCGCTGGAACCTGCTGCACCCGGGCGAGACGGGGCACGTGCCGTACGTGCGGCAGATGCTGCAGGGGCGCGAGGGCCCGGTGGTTGCGGCGACGGACTATATGCGCACCGTGCCCGACCAGATCCGCCAGTGGGTGAGCGGCCGCTACGTAACGCTCGGCACCGACGGCTTCGGCCGCTCGGACTCGCGCGCGGCGCTGCGGCGGCACTTCGAGGTCGACCGCGCTTACATCGCGGTCGCCGCTCTCAAAGCGCTCGCCGACGACGGCCGCGTCGATCGCGCGACGGTCGACCGCGCCATCAAGGCGCTGGGCATCGACCCGGCCAAGCCCGTGCCCTGGAAGGTCTGAGGGTGCCGGCATGAACGCCGCCACGGGCCTCGTGGAAGTGCGCGTCCCGGACCTGGGCAACTTCAAGGACGTCGCCGTCATCGACGTGCTGGTGAAGCCCGGCGACAGCGTTGCGGTGGACACCCCGCTCGTGACCCTGGAATCGGACAAGGCCGCGATGGACGTGCCCTCCACCGCCAGCGGCGTCATCGAAAAGATCCACACCAGCAAGGGCGGCAAGCTCAACAGCGGCGACCTGCTCGCGACGCTCAAGGCGGACGGCGCGGGGGCTGCCGCCGCAGCGCCGCCGGCCGCGGCCCCGCCGCCTGCGACTCCACCCGCAGCCCCTGCCGCGCCGGCGGCGCGCCCGGCACCGCCGCCGCAGCCGGCGCAGGCACCGGCACCTGCAGCGGCGCCCGCGCCGCAGGCGGAGCGTACCGCCGGCAAGCTGGTACCGCTCTCGCAGCTCGGGGTGCCGACCTCGTATCGTCAGGATCTCGCGCCCATCGACGAGCCGGGATTCTCGCGCGCGCACGCCGGGCCCTCGGTGCGCCGGTTCGCGCGCGAGCTCGGCGTGAACCTCGCCCAGGTCGCCGGCCACGGCTTCAAGGATCGCATCACGCACGAGGACGTCAAGGCATTCGTGAAGCACGCGCTCGGCGGCGCTGCGCCTGCGGCCGGCGCGCCTGCTGGCGGCACGGCGGCGCGACCGGCGCTGCCCGAGGTGCCGCCGGTCGACTTCGCGCAGTTCGGCCCGACCGCCCTCGAGCCGCTGTCGCGCATCCAGCGCATCTCCGGGCCGCGCCTGCACGCCAGCTGGGTCAACATCCCGCACGTCACGCAGTTCGACGAGGCCGACATCACCGAGCTCGAGCAGCTGCGTGCCAGTCTCAAGGACAAGGCCCAGGCCGCGGGCGTCAAGCTGACGCCGCTCGCGTTCATCTTGCGTGCCTGCGTGAAGGCGCTGCAGGAGTTTCCGCGCTTCAACGCCGCGCTCGCGCCCGACGGCGCCAACCTCATCGTGCGCAAGTACCTGCACGTGGGCTTCGCCGCCGACACGCCCAACGGGCTCGTGGTGCCGGTGGTGCGCGACGCCGACCGCAAGGACATCTACGCGCTGGCGCGCGCACTCGGCACGCTGGCGCAGAAGGCCCGCGACGGCAGGCTCGCCCCGGCCGAGATGCAGGGCGGCTGCTTCACCATCTCGAGCCTCGGCGGCATCGGCGGCACGGCCTTCACGCCCATCATCAATGCACCCGAAGTGGCGATCCTCGGCGTCTCGCGCTCGAGCATGCGCCCGGTCTACAAGGAAGGCGGCTTCGTGCCGCGCCTGATGCTGCCGTTGTCCCTGTCGTACGACCATCGCGTCATCGACGGTGCCATGGCGGCGCGCTTCACGACTTTCCTTGCGCACACGCTCGCGCAGGCGCGCGGCCTGCTCGAGGCGGTACTGTGAGCCGCGTGGATCTGACCATCCCGGACATCGGTAATTTCAGCGACGTGGCCGTGGTCGACGTGCTGGTCAAGGCCGGCGACGTCATCGAGGTCGATACCCCGCTGGTCACGCTCGAGACCGACAAGGCCTCGATGGACGTGCCCGCGACCGCCGCCGGCAAGGTCACCGAGGTGCTGCTCAAGCGCGGTGACAAGGTTTCCAAGGGCGCGCTCATCGCGCGCCTGGAGTCCGGCGCGGGAGCCGCGGCGGCCGCCCCGGCGAGCGAGGCCGCAGCGCCTGCCCCCGCCCCCCCGCCACCGGCACCTGCGGCGCGCACCGAGACTGCCGGCGACACGGTCCGCATGCCCGCGCCGGCCGGCGGCAGCGCTGCGCGGGCCAGCGAGGACTTCAACCGCAGCACGCAGCTGCTGGTGCTCGGCTCCGGGCCGGGCGGCTACACGGCCGCCTTCCGGGCCGCCGACCTCGGGCTCAAGGTGACGCTGGTGGAGCGTTGGCAGGAGCTCGGTGGAGTGTGCCTGAACGTCGGCTGCATCCCCTCGAAGGCACTGCTGCATGCCGCCAAGGTCATCGAGGAGGCCGCGGAGATGAGCGAGCGCGGCATCGCCTTCTCCGAGCCGCGCATCGACCGGTCCAGGCTGCGCGAGTGGAAGGCCTCGGTGGTCACCAAGCTCACTAGCGGGCTCAAGGTGCTGGCGCGGCAGCGCAAGGTCGAGGTAGTGCGCGGCACGGGGCGCTTCGTGAGCCCGAACGTCCTCGAGGTCATGGGGGCGAGCGGCTCCGAGCGCATCCGCTTCGAGCAGTGCATCATCGCCGCCGGCTCGGAAGCGGCGCGGCTGCCAGGACTGCCGGACGATCCGCGCATCCTCGACTCAAGCAGCGCGCTGGAGCTGCCGGAATTCTCCGGCGGCCTGCTGGTGGTCGGCGGCGGCATCATCGGGCTCGAGATGGCGTGCGTGTACGACGCCCTCGGCGCGAAGGTCAGCGTCGTCGAGCTGACCGCGCAGCTGATGCCGGGCTGCGACCCGGACCTGGTGCGTCCGCTCGAGCGCCGCATCAGGTCGCGCTACCAGCAGATCCTGCTCAACACCAAGGTGGCCGGCATCGAGGCGCAGTCCGCCGGGCTGCGGGTCAGCTTCGGCGGCGACAAGGCGCCAGGCCCGCAGCTGTTCGAGCGCGTGCTGGTGGCGGTCGGTCGCGTGCCCAACGGCAAGACCATCGGCGCCGAGCTCGCCGGGGTCAAGGTGTCCGAGCGCGGCTTCATTCCGGTCGACAAGCAGATGCGCACCAACGTCGCGCACATCTTCGCCATCGGCGATATCGCCATGCCGCCGCTGCTGGCGCACAAGGCCATGCACGAAGGCAAGGTCGCCGCCGAGGTGGCCGCGGGCCACAAGCGCGCCGCCGACTGGCGCGTCATTCCCTCAGTGGCCTACACGGATCCCGAAGTGGCCTGGGTCGGGCTCACCGAGACCGACGCGCGTGCCACCGGCACCGCGTTCAAGAAGGGCGCCTTCCCCTGGGTGGCCAACGGCCGCTCGCTCTCGCTCGGCCGCGAGGAAGGCTTCACCAAGCTGCTGTTCGATCCCGATAGCCATCGCCTGCTCGGCGGCGGCATCGTCGGCAGCAACGCCGGCGAGCTGATCAGCGAGGTGGCGCTGGCGATCGAGAACGGCTGCGACGCGGCCGACGTCGGCCTCACCATCCATCCGCATCCGACCCTCAGCGAGACCGTGGCCGGCGCGGCCGAGGCCTTCGAAGGCACGCTCACCGACCTCTACATTCCGAAGAAGTAGCCGCGGCGGTTGCCGGGGTGCAGGAGTTGTCCTGTCGCGCCGCGCGGCGCATGTTACTTCTCGGGCATCTTCCGGAGGGGCGCCATGAAGCGACACACGATCGCGGGCGGCGGGGGCCTGCGGCTTCACGTCATCGAGGCCGGTAACGCACAGGGGCAACCGCTGGTCTTCATTCACGGCCTTTCGCAGGGCTGGTACGCCTGGACGCGGCAGATCGATTCCGAGCTGGCCGAGAGCTTTCACCTGGTCGCGTTGGATCTACGCGGGCACGGGCTCTCGGACAAGCCGCGGGACGCCTACGCCGACACGCGGCTGTGGGCGGATGACATCCACGCAGTCATACAGGCTCTCAACCTGGACCACCCGATCCTCTGCGGGTGGTCGTACGGACCGCTCGTGATCCTCGACTATCTGCGTCACTACGGCGACAACGGCATCCGCGGCGTCAATTTCGTTGGCGCGATAACCAAGCTCGGGAGCGAGGACGCTGCCGCGGTGTTGAGCGGCGAGTTTCTGGCTCTCGTTCCAGGTCTGCTCTCGGCCGATGCGGAACAGAGCGTGAGCAGTCTCGATTCGCTGTTGCATCTGTGCTTTGTCCGGGACTTTGCGGACGAGGACCGTCATCGGATGTTGGGGTGCAGCGTGAGCGCGCCGCCGCATGTCCGCCAGGCATTGTTCGCGCGCTCGGTGGACAACGACGATCTGCTGCCGGTGCTGAGCAAGCCGTTCCTGATCACGCACGGCACCGACGACGCGGTGGTGAGTCCGGCCGTCATCGATCGGCAGATGGCGCGCATTCCGCGGGCCCGCATCCACATGCTGGCCGGCGCGGGGCATGCCTGCTTCTGGAACGATGCGCCGGCCTACAACCGCTGTCTGCGGGAGTTCGCCGCGACCGCCTAGAAGTGGCGCAGGTCGGCGAGCACGCTCGCCGATCCGGACCTCTCGAAGAAGCAGCGCATTGGCGCGGTTGCGCCGATGCCGTACGATCAAGCGCACCGGAGATGGCATTCCTCCGCGAACCGCCCTGAGGCTGATGATGCCTACCAACGCCCAAGCTGCGTGAGGTAGGCCATGACGGACATCTACAGCCTCGCCACTCTCTGGCTCGGCCTCGCCCTGGTGGCGACGCTCCTCTCCATCTGGCTGCGCATCGCCACGGCGATGTCGGAAATCATCATCGGCACGGTGGCGCAGCTCCTCATCGGCGCCGCCCTCGGCGGTGCAGTGCTGGGCGCGGACCAGTCGTGGATCAAGTTCCTCGCCAGCACCGGCGCGGTGGTGCTCACGTTCCTCGCCGGCGCCGAGCTCGATCCCCAGGTGATGCGGCGCGAGTGGCGGCAGGCGACCGTCGTCGGCCTGATCGCCTTCACCGCTCCGTTCCTCGGCTGCGCGGCGGTGGCGCGCTGGCCGCTCAGCTGGAGCCCCGCCGCCAGCTGGCTCAGCGGCATCGCGCTGTCCACGACTTCAGTGGCGGTCGTGTACGCCGTCATGCTCGAGTCGGGCCTCAACCGCACCGAGTACGGCAAGGTCGTGCTGGCGGCGTGCTTCGTCAACGATCTCGCCACGGTGCTGGCGCTCGGCTTCAAGTTCTCGCCCTTCACCGTGCGTACGCTGGTGTTCGCCGCCGGCTGCACCGTGGCCTTCTTCGTGATGCCGTGGCTCGTGCCGCGTTTCTTCCGCCGCTTCGGCGGCCGTCCCGCGGAGCTCGAGGCGAAGCTGCTGCTGCTGGCGATGTTCGGCCTCGGGGCGCTGGCCCTGTGGGCGGGCAGCGAGCCGGTACTGCCGGCATATGTTCTCGGCATGATCCTCGCCGGCACCGTCGGCCGGGATCACGAGCTGGTGCGACGGCTGCGCACGCTGACCTTCGGCCTGCTGACGCCGTTCTACTTCATCCGCGCTGGCGCGTTCGTCTCGGTGCCGGCGCTCGTCTCCGGCGCCGCTGTGCTCACCCTGCTGCTCGGGGCCAAGATGCTGAGCAAGTTCGCGGGGGTATACCCGGTCACGCGGCTGTTCCGTGCGCCGCGGCGCGAGGCCCTCTACACCACGCTCCTCATGTCCACCGGCCTGACCTTCGGCAGCATCGCATCATTGTTCGGTCTCAGCCACGGCATCATCACGCAGCAACAGTACTCGTACCTGATCGCCGCCGTGATCGGCAGCGCCATCGTGCCGACGCTCATCGCCAACGGGTTCTTCCTGCCGCGCCATCTGCTGCCGCCGGCCGCGACCGCACCGCCCGCCGCCGCCGAGCCACTGCACGACCCGTGAGTGCGCGCTCCTCCCGAACTACAGGCGGCGCAGGCGCTCGAGGTAGGCCTGCTCATCGGGCAGGCGCGCGTCGCGCTGCGCTTCCCACAGCGTCTCGGCGAGCGGCTCGAGCATGGCGTGCTCGGCCGCGTGCGCGCTGCCGAGACGGCCGCTGAGCGCGGCGTGCAGCTGCGCGATGCCGGCAGGGCGGTCGGTCGCCACCTGCTCGCGGATCGCCAGGTGCAGCCCCATGTGCAGGAAGGGATTGGCGCGGCCGCCCTCGGGGGGAAACTCGGCCGCCAGGGCATCCTCGCCCGATTCGAGCCAGGCGACGTACTCCGGATGCTCGGCGATGACCGCCGCCAGCTGCGCCTCGAGCGGCTCGAGTGGCGCCCGCGCGCTGAACTTGCGCCATGCTTCGAGGTAGCGGCGGCGCAGCTGCTCGCGGCCCTCGGTGGCCAACATCGGTACCGCGCTCCGCTCAGACGCGCGCGCGCCGGCCTGGACGCCGCGCGGGCCGCATGGGGCGCGTCGCGCGCACGACGCGCGCCGGCGTCTTGGCCGGGTACTCGCACAGGTCGCGGATGATGCAGGTCGGGCAGGCCGGGGAGCGAGCCGTGCACACGTAGCGGCCGTGCAGCAGCAGCCAGTGGTGCGCGTCCTTGCGAAACTCCGGCGGCGTGCTGGCGATGAGCCCCGCCTCGACCGCGAGCGGGTTGCGCCCGGGGGCGAGCCCGGTACGGTTGGCGACGCGGAAGATGTGCGTATCGACCGCGATCTCCACCTGACCGAACACCATGTTGAGGATGATGCTCGCGGTCTTGCGGCCGACCCCGGGCAGCGCCTCGAGCGCTGCGCGCTCGGACGGCACCGCCCCGCCGTGCCGCTCCAGGATCTGCTGCGCGAGGCCCACGAGGTTCCTGGCCTTGGTGTTGTAGAGACCCACGGTCTTGATGTAGGGCTTCACCCCCTCGACGCCGAGGGCGGCGATGGCCGCCGGCGTGTTGGCGACGGGGAACAGCACTCGGGTGGCAGCGTTGACGCTCTTGTCGGTGGTGTGCGCCGAGAGCATGACCGCGGCCAGGAGCTCGAAGGGCGAGCTGTGCAGCAGCTCCGTCGTCGGCGCCGGGTTGGCGGCCTGCAGCCGGCGGAAGATCGCTCTGCGGGTGGCCGGATGCATGGGCTAGCCCGGCGCCCCGGCCTGCTTGCGCGCACTCACCAGCGCCGCCGAGCGCGCCGCGTGCGCGGCGAGGCGCTGGTTGCGCGCCGCGTAGCGCGTGCGGTTGTCGGCCGGCGCGGGCGCTGCGACCGGCGCGGCGAGCTCGGCGCGCGCCACCATGCTGATGCAGTCGACCGGGCAGGGCGCGACGCACAGCTCGCATCCCGTGCACAGAGCGAGCAGCACGGTGTGCATCTGCTTCTGGGCCCCGACGATGGCATCGACCGGGCAAGGCGGCAGGCACTTGGCGCAGCCGATGCAGACGGCCTCGTCGATCTGCGCCACGAGCGGCGGACCTTCGGCGCCGCATTCCGGGTCGAGCGGCAGCGCGGGGCGCTGCAGCAGCCGTGCCAGCGCGGCGATGGTGTCCGCGCCACCCGGCGGGCAGCGGTTGAGGTCAGCCGCGCCGGCGGCCACCGCTTCCGCGTACGGGCGGCAGCCGGGGTACCCGCAGCGCGTGCACTGCGTCTGCGGCAGCAGGGCGTCGATCTGGTCCGCGCTGTGCATGGGTGCGCCGCGTGCGGTTTTTCAGCTGACCTTCATGCCGGGGGTGGCGCCCGCGTCCGCCGCCAGCAGGAACAGCCCCGGCGTCTCGCCGCTCGCCGCCAGCACCATGCCCTGCGAGACGCCGAACTTCATCTTGCGCGGCGCGAGGTTGGCGACCACCACGGCGAGACGACCCTTGAGGGCGGCCGGTTCGTAGGCGGACTTGATGCCGGCGAACACGGTGCGCGTCTCCGAGCCGAGATCGAGCGTCAGCTTCAGCAGCTTGTCGGCACCGGCGACCGTCTCGGCCTCCACGATGCGGGCCACGCGCAGGTCGATGCGCTTGAACTCGTCGATGGAGATCTCCGCGGCGACGCCCGGTGTGGCCGCGCCGTCGGCGGCGCGCGTCACGGGCGCCGGCGCGGCGGGCGGCTCGGGCTCGAAGAGCGCATCGAGCATCTTCGCGTCGACGCGCGTCAGCAGGTGCCGGTAGGGGTTGATGCGCTCGGGCAGGGCGGCGGCATCGCTCCAGGCGAAGCGGCGCTCGAGGCCGAACAGCTCCAGCGCCACGTGCGCGGCCAGGTGCGGCAGCACCGGCGCCAGCAGGACCGACAGCAGCTTGAAGCCGTGCAGGGCGCGCGAGCACACGTCCTGCAGCTCCGCGGCGCGCGCCGGGTCCTTGGCCAGCACCCACGGCTGGCGCGCGTCGAAGTCGTGATTGATGCGGTCGGCGAGCGCCATGATGTCGCGCATGGCCTTGCCGAACTCGCGGTTCTCGTAGGCCTGCTGCACCTGGAAGGCGTGTGCCGCGGCCAGTGCCGTCAGCTGCTCGGTGTCGCCCTGGTACTTCAGCTGGCCGTTGAAGTGGCGCGTGATGAAGCTCGCGGCGCGGCTGGCGATGTTGACGTACTTGCCCACCAGGTCGCTGTTGACGCGCGCCACGAAGTCGTCGGGGTTGAAGTCGAGGTCCTCGACGCTCGCGTTGAGCTTGGCGGCGATGTAGTAGCGCAGCCACTCCGCGTTCATGCCCAGTTCCAGGTAGCGCAGCGGGCTGATGGCGGTGCCGCGCGACTTGGACAGTTTCTCGCCCGAGACGGTGAGAAATCCGTGCACGTAGACCTGGTCCGGAACCTTGTACGGCGGGCCGGCGAACTTGAGCATCGCCGGCCAGAACAGGGTGTGGAAGTAGATGATGTCCTTGCCGATGAAGTGGATCTGCTCGGTATCGGCCGCGGTCAGGAACTCCGTGAAGCTGCGCCGCTCGCCGTTGGCGCGCGCCTTGCCGCTTTCGAAGTAGCTCTGCAGCGCCGCGAGGTAGCCGATCGGCGCATCCAGCCACACGTAGAAGTACTTGCCGGGCGCATCCGGGATCGGGATGCCGAAGTAGGGGGCATCGCGCGAGATGTCCCAGTCGCCGAGCGCCTGCTCGCCGCTGCCGGCGAGCCACTCGCGCGCCTTGTTGACGACCTGTGGCTGCAGCCGCTCCGGCGCTCCCAGCCACTCGCGCAGGAACGCCACGCACTTCGGGTCCGACAGGCGGAAGAAGAAGTGCTCGGAGGCCTTCAGCAGCGGCTTGGCACCGGTTAGCGTCGAATAGGGATTGATGAGGTCGGTGGGCGCATACACCGTGCTGCACACCTCGCACGCATCGCCGTATTGGTCGGGCGAGTGGCAGTTCGGGCACTCGCCCTTGATGTAGCGGTCGGGCAGGAACATGCCCTTGAGCGGGTCGTAGAACTGCTCGACCGACTTGCGGTAGATGAGTCCGGCAGCGTTGAGGCGCGCGTACACGTCCTGCGACAGCCGGGTGTTCTCCGGCGAGTCGGTCGAGTGCCAGTGATCGAAGCCGAGGTGAAAGCCCTCGAGATACGGGCGGCGGCCCGCGGCAATGCGCGCCACCAGCTGCTGCGGCGTGACGCCCTCGCTCTCGGCCTTGAGCATGATGGGCGCGCCGTGCGCGTCGTCGGCGCACACGAAGTGCAGTTCGTGGCCCTGCATTCTCTGGAAGCGCACCCAGATGTCCGCCTGGATGTACTCCATGATGTGGCCGATGTGCAGCGGGCCGTTGGCGTAGGGCAACGCCGTGGTGACGAAGATCTTGCGGGTCATCCGCCCTAGTTTACACAGCTTGGCGGCGGCGCTGCGCCGCCGGGCGCGCGGCCTCAGCCGGCGTCCCGGTACTCCTCGAACTTGCTCTTGTTGATGGCCTTCTTGAAGGCCTCTTTGCCGCTGATCTGGCGCTGGTTGAACAGCTGCTCGATGGCGGAGTCCATGGTGCGCATGCCGAACGCCCCGCCGGCCTGCATGGTGTTCTCGAGCTGATCGAGCTTGCCCTGGCGGAT
>Ga0070681_10000782_pt1 | contig 26491 bp, 17 predicted proteins | sample KBSC83BmetaG_FD_65650 | JGI IMG/M metagenome (GOLD analysis project Ga0070681, IMG submission 65650) | Corn rhizosphere microbial communities from Kellogg Biological Station, Michigan, USA - KBS C8-3B metaG | ecosystem: Host-associated > Plants > Roots > Rhizosphere | place: USA: Michigan...
CGAACGTTGTCATCCTTCGCGCTGGTCGCATCGCCGCTCACGATTCGATCACCACGTTACGGGAATCAACAGGCTCACAATCGCTGGCTGCAGCATTCGCCCGCGTTACCGACCAAACGGATTTCAGTCAATTGGCGAAAGCCATCCTTCGGACTGTCCAATCATGAAGCGGCGCAGCTTCACGATATGGTTGGTGCTGGTCGGACACTTCCTCCGCTCGTTCTTTCGATTGCAGTTTCTCGATGACGCAGGCCAGGAGTCGTTCAAGCGCGCACTCCTTGGTCTGCTGACGTCGGCGATCGGGGTTGGTCTGTTCCTATCCCGTTTATACATGTGGAAATACAAGCACCTGTCGGCATCACGTGATCTCGAGCTCATCATCTTCGCCGACCGTCTCTTCATGGTCGCCGCACCTATGCTGATGACGACGGCGGCCATCGCGCTCATCGCGCCCTCGATTTTTCCAGGCGAACTCGATTTTCGGATTCTGATGGCGTTGCCGCTCTCCCGCGGTCGTATCTTCACGGCGAAGTTCGCCGCGTTATTCATGTTCGTCGCGGTGGCAATCCTCGTCCCGAACCTCTTCATCGCGCTACCGCTCTCATTCATCGTCAGCGGCCGCATCGCAGGCGAGTCGCCAGTGCTCGCCACAATCACGTGTTTCATTGGCGGCATCTGGGCTGCGGGGTTTGCCGCGACAGCCATTATCGCGTTGCAAGGACTCGTGGTCGGAGTTGCCCCCAGACGCTGGTTTCATGGTGCTTCAATCAGCCTGCAGAGCGGCACGGTCGCAGCGCTGGTGATTGCGCTGCCTTTCGTAGGTCGGCTGCCCGGTCTCTGGCGCACGCTTGGCAAACGGTCGGACCACCTCCTTCTTCTCCCGCCGGCCTGGTTCCTCGGCGCCGTTCAGGGGTGGCTCGGCCATCAGGGTTATTACGACCCGAGACTCGCGCCAATCGCGATGGTGTCAACCGTGGTTGCAATGTGCATTTCGATTGCGGCGTCGCTGGCCGCCTACAGAAGTTTTGACCAGGCGATGTCTCCTTCGACCTCACCGTACGCTCCGGCGTGGTGGAACCGTCCGCTCTATGCGCTCACTCGGCAACACCTGTCAACCGAAGCCGTCCGCGACTTCATTTCCGTGACGATTCGTCGAAGCAATATCCACCTGCTGGTCGTAGCCGCGGTGTTTGCCATCGGCGCCGCACTCGCGGCGAATTCGGTGTTGGACTCGATGAACCTGGAGGGACGTTGGCTCGCACGGGCGATTCTGGCGGCACCGTTCGCGCTAATGGCTGGGTCGGTAGTTGGATTTCGGACCGCACTACTCATTCCTACCAACCCGCGCGCCGCATGGATTTTCCGAATGACGGAGCAGGAAGGTACGCGATCGCACCAGCTGAATGCCGTCAGACGTGGAATGTTCATGAGCGCTGTGGCCTTGCCGACAATTTGGGCCATGCCGCTGATTGCTGGAGAGTTTGGCTACGCGAAGGCGGCAGGTCTTGTGCCGATCACGCTCTTCATCGGTTCCGCCTTCGTTGAAGCTGTCTGTATTGACTGGCGCCGGATCCCGTTTACATGCACGTTTCTATTCGCCAAACGCCCGCCCGTGTACACGGTGTTCTGGATCGTGTTGATCTTCGGGTGGTTTGTCTTTTTGGGGACGTCACTCTTGTTTGTCGCTTCGTCCGGACTGGTGCCTTGGCTAATCGTCGCGACGATTAGTCTGGCGGTGGATCTGGCATTGCGGTCGTATCGGAGACGCACCTGGGGACGATGGCCGTTAGAGTTCGAGGACTATCTGCCTGACGGTCTTGACGCACTTCGCCTTCGCGAATAGCGGGGTGAGGAGGTCCGGCTAACGCCGGACACTACGACTGCGGACCTTGGCCAAAGTCGACAGACCAAGGACCAGGGACGATCCTGGGAACAGGCCGTAGACAATCTACGTCCATAGCTGTAGACTGCCTACGGCTATGACCAAACCGTCCGACGACAAGCGGCTCGAACTGCTCCAGGGCACGCTCGACATGCTGATCCTGCGAATCCTGCAGTGGGGTCCGCAGCACGGCCACGGCATCGGCCAGGCGATCCGCACCCAGACCGACGACCTGCTCAAGGTCGAAACCGGATCGCTCTATCCGGCCCTCCATCGCCTCGAAAAACGCGGCTGGCTGAAGGCGCAGTGGGCCATCAGCGAAGCCAATCAGCGCGCGAAGTACTACCGCCTCACCGCGGCCGGCCAGGCGCAGTTGTCCCGCGAACGGGACAAATGGTCGCAGCTCGTCGACGCCATCGGCCGAATTCTGAATCCCGCGCCCGCGAGCAAGGAGTAGTCCATGGGACCCCGCCAAGACGAACTGGACGACGAGATTCGCGGTCATCTGGCGCTGAGCATCAAAGAGCGAATCGATCGCGGCGAAGCGCCGGACGCCGCGCGTTTCGCTGCCCTGAAGGAGTTCGGCAACGTCACGCTCACGCGCGACTCAATGAGGAGTGTGTGGCGACCGCGCTGGTTTGGCGCGGTGGAAGCGCTCGGCCGCGATATCCGGTTTGCGTTGCGATCCCTGCTGCGAGCCAAAGGGCTCACTGCAACCGTCGTCATCACGCTGGCCCTGGGCATCGGCGCCAATGCCGCGATCTTCAGCGTGGTTCGTGGCGTCCTGCTGCGGCCGCTGGTCAATCGCGACGAAGACCGACTGATCTATATCCGCCAGTCCGCACCCGGTGTGGGCTTCGACAACATGACGTTCTCGATGCCCGAGATCGACGACTTCAAAGCGCGGGTCAAGTCGATCGCCGCCTTCGGTGATTTCTCGACGGTGGACTTCGCGCTGATCGGTCTCGGCCGCGAACCACGGATGGTCAAGGCCGGCGTTGTCAGTGGCACCTTCTTCGAGGTCATGGGCCTTCGACCGGTGCTCGGTCGTCTCCTGAACGCGGCCGATGATGGTCCGCAGGCCGTGGGGGCTGCGGTCCTGACCTATCGGTTCTGGTCGACCTCGCTCAACAGCGATCGGTCGGTTGTGGGCAGAACCGTCCGTCTCGGACCGCGCGCTGCAACAGTCGTCGGCGTTCTCGAGCCATCGGTGCCCTATCCCGCCGACACGGAAATCATCGCGAACGTCGTCACCAGCCCCCACCATCTCGGGGCAACGATGGTCACGAGTCGCACGCACCGGATGACGGAGCTCTTCGGCCGCCTCGCGCCTGGCGCAACGCTCGAATCGGTGCGAACCGAGCTGACCGCCGTCCATACGGCCATCAAGCGCGAGCACCCTGAGGCTTATTCGACGAAAGCCGACGTTCAGCTGCAGGTGTCGAAGCTGCGCGATCAGATCTCGGCGCCGGCACGGACGATTCTCCTGTTGCTCCTCGGCGCGGCCGCGGTGGTGTTCGTCATTGCGTGCTCGAACGTGGCGAACCTGATTCTCGCCCGCTCGGTGCGCCGCCAGAACGAGCTCTCGGTCCGGGCGGCGCTCGGCGCTGGCAAGGGGGCGCTGCGCCGAACGCTGCTCGCCGAGAGTCTTGTGCTGTGTGGGTCGGGCGCTCTGCTCGGTCTGATCATCGCAAAGCCGCTCGTCGCCGTGCTCGCGCGCTTTGCGGCGCGGTTCTCGGTCCGCGCGCTTGAAGTGACTGTCGATTCGAGCCTGCTCTGGGTGGCGGCCGGACTCGCCGTTGCGGCTGCGGTACTGCTCGCCTATGTGCCCCGGCTGCCTTCGGCTCACGCACCGGGCGGTTTCGGCCTCTCTGGTGGCAGCGTTCGTATCACGCCATCCACGAATCGTCGACTACGGATGTTCGCCACGACACAAATCGCATTCTCATTCGTGCTCCTCGCAGCCGCCGGCATGCTGATCACCACGCTCATTGCGCTCCAGCAGACCAACACCGGATTCGACACGCGGAGGGTGCTGGCGCTCGACGTTCCCCCTTCGGCGCCAGGTGTCGTCGATCCAGCGAATGCGGCTCTGTACGAACGGGTGACGAATCGAATCAGCGCCCTGCCTGGCGTTCAAGGCGTCGCAACCGGAATGGTCGTTCCCTGGCGTGATGCCGGCCTGCTCGGCCCTCCGGGGAAATTCGCCGTTGAAGGCTACACGCCTGCTGACGGTGAGGAACCTCCCAGCGCACGCCTGCGCCCGGTCGGCGCACGATTTTTCTCAGTGCTCGGCATTCCGCTCCTGGCCGGCCGCGAATTCAATGATGGCGATCGCAGCACCAGCGAGCAGGTGTCGATTGTCAGTCAGAGCGTCGCCCAGCGACTCTTCCCGAATGGAGATGCGATCAACCGTAAGATGTGGTGGGTCGGTTCGCCGCTTCCGGGCAGCGATCAGCCGCAAGTGCGCCGGATCGTCGGCGTCGTTGCCGATGTAGACGATGAACATGTGATCGGAAAGCCGATGTTTACGATCTACCAGCCGCTGAGCCAACGAGGGATCACCAACCGGATTTTCGTCCATGCCGCCGGCGATCCTTACTCACTCGTGCCGTCGGTCACGCGCGTCATTCGCGAGCTCTCATCGGAGCAGCCCATCGCGCGTCCTGCAACGCTGGAAGACATCAAGGCCGAAGTGCTGTCGCCGGATCGGCTGAACGCGTTCGTACTCGCAGGATTTGCCGGCATCGCCCTACTGATTGCGGTGGTGGGTGTCGCGGGCGTGCTGGCGTTCTCGGTCAGCGCGCGCACGCGGGAATTTGGCGTGCGGCTCGCGATCGGATCGACGCCCCGGAGTCTGCTGCTCGGCGTGCTGTCTCAGGGTGCTGCCACTGTCCTGATCGGGATCGTGGCCGGGACGATCGGTGGCTATGCGTTCTCGCGTGTGGCGTCGAGCTATTTTGGGGATATCGGAACGCCAGGGGCTATTTCGCTCGTCGGCGCCGCCGGCGTGCTCATCATGGCGGCGGTGGTCGCGTCGTTGATGCCGGCCGCGCGCGCGTCACGTGTCGACCTCGTGCAGGCGTTGCGCAGCGAATAATCCGGGCGTTTTCGATGCCCTCGCCGAATGTGAAAGCCCGGATCGCCGGCCTCTGACCTCCTCACCCTCGTCACTGGAAGCCTTGCTCTCGCTGTCGTCAGCGCGAGATCGCTTGTTGTGTCGCTCTCCACGCTCTGCTACGTCGGGGGGACTGATCTTCTACGACCTGTTCAAGCCGGTAAACATGAGGCTGTCGCTCGTCGCTCCTGCTCGCTGTGCGCTGCACCGGCGGCGTGAACGGTCAGCGCTGGAGAGAATCGGCCACGCGAGCCTCGAACTCCGCTTTGCTGTCAGCTACGTATTTCCTGTAGCCCGCTTGATCGATCCACGCGCCGACACCCACGTCCTCTGCGCTCGCGCGCTTTTCTTGAAACCGGAATGCATCGGGGTGAGCCGTCAGCCAGATGTCTGGTTTGAGCGACTCGAGCACGATGAACGTGTGCCGAAAGTCGTCGGCAATGCCCGGATACGACGGGTTCACGCCGAAACGTGTGCCTGGGTTGACGTTGCTGCTTCCAGGAAAGACGACGGTAAGAGGCTTGCCGCCGTCCCGGATGGCCATCACCCACGTCGTGCATCCTTGCGTATGACCCGCCGTGAGGCGCGCGGTCATCGACACATTACCCACCGACACGGTGTCGCCGTCCTTCAGTACGCGATCGGCTTTGACGGGCGGAAAATAAAAGGCCGAATTGCCGCCGTATATCGGATCGGTTCTTCCGCCTGACTTCAGATTTTCGAAATCCCGTGCCATTACCGCGACCGATGCATCGGACAGGCGCTTGAAATAGGCGAGCGTGCCCGCGTGATCGATGTGCGCGTGGGTAATCAGGAGGAACCGGATCTCTTCAGGCATGAAGCCAATCGCTCGAATCGATGCTTCGATCGCTTTCGCGGATGACGGCATCCCGCCGTCAACAAGGATGTGGCCCGCGGCCGTGGTGATGAGATACGCGCCAAGGCCGCGCGTGCCGACGTAGTGAATGGGTCCCGCGATTGTCACCGGATCGATCGGTTCGATCCAACCGTTCAAGTGCTCAACCAGCGCGCGCGGCAGCGGCCGCTCGGTGGTGAGCGCATCGCCGATGCGTTCAAGTTCTACAGGTAATGACCGTGCGGCGTCGGCTGCTGTCGAAGTGCTCCCATCGTTACGCGCCGCCGCGAGCGCAAGCGTCATTGCGAGCGGAAGGGCGACGCAATTGCCCAGGACCCGCACTGCGGGCCATGCGGACAATCGCCGCTGCTCGACGGGTGCGCTTGCCATGTCAGCTCCTCAACCGGTCGGCAAATGGGACATCAGGTCCCGAACGTCACTGGTCCGGTTAAAGCCGGACACTACGTACGCGAGTCACGAGATGCCGTGAGCACGCGTCGCGAGGGTTCCTGCTGATTCAGAAAATCAACGAATCGGTCAGCGTGCGCATTCGGAGACGCACAGGGCGTGCCGTCGAATATGCGGAAGGACTGTCGCGTTGTTATGGCGTGGAGAGAAGCTTCCTGGTCAGCGCATCGGCGAGCCGCGTCGCGACGTCCACTTGAGCCGTCAGCGTAACCGTGCCGCGACGCTCGACGGTGTCGCTCCAGACAAGCGTTTCGCTGGCGGTCTCGATCAGGCTCACTGTGATCCGAACGCGATCGCCGTCGCTGCGGACGCTTCCCTCGAGCAGATAGTCCGCCCGGAGCTCGTTGCCAATCACCGACGCGCGCTGCGGTCGATCCGCACACACCATCGAGGACGACCGCGAGATCACGGAAACGCCGCCCACGCATTTGCGCGCGACCTGAGCGCGCAACTCGTCGCCAAGCACATCGGCCCAGTCGTTGGCAGGTCCCATCGGCGCGAATGGCAACACCGCGAGACGGACGGCGTTCGTCTTGGCGGGCATCGGTCGAGGCGAGACGACGCGGCCAAACACCGGCGCGATGAAACGATAGCCGCGCCGTGGAACGGTCTCGATGAAACGCGGATTCACCGCATCGTCACCGAGAATGTTACGGAGCCGCTTGACCGCCGCGTTCAGTCCGTGTTCGTAGTCGACGAATGTTCCGTCTGGCCAGAGCCGCTGTCGAAGTTCCTCACGCTCGACGACGTCGCCGGCACGATCGAGGAGCACCCGCAGGAGCTCGAACGGCTGAGCCTGCAGCACGACTGACCGATCGCCGACGCGCAGTTCGCGCGAGCGGACATCCAGCGCGAATGATTCGAACCGGCAGATCGTCGCTGGTGTTCCAGTGCGGCGTCCTGCAGTGAGGTTGACGACTCGTGCCGTCTCTGGCTCGAGCGTTTCTGCGAGATCGAGCATCGCCATAAGCAACTACGTGAGACGTCAAGTGGTGATGAATTCCACCAGGCGCCTTCATCAGAGTAGCGATGCGTTCGCAAATCTCTTTCACATCGTTTCTACAACATCACGAGTGCGAGACGCGACTTCGAGTTAGACGCAGCGTCGTGAGTTTGGTTTCGGGCGTGAGTGGTTTCGTTCACGGGTGATTGAAACATCTCCGCTCGTTCGCAATTTCTGGATCCGAGATTGCACAACAGAAGCGTGCGTGGTTCCTCTCACGCACGACATACCCTGGGCAAACGTAACGCTCGCCACGGAGTTGCGAGCCTACAAACAAAAGGCAGTGTGTACGTGGTTACGCAGGAGCTCTTACGAGAAGAACCGAAAATTACGCAATTCGCATTTCATCGCTTGCTCGAGTGGCTCGACGATGGTGTGGAATCGCACGGCGAAACCTACATCGAAATGCGTAGACGCCTGGTGTCGTACTTCGATCGACGCAATCGCCCTTTCGCGGACGACCTCGCCGATCAGACGTTCAATCGGATCAGCAAGACGCTCGAACAATCCGGTTCAATAGCGGTAAGACCGCCGGCGCGATATTGCTATGTGGTGGCACGGTTCGTCCTTCTCGAGGACATTCGTCGCAGCCGGCGCTTCGTGCAGGTCGACGAAGCGCGTGACGCGCATCCGCTTGGTCCGCGCCCCATGCTGCCGATGGACGATCGTGCGGTCGTGCAGGAGCAACGACTCGAGTGCCTGGACCTGTGCCTGCAGCAACTCAAACCGGAGCAGCGCGACCTGGCGATCGAGTACTACCGCGACGCGAAGCGGGAACGGATCGACCGCCGCCGCTCGCTGGCCGAACGGCTCGGCATCACGATGAACGCGCTGGGCGTCAGGGCGTGCCGCATCCGAAATGCGCTGCAAACCTGTATGAGCGCCTGCTGCAAAACCAAGTGAAGCGTTTGGGGACCGCGGGTCCTATCAAGCCGGGACCCAACTTGATATGCCACAGCCTAAAGAATTGATAAATAGGTACGACGAACGCCTCCAGGATTACCTCCTGGGGCTTTTGCCAGAAGAGGAAGTCGAACGACTGGACGAGGAGACGATCGCGGACGATGACGTCGCCGCCCGGCTGAGCGCGGTTGAAGACGACCTCGTGGACGCGTACGTGACCGAGACGCTCGACCAGAGCACGCGCGCACGTTTTGAAACGGTGTATCTCATGTCGCCGCAGCGCCGTGAGAAGGTGAAGTTCGCCAGGCGCTTCCTGGCGGCGGTTGATCGCCTGTCGGCGCCTGGCGCCGCCGCGGTTTCTGCTGCCACCACGGGTCCAGAGCGCCTCAGGCCCTTTCCTGCGAAGTCTGAGGCCAGCAAACCGCAGGAACGCCGCGCCAGATTCAGTTGGGCGTTCGCGACTGTTGCCGCGTCGATGGCGCTTGCCTGCGGGCTGCTGGTGAACGACTTGCAGTTGCGCGAGGGACTCAACCGTGCACTCCAGCTGGGCGCCGCACAAGATCAGCGCGCGTCGTCGCTGGCCCGGCAACTCGATCAGGCGCGGAATGAGAATGTCGCCATCACGCAAGCGCTGGAGCAAGCGCGCGCGGCCTCCACACCGGTTGAGCGGCCGGCGTCGGGCGGATCGTCGCCGTCGATCAGCTCGGCGGCGCTCGCCGGGACGAGAGCGGTCGTCCTGTTCCTGCAAACGCGTTCGATTGAACAGGTCCCTGTCGTCGATGTCCCCTCGAACACTGATGGTGTCGCGTTGGAACTGCGTCTCGAATCGAATGAGTTTCCGCAGTATCGCGCGCGTCTGAAAGAGCCAGGTACGACTCGCATTCTGTGGAAGAGTGCGGAGCTGCATGCCCGATCGATCGCACCAATCTCGGTGACCCTGGTGGTTCCCGCTCGCCTGCTCGAAGCAAAGCATTACTCGTTGGAGCTGGCGGGGATTGATCGCGCCGGCCACGAAACCACGACGGGCACGTACGCCGTCGAGATCGAGCGGCGGTAGCCGCCGAATACTTCACGCGGTTCACGATGACGCGAAGCCTGCTTGCTATTTCTGTGCTCGCGACCGTTCCTTCAGCGGTCGCGCCGCTTCCCTCACGCAAGGCACCTGAGATCTCGAGGCTGGAAGACGGTCGCACTGTCGAGCGCCAACTCTCGCGTGGCGACGATCATCAATACCGACTGACGCTCACATCCGGCGACTGCCTCCGCATCGCCGTGGAACAGCGCGGCATCGACGTAGCGGTGCAACTGCGCGATCCGGCGGGAAACGTCATCGCTGACATCGACGACGAAGTGCGGCCACGAGGCGAAGAGCACGTCGATCTCGTGGCGGACGTCTCTGGAGTCTTCACAATTGCGATTGCCGCATCACCTGTCGCCATGGCGATCGGCGGTTATGCGATTCGGATCGATGGTCGGCAGCAGGCGACGGCTGACGATCGCCAGCTGCAGAACTCCAGGCGGTTCCGTACGATTGCCGCCTCGCGCGAAGCGGCGGGTCGATACGAGGAAGCACGGCCGCTGCTCGAGCACGCCCTGAGCCTGAGCGAACGCGCTCGAGGCCTCCAAGACGCCGATGTGGCGATGGTGCTGTTCGACCTCGCGGAAAACGCCCTCGAAACGCGCGACGATGCTCGTGCGCGGACGCTGATCCAGCGCGCGATTGGCATCTACGAGCAGTCGTTCGGGCTTGATCACCCGTACACCGCCATGGCCCGGGCTCGCCTGGCGGCCATCGAGCAACGGGCCGGCAACGGGCCGAAGTCCGAGGCGCTCCTGCAACAGTCGATGGCCATCATCGAGCGGGAGCTGGGCACCGACCATCTGTGGTACGTACGCTGCCTGACGACGCAGGCCAATCTGCGGATTGCCGCGCACGATCCTGAAAAGGCGGAAGCGCTGCAGCTCCAGATCATCGCGATTCTCGAACGTATTCAAAACACCAACACGATTCAGTACGCGGTGGCGCTGCACAACCTGGGCGAGGCGTATCTCGCGAAACACGACAATCAGCGCGCCGAGGATCTGCTGCAGCGCTCCCTCGTGGTCACCGAGGCGATCGAGGGTCCCGACAGCTATCGCGTGAGCACGAAGCTGCAGAACCTGGCCTTGATCGCGCGCGACGAAAAGGACTATCCGAAAGCGCTCGACTACAACACGCGCGCGCTGTCGATTCGCGAGCGGATTCTTGGCGGCGAACACGCCGACATCGCGCCGCTCCTGAACAACCTGGGCGTCATCTATCACGTGACAGGCGACGATACCCGTGCCCTGCCGCTCTTCTTCCGCTCGCTCGAGATTCGGGAGAAAACGGTGAGCCCCTATCACACCGGAATGCTGAACACGGTGAGCAACATCGCGCGGACGTTTGCGGCAGCCGGCGATCTCGGCGAAGCCATTGCCTTCGAACGCCGTGCCGCCGACATCGTCGAAAAGCAGTTGACGCTGAACCTTGCGGTGGGCTCGGAACGCGAGAAGCTTGCCTTCGTTCGCGGCAATGCCGCGCGCACCGATCAGACGATCTCCCTTCACCTCAAGCAGGCCCCCCGCGACCCTCGCGCCGCGTCGCTCGCAGCGCTCGTCGTCCTGCAACGCAAAGGACGTGTGCTCGATGCGATGACCGACATGTTCGAAACGCTGCGGCAGCGGGATGCGAACCCGCACGACAGTACCTTGTTCGATCAATTGCGACGGATAACAGCCGAGCTCGCGAAAACGGCACTGAGCGCGGACGTTCCGGCCGAACCTGACGAACAGCAGCGAACCATCGCCGTGCTTGAAACGCAGCGGGAACAGCTCGAAGCTGCTCTCAGCGTACACAGCGCCGAATTCCGCGCCGATACCCAGCCGGTGACGGTCGAGACCGTTCAATCGGCCATCCCCGAAGACGCGGCGCTTCTGGAATACACCGTCTTCCGTCCGTTCGATCCGCGCGCGGAACGGAACGCTGAAGCGTTCGGGCCGCCGCACTATGCAGCGTACGTCGTCCGTCGCCAGGGTTCGCCGGTCGGTGTCGATCTCGGTGAGACCGCGGCGATCGACCGGGCGATTAAAGACCTGCGGAGCTCGCTCCGAACACCGGCCTCAGCGGACGTGAAGGCGCGAGCGAATCGCCTGTATGAGACCGTGCTCGCCCCGCTGCGTGCAGCGATTGGAACGGCCACGCATCTCGTGATTTCCCCCGACGGTGCCCTCAATCTCGTGCCGTTCGAAGCATTGGCGGACGAACGAGGTGCGTACTTGATCGAACAGTACGAAACGAGCTACGTCACGAGCGGCCGCGATCTGCTGCGCATGCAGGTTGGGCATCAGACAATCAACCCGCCGGTGATCGTGGCCGATCCGTTCTTTGGAGAACCGACGAACAAAACCGCCACCAGGGCGATGTATTTTGCCCCGCTCGGCGCCACCGGGCTCGAGGCTCAGGCGATCAAGCAGCTGTTCTCCGACGCGACGCTGATGCTCGGCAGCGAGGCGACGAAAGAAAAACTGCAGCAGGTCAACGCGCCCGCGATCCTGCATATTGCCTCGCACGGATTCTTCCTCGAGGACACCGGTGGCGGCGATGCGCAGGCCGCAGCGGCGGCGAATCCGCTGCTGAGGTCCGGGCTTGTGCTTGCGGGCGCCAATCAACCGCAGCACGGTTCAAATGCCGGCATTCTCACCGCGTTGGAAGCGTCAGGCCTTGACCTCTGGGGGACAAAACTCGTCACGCTTTCCGCCTGCGACACCGGCGTAGGCGAGATCAGAAACGGCGAAGGCGTGTATGGACTGCGCCGCGCCTTTCTTCTCGCGGGCGCCGAAACCGTCGTGATGAATCTCTGGCCGGTCAGCGATTATGTTGCCCGCGATTTGATGGTGACCTACTACGCTGGCCTCCATGCCGGTCTCGGCCGCGGCGAAGCGTTGCGAAACGCGAAGCTCGCGATCATGCATGGCCGTCATCGGCAGCATCCGTACTTCTGGGCCGGAGTGATCGCGTCAGGAGAATGGGCGAACCTCGACGGCGAGCGATGAGCGTTTTTGGATCAGACGCACTGTCCGCGTTCAGGCGGACCTTTACACACCATGGCGGCGGCACAGTGAGCGAAGACCGCGACAACGTATTTCTCTCGAACGGGAAACAGGTTCGCCTCCGATTCCTGCAGCAAGGCGAAGACGGTCCGATTCGTGAGCTGTGGCCGCATTTGAGCCCACGAACCCGTTACCTTCGTTTCCTTTCCATTCTGTCGTCGCTGCCGGACTCGTTGCTGCGGCGATTGATCTCTGACAACGACCGCCGCTCAATGGCGATTGTGGCGGAGCACGACACCGAGGGCACGTCCATCGTCATCGGCCTTGCCAATCTTGGAGCGGTGGATGACGAAAGCGCAGAAGTGGGGCTGGTGGTGCGCGACGACTGGCAGCGGCAACGCGTCGGCACCGAGCTGGCCCGGACGATGATGCTCGCCGCGGAACAGCGCGGGATCCGCCGGTTCATTGGCCACGTCCTCGAAGAAAATGTGGCGATGCGAAGGCTGCTGAAAAATATCGCCGTGGTCGTTTCCGCGAAGCCCGACGGCAATGTGCAGGAAATCGCGTTTGTCCGACGGTAGTCGTTAGGCGTTTGTTGTTCGCCGATTGCGAGCCCGAATCCCAAGCCGAGAGCGCGAATCCCGGGCCCTCAGCCGCGAACCAGCTCTCTCCTTGACATCCTAGGAGAGACGCACTACGCTCTCTTGGTCACCCTAGGAGAGCCCCTTGACCGAGCCCACTGAGCTCCTGCAAGGCACGCTGGATCTGCTGATCCTCAAGGCTATCTCGCTCGGCCCATTGCACGGTTACGCGGTCCTCCTTCGCATCCAGCAGATCTCGCAGGACCAGCTGAAGATCCAGCAGGGATCGCTGTATCCGGCGCTCTACCGTCTCGAGCATCAGGGACTGATCGAGTCGGAATGGGGCGAGTCCGAAAACAAACGCAAAGCGAAGTACTACAGGCTCACCGCTGCTGGACGACGGCGGTTGAAGGACGAAGTCGCGTACTGGCAGCAGCTCTCTGGCGCAATTGCGATGGTCCTGGCGGCGGTGCCGGAGGACGTGTGACGATACCCGCCTCCTGGCGATCATTCGCACGCGCGCTACTGCGCCGTCACGAGATGGAATGCGACATGGACTCGGAACTCGAGTTCCACATCGCGGCGCGGACCGATCATCTTGTCGCGATGGGACTCGATCGCGCGGCCGCATCGCGACAGGCGCGCCGGGAGCTTGGCGATCCGCTTCGCTGGAAAGAACAGGGACGCGAGGCGCGCGGCCTTCGAGTGGTCGACAACGTCCGCGCCGATATCCGCTACGGCGCACGATGGCTGCGGCGGTCGCCGGGATTCGCGGTCGCCGCGGTGTTTTCGATCGCGCTCGGCATCTGCGCGAACACTGCGATTTTCAGCCTGGTCAACGCGCTGCTTCTGAAGCTGATGCCGGTGGATGATCCGGAATCGCTTGTCTTCCTGTCCCGCTCCGATGACCGCAGCGGTCTCGCCTCTTCATTCTCTTACCCGTTCTTCCGGCAGCTCGAGGACGCGCACGCGCTCGAACGTGCAGTCGCCCGTGCGAGTTTCGAGCCGAACGTCGAAGCCGGCGATGCGGCCGAGCGCGTCTCGGGTGAAATGGTTTCAGGTGACTATTTCCGCCTGCTTGGCGTGCGCCCACACCTGGGTCGATTGTTCACGCAGGACGACAACCGGATTCCAGGCGGCCACGCGCTGGTCGTTTTGAGTTACGGCTACTGGCAACGCCGGTTTGGCGGCGATGCACAAGTCGTCGGAAAGTCGATTCGCGTCAACACTCACCCGATGACGATCGTCGGCGTCACTCCAGCAGAGTTCACGGGCCTCGAAATCGGCGTCTCGCCGGACATTCGCGTGCCGATCGTGATGCAGGCCGAAATGCTCAACGCCGACTCACGGCTCGAGAATCCCGACGAGTGGTGGCTGCAGATCTTCGGACGAGTGGCTTCTCGGGACGCCCTGAAGGGCGTCCCCTACAAGCGTGCAGGTGGTGTAGCGGGTGCTGTGGGGGACACCCCTCAGGGGGCCCCGACAGTGGGTGGTCTAGGGGACACCCTTCAGGGCCCAACAGTGGGTCGTCTAGGGGACACCCTTCAGGGGGCCCCGACAGTGGGTGGTGTAGGGGACACCCTTCAGGGTGTCCCGACGCTCGTTGCCATTCAGCAAAAAATCGACGGCTTGTATCAGCGCTCTCTGGCACTCATTCCGAATGCCATGAGTCAAGAACGTCATGTGATCGTGCGCGCAGGCTCCCGTGGACAACCGTCGCTGCAGAACCGCTTTGCAAAGCCGCTGACGGTGTTGAGTGCGCTCGCCGCAGGCGTCCTGCTCCTCGTATGCCTGAACCTCGCGAACCTGATGCTCGCGCGGACGGTCGCGCGCCGCCGGGAACTGGCGGTGCGTCTTGCGCTTGGCGCGACGCGCGATCGCATCGTCGTTCAATTGCTCGTCGAAACGTTGCTGATCGCGGCCACCGGAGGGCTGCTGGGCCTGATCCTCGCGAGATGGGCTGCCGACGCATTGGCCAGAGTAGCGATGCCAGCGGCAGCCACTTCGCTGTTGCGCATCACACTCGACTGGCGTGTGCTCGCGTTCGCGCTGACGCTATCGGCGCTTGCTGGGTTCGTCTCAGGAATCGCCCCGGCAATCACGGCCGGGCACACCGACCTGGCTTCGGCGCTGAGCAGCGAGGGAAGAGCGGTCGCGGGCGGGCGTCTCTTCGGGAGGAAGTTGCTCGTCGGCGCGCAGGTTGCCGTTTCCTTCGCGCTTCTCACCGGTGCCGGATTGTTCGCGCGCACGCTCGTGAATCTCCGCGGGCTCGATTTCGGTTTTGAAACAGACCATCTCTTGTCGGCACGACTCGATCCGACGTTGAGCGGCCTCGACAAACAGCACCTCACAACCTTCCTCGCCGATGTGAACGAACGAGTGGCTGCGATCCCGGGGGTTCGTTCCGCCAGCTTCGCCGCCATCCCGCTGCTCGCCCGAAGTGGTTGGGGAAGCGGCATCACGCTGGATACCGGCGTCCACGACGATCGCCCCGGTCCCGACCGAAACGCGGTCGGACCGCGTTATTTCACGACGGTGGGAATGACGATCCTGGAAGGGCGCGAATTCACCGAGACGGACGTCGCAACGAGTCCCAAGGTTGCGATCGTCAATCGGGCGTTTGCGCGCAAATATTTTGACGATCGCGCGATCGGACGACGGATCGGCCCCGGAGGTCCACAGGGTTCAGCCGATTTCACAATCGTCGGCATTGTCCGCAACGGGAAATACGCCGATTTGCGCGAGGAGATTGCGCCGTTCTGGTACGTTCCGTATCAACAGCTCGAGCCGCTCGGTCAATCCGACACAGCAGTGCGCATCAGCCGCGGATTGCTGTCGCTTCACGTTCGCACGGCCGCAGATCCTGCAACGGTCGCCGGCGCCGTTCGAAGCACGATTGCGTCGATCGACAAGCGCGTAACCCTCTTCAACATAAGGACGATGCGCGAGCAGATCTCGGATCAGTTGACGCTGGAGCGTCTGCTCGCCGTGCTTGGCGCCGCATTTGCCATCGTCGCCGTCGTGCTCGCGGCACTCGGGCTGTACGGGGTTGTCGCGTACGACACTACGATGCGGACTCGCGAGCTTGGACTGCGAATGGCATTAGGTGAAACCGCGTCTGGAATCGTCGTGATGATTCTTCGCCAGACGGCATGGCTGGTCGCCGTTGGACTATCCGCAGGCGTGGTGCTCGCTGTCGCGGGAGTGGGATATGTGCGCTCGCTCCTCTATGGACTTCAACCCACCGATCCCCTCGTCATCGTTTCTGCTGCTGGGATCGTCGTGGCGGTCACCACGGTCGCGGCGCTGGTGCCGGCGCGCCGCGTAACCCACATCAATCCCATCGAATCGCTCAATTAGGTCCGGGCGAGCCGGACACTACGGCCGATCTACCGGATGAAAATCAAATCGTCGTTTTTCGAATCGATCTTCGCCGCCCCACATTCCGTCGACTCACCGCTTTCATCGAACCTGCAACCCCAGAGGCCGGCCAACGCCACTCCGCACATGCCCTGGCCGAGATCGGCGACCCAGAAACCCGATCCAAGAGGACGATGCCGGGGGCTCGCTGGGCCATTCGCGGCTACCAGTAGATCCGCCGTCGCGGGGCCGCCGTCCTCGCAACGGTAGTTGCCGGTGCTGAAGGCGTACAGCACCTTGTGTTCATCGTCCCACACCAGGCTGGCTTCTTCCGCGCTGCCGTCACCGTCGAGGTCGAGTTCTTGCTGCCACGCACTGTCGTAGCGGTTCGCCGTGTGGGCGATCGAGACCTGAAGCGCGTTCCTGCCCACGGTCGTTGTCTTCGTCGCGGTCGACGAGGGCGCCATCATGGCGCGCTTGGCCACGGCCCCCGGCATTACAGCCAGGCCAACGCGGCTTTCCTGTTGTCCGGCAGACGCGTGCGACGGTGAGTAAAACATCGCTCCGGCAGCTGTAATCAGAGCGGTACTGAGAAACGCCATTGCGGGCACGAACGTCCAGCGGCGCTTGCGCCGACGAGCCATGGATTGCCTCGCTCTCTTGCGGCGGGGATCGGTCTTCGTGGACCCTTGCAGCCCGTCGCAAGACGGTTGCCCCGCGTTCGCTCGGCGCGCTCGCTGCGGCAATGTGTGACGGTTCTGAGAGTTCGGGAGGATATCGAACTGCGGGGGAAGGAATGTGCGGCCGGGCCTCTCAGGATGTTGTCACGGGATCACGAGATGCGGCGGAGGACCATCAATGGCGCCTCCGCCGCATCCTTGCCCTCAGTTCTGCTACGCCGCCGTTGTCGTGATGCGGCGCACCGTGCTCGTGATCATCGCGCGGGTGATGCCACTGAAGAGCATGCTGACGCCCACGATTACCCCGACGGCCCACACGCTGCTGTTCGGCCAGTTCGCCCAGATCAAAAACGCCAAAATCATCGTGATGATGCCATCGACGAGAATCCAGCCGGCCCCGCTTTCATTGCGGAGCTGGTATGACAACGCGAACTCGAGAATCGCCTCGACAAAGAGATAGAACGCGATCGCGAAGGTCAGCGAGGCGAGACCAATCCGCGGATTGGCCAGCACGTAAAAGCCGATCAATGCGTAAACGATCGCGAGCAGGATTTCCCAGATCACCGCTGTGGCGCGGCCTCCGCGGAAAGCGTACACGAGATGCAGCACGGCACTGACGAGCAGCAGCCATCCGACGACAACCGTGATCGCCAGACCGGCATAGTACGGAGAGGCGATCGCGAGGATGCCCGCGATGATCATCAGCACGCTCAACACGATGGACCATGTGGTGGCCCGGTGCACGTCGGTCGTAAATGCCTGCGCCATATTCAGCCTCGCCTGACGGCGGGATGTGTGATCCCTGTCAGACGATGGAGCAATTCCGGTTCCGACCGTCAGCACAACCGATGGGTCTGCGTATCTCGCGCTGCCCTAGCGGGTTGCAGGGACCGGCTGATCCGCAGCGGTTGTTGCCGCGAGCGCATCATCAAGATGTCGAGGGGGAATCAGCGAGTCGCGATGTGCGCCGAAACGGGGCAGCATCACGGTTCGAGCTGGAGATTGGATTTCGTTCCAACCTCCAGCCCGGACTGGTGCGGTGCTAGAAGATAAATCGAACGCCGAGCTGTGCCGTGCGCGGATTGTCGGCGACGATCGGAATCAGGAAGTTCGCCGAGTTACGGGCGCCGCTCGGATTGCCGAAGTTCGTGTGATTGGTCAGGTTGTAAATCTCCAGGAAGAACCCTGCCTGGTAGCGGCCGATCTGACGCGTGTACTGGAATCGTCCGTCGAGGATCGTCTTGTGCTCGCCGTTGATGCCGTTACGAACCGCAACGCCGCGCGAGTCCACGTCCGACACGATCGCCGGCGAACGACCTGATGGCAGCGCCGCCACGTCGTTGACGCCTTTCATCGGCCGATCGTTGTTCGTGCCGTCCGCGTTCACATCGGAACCCACGGTCTCGTTGATCGGATAGCCGGAGTAGGTTCGAAAGACGAAGCCGGCACCGAACCCGTGCGTCAGATCGATGTTCGCGCTCGTGGCAAATGCATGCGTGTTGTCGCGGTCGCAGCGCCCGTAATCCAGCCGCGGATTGCTGTCGACGATGATCGAGGCCACGTCGAAGCAGCGAGCGTAGGTGTAGCTGATACGGCCGGCCCAGTGCTTCGACATCCGCTTTTCGAGCTCGAGCTCGAGCGAGTTGAAATCGGTGTCGAGCGCCGAACCGAGCTCTCTGGTCTGTTCCTGGTTGAACTGGACGAAGGTGCTGTTGCGAGCGGCGGCCGGAACCAGCTGGCCGGCCGGATCGAACACCGACACGCCCAGGCGGGTGACACGGCCATTGGCGCCGACTGGTCCCTCGTTGATGTCGATGACGCCGGTGTTGTCCTTGCCGCGGTTGCCAACGTAGTCGATCGACGCGGCCATGTTGTTGGCCAGCTCGCGTTTCAGCCCGGCGCTGAACGCCCACGTATAGGCCATACGGCGATCGCCGTCGACGATCGGCCCGGTCGTCGTGTTGTTGATGGCGCTCCCTCCAAGCACCGTTGCCCGCTGCGAATTGAGGTAGGACCGGCACGCCGCGCTGATGATGGCTTCGCCTGCCGTTTTTCCGGGGACCGGATTGAGGCACGCTGTCTGGTTGGCATCTCCGGCCTTGACGGGGAACGTGCCGCTGATCGCCGGTGACGTCACCTGGCCCGTGTCGATCACAATCGTCGGAGTAATGACGGCGCGTTGGACGAGCGTTGCGAGAATCGCGAGCTGCTGATACTGGTAGACCTTGCCGAAGCCGCCTCGAATCAGCGTCTTTCCATCACCAAACATGTCGTAGGCGATGCCAAAACGGGGACCAATCGCGTCTTTCGTTTTCGGCGTCGCCGACTGATAGTCGTACCGCACGCCGAGGTTCAGCGTCAGCTTGCGGTTCAACTGCCATTTGTCGGATACGTACCCGCTGCCGCGGTGATCGATTTCCGTGAAGTTGAACTGCCCCATACCGACCGCAAACCGGTACGGATAGGTCGTGGGATCTGCGGCGTTGAACGGTGCGTCAGTCGGGAACGTGAAGGTCCCGGTGAAGTTCGCGGCGGTCCCCTGCGGCAGCGCGCCGTTCCGGCTGTACGCTGCGCCGAACTTGAAGGAGTGCTCGCCGGCCCAACCAGACTTGATCCAGTTCAGCGAGTCATCAACGTTGATGTCCCGAATGAGATCCTGCGTGTAGGTGGCACGCGGCCCGGCAATGTAATCCGGGTGGCTGTTCTGCGAGCCGACGTCGAACGGATCGACGCCCGCGAATCCGATAAACTTCCAGTCGCTGTCGAACAGATTGCTCGGACCCTGCAGCAGGCTCTCCCGAACGTGTCCGACCTTGAACTCGTTGGTCGTGCGGTTGTTCAGCACCGAGGAGAACGAGAAGCTGAAGACGTGATCGCCCGCATCGTTCTCATGCCGCGCGGCATCGAGGATCGCCAGATCGTCTTCGATGGAATCGCGCTCGGTGATGATCGCCTCACGCGTCCAGCGGAAGCTGAACTGGTTGCTGCTGTTCAAGTGATAATCGAAGCGCATGAACGTATTCGGCCCGTGAAACGCCGTGGTGGTCGAATACGTCCTTGCGAGCGGCGCCGCCGCCGCCGGGAAGTTCAGGTTGGCAGCCTCCTGAGCTTTCGTGCCCTCATAGTTGAAGAAGTAGAACAGCTTGTTGGGAATAATCGGCCCGCCGACGCTCCCCCCGAAGACGTTGCTGCCGGAATCGGGATTTTTCTCCCCTTCCTGTTTCAGGAAGTAGTCGGTCGCCTGCAGCTTGTCGTCCTGGTAGTACTCGAACAGACGTCCGGAGAGTTTGTTCGTTCCGCTCTTCGTCACGCTGTTGACGACGACACCGGTCGACCCCCCGTACTCGGCGCCGTACTGGTGCGTCTGCACCTGATACTCCGCCATCGAATCGAGCGACACGCGCGCCTGCGTGCCTTGCGATCCGCCGCGACGCGAATCGTTGTCGTTCTGCCCGTCGACCAGGAACAAATTGTTCGTCGTTGCCTGACCGTTCGCGCTGAACTGTCCGCCTTCAAACGATCCCACCTGCAGCACCGGCACGAGACCCGGAATCGTTTGCATCAGGCTGAACTGACTTCTGTTGGCACTCGGCAGACCGTCGATTTCCGAGCTCGACACGTTGGTGCCGATGCGACTCGACGTGGCTTCGACGAGCGGCGTATCCGCGGTGACCGTCAACGTTTCCTGGACGCCGGCGAGCAGCAGCGTGAGATTGACCGTGAGTTCCTGTCCCACACCAACGGCCAGCCCCGACCGTGTGAGAGCTTGAAAGCCGGACAGCTCCGCCTTGACGGTATAAGTGCCTGGATTCAGCGTGGGAAAAATGTAGCGACCGTCCGGACCGGACACGACGACACGCTCGAGCCCGTTGCCTTCGTTAGTGGCCGTCACGTTTACGCCAGGCAAGACGGCCTTGCCCTGGTCGGTGATCGTACCGTTGATTTCAGCGCGCCCACCCTGGGCGAAGCTGGAAGTAGCGGAGGCGAGAACAACGACGAAGAACCCTGCAAGAAACCCGCAGCAGCGTCGGACCATTGAGCAACCTCCTGGTGACGGCGAATTAGTCGGTGACTCACCCTCCCGGTTTACATAAACTCGACAAAATCTATACCTTTTGGTTACGCAGTCAATTGGAAAAGATAAGGAGTTCGAACTGAAATCGTGGGCGATCCAACTTTTGAGATAGAGCGAAAGGCAGCCACAGTGTCCGGCTTCCTACGTCCGATCGACTCGCCCAGGGCGTCCTGTGCATCGTCCACCAACGCGGAAGGCTGCGGAGGACCACCGTAGCCTTGGCGGAGTTAATTAGCGTTACCGCTAAGAGACGGGCTTCAGCCCGTCGCTGAAATATATTCAGCCAGATTTGATGAACTCAACGGCGACACCCCCCGACATCCGGCAGGCCCCACGTCCGAACGCGGACGACTTGCTCTCGCGGGCAATTGGCGTGCGGCAGCTCGCCGCGACCATCTTCAACTACACGGTCGGCAGCGGCATCTTCGTGCTTCCGGCGTTTGCCGCCGCGCGGCTCGGTTCAGCTGCGATCCTCGCGTACATCGTCTGCTCGGTGATCATGGGCTTGATGGTCGTCTGCTTTGCGGAAGCGGGCAGTCGGGTGTCAACCACCGGCGGCGCATATGCGTACATTGACGCGGCGCTGGGACCATTCGTCGGATTTCTCGGCGGCGTGCTGCTGTTGTTCGTCGATCTCACCGCAACGGCGGCGGTCGCGACCATCTTCGCCCAGTCTCTGCTGGCGCTTCTCGACGCGCCGTCTTCGCGTGTCGTGGTAATGGCAACGGCCGGTCTAGCCATGGCAGCGGTGGCCGCCATCAATATCGCGGGCATCAAACGCGGCGTGTTGCTGGTCGAGATCCTCGTGGCCGCGAAGCTCATTCCGCTCGCAGTGTTTGTGCTCGCCGGCGGAATCGCAGTCCACACCGCAAACCTTCACTGGACGACGACGCCGACATTCTCGTCAGTCGCTGCGGCCTCGGGATTTCTGATCTTCGCGTTCCTCGGAATTGAAGGGGCCTTGACGCCAAGCGGCGAGGTGCGCGCGCCGTCACGAACGGTTCCGCGCGCCGCGTTCCTCGCCATCGGCGCCGTGACGGCGCTGTACATCGCTGTTCAGCTGGTGGCTCAGGGAGTGCTCGGTGCCGCGCTCGCCGACGATCCTGTCGCGCCACTCGCGACAGCCATGGCTGTCGTACTCGGCCCGATCGGCCGTACCCTGATTCTTGCGGGCGCCAGCATCTCGATGTTCGGATTCCTCTCGAGCAGCCTGATGGCCGGTCCACGATTGCTGTTCGCTCTGGGACGAGACGGGTTCGGGCCCAGGGCCCTCGCGTCGGTTCATCCGGGATTTCGCACGCCGCACGTGGCGATCATCAGCTACGCCGCGATTTCGCTCGCGCTTTCGTGTTCAGGAACGTTCGAGCAACTCGCGATCCTCGGCAACTTGAGCGGCTTGCTGTTGTATATGAGTTGTGCGGTTGCGGCGTGGGTGCTTCGCCAACGCGATGTGCGGAGCGACGGTGAGCCATTCCGCGCGCCGGGTGGACCGCTGGTGCCGATTCTGGCGTGTGCGGCGATGGGCTGGGTGCTGATTGAAACGATCTCGCGAACCGAAGTGATCGCCGTCAGCGCCACGCTCGCGCTCGGATCGACCGTCTACATCATGCGACGGCGTGCACTGTCTAAATGATCGCGCCGAAGCCACGAAGGTCAGTTTTGCTTAAAAGAGTAGCCTTCGTGTCTTCGTGGCTTTAAAGATTGTTCAGCGTGCCGCGCCTGGCGTTTCGGATGATATTGTCGGCCGCGCGAAACGCCAATGCCTGGATCGTCATCGTCGGGTGATTCCGGCCGCCTGTGACCAGATTGCTGCCGTCCACGATGAACAGATTCGGGACATCGTGCGCGCGGTTGAATTTATTGACGACTGATGTTTTCGGATCGTTGCCCATGCGGCACGTGCCCCGATTGTGCGCGCCGCCGCGGCTGTCGCTCACCGGCCCTGCCCAGATCCGCTTCGCGCCGACGGCCTCGAGTATTTCGATCGACTTCTGCCGGAAGAATTCCATGCTCTTGAAGTCGTCGGCGTGACTGGTCGAGGTGATGCGCAGCGCAGGCAGACCCCAGTCGTCTTTCACCTGGGGATCGAGATCAACGCGATTGGTCTCGAGCGGTTGCTGCGTGACGAAAGACGTGATCGTGAACTTGTGGTTCGCTTCCGCCATCAATGCCTTCTTGTATCCGGCGCCCCATTTCGGAGAATCGGGATGCAATCCACGGAGGCCGTAGTTGATGGGGGTGTCGAACCCGCGCGCCGTCATGCGTCCGCCGCCGTAGAACCCGCGTTTCGGATCTGAGGGCACGAAATCGACAATCCCCGCGCCCGTGACGACGCCTTTGTAGTCGTTCAGCGGCTGGTCCATGATCCCGCTGACGTTCACCGTATTGCCGAGCATCAGGTATCGGCCGACGACGCCGCTCGAGTTCGCGAGACCTTGTGGGAACCGCGCCGACTTCGACATCAGCAACAGGCGAGCCGACTCGCCGGCGTTGGCCGACAGCACCACGGCCTTCGCCTTCTGAAATACTTCTTTCTTGTCTTTGTCGAAGTACGTCACGCCCGTCACGCGACCACTCGCGTCGGTCGAAATCTCGCGGACGTAGGAGTTCACCCGTACTTCACAGTTGCCCGAAGCAACGGCGAGTGGAATCATCGTCACCGCGGAGCTCGATCGCGCCTTCACGTGACAGCCGAACCCCGAACACATGCCGCAATTGACGCATCCGGATCGGCCCATGTACGGCTGCGAGATGATCGCGATCGGTCCGTTGACCACGGTCAGCCCGAGCTTCGCCGCGCCCATTTCGAAGAGCGCGCCCGAGGCCTTGAGCGGCACGGGCGGCACGGGATAGTCCTTCGACATCGGCGCGACAAACGGCGAGTTCACGCGCTTCCCCGAGATGCCCATCTCCCATTCGGCTTGCGTGTAATACGGTTCGAGCTCGTCGTACGTGATCGGCCAGTCAGCGAGACCGCTGCCGGCGATCGGTCCGACATGGCTCAGCTCGTTGAACTCCCACGGCAGATGACGCCAACTGCTGCCACCGTACGTAACCGTCCCACCGCCCACGACGCAGCCGTACGAGTGCGTGCCGGCCGTGGCGTTCTCCTTGTCGTTGCGGCGGAAGGTGTTCCGCTGGCGCGACGGATCGCTCATCAGCCGATCTTCAGGACTGGGGTGGTCGTTGAGCCACTCATCCTTGGTGTATTCGTGCTCTTTGCCGTACTTGCCCCATCCGCCCTGCTCCAGCACGACGACCTTGAAGCCGTTCGTCGAGAGCTGCTTCGCCATGATGCCGCCGGCGGCGCCGGAACCGATGATCACGAAATCAACGTCGGTCGAGGGAGTGAATTGGATCATCACTTGTCTCCGGGACGCCCTGACGGGCGTCCCCTACCGTCTCTGGTTCGTTTCGTTCTTCGGTAGGCGACGGCGTTCAGGCCGTCCCACACGTTTCGCTATCGGCGCGGCAACGGTTGCGCGTCGTAGTACCCGAACGGCGGTTTGTGATTCAGCGAGTCGTCATAGTTGACCAGCTTCCAGCCAACTTTGTTGTAGTTGCCGCCGTGAATCGGGCTCGCGAAGAACCCCGTCACGGTGTGGGTCCGCACCAGATTGAAGAACGGCGTCTTCTCCATCGCGGTGAGCACCTGAACCTGCTGTTCAGCGGTCAATGCGGAGAATCGTGGCGCGACCGGAAAGAGCGTCTTCGTCTGCGTGTCCAGTTCCTGCAGCCCTTTGACGTAGGCCTGCTGCTGGTTCTTCTCGAACGTGACCAGCGCGCGATCGATGAAGTTGATCACGTGCGCTTCACGGGCGCCCGGCGTCGCGTCGCTCGGGATGATCTGTGCCGCCATCGCGTCGACTTCTGCGGCTTGCGCCTCGGTGAAGAACGCGAGTTTGATCGGCTGGCCCGAGCCTGCCGCCTGTTGCACGAACGCCTGGGCTTCCATGATGCCGGCGTAGTTGGCGGCGACCCAGGCTCCGCCCAGACCCGCCACCGATTCAATCAGAAACTGTCGCCGTGATCGCTGCTGCGGGCGCATACCTACCCTCCAGCGTCGAGGAGTTCGCGAGACGCTCGCGCGGAGTGCGCGAACGCAGAGAGATACCGGAGCGTTTTAATCCTCCGGGAAAATGATGTCAATAAATAGATGTGAAGGCGCACCCGCCCGTCCCGCCAGGTGTGGCGTCAGTGAGTCGGCGCATCCACTGAGATCGAGACGCCTAAGGGTCCCGTGAAGACGCGATCGGATCTCGACCAGCGTCACGTCATCTCTGCTCGCGGACGCTGTCGAAGACCTGGCTCGAACGCCAAAGCGCCATTTCTTGGCACCTCGCCGACCTTTATCTGACGATTCTTGTCAGTGGTTTCCACTCGTGCGCCCGTTATGACCTTCTAATTCACTCGGAGTCAAACGGATGTGCTTGGCACAGTCGTTGCCCCTGCAGGCGGTGGAAACTACCGTGCGTTGCACGAACTGTGAAACAGATCTTCTGAAGGTTGCTCGCTTTTGCGAATGTTGCGGTCGCGAGCTCCTGGCCGGCCAGGCGCCGCACACAGCAGCACAACCCGCGAAGACGGAGGCGGCCGCCGACGTTGACGACTGGGCACCGAAGCCGCATCGCAACGCAGACTTGAGTTGCCCGAGCTGCGCCGGACCCTCGCTGGACGGCAATCGATGCGCCGGGTGTCGCACTGCGGACTCGGCGATGGAACGTGGGACATCGACGACGGCGGAGCAGTCAGTCGGCCAAACGGTTTCGACGACGAATAAGGTAACGGTCAAATCGGCATCGCAGGGAGCGATGCACGTGGCCCCTGCGCACGCAGGGTCCCACGTCCCGACCGAACGTGGTGCGGCCGTTCCACTGAAACCCAGCGAACCGGAAAAACCCACCGAACCCGCTGCGCCGAGGCGCACCGCAGCCGACGCCATTTACGCGGAGATGCTTCAGAGAGCGGCTTCGCCGACGCCGACGCCCAGGCGGCCGCCCGTGACACCGCAGACTCCCGCCACCACCGAGCGTCAGGAGACGTCGGTCGCGTCCGAGCGCAAGCAAAGTCCGATGGTGCTGGCAAGCTCTGGTGTACTGGTTGCGGCGCTCGTCGCCGGGGCCTATTCACTGCGATCACACGAACAACCGGTGAGGGCACGACAGCAATCGCCAGCAGCAGTCGTGGCGGAAAGCAACGAGACAGGTGCGGGCGCTGGCGAGCGAGAAGTGCCGTCGGCGACCGCGGTTAGTCCAAAGCCGATTCTGCCGTTACCCGAGCGCAAACCGGCGCCAGTGGACGAGCATCCGCCTGCACAAATTGCCGCGCGCGTCAGTCAGAAGGCGGCGCCATCAGCGGCACGCAAAGATCCAGCCGCGGTTCGGACCAACGCGAAAGCGACGCCCGTTCGGTCGCCGCGGGCGGCGGCCGCGCCGGCGGTCTCCGAGAAGACTGTTCGCGCACAGGCTCCCGTTCGGGAGGTTCCCGCTCGAGT
>Ga0070681_10000788_pt1 | contig 26423 bp, 16 predicted proteins | sample KBSC83BmetaG_FD_65650 | JGI IMG/M metagenome (GOLD analysis project Ga0070681, IMG submission 65650) | Corn rhizosphere microbial communities from Kellogg Biological Station, Michigan, USA - KBS C8-3B metaG | ecosystem: Host-associated > Plants > Roots > Rhizosphere | place: USA: Michigan...
CCGCCGCCATCCACGCCAGCCTGGCGCGGCGACGAGGCGAACACGATGCGATCACCTTCCGGCGTCCAATGCGGCCACGACACCCACGCGCCGTCGTTCGTTAGGCGCACCGGCTGGCCAGTGCCGTCCGCACGGGCCTTCCAGATCGAACCGCCCGCCGAATCCGACCACGACGCGAACGCGACCCACCGACCGTCGGGAGAAAAGCTCGGATAGTACTCGCGCCCCGCCGCGTTCGTCACTCGGCGCGGTGCGCTGAACGACAGCCCGTCGCGTGTCGCGGTGTACACCTTCCCAACCGCCGAGAACGCGATCCGCTTCGCGTCCGGCGACTCGGCCACCGAGACGAGCTGCGTCACCTGGACGGGCGCGTCGGTGGCCTTGAGTGGCACGAAGAGGTGCTGACCCAGCCCGACCTCCACGCTCGCCGAGAACGGGATCACGCTGACCTGACGCGTCGCCAGGTCGACCTTCTTGATCTTGCCACCGCCGAAGAAGACGACGCTCTTCGAGTCGGGAGTGAACCCGTAGCCCGGGAACACGTCGTTAGGCGCGTACCCTTCGGCGTCGTCGCGCTGTGTCTCGCCAACGAGCCAGCGGTCCTCCTGCGTCGTGAGGTCGCGAATGCGAAGGGCGGTCTTCGTACCAGCACGCGTCGCGTAGACCAGCCATTTGCCATCGCGCGACGCAACCGGCCGATACGCACCGCCCGAGCTCGCGGTCAGCGCGGTCTCGGTGCCGCGCTCGCGGTCGAAAGCGATGATCTGATAGGCGGCGAAGTTCTCACCGGTGTATCCGCCAGGGTGCGAGCCGAAGTAGACCGTGCGACCATCGGGGGAGAAAGCGGCGCCGGTATTCGTCGTCTTGCGCGTCGCCGCCGACGGGAAGAGCTGCGTGCCGGTGCCACCACCCACGTGGTAAATCCAGAGCGGAACGTTCGTGAGGTAGTTCTCCTCCGTCGGGTACGCGCCGAAACGGCGAACCACGATGTACTGCCCGTCAGGGGACCACATGGGCGACGACAGCGCGTTGTCGACTTCCTTCGTAATCCGGTGCGCGCCCGAGCCGTCCGCGTTCACGACCCACAGGTTGTCGCCGCCGTCGCGGTCCGAGATGAACGCGATCGTGCGACCGTCCGGACTCCACCGCGGCATGCAGTCCCACGGCACGCCACTCGTCAGGCGCGTGGCCGTGCCGCCCGTGATCGGAATGGTGTAGAGATCACCGAGGATGTCGAAGACGATCGTCTTCCCATCGGGCGAGACGTCGAGCGAGATCCACGTCGCTTCGTCGGTGGTGAAGCGAAGCGTGCGAACAGGCTTGATGGGGAGCGCCATCGCCGTGTCGCTCGAGTCGGTCTTTGGCTGTTGTCCGGCGGGTTGCTGCGCATGCGCAGGCGTGGGAAGCGATACGCCGAGCGTGAGGGCGGCGGCGGCGAGAGTGGCGAGACAGCGGGGCAACATGTAGTGGGGTGGAAGGGGCCGAGGACAGCGGCGACTGGTGTCACCGGCACCAGTATTACTCGATCGCGAGCGGCGCGGCGAGTACCGGTTGCGAGATCGCACCAATATCCGCCAGGTACTCCCGCTCCCGTTCGCGGATGGCGCAGTAGCGCTCGAATGCCCGGCGCTCGTCCTCGACGCGAAGCCACGTGCGCCATGTGCTACCGCGGAACGTGTGGGCTGCCATCCGGCGCGCGTTCCGAAGCACGAATCCTGGGTCGTGACGGAAGGCGACCGGCATGTGCCGGAGCTTCATCCATCGTTCGGCGCGCCACCGCAGGAAGGCCACGTCGTTACGCGAGAGGTGCCGCGTGCGGACCACGGGCGTCGTACCATCGTACTCCTCCACGCGCTCGCTCTCGATCAGCCCCTGCGCGCGAAAGTCCTGCGTCATCGGCGTGCGCGGGTACGGCATCGGGTGCTGGATGTACGGCCAGTCGACGTGCCGGCGCGCGAACTCGAGGTTGGCCTCGATCGACTCCATCGTGTCGTCGGGGTTGCCGACGATCAGACCGCCGACGACGTACATGCCGTTCGAGCGCAGGTGGCGGACGGCATCGCGCGACGCGTTGCCAGCGCTCTGCCCGTCTTCGCGCTTCGTGTTCTTGCGTCGAGCACGGAGGAATTCCAGGTCCTGCTCGAGGATGTTCTCGATGCCGAGGAACACGTAGCGAAACCCGGCTCGGCGCATGAGCGGCGCGAGCGTGGCGCCATGGTTGGCTATCGTGGACGTCATCGCCTGGACGACGTAATCGATGTGGGCGAGCCCGGCCTCGATGATGGCGTGGCAGAGGGCCTCGAACCGCCGCACGTTCAGCACGATGTTGTCGTCGACGAGGAAGATCGCGCGAGCTCCGCGATCGTACGCGTCGCGAATGTCCGCGACCACGCGGTCCATGGTGTACGTGAAGAAATTCCGGCCGCGCATCTCGATGATCGAGCAGAAGCTGCAGTCGAACGTGCAGCCGCGTGATGTCTCGACGACGTCGACCTGTCGGCCGAGGAGCGTGTAGCCATCGAGCACGCGCGACGCGCGCAACGGTGGCTGGATGTCGCCGGCGTTGAGGTTTGCCGGCGGCCGATCCGGGTTGTGTCGGTACTCGGTGCCGTCGCGAAACGATAGACCGATGATGTCGTCGTAGCCGCTCCCGCGCTCGATGGCTCGCAGCAGCTCGCGAAGGGTGATCTCACCCTCGCCGCGAACGATGAACTCGGGGCCGTCTGCGTCCGTGTAGGCGTCGGGCGCCAGCGTCGGGTCGTAGCCTCCCACCACGATATGCACGTCAGGCTTGAGTGCGCGGATGAGACGCATGACCCGCAGCGCGGTCCGTCGCTGGAAGGTCATGACCGAGAGCCCGACGACATCCGGCGTGTGGTCGGCGACGAGCCGGGTGATCGTGCGGCCCACTTCGGCCTGCGCGAGGATCAGGTCGGCGGTGGCCACGTGGTGGTGGTCATCCACGTTGCCGGCGAGCGAGCCGAGTGCCCCGTTAGGCAGCCGAATCGCGATCGAGGGCATGTGCTCGAAGGAGTCCGGCATCGACAACAGCAGCACGTTCACGAGGGTCCTCCGGGGTGCGCGTCTGGCAAGGCGACCCAAACCGACAGTGTTCACGTTGTCGTACGTCGTGACGCTGGTGAAGAGGTCACACCGAGCTCAGCCGCACAACGACTTCCTTGTACGCCGGAACACCTCCATGACGCCGCCACGACGAGTCGGAACGAGGCGAGCCATCAACCAGTCGAGATCATCTCGCCACCCCGGGCGTGAAGAACCAGGAAAGACAGGTAACGGCAGGACCTAACGCGGATTTCGAACATCGATGACGCCGATGTTCGCAGATCTGCTCCGTGAGAAGTGACGGCTCCGGCGGCAAGTCCGGTCTCTCATCTTTGTTTGCTCAACAACCTCTTGGACGCTACTACGTCCGAGGTCGTCATTTCAGGTTGTCCCGTCGTCCGTCCCCGGGAGTCGGTCGCCTCACGGCACTCGTGTGAGGACTCCGCGCTGCGTGTCGTACTGCGCCCGCAGCGTCCACGCATAGCCCTCGCCCGACTGCGAGAGATCAAAGAAGTCAAAGTCGCCGAATCGCCGGTCTCCCGCCGCATTCAATGCGGTCCATCCGCTCGCGCCGTACAGCGTGTTGGCCGCCGTGACGAAGGCGCTCTTGAGTGCCGCGGCATGACCGCGTCCACCTACCGCGAGATAGGCCTGCGCCGTCACCCACACCGCATCGTAGACGGCCAGCCCGAACGCATCAGGCTGTGTTCCGGTTTTAGCTGCAATGCGATCGGCGATCGGCTGCCATCGGTCGCTCGCCTCTCTGTCGACTCCCGGAATCGGCGCCCAGAAGCTGACCTGACGCGCGAAGGCAGCCGCGGTCGCGTCGGTGCGAAGCGGCTCGGTGAGCGCGGTGCCGTCCGTGCCGTACCACCGAACCGACGACAGCACCGGGTCACCCGTGGCGGCCTTGAAGATGTCGACGACCTCGTCGAACCCGGCGTGCGCCACCGCGACGTCGTCGGTTCCACCACGCTCCGCGATCGCCTCCTGCACCTGCGTCTTGAGTGCCGCGAGAGCGCCGGCGATGTCCGGCTGCGTTGCCTCACGATCTCCACACCCGCGTCCTTGAAGGCGGTGATCCCCGTGAGCGCCGTCGGCGGATCGAGCTTTGTGTCCTTTATCGACGCGGTGAAGTGCATCCCGGCGTTGCCTTCGGCGAGATACGCGTTCACGTCGTCGATCCCGATCTCCATCGCGGCCTGGCTCGCAACCCCAAGCGACGACCAGTTGCCCGTGAGCGAAAACAGTCCGCCAATCACGATTTCCTGCTTGGCCGGAGCGACCGGGTCGTCACTGCAGCCGACGATTGCCAGCGTGAACGCGAACAAGGCCGAGAGCGCAGCACCGCGCCGAAGGCGAACGCCGAGTGATGTCATCGTTCCGAGAGGGAGAGATTGACTCGTGCGAGGTCGGAGACGCTATCGCTCGGTCACTCGACTCGTCAAGCGTGCCGTTAGGTAAAGCAAGCGGGCCTTCATCACGAAGGCCCGCTGTGCACGTGCGTCTCGGCATTGTGCTTGGGTTGTCAGCTGCTCGCCGGTCTCCCGGACAGAGAGCTCGGCGCGTTGACGTGCGCTCCCGAGTCGACGCCGATGCCGAGTCGGTCAACCAGTTCGCCGCCGAGCCACCCCGTCACGAGCGCGAGGCCGGCGCCGATGAGCGCGAGGATGAATGCGGCCGCGGGCGGATCCGTGGGATCGCCGGCTCGGAACCACCAGCTGATGGCGAACAGCGCCAACACGACGACGTTCCCGCACGCATGCCACAACCCCACGGACTTCGCTCGGGTTCGAGCCGGAATGCCGAGCCAGTCGATGAAGCCGAAGACGGCAGCGACGAGCCCGCTGATCACGCCGGCTGCAATCATATAGTACGAGGGCAGTCCCAGCGGTGTGCCCGCGATGAGTCGGATGATGTCGAAGATCACGGCCATCGCGAGCAGGCCGAGGGGGAAGACGATCAACATCTGGTGAATCGGGTGCCCGAAGAGTTTTGCTTCGCTTGCCATGGGCCCTCTCTTGGGAAGGGGTCCGGGCGGCACCTAACGCAGCCACGGACGCGACCGCCTCTGACGTGCTCGGCCGCGTTCAGCCCGGACGGTCGACTACCCGACAGGTAGGGCATAAGGTACGCCACGAGTGGCCGTTGCCGGCGCACCTCGTCAGAACGTGACGTCGAAAACGCCGTTCCGAACCTGAAGCGTGCCGGTCGCGTTTCCCGATCCAGCTGGAGCATCGAACGAGAACGTTCCCGCGATCCGATTCGCGGTCAACGTGGTAACCGTGATGGTTCCGCTGCCGCCGTTGAAGGCGGTGCTCCAGCCGCCGACCGTATTCGAGACGATCGCGTTCGAGCCGTTGCCGCTCGCGAGGCTCAGGTTGACGGTCCCTGGTACTGCCAGGCCGGCGATACCGAGCGCAATGGTGTACGAGCCGTTCAGTCCGACGACCGCGTAGATCGTTCCGCTGTGACTGCCCTTGTCGCCGGCCTTCATGCTCCGCCACGCCGTGCCATTGATGTTCGCCGTCATCGAGCCGTCGCCGACGTTCGTATTACCATTGAGGCCCGTCGGGCTGTCACCCCCGCAGGCGTTGAGCGCGAACACGACGAGCGACGCTGCCAGCATCGGAAGACGCTTCACGGTTCCCCCCTTGGATGAGTTTCTCACCTCCTTTGCGCAGTCGTGTCCGAAAAGCCGTCACAGACGCTGTCACCACCGACTGACCCGCCGACCGTCCTTCACACCACCGCGGGTGACGTTGCGCTGCACGAGTACCGCGCGACGTTCGGTGCACACGCGTACAGGATCCTGCACACGGGAGCCGTTCTCACGTTCCTGGACGAGCAGATTCTGCTGAGCGAGCGCGAGACGCGGCTGCCGTATGGCCTTGCGCTCTGGCCTGGAGCGATCGCGCTCGCCCATGAGATAGTCGCCCGGCCGGACGCACCACGTGGCCTGCGCGTTCTGGAGCTCGGTGCGGGAACGGGGCTGCCCGGGATCGTCGCCGCGAAGCTCGGCGCGCATGTCGTGCAGACGGACAAGCAGCAGGCGGCGCTCTCGCTCGGTCGTCTCAATGCGGAGCGCAACGGAGCACGCATCGTCGAGCACCGTCTCGGCGACTGGGCAGCGTGGGATGAAGCCAACCGCTATGACTGGATCATCGGGTCGGACATCCTGTATGCGGCGGCGATGCACCCGCACCTCACGCGCATCTTCGAGTCGAACCTCGCTCCCGGCGGTCGCGTTCTGTTATCGGACCCCTTTCGCCGAGCGAGCTTCGCTCTGCTCGAGTCGCTCGAGGCGGCTGGGTGGAACGTCTCGGTCGGCAGATGGCGCGTCGGCGTGGAGGGCGAGGAGTCTCCCGTCGGCGTCTACGAGCTGTCGCAGCGGGCGCTCACGCTCTAAGCCGTAGGCGCCGTGAGACTTACCCGCGTGATTTCGAGGTGACTCCCAGCCTACTCGGTCCCGTAAGCTCCCTTCACAACGATTCGAGCCGGCGCGCAGTGATTAGCTGCCAGACGCCGCTCGTGACACCGACAATCAAGGGCGCTAGTCGTCCGGGAGCTACACGTGAACCTCATTCAACGAACCAGCCAGCATCGCGGCCGCGCGGTCGCCGCGATGGTCGTCGTCGCGACTCTCTCAGCGTGCGTCGCGGACCAACCCACCGCTCCAAGCACGACTCTAACGACCACCGCATCGGCCGTGATCGGAGCTCCGAAACCGAACTGCTGGCCAAAGTGCCCCGCCTCCGGCGGGATCCTTTACGTCAAGGGCGACACGACGTTGAAGATCGGCCGCATCTGGGTGAAGACCACGAGCAGCGAGACCCAGCTGACGTTCGGGAACGGCGACGACGACCAGCCGACCTGGTCCCCCGATTATCAGAAGGTCGCGTTCATCTCGAAGCGTCGTGGCAACTGGGAGATCTTCAGCATGAACGCGGACGGCTCCGGCCAGACGCCACTCACGACCTCCATGGCCGGCTCGTGGGACGACCATCCATCGTGGTCGCCCGACGGCACGAGGATCTACTTCGCGCACATTACGCCAGACCCGGTGTCACTGACGTACCACTCCGAGGTCTACTCGGTGAAGCCGAACGGCACGGGCGTCACGAAGGTGTCGAACTCTCCGAACGCGAACCTCTACGATCCCTCGGTGTCCCCGGACGGGAAGAAGATTCTCGTGACGCGCATGACGACGAACAACGTCACGAGCGGGCACCTGTTCACCATCAACACGAGCGGCGGGAGCCTAACGCCGATCACGAATACCACGCTCGGCGAGGGGATGGGTGCGTGGTCGCCGGATGGCAGCAAGATCGCGTTCATCATCAACAACGGAGCGCCCGACTATCGTGAGCTCGCGACGGTCAACGCGGACGGAACGGCGTTGACGGTGATTCTGGAGCGTGTGGGTTCGCAGGAGCATCCGAGCTGGGCGCCGGACGGGGGTCGGATCGTGTTTGTCGACTTCGGCGTGAACAAATGGGGCTGGCTGTTCACCGTCAAGCCGGACGGCACGGGCCTAACGCAACTGGAAGACCCACTCGACGTCGGCTCGTACTACTCGCCGATGTGGTCACGCTGACCCTCGGCACGAGGGACTGCAGAACAACGCTTGAACGGCAGGCCGCGCGGCCTGCCGTTCCTGTTTTACGATCAATCGACCGGGATCTCCACGTCCTCGCCCGGCGAACCGCGCCTCAGGAGAAACACCAGCGGGAAGCCGAGTACGAAGAGCGACGACACTAGAACGAACACGTGATTGTACGCGAGCACCGCTGCCTGACGCGTGATGATCCCATCGAGCACGCGCCTCGCCTGCGCCGTCGCGGTATACATGTCCGCCCCCTGGGCCATCATCCCCTGCACGAGCGCGGCCAGACGCTGGCGCCCGACCATCGACACGCCCGCGTCCTGCGAGAGAATCACGTGGTATCGCGTCGTGCTCGAGCTCAGCGTCGTGGCCGCGATCGCGATGCCGACGCTGCCCATCACCTGCCTGACGACGTTGTACAAACCCGTCGCGGCGGTCATGCGCGGTTTCGGGATCGTCGACAGCGCCGCGGTGCTCAACGCCACGAAGATCAGGCTGAATCCGACGCCCTGCCACAGTTGCGGCCAGAAGAGATCCCAGTACCCGACGGCCGTCGTCAGGCGGGACATCGTGTAGAAGCCGTACGCAGCAATCAGCAACCCGCTTCCCACCAGCAGCCTCGGCCCCAGACGATTGTAGAATCGGCCGCCGATCGGCATGAGCACCGCCATCGCGAGGCTGCGCGGCATGAGCGTGACACCCGACTGCATGGCGTTGAAGCCGAGCAGGTTCTGGAGGAACACCGGCAGCAGAAACAGGCTGCCGTTGAGCGCGAGCCCCAGCACACCGCCGAGTGCCGTGGCCGAGCTGAAGGAGATGTTCCGCAGAATGCGAAGGTTCACCGCCGGCTGTTCCGCCGTGAGCTCACGCCAGACGAACAGCACGAGCCCGACGGCGGCGACGATCGCGAGTCGCGTGATGAACGTGGACTCGAACCAGTCGTTGCGCTCGCCTTCTTCCAACATCAGCTGGAACGCTCCGAGGCCGACGACGAGCAATCCCAGCCCGGACCAGTCGACGTACCCTTTCGTGCGCACCAGGTACGGCGGATCCTCGATGAACCGCGAGACGAGGATCGTGTTGATGATCCCGATCGGGACGTTGATGTAGAAGATCCACGGCCAGGAATACTGGTCCGTGATCCAGCCGCCTAACGTGGGACCGAACGCCGGCGCCAGCACGGCGCCGAGCCCGTAGAGGCCCATCGCGAGGCCCTGCTCTTCGGGCGGGAAGCTTTCGCGCAGGATCGCCTGTGAGACAGTGAGGAGGACGCCGCCGCCGAAGCCCTGGAGGACGCGGAACACGACCATGGAGGCCAGGCTATGGGCGAGCCCGCAGGCCATCGACGCGCCCGTGAACAGGAGCACGCTCGCCTGATAGAAGCGCTTGCGCCCGAATCGCGACGCGAGGAGGCCGGTGATCGGCATGACGATCACCTGTGCCAGGATGTAGGCCGTGACGACCCACGTGATCTCCTCGATCGTCACGCCTAACGTCCCTGACATGTCCGGGAGCGCGACATTGACGATGCTGGAGTCGAGCACGGCCATGATCGTGCCCGTGAGCACCGTCCCGGTGACGACCCATTTGTGGGTCGTGGCTTGGGCCGGCTCGTTCGTCATGGCAGGCGTGCGGAGCGTCGCTTTCTATCCATCGGTCGAATAGCAAGCAAGAGACCGGCCGAGGACGATACCGCTATGCTGGCATCACGGCAGGGCCGGCTTTACCAACAAGGAGACACAGATTGACGCAGACCGGCGCTGCGCGCCGGACGCTGATTGACGCTGTTGCTCCTCGGCCATCCAGAGCCCCTCACACCAGGGCCTTTTGAAGAAGGGGGAACAGCCTCGGTCGGCTCATGCGTCCCGAGGCCGTTCCCCTTTAAGAATCCGGCTCGTTGCGAGAGGACCTCCGAGTTCACGCGGAGCCAGCTGCGTCAATCTGCGTCCGCCCGAGCCAGCGGGCGGTCTGCGTCAATCTGTGTCTCCTTGTTATTGAAGCGTACAGGTCGCGATGCCTACGCGTCTAGTCGACGAGTCCAACACCCGTCTATTGCGAGCGAAGCGACGTGATCGGGTCGATCCGCATGGCACGCCGCGCCGGTACCAGGCTCGCGATCGCCACCACGACCAGGAGTATGGCGACGACGCTGCCTAACACCAGCGGGTCGCGCGGGGTAACCCCGTACAGCACCGACGACACCGTACCCATCGTGGCGATCGAGAGGCCGAGACCAATCGCGAGACCGATCCAGCCCAGCCGCATGCCCTGCCCGACCACGAGTCGCAGGATCGCCGGACGGCGCGCGCCAAGCGCCATGCGGACGCCGATCTCGCGGGTGCGCTGGGCGACTGCGTACGACACCACGCCGTAGACGCCGATCGTCGCGAGCACCAGGGCCAGAAGCCCGAACACGGTGGCGAACACGGAACCGAGTCGCTGGAACAGGAGCGCCTGTCCGTTGCGAAGGTGCTTATCCATCGTGCGCACGTCGAACACCGCGAGCGTCGGATCGAGCCCTGCGACGACGTCTCGCATGGCTCGCGTGACTGACGTTGGATCCGACGCGGTGTGCACCACGATCGTCATCGGCGTTTGGTACGCCTGCGCGACAGGCAGGAAGATGTACGGGTTGGGCGTCTCGCCGATCATCAGGTCCTGCATGCCGCGCACGACGCCGACGATCTCGATGACGCGACCAGTTTGCTGCGAGGTCCCCGGCGTCGCGTACGATCCCCCATTGAAGCGAAAGCGTTTACCGACGGCCGACTGACCAGGCCAGATGGCTTTCGCCAGCGCGTCGTTGACGACGGCCACAGCTGGCGCGTTGGCGTCGTCGTGTTCGGTGAAGGCGCGCCCCTCCAACAGTGGAATACCTAACGTGTTGAAGTAATCGCCCGCCACGAAATTGTGGAAGTAGCTGAACCCGTTGACAGGCAGCTGAACACCCGGGGCGATCGGAACGATGTTCTGCAACGCGCGATCGTAGCCGAACGGCACGAAGCGCGAAAGCGCGACCGACTGCACGCCCGGAACACCGGCGGCACGCCGCAGCAGCTCGCGGTAGAACTGCTGTCCGCGCGTGGTATCGTAGCTCTCGGCCCGAAGCTCCGCGGAGAGCATCAACAGGTGATCGGTGCGAAAGCCGAGGTTGAGTCGCATCGCGTTCGTGGAGCTTCGCACGAAGAGTCCGGCGCAAACCAGCACCATGACCGAAATCGCGATCTGGCCGGCCACGAGCGTCGAGCGGAGCCGTTGGTGCGCGGCCGATGGAGAGTTGCCGGTGCCGGATCGCAGCACGTCGTGCAGGTTGCGCTTGCGCGCCGCGGACGCCGGGGCGAGACCAGCGGTCAGGGCGGCGAGGAACGTCGCGAGGATGGTGAACGCGACGATGCGTCCATTCAGCTCGATGCCCCAGCGAATCGGAATGTCCGTCGCGACGTTGATGGATGACATGGCGCGAGTCGCCACGTAAGTCACGCCGACCGCACCAATCCCGCCGAGCAGCGCGAGCAGCGTGCACTCGACGAGCACCTGTCGCACGAGGCGCCACTGGCTGGCGCCGATCGCCGCGCGAACCGCGAGATCGCGACCGCGTGCGATGACTCTCGCCAGGAGGAGACTCGCGATGTTGGCGCACGCGACGAGCATGACGAGGATGACGAGGGTCATGAACATCGCGGCCAGGCTGAGCGTGAGGTCGCTCACCTGGAGACTTGGGCGTGTGTACTGCTCGCGCACGAGCACAGTGCCGACGTTCCGATTCGTCACGGGATACGCGCGCTCGAGCTGGCTGGCCTTCAGGTGTACGGCCACCTTCGCCGCGTTCAGCGAAACGCCGGGGCGGAGTCGACCGAACACGCTGACCAGGTTCGTCGCCCGGTTCTCCAGATCCGTGCCGTACGCGGGCCAGACCTGATCGATGGGTACAACGCCGTCCATGTCGATGAGCGGCCTAACGCCATGGAACTCGGGCGGCGTCACGCCGATGACCGTCACGGGGTGACCGTTGATGGTGATGGCGCGCCCGATGATTCCTGAATCGCCGGCGAAGCGCGACTGCCACCCCTTGTACGTCAGCACGATGACCGGGTGGGCGAGCGACCCACGATCCTCGTCGGGTTGGAACGTCCGTCCGAGCATCGGACGAAGTCCCAGCACGTTGAAGTAGTTCGAGGTCGCGTCATCGATCCAGATGCGGTCGGCGCCACGATCTGTCTTGAGCTCGACGACCCGCGACGTGTAGCCGACGAGCGAAGAGAACAAGGTGGTGTCGGCGCGAAAGTCGCGAAAGTCGGGATACGAGAGCTCGTGCGGCTGCGGCAGTCGCTCTTCGGTGCGTCCGAGCACGATGAGGCCCGCGCCGTCGCGCCCGGGCAGCGGCTTGAACAGCAGATTGTCGACGACGCTGTACATGGCGCCGGTGACGCCGATGCCTAACGCGAACGTCAGCGTGACGACGGCCACGAGCCCGGGGGTCTTCCTGAGGGCACGGATGGCGACTTTGACGTCGCCCAGGATGTCGCCGGCGAAGTGTGCGCGCCGCTCGCTGGCGGCGTGTCGCTCGTCCATGGAGCGAAGCGTGCGTCGCGCGAGATCGACGTCCCCGAACTCACGGAGCGCCTGCGCCCTCGCTGCGGATCGTTCGACTCCGGCGGCACACAGCTCCTCGGTGCGCGCGTCGACGTGGAAGGCGAGCTCGGTATCGACGTCGGCGGCGATGTTCGGGCGCACGAACGTCAGATAGCGGTGCCACTTTCGAGTATCGTCGCTAGCCATGGCTAGGTCACAGACGGTTGAACGGTTGCGTGAATGACCTTGGCGACGGCGCTCGAGTATCGGTCCCAGCTCGTGACGCGGAACCGCAGCTCCTCGCGTCCCTTCGCGGTGAGTCGGTAGTACTTGGCGCGGCGCTTGTTCTCGGTGAGGTCCCAGTCGGCGTCGATGAGCCCGCGGTGTTCCATGCGGTGGAGCGCCGGGTAGAGGGCGCCGTCGTCGATCTGCAGGACGTCGTCGGTCGTGGAACGAACCCACTTGGCCACGGCGAACCCGTGCATCGGTCCCCACGACAGGGCCTTGAGGATCATGACATCGAGCGTGCCCTGGAGGAGCCCGAGGTCCGGTGATTCACCGTTGGATCGCGCGGTCGGCATTGGTTACCCTAAGAATGTCAGGGTAGTATTCGACCGTTACCCTTAGATGTCAAGGGGAACTGGCGACCGGCGGCCGGCGATCGCGGCCACCGGGGACGGGCGACTCCTCCTCTTGACGCCCTAAATGTGACGTGCCACTGTTGCCTTTCATTTAGGTTCCCTAAAGCACACCGTGGGAAAATGGACATTCCCCAGGGTACGCTCGACCTGATGATCCTGACGATCCTGTCGCGTGAACCCCTGCATGGATACGGCGTCTCGCAGCGGCTCGCGGCGCTCAGCCGCGGTGAATTCCAGGTCAACCCAGGCTCACTGTTTCCCTCGCTCTACCGCCTGGAGCAGGATGGGAAGCTCAAGGCCGAATGGCGACCCACCGAAAACAATCGGCGGGCGAAATACTACCGCCTAACGTCTGCCGGGAAGCGCCGGCTCGACCAACATCGCGAGCGCTGGAACCGCGCGACGTTCGCGGTCAGCTGTGTCCTGGAGGGCGCATGACATTCCTGCATCACCTGAAGTCCATGTTGCGGTGGATCGTGCGCCGCGACAGCGCCGAACAGGATTTGAACGACGAGCTGCAGGCGTTCGTCGAGATGGCGGCCGCCGACAAAGTGCGCGCCGGAGCCGCTCCCGCCGAGGCGCACCGTCTGGCTGTGCTGGAACTGGGAGGACTGGAACAGGTCAAGGAACAGGTCCGCGGCGGTCGTCATGGCGGTTGGCTCGACGCGGCGGGGCGTGACGTCATCTACGGACTGCGGCAGGTTCGACGGAATCCGGCATTCTCGGGCGTAGCGATCGCGACGCTCGCGCTCGGCATCGGCGGAATAACGGCGATGTTCAGCACCTTCGACGCAGTGCTGATCCGCCCGCTGCCCTACGCCGAGGCAGACCGTCTCGTGATGATCTGGGACGCGTTGGCCAAGACTGACATCACCTCGAAGGGCAACTCCACGCCCGCGGAATGGATCGAGTGGCGGCGTCTCAACACCGTGTTCACGGATCTCGCCGCCAGTCAGCCCGGGGACGCGACGCTGTCGGGCGACGGCGATCCGGAACAGGTTCCGTCTCGGAAGGTCACATGGACGTTCTGGAGCGTGCTTGGTACGCCACCGATGCTTGGCCGTGTGTTCACCGAGGACGAGGATGTGAAGAGCGTGCGCGTCGTCGTGATCAGCTACGGGCTCTGGCAGCGGCGCTACGGCGGTGCGTCCGACATCACCGGCCGCAAGATCTCGCTCAACGATGAGGCCTATGAAGTGATCGGCGTGATGCCGCGAAATTTCTACTTCATGCCGTCGCGCGAGATCGATCTCTGGATGCCGGCGTCATTCCCGGAGTGGATGCGTACGAACTTCACGTGGCACGACGCGCAGATCGTCGCGCGCCTCAAGCCCGGCGTCACGGTGCAGCACGCGCGGGACGCCATGACGTCGTTGAGTCTGCAGGTGACCGCGAAGGACTTCCGTGGCCCTCACCCGGTGGTCGTCACGCCGTTGCGGGAAGAGATCGCAGGCAAAACGCAAACCGCGCTCACCTTGCTGCTCGGCGCGTCGGTGGCGCTGCTGTTGATTGCGTGCGTCAATCTGACGAATCTCCTGCTGTCGCGCGGCGCGGCGCGCGGCCGCGAGGTCGCGGTGCGCCTGGCGCTGGGGGCGGGGCGCGGCAGACTGGTGCGCCAGTTCCTCACCGAAAGCCTGGTGCTTGCAGCGTTAGGCACCCTGGCCGGTCTCGCGCTTGCCGCGCCCGCGATGCGGTTTCTCGAGCGCCTCGTACCCGAGGCCATGGGTGCCGGGCGAGTCACGCTCGACTGGCGGGTGCTCGCATTTTCCGCGGCCATGGGAATCGCTGCGGCAGTGACCTTCGGACTCGCGCCCGCGTTGCGCGGGGTACGCGTCGCGCCGCAGGAAGGACTCCGCGCCGGGGGACGAGGATCGGCGGGCGCCCGCAGCCACCGATTCCAGCATGCGCTGATCGTCGTCGAGACGGCGCTCGCCGTTGTGCTGCTCGTCTGCGGCGGTCTGCTCCTGCAGACGTTTCAGCACCTTCGGAACACCGACCTTGGATTCAGGCGCGAGCGCCTGTTGACCTTCGAGACGCCACTCTTCCGGTACAAGGATTTCGATCGCCGCGTCGCGTTCGTCAATGCGGAGGTGGACAACGTTCGCGCGATTCCTGGCGTCGTGAGCGCAGGAGCGGTCAACCTCATCCCGTTCACCAACACCGCCACGGCGACGTTCTATCTGTTGGAGGGCCAGCCGAAAGACGGTTTCGTCGGCCAGGTCGCGCTGATTCGTAATGTGAGTCGCGACTACTTTGCAACGATCGGCGCACAGCTCCGTGAGGGAAGATTCTTCACGGGGTCGGATCGGAAGTCCTCGCTTCGTGTGGCGATCGTCAACGAGCTGTTCGCCAATCGGCACTTCGCTGGCCGGTCGGCCCTCGGTCAGCGGTTCAAGTTCGGAGAGCTGGACGATGACGGCCACTGGTTCACGATCGTCGGCGTGCTCAAGTCGATCCCCGAAAGCGGCGTGCTGGAGGAAGCGAAGCCCGCAGTCTATCGCGTGCGCGACCAGTGCGAGCAGATCGATGACCTGAGCGCCGGCATCGTGATTCGAACGGCGGTCGAGCCGACGTCGATCGTTCCGGCGGTGCGTCAGGCGATCTGGTCGCTCGACAAGAATCAGCCGCTTGCGCGCATCCAGACCATGGAAGCGCTCGTCGACCGCCAGCTGTCGACGCCGTCGCAGAGCACGGCACTGTTGGGCGCATTCGCTCTTCTCGCGCTGCTGCTCGCGTCGCTCGGAATCTACGGCGTGCTGTCGTACGCCGTTACACAGCGCACGAACGAGATTGGCGTGCGGCTGGCGTTAGGTGCGACGTCACGCGGCATCCTCGTTTCCGTTGGGAGACGAGGTCTCGAGCTGACCCTCATCGGCCACGCCATCGGCCTCGTGCTGGCTGTGATCGCGTCCCGCTTGATGACCGCGTTGCTCTATGGCTTTCGCCCCGACTACGTGCCGACCGTCGCCGTCGTGTCCGTGGTGCTCGTGGGCGTAGCGGCGGCGGCCTGTTTTCTTCCCGCCCGCCGTGCCTCGCGCATCGATCCGGTAGTTGCGCTCAGGCACGAGTAGACAGGCGACTGGCGACCGGCAACTGGCGACTGAGGCTAAGCCCTCTGTCGGGACGACGGCGATTCCTCGCTGCGCTCGGAATGACACGCCCTTTCGCCGTCGCCCGTCGCCCGTCGCCCGTCGCCCGTCGCCTGTCGCCTGTCGCCTACGGTGCCGTCCCCAAACACGCCGACCCATCCGTCGACGTCGCCGTCGGCGGATCATCCTCGTTGTGCCTCGGCTGCTGCGACGGCGACGGGATGTTCGGGTTTGCCCGCCGCTCATCCGTCCCGTACACCAGACGCGCCGGGATGAAGGTCCCGGAAGCCGGCGTCAGGTTCGGATAGCAGGTGCGTCGATAGTCGTTCCACACCTCCGTGTTCTGGAACAGCGCGACGTACTTCTCCTCCATGATCGCGGTGAGCAGCGCCGCACCGGCAAGCGCGCCCTTCGGCGTCAGACCGATGCTGACTCGATAGGCATTCAACGTGGCAAGCGCTGCCGGCTCGACACCCGTCTTGTACTGCGCCTCCGCGCGAATGAGCTGGTTCTCGGCGAACGTGAGGATCGGCTGCCGGAACTCTGGCGCGCCGCGTGTCGCCGACAGCCACGCCTGTAACCCGTTGAACTCCTGACCAGGAGTGGCACCGATGATCTGCCCACCCGCACTCGGCCCGGGCGCGAAATACGCCGTCAGCCGCGGGTCGCCCCGCTGCTTGAGCAGGTCGACGAGGTACTTCCCGGCGCTGATGTCCGTACCTCGCTGGATGCGGAACTGATACCAGTGGTTCGCCTCACCAGTCGTGCCGCTGTGGTACGTCGTGAAATCGTTGGCGGCGGATGAGATCCCGGCATCCGTCTCGGTGAGCGCCTTCGCGTAGTTGGACGCGTCCGTCTCCGCGAGATGCATGTACATGCGGGCCTTGAGCGTGTGCGCCGCCTCCGTCCACTTCGCCGCATCTCCCCCATAGACGAGGTCCGCGGCGTTAGGCCCGGTGCCGCCGGCACCGATGTTCGTGATCCCCTGATCGACCAGCGCGAGCAGCGCGTTATGCACCTCAATCTGCTTGTCGAGCTTCGGGTGCACCACATTGGTGACTGCCTCCGAGTAGGGGACGTCACCCCACACGTCGGACGTCATGTCCATCAGCAGTGCTTCCCACGTCTGGGCGATCCCGAGATAGAGCTTGTCGTCCTGTACCTTCGACTCCAAGCCGCGAACGTCGACGAGACCACCCTGAGCGAAGAAGGAGCCCATGGTGAAGTCGTTTTCGGTGACCGTGTACTGATCGTACCCGGCCCATTGCCGGCCCGTCCCAGCCATCTGCTGCATCCAGAGACTGATGAGACGGTTCACATCGCCGGTCATCGCCGAGAACGTGAACGCCTGAAAGCCGACGAACTGCTGATCGGGGGCCGCCGTCGACGGCTTGTTCGGGTTCTCGTTGAGCCGAGGTCCCTCGAAGTAGTCGTTGGAACACGCGCCGGCGACGACACCGGCAACCATTGTCGCGACGAGCGCGACGGGAATTCGCGTACGCATAACGAGTCCTCCGGCGCGCTAGTGGGTGAGATTGATGGAGAAAATGAGCGAACGGGTCTGCGGGTTGTTGAAGTAGTCCTGTCCCCGCCCAATGCCGAACGAGCCCTCGAGGTTCGTCTCCGGATCGACGCCGCTATAGTCCGTCCACGTCGACAGGTTGCGCCCGGCCAACCGGAACTCGATGGCGGTAAAGCCGGTGAGGCTTCGCACTTTCGCGCTCTCCCACGTGTACGCGGCGGAGATCTCACGCAGCTTCACGTAGCCGGCGTCCTCGACGCCCTGCCCGGTAGGACCGTTGAAGTTGTTGCCGAGGCCCGCCTGCCACCAGTTCTGGCCGACCGGCACCTTCATGCCCTTCCCTGGTCCGACGACGCCCGGGCTCTTCTCCATCGTGACGCCGAATTCCTGCTCGTTACCCGTGCACACGAGATTCTCGTCGCACGTCGCGCGAGCCGCGGTGTTGGCGTACGTGCCGAACCGCTGCAGCGCGAGGCGCGTCCCGTTCCAGTTCGCGCCGCCCTTCTTGATGTCGATGAGCGTCGAGATCTGGAATTTCTTGTAGAGTGTGAACACGTTCCGAATACCCGAGATCCAGTCCGGGTTCGGGTCGCCGAGCACGCGATTGGCCGGGTCCTGGATCGGGAACCCGTTCGCGTCGACGAAGAGCGAGCCGTTAGGCGCATTGGCCGAGCGGCACAGTGCGTTGATGTCGGTGCTGGCGCCAAGGCTCGTGGACTGGAAGTTGTCGGCGTCGGCAATGTTGTACCGGCAGCGCACCCAGTCCGTCCCGTAGAACGTGCCTAACGGCTGACCCCGCACCGCCACGCTGTTGCCGAACCCGCCGGTGAGTCCCACGTAGTCCGCGCCGTCGAGCTCGACGAGCTTGTTCTTGTTCTTCGCCCAGTTGACGCCGATCTCCCACCGAAGCGTGTTGGACTCGAGCGCGCGCGCGTTGAGCGAGACCTCGAGTCCTTTGTTCGTGATCTCGCCGCCGTTGCTCGTCACGTTCTTGTAGCCGGTGGAGACCGGGACGGGCAGGTAGAAGATCACGTCCGTCGTCTTCGCGTTGTAGAGCGTGATGCCACCATCGATGCGCTGCTTGAACAACCCGAAGTCGAACCCGCCCTCGAACTCGCCGGTGCGCTCCGGCTTGAGCTTCGGCGCGCCCTTCACGGTATCGCTGACGAGGCCACCCAGTCCGTTCTGTGTCGGGCTCGTCGTGCCGCCGCCGAAATCCAGTCCCTGGGCGCCGCCACTGAAGGCGTCGAGAATCTGGTAAGGGATCGGCTCACGGCCCACGGCGCCGTATGCCGCGCGCAGCTTCAGGTAGCTGAGCGGGCCAATCGGTCCGCGAGAACCCGTGCCGAACGCGTTCCAGGCGAGGCTCGCCTTGGGGTACCAGTTCGTTCTATCGGCTTTCGGGAACGTCGACGACTGATCGGCGCGAACGGCAGCCGTGAGGTAGAGTTGATCCCAGAGATCGACGCCGGCCTGCGCGAAGTAGCCCGCCACGCGCACGAGGGAGGTGTAGTTCTGGGCCTGCAGATTCGAGTTGACCGTGTTGTTCAGTGTGAAGAGGTTCGGATCGAGGAACGTCGTCCCCTTCGCCTGCACCTGCCGAAGGTCTCGGCTATTCACGTTCTGGCCTAACGTGAGCGACGTGTTCATCGCGGAGCTCCACCGCTTTTCTGCCCTCGCCGTGAAGTTTCCGTCGAGCTGCAGATTGCTGTACGTGCCCTGCCAGAGCTGGCCGGTGAGGGCGTCGCCGGAGCTCTGCGGCGGGAGCCCTTCGATGCGATTGTCGGCCGAGTAGTCGGCGCCGAACGTATATTTGAGGTTGAGCCACGCCATCGGGTCCCACGCGATGTCGAAGTTGCCGATCGCGCGGTTCACGTCCGACGTATTCTGGTCGCGATTGATGACCCAGAAGGGGTTGTCGTAGATGCGATCGTCGGTCGTGTTCGCGGGATCCGGGTACCGATACGACCGGTGCATCCCGTCGACGACGTACGGGAAGTTGTTGAAGTCGGGCGGCGTGCGCGCGAGCCCGAGCAGAATGCCGTTGAGATTGTTTCCCTTCTGGATGTAGCGCGCCCGGACATCCATGTACGAGATGTTGCCCCCGACGCGCAGCTTGCTGCCGAAGAACTGCGTCGCCTTGAGGCGGCCGGTCGTCCGGTTGTACGTGTCGTGGTCGCCGACGATCGTGCCGTTCTGGTACGTGTTACCTAACGATGCGAAGAACGTGCGCCGGTCATCGCCGCCGGAGATCGACAGGTCGTTGTCGAACGTGTGGCCGGTGGTGAAGGCCTCGTCCCAGTGGTTGTAGACCGGCGTGCCGCCCGCGAGCTGCGGTCCCCAGCTCGACGACGTTGGCGTGCACCCCGGCCCACCGCACTCCGCCGACGCGTTCGACCCGAAGTCCCCTCGGCCGAACTCACGCTGGAGCGGGAGGCTTCGGTTGACGTCGTCCCATCCGCTCGACGAGCGGAACGAATACCGTGTAGCGCCGGCGCGACCACTCTTGGTGGTGATGAGCACGACACCCTGCGCCGCGCGTGCGCCGTAGATCGCCGACGCGGCGGCACCCTTCAGGATCTCGATGGACTCGATGTCGTTAGGGTTGATGTCCGCGGCGCGGTTGGTGTACGCGGTTCCCGCGTCCGCGAAGTCGCCGGTCTTGAGCGTCGAGTTGTCGATCGGCTGGCCGTCGATGACGAACAGCGGCTGCCCGTCGCCCTGAATCGTCTTGAGCCCGCGGATGATGATCGACGACCCTGCACCGGGATCCCCCGCCTGCGAGGTGACCTCGACACCGGGGGCCTTCGCCGCGAGCGCGTTGACGAGGTTAGGCTCGTTGGACTTCTGGACCTCCTCGGATTTGACCGAGTTGATCGTGTTCCCGAGCTTCTCGACCGTCGTGGACGTGCCGGATCCGGTGACGACGACTTCGCCCAGTCGGAGTGGGTTGGCGGTGAGTGTGAAGTCCCTCGAGAGTGAACCGCCCGTCAGCGTGATCAGCGCGGAGGTGTTGCGAAAGCCGATCGCGCGAACGCCGAGGGTGACCTGTTGGCCGGTAACCCGCGCGGCCGGGACGGTGAGCTGGTATCGTCCGTCCTCGGTAGTCTGGGTCCCGAGGCCGAGTGCTTCGATGTAGACGGATGCCAGCGAGAGTGGAGCGCCGGCGTCATTCGTCACGCGGCCGGTTATGGTGACCGGCTGCTGAGCGGTGAGGAGCCCGGGTCGAGCCGGGCCGGCAATGAGGACTCCGATGAGAAGACTGAGCCAACGCCAGGATACGTGCATCCTGCCTCCTTGGTCGTCCGTCGACCGTTTGGTACGAGAGAGTTGGGTCTCGACTGCGTGGCGGACCTGCGAGGTGCGGTGGGTTCCTCCGTGATGGGGTCAACAGGATGGCCGAATGGCCCTGCGGGCTGATCGTCATACCGACTGCTCCACGCGTTAGGCGTTGGGGTGACTTCGTCGGGCGGCACATGCGGATCCCGCATGGGTGCCCTATGAATGCGACGATATGGCGGGGCACTGGCGAATGTCAACGATTCGTCAGGTGAGTCTGAGAGTCATTCGTCCCTAACGCGGGTGACGAAAGGCGCCGGGTTCTCGGCTCGTGCTCTCCACCGTGCTTCCCGCAGCCATCATGGTCGCTTCATCCCTGCGCCACACGGCGACCCTTCAGTTTTGGCACGGGCGGTCGCGCGTCGGGGTCTTGGCGGGTGGCCGGTCATTCCGGGCGTGCCGGTGTAGGTCTTCCGTTCACGGCGTGCTCGCACTCGCCGGGCGGCACATAGACCGTCTCGATCGCGCCGCGGGTGTGGTCGCCGGAGGCGGCGTTAGGCGGGAACGCCGGCCACGGTGAGCGGCGGCTGCAACACACTGGGTGGGCGCGGCTGGCATTCGCCTAACGGCGGCGAGCCATACGCCTGTCGTCTGCCTTTCGAGCGTTCGATCGGCGTGGACTTGGGTTCCGATACGACCTCGACAGGTAACTGCCGCGGCCTTCGCGTCTTAGGTTAAATTATTGAAAATGCCACATTTAGCGCGCTAGATGTGTTATACTACTTGAACCATAGGGTATGAAACTGAGGCGCCAGGGTTGATCCTCTCGGCGTTGGGGACCTGCGGAAGATCCTCGCACGCAGGGCTCCGGAAAACACCGACGAGGTGTCTGGAGAGATTCTCAAATGCAAGACATCAACAAACAGGTCGCACGCAGCGTTCGCTTCGACATCGCGAAGGACAGAAACGAAGAGTTCCACAAGCTCTTCAAGACCGAAGTGCTTCCAGTCCTGAAGAAACAGGACGGATTCAAGGACGAGCTGCTGCTGGTGCACGATCAGCACGTACTCGCCATCAGCGTCTGGAACAATGCGGATGCAGCGCGGAAGTACGAGACCGCGACGTACCCGCAGGTCGACAAGACGCTTCGCCCGGTGATGAACGGGAAGGCGACGATCGAGACATTCGACTACGCCTCGCTGTCGACGATCGCCTGACGATCGCTGTTGGGAAATGAGCACAGGAGGGGCCCACCGGCCTCTCCTGTTCTTGTTGGTCTTCGGGAAACCCGGGTAAGCCCAACTTCGAGACAGTGCACTGGGCTTGGTCGGCGGGCCACGACTGGTCCGTCGTGGCGGGGGGCATCAATCTGAAGCGCGAAACGCGAGTTCTTCTCCATGTGCCTAACGAGTGACGCGTAGAGCGTTCAACGCAGCGGCTTGTGCCAGAGCAGCTGAACCTCGTTCGGCAGCTCCGCGTAGGCTCCCGGTGTCGCTCGCTCCAGGCGAAACCCTTGGGCGTGGTAGAGTCGACATGCTGGCACATTGACGTCCTGCGTTTCGACACGAAGGCTGCGAGCACCGCGATCGCGGGCGCGCCGTTCGGCAGCTTCGACGAGCGCGGAGCCAAGGCCCTGGCCGCGTGCATCCGGCGCCACGCGAAGTTCCCAGAGAAGCGCACACGCCGGACAATCGCGAAGCAAGTCGATTTGGGATCATCGACAATGACCACCGCGCCTCCAACCCGGTGCGTGCGATCATAGGCCGCGAGAATAGTCCAGCGCGAGAGTTCGAACTGACCTGTCCAGGCGGAGGGATGGCTGCCGGGATAGGAATCGTAGTCTTTCCACTGGGTGGTGAGACCGCGACGGCCTGGACGGCGCGTCATGTCTCAGCGCCGCGAGCGCCTGGTCATCGAAGCGCTCGGCGACGGTGAACGCCATTGGGACCTGCGCATACTCAGCCAACCGAGTCGGCAGATCCTCGACGATCGTGAGAGTCATCGAAAATGTTTTCCGGTTTAACGCAAACTAGGGTCGTCGCTGCTGGCGAAGCTTGACCGCATCAGCGAGGATGATTGGATGAGCCACGAGGGGGATCAGTTCCTGAACGAGCCACGGTCGCGCTTGGCTGCCATCGAAACGCACCGCGCCTTCGTGCCGTAGGAACGGGACCCCTCCACCCGTCTGAGGCCCGCCCATGTTCGACCTCCTGAGACAGGACGTCCGCTACGCCATCCGGGCCCTCGGCCGAAGTCCCCTGTTCGCGATCGTGGCCGTGCTTTCGATCGCCGTCGGCGTCGGCGCAACGACCGCGATTGTGACGCTCGCCAACACGCTCCTGCTTCGGCCGCCACCGGGCGTCGGACACCCCGAGCGGGTTGTCACCGTCGGCCGCACGCAGGACGGTCGTGGCTTCGACAACTTCTCCTACCCGAACTTCGTCGATTACCGCGCGTCGGCGCGATCGCTCTCGGGGCTGGCGGCACTCCGCCTCGACCCGCACGCTGTGAGCCTGGCAGGCCCGAGCGGTGGCGAGCCGATTCAGATGGGCGCCGCGAGCGGCAACTTCTTCGCCGTGCTCGAGGCGCGTCCCTCGTTAGGCCGATTCTTCACGATGGAGGAGGATCGTGCGCCCGGCGCGAATCGTGTCGTCGTGCTGAGCCATCGGTTCTGGAAGCGACGCTTCGAGGGAGACTCATCGATCGTCGGGAAGTCCATCGTCCTCAATGGAACACCGTTCACCGTGTTGGGTGTGGCGGCAGAGCGGTTCCAGGGCCCGTTCGTGCTGGCGCCAGACGTCTGGGTGCCGCTCACGGCGGCCTCACTCCTGGGAGTGCCGGCGGACATCTTCCAGAGTCGCCAGTCCGTGTGGATCATGGCCATCGGCCGCCTGGCGCCTAACGTCGGCATCGGACAGGCGCAGGCCGAGCTGTCGGGCATCGCCGCGCGACTCGCTGCGCAGTACCCGACCGAGAACAAGGGACAAGGGCTCGCCGTGGCGCCGGCGAGCCTCTTCCCGGTAGAGATACGTCCCATGGTCGCCGCATTCCTGGGCCTGCTGCTCGCGATCGCGGGACTCGTGCTGGTGATCGCGAGCACGAACGTCGCGGGGATGCTGCTCGCGCGCGCGAGCGTTCGGCGGCGCGAGATCGCCGTGAGGCTTGCGCTGGGCGCGTCGCGTGGTCAGCTCGTCATGCAGCTCGTCGTCGAGAGCCTGCTCGTATTCGCGGCCGCCGGCACGGCTGGTCTCCTGCTCGCGAAGTGGATGGTGTCGGCACTCATGGCGCTCGTTCCGCGGCTCCCGGTACCGCTCTATGTCGACCCGCAGCTCGACTGGCGCGTGCTGACGTTTGCGCTTGCGGTGACCCTCGTGACCGGGTTGGTCGCCGGCGTGGTTCCGGCGCTGCAGAGCACGCGCCCGGATCTCGTGCCGGCGCTCAAGTCCGACACGGGTGGCACGGCGACGAGGCAGCGACTGCGTCTCCGCAGCGGGCTCCTCGTCGCGCAGATCGCGTTCTCGATGCTGCTGCTCGTCGTGGGTGGACTGTTCGCACGGACGCTGACGCGTGCGCGGAGCATCGACCCCGGCTTCGATGCGCGCGGCGTGTACATCGCGGCGCTGGACCTCGGGCTCGCGAATCTCGATGAGGCGGCCGGAAGCGGTGTCGCCGCGACGCTCCTCGAGCGAGCCCGCGCGATTCCCGGCGTTCGCTCGGCGGCACTCTCGGCCATGTTGCCGCTGGATGGTGGTGGCCTGGGACTCGGCACTATCAAGGTAGCGGGGCGCGAACCGCCCGGTGGTCAGGACCAGGGCTGGCGTGAGGACTGGAACGTCGTGACGCCGGGCTACTTCGCGACGATGGGTATTCCGCTGGTCCGCGGGCGCGACTTCGCCGAGTCGGATCGCGTCGGCGCGGGTGATGTGGCGATCGTGAACGAGGCGTTCGCCGCCGCGCTGTTCCCGGGGCAGGATGCCGTGGGCCGCACCCTAACGACTGATGACCGCGTGGTCACGATCATCGGCGTCGCGCGAAACGCAAAGTACCGGTCGCTCGGCGAGCCGCAGCGGAACTTCATCTATGTGCCGTTCGCACAGCGGTACCTGGGTCGCACGAGCCTGCTCGTGAAGACCACGACGCCGGGCGCGGTGGCGTCGGTCGCGTCGCCGATCCGAAGGCTCGTGCAGGATGTGGATGCGAGACTGCCCATCATCCGACAGCAGACGATGGAAGAACAGACGGCGACCTCGCTCTTCCCGCAGCGGGTGGCGCTGTATGTGTCCGGCGGCCTCGGGACCGTCGCCTTGCTCCTGGCGCTACTCGGGATCTACGGGGTGACGGCGTTCAGCGTGTCGCAGCGGACGAGGGAGATTGGGGTTCGAGTGGCGTTAGGCGCGCAGCGGTCGCACGTCCTCGGGCTGGTGCTACGGCAGGGTGTGGTGCTGGCGGTGGTGGGCGTGGTGGTGGGCGCGCTCGCGGCATTCGGCGCGACGCGGCTGATAGCGAGCCTGCTCTATGGCGTTCCGCCGACGGACGTAGTCGCGTTCGGCGCGGCGGCGATCGCACTGGGTGTGGCGGCGGTGGTGGCGAGCTGGGTTCCGGCACGTCGGGCGGCGGGGGTCGACCCGATCGTCGCGCTCAGGAACGAATAGTAGCGAGTCCGTCGGCCTCGTCGGAGAGTAGCGTTACGACTATAACCCAACAGATAGGTTATTGTTTGACATGCTACCCGAGAAGCGGAAGAGGTATCATGGCTGACCGCAGGATGACCGATGCCGAGATCGTCGCACAGATTCCGGCTGGTCGAGCTCGCGAGACGCGAGCACGCAAACAGGGTCTCCGTGCCCTCAGCGCGAAGTACGATCGTGGAAGGCACCGAGTCGCTCTCGAGCTCACGAACGGTTAGTCCGAAGCGGAGCGGCACGGCGCGGTTGAACGCGAGTGCTCTCTCGGAGTCGATCATTGACTTCAGTCAAAGTCGCCACGCGCAAGATTACCATGCATGCTGCGAGTACGATGGCGACCGGTGACCACAGTGCGTTAGGCGCGATCGCGGCGGCTATATTTCCTGCATGGCGCTGCTCGGCATGCAGGAGGTCAGTATCGCGTTCGGCGGACCACCCGTTCTCGACCGCGCGTCGCTTCACATCGAGCGGGGAGAGCGCGTGTGTCTCCTCGGGCGCAACGGCGCCGGCAAAAGCACGCTCATGAAGGCGCTCGACGGAACCGTCGTGCCTGATAGCGGCGTTATCGTTCGCGAGACGGGCGCCAGCGTCGCGCGTCTCGAGCAGGAAGTCCCTGACGACCTGTCCGGCTCGACCTTCGATGTGGTCGCCGCCGGACTTGGGCAGCGTGGCCAGCTGCTCGCGCGCTATCACGACGCGTCGCACCGCGTCGCGGCGGAAGGCACAGGCGCTGCCCTGCGCGAGCTCGATCGCCTTCACCATGCGCTCGACGCCTCGCAAGCGTGGCAGCTCTATACGCGCGTTGAGACAGTCCTCTCGCACCTCGGCCTCGATGCCGACCTTCCATTCGCGAACGCGTCCGGTGGCCGCAAGCGGCAGACGCTCCTCGCGCGCGCCCTCGTGCGCGATCCCGACCTGCTGCTGCTCGACGAGCCCACGAACCATCTCGATACGCAAGCCATCGAG